>CEAZ01062823.1_pt1 | contig 13855 bp, 7 predicted proteins | sample 557361 | NCBI WGS metagenome assembly CEAZ01 (sample SAMEA3182074, study PRJEB8094) | gut metagenome | biome: human; feature: gut; material: Stool; isolation source: human stools | place: Canada | collected 2012-02-22 | reverse complement strand
GGGGGGAGTTGAACCCCCACGAGCATACACTCACTGCCACCTGAAGACAGCGCGTCTACCATTCCGCCACACTCGCAGACAATCGACTAACTTACACCCGGCTGGGTAATCATGCAATCTTCGGCGTGTCGCATGGGCGGCAGGGATATATCGCTCGTGGGTCTTCTGCGGGTGCCGTGATCTTTGACGGTGGCGACACTCCCCTCAGTCACTTCGTGGCAGCACAAGCCGCAACGAAGGAGAAAAACTCACAACCCTGGCCGGCGCTCGCCGTTGCCGTAGAAGTGGGCCAGCGCTTCGTCGCGGAACTCATCAAAGTATCCGCCGTCGATCGAGGCGCGGATGTCGTCTAGCAGCTTCACGAAGAAATGCTCGTTGTGGATCGTGGCCAACGTGAACCCGTTGAACTCGCGGGCGCGCAGCAGGTGGTCGACGTACGCGCGCGAATAATGCTGGCATGTGTAGCAGTCGCATCCCTCCTCCAGCGGCCCGAAATCGAACTTATGCTGGGCACGCTTGATGTTGTACCGGCCGGCGCGCGTGTAAATCGCGCCGTTTCGGGCGCAGCGTGCGGGGGCCACGCAGTCGAAGGTGTCGCCGCCGTTCTCCACGCAAGCGAAAATGTCGTCCACAGAGGCGATACCCAGCACGTGGCGTGGGCGGTTTTCCGGCATCGCGTCGCAGATCCATGCGCAGGTGTCGCCGATGATGCGCTTCTCGATCGCGCCGCCGATGCCCACGCCGTCGAAGTCCAGCGACGCGATCTGCGAAGCCGCGCGCCGGCGCAGATCCTCGTAATTCGCGCCCTGCACCACGCCATACAACGCCTGATACGGCTTCCCGACTCGATCAGCCGTCAGCCGCTGGTGCTCGTCCACGCATCGGCGGGCCCAGCGGAAGGTGCGCTCCACCGAGTCCTCCTGGTAGGAGCGGGTGTTCATCAGCGTGGTGAGTTCGTCGAACGCGAACATGATGTCTGCGCCGATTTTGTGCTGGATGCCCATCGAAATCTCAGCGGAGAAACGATGTGCGTCACCATTCAAAGGCGACTTGAACGTCACGCCGTCCTCATCCACCCAGGCCATGCGCTCCTTGCCCTTGGCGATGATGTCGTCCGACTTCATGCCGGTCACGTCCATCGCCAGCGTCTTCTTGAAGCCGACGCCCAGCGACATCACTTGGAAACCGCCGGAATCGGTGAACGTGGGCCCATCCCAGTTCATGAAACGCGCCAAGCCGCCGGCCGCGTCCAGCACGTCCTCGCCCGGGCGCTCGAACAGGTGGAAGGCGTTGGCCAGCAGGCACTGTGCGCCTAGATCCTTCATCTGCTCGGGCAACACGGCCTTCATCGCGGCTTGCGTGCCCACCGGCACGAAGGCAGGCGTGCGAATATCGCCGTGGGGCGTGTGAATGATGCCGGTGCGGCCGTATCGGGCACCGTCTCGCCCAAGCCCGCTGGCCGTGGATGGCAGGCGGGTGATCGTTTCGAAATGGAAGGCGCTGCGGTCGCCGGGCTGTCCGGGCTGTGCGCCCAACGGATGTTCAAGAAGGCTGATCGTCATATGTTCACTTTAGGCAGAAGGGCCAGAAAAGGGCCGGAAACTGTGAAGAACTCGGTTTCGAGGGGCGGATTTCGCCGCTCCCGAACGTCTACTTCCGCTTCAAGGGGCTCCCGGTCAAGTAGGCCGGCTGCAAAAATGGCGGAATGGCGTTAAATGAGGGCCCTTGATACTCGGAATTGACCGCGCGAACAGCCCCTTGAAGTGCAAGTAGATGTTCCCGAAACAGGAAATCAGCCCCTCGAAGCCGAGATGCCCATAAGACTCTGCGATGATTACGCATAGACTTTCAATCAACGTTCAGAAAACCTCCAGATTGACTGCCTTTACTACTGAGGTAGCACACGAGAAGTGGCAATGGGCAAGTGCCCGAATAGCCGCCGAACAGACGTGATAGGAATTTAGGAAAAGGAGCAGCAATGGCTGACGAATTTAACCCGCAGGGCGTCGACCAGACCCCGCGGAATAACGAAAACCCCAATAGTACTGCCGATACCGGCAACGCCGAGCCGAAGAACCCGTTTGTGGGTGGCGACTCGGTTGATGCCGGCAACGCCAGCGATTCCAGCGAGCAGCAAGCCCCGGTTTCCTCGGCCGCCCTCGCTGCCGATCAGCAGCCTACGCAAGCCGCTACCGACACTGCCGCCACCGAGCCCATCCCGGACTACGCCTCCGCCAAGGGCGAGAGCACGGTGGTCTCCTCCTCGCCGGCTTCTCCGGCAGCACCGGCCGCAGGCCAGACCTCGGCCACAACTCCGCTGTATCGTCCGGCCCCGGAATATGGCGCTTATGGTCCGACCCCGACTCAGGCACAGGGCCAGCAGGGCGGCCAGGCCGGCAACAATGCCCAGCCCACGCAGCAATTCCCGTTCGGCCAGCCTGCACAGCAAACCCCACAGGGCCAGCAGGGCAACCGCAACCCCTACTACACCAATAACCCGCAGCCGCAGGGTAACGGCAATCCGTTCAATCCGCCCACGCAGCCGCAGCAGAACAACGGCAACCCGTTTGCCAGCCAGTCCGGTCAGAATGGCCAGAATGGCCAGCAGCCCCAGCAGGGCGGTCTGTTCGGTTTCGGCGTTCCCGGTACCGGTACGCCGAACGGTCAAGGTCCGACCCAGCCGGGACAGCCCGGTCAGCCCGGTCAGCCCGGCCCCGCCAAGCAGGGCATGTCCAAGACGGCGAGCAACATCCTCATCGCCGTGGTCGCCGCCGTTCTGGCTGCGGCCCTCTGCCTGGGCCTCGGCTACGGTGCCCTCACCAGCGGCCTGATCACCTTGCCGACCAGCAACTCGCTTACCAACGTCAGCTCGAATAAGTCCGGCTCCGGGTCCGCCACCGCCAAGAGCGGCGAAGCCCCCGACTGGCAGACTGTCGCCAGCGATGTCTCCGGCTCCGTGGTCTCCATCCAGACCGCGTTGAGCAACGGCACCGCCAAGGGCTCCGGTGCCATCATCGACACCGAAGGCCACATCATCACCAACAACCACGTGATCTCCGGTGCCCAGCAGATTCAGGTGACGCTTGCCAACGGCAACATGTATTCCGCCACGCTCGTCGGCACTGACGCCACCACCGATCTTGCGGTCATCAAGCTCGACAACCCGCCGAGCGACCTCAAGGCCGTGGAATTCGCCGATTCCGACAAGCTCGCCGTCGGCGAGAACGTGATGGCCATCGGCAACCCGCTCGGCTACGACGACACCGCCACCACCGGCATCGTCTCCGCCCTGAACCGCCCGGTGACCGTGACCGACGACAACAACAACGAGATCGTCACCAACGCCGTCCAGATCGACGCGGCCATCAACCCCGGCAACTCCGGCGGCCCGACCTTCAACGCGGCCGGCCAGGTGATCGGCATCAACTCCTCGATCGCCTCCACCGCCACCTCCTCCGACTCCGCCGGCTCCATCGGCATCGGCTTCGCCATCCCGTCCAACCTCGTCAAGCGTGTGGCCGACGAAATCATCAAGGACGGCAAGGTCAAGCACGTTGCCCTCGGCGTGGTCATCAAGTCCGACACGGTTGAAGCCGACGGCGTGACCCGCGGCGGCGCGACCATCACCAAGTCCAGCGCCACCGGCAGCGCGGTCGTCTCCGGCGGCCCGGCCGACAAGGCCGGCCTTAAGGAGGGCGACACCATCGTGGCCTTCAACGGCAACGCCGTGAACAACAACTACTCGCTGCTTGGTTACGTTCGTGCCGCGGCTTTGGGAGACAAGGTGACGCTGACCATCGTGCGCGACGGCAAGACCATGAATGTGGACGTGACGCTCGATCAGGAGGAGTCGTCGGTGAACGGTTCGTCCGGCTCCGATTCCAACGGCAACAGCCAGAATAACCAGAACAACCAGAACGGCAATGGCCAGAACGGTTACGGTAATGGCAATGGCAACAGCGATGGCGGCACCGGTGACGGCGGCGGCTTCTCCGACCCGTTCGGCCTGTGGTAAAGCCGACTCGACAACGTCACACGGTGTTGAGCGGTAACCGCTGAACACCGTGTCGGACAAGCAAAGGCCCGTGACAGTGAGCAAACTCCTGCCACGGGCCTTTCGTATGCGCGATTGTGCCCCGCGCCCATGCCGCCAACGCAGTTTCGATATCCGGCATGTCGCGCAACGCTCGTTGATAGGGTAGGCCAAGCACTGAGTTCGGGCGACGTCCCGAATACAGCGCATAATTCAATACAAAACTGAATACATTTCTTTACGCCGTGTATCGGAAGGTCGCGCGGGAGCCGAGCAAAGCGAAGCCCCAGGCAAAGCCGCCGGTGGGTTAACAAGGCGTGACCGTAGCGCCGATTGCGCGGGCCACGCTTGCCGTACCGCAATCGACTCCGTATACGAGCGTAAGGAGCAATGATGAGCAGACTCATCAGATTCTTCACCAAAATTCTCGACATCTGCAAGCTTGTGCCGATGCTTCCGGTCGTCGTCATCGCCGCAATTCCGTTGGCTTTACTAGGCGATTGGCGTCCGTGGGGCAATGCGATGGCGATTCCGGTACTCGGCAATCCGGGCTTCGGCCAGTGGCTGGTTATCGCACTGGTGCTGATTATCGTGATTGACACTGTGCGCGGCATGATTGACGATTTGCGTCATGGGCAGGTTGGAGTCGATGTGCTGGCCGTGGTCGCGATCCTCTCCACCGTGGCCGTCGCCGAATACTGGGCAAGTTGGGCGGTGACGCTGATGATCACGTCCGGCGAGGCCATTGAGGAATACGCTCAAGCCAAGGCCGAGCGCAGCCTGACCGCGCTGATGGAGGCCGCGCCGCAAACCGCGCACGTCGTCAACCTGCCTGGCGTGGGGCGTGGGTTTGCTGCCGATAAGGGCGATTCGTCCGATGGCTTCCGGCGTGTGGGCTCGGCATCGGCTGCCGCCGCCGCGCACCGCTTCGACACGGTGCCGGTCGAGCAGGTGCAGCTGGGCGACGTACTCATGGTGTTGCCGGGCGAAACTGTGCCGGTTGACGGCGAGCTGCTGTCCGGCACGGCCACGCTCGACCTGAGCAATATCAACGGTGAGCCGGTGCCGCGTGAAGTGTTCGCCGGCGCCCGTGTGATGTCCGGCGCGGTGAACGGCTCGACTGCATTGACCATGCGTGCCACCCAGGTGGCCGCCGATTCGCAGTACCAGCGCATCCTCGAGCTCGTGGCCTCCGCGCAGGAGTCGCGCCCGGCCGTGGTAAAAACCGCCGACCGCTTGGCTGTGCCCTTTACCGTGCTCTCGCTGGTGATTGCCGGCGTCGCATGGGCGGTGTCCGGGGTGCCGACGCGATTCGCCCAGGTGCTGGTGCTGGCCACGCCCTGCCCGCTGCTCATCGCCGCACCGGTGGCATACATCGCCGGAACCGGACGCCTCGCCGCAGCCGGCGTGCTTATCAAAGCGCAGGACGTGCTGGAAAATCTCGGCCGCGTCACGCAGGTGTTCTTCGACAAAACCGGTACGCTCACCGTCAAGCAGCCGCAGGTGGTGCGCGTCGAGATGTTGCCCGGCGCTGCAACCCGTCTCAACGAAGACCATGTGCTGATGATGGCCGGCGCGGTGGAAAGCTACTCGGTGCACATCCTGTCCAAAGGCATTGCCAAGGCCGGCGCGGAGGCGCTGGCCCGACTGCGCCAGCGGTTCGAGGATGGCCAGCGCCTGTGCCCAGAGCCGGAGGCCAGCTGGCCCGGCCATGGACGGGAGTATCCGGTCGTCAAGAACATCAATGAAGACGCCGGCAAGGGCGTTTCCGGCGAGGTGAACGGACACGCGGTGCGCGTTGGCCGGCTGTCTTTCGCGGCTGCTGGGGAGGATGGATTCCTGGCGGTCGGCGAGGCTGCCCCCCTCAGCCCGCGAAGCGGCCAGCTCCCCCTAAGAGGGGGAGCTCAGCAAAAAGATGACCTGCGCACTCGCTTTGGCCTGCTGCAGCCGGATGAGATGGCGTCCTACGTGTCCGTTGACGGCCGGCTGATCGCGCGCATCGTGCTGCGCGATGTGCCGCGTGCCAACGCCAAGGCAGTGCTCGCCAAACTGCATGAGTTGGGCGTCACCGAGCTCGCCATGCTTACCGGTGACAAGCGGGCTTCCGCCAATATCATTGCCAGCGAAGTCGGCATTGACGAGGTTCACGCCGAACTGTTCCCGGAGGATAAGGTAGCCGCAGTCAGGGCCGCTACAGGAGCCGGCAAAACCGTCACGATGATGGTTGGTGACGGTGTGAATGATGCCCCGGTGCTCGCTGTTGCCGATATCGGCGTGGCCATGACCGATGGCACGTCCACCGCCGCTTCCGAAAGCGCTCAGGTGGTCATTATGAATGACAATATCGCCGCCGTGCCGCGCGCCATCGCCATTGCACGCCGCACCAAGCGCGTGATGCTTCAAGCCGTAATCGCGGGCCTTGTACTTGCCACCATCGGCATGATTGCCGCCGCGTTCAACCTTATCCCGGTCGTCGTCGGTGCCTTCCTCCAGGAGGCCATCGACGTGGTGAGCATCCTCTGGGCCCTCACTGCCCTAATTGATCGGGACTGATTAAGAATATGAGGCTTCTGCTGTTTTTGTAGGTCAGTTGACTGACCGGGATGGTCGTATGTCGAGTCCACCGCATCGAAACATAATCGGGGCGATACGGTTGGTGACGTGGCGGAAACGGAAATCCCACCCACGAAAGCAGCAATAGCATCGGAGTTATTCATTAGGTCGATTTGACGTTTATTAGGTCGGTCCTTGGTCGGAGCGGCCCTTGAACCCCCGCCGTTCCAAGGGATGGCTTCAGCACCCTCCGACCTAATGAACGAAGAAATGACCTAATGAATGCAATCGAGGTCGTAAAGAGCCGTTGGAGGTGACGTCTTCAGTGTCATCAAGGGATTCGCCGGTTGTGCAGTATTGTTATTGTTCTGCGGCGGCTCTTTACCGTCGGCCTTCTAGCCAATCGAGGGCGGAAGTGACGCGGATTCCTTGTGAGACATAACTATGTTCAACCCGACTGGTTACGTACTGTTGCTCACACGGTATACCGAGAACATTGCCAATTAAAGTGAGGTGCCGAGCGAATCGGTCATGATAGGTTTGTCCGGATTTGATTTCTATGAGCATACGGTTGTTAGGATCGGTGAAATCCAACAAATCCACCTCGACCTTGCTGGCATCGCGGTAGAAGAATAATTGTGGCTCCTGATTGGCGTTCAAATGCTGTTTCATGGTTTCCGCAATGATGAGGTTTTCAAATATATCGCCGAACTTGGGGTGCGCAACCAGTGCTTCGACCGTCCGAATGCCCAAGAGATGACACAGCAAGCCAGTGTCATAAAAATAGAGTTTCGGCGTTTTGACCACCTGTTTGCGTGCGTTCGTGTAGAACGGCATGAGATGGAATGCGATGTAACTTGATTCCAGAATCGACATCCATGCCTTTACGGTTCGCGGACTTACACCAAGTTCATTGGCGATGTTGGTGTAGTTTATGAGTGCTCCGGAACTGAGTGCGCAAAGAGTCAAGAATCGGCGGAATTCAGCCAAATTGCGTACATCAAGATATTCGGAAACATCACGTTCGATATAAGTGTCGATGTAGTTCGAGAAGAACAGATTGAGCGGCATTCTCGTGTCATAAATGCGTGGATAACCGCCTTGCAGCATAAACGTATCCGGAGTAAGGGCCTGATCCGCCTTGCATGCTTCTTGGAATGAGAACGGCAATAACTTGACCAATAGGGAAACCCATAATCTGACATTAGCAGTGCTCGTAGGTTTCCCAAACGCACAAACTATGGCCTAATACACAGAATTCCCACCACTCGCCCTCTGTTGCAACGGAAGGCTTTGCGTTAGGCTAGAGCGCGTGACTGAATCTGTGAATACTGAACTCCGCATTGCTGTAATCGGCGCTGGCCCGGCCGGCGTCTACTCATCCGATATCTTCCTGCGCCAGCTCAAGAAGCTGGGCGAAGAACTTGGCCTCGGCACCGAAGCGCGCATCGACCTGTTCGAGAAGCTGCCGGTGCCGTTCGGCCTGGTGCGTTACGGTGTGGCCCCGGACCACCCGTCCATCAAGTTCATCGCCTCCGCGCTTGAGAAGACGCTCGACAACCCGAACATCCACCTCTACTGCGACGTGGAATTCGGCAAGGACGTGACTCTTGACGACCTGTTGGCCCGTTACGACGCCGTGCTGTTCGCCACCGGCGCGGTCAAGGACAAGCCGCTGAACCTGCCCGGTGCCGACCTTGAAGGCGTGTACGGCGCCGCCAAGTTCGTCGAATGGTATGACGGCTACCCCACCGGTGCCCGCGAATGGCCGCTTACGGCCGAGAACGTCGCCGTGATCGGCGGCGGCAACGTGGCCATGGACGTGGCCCGCGAACTCATGCGCAACGCCGACGACCTCAAGGCCAAGACCGACATTCCGGACAACGTGTACGAGGGCATCGGCCAGAACAAGGCCAAGGTGCTCCACCTGTTCATCCGCCGTGGCGTGGCCCAGGCCAAGTTCAGCGTGCAGGAACTGCGCGAGATGGAGAAGCTGCCCGGCGTGCAGCTCATCATCAACGAGGACGACTTCGATCTGGACGACGAGACCATCGAGGTGGCCGGCAAGGACAAGCTCACCCGCCAGATGGTCGAGGAGCTGTTCGCCGTCCGCGAGATGGCCGAAGACATGGAAGATGACGGCGACGTCGACTTCGAAGGCAACCCGGCCGACCGCAAGTACTACGTGCACTTCAACTCCGCCCCCACCGAGATCCTCGGCGAGGACGGCAAGGTCAAGGCCATCCGCGTGGAGCGCACCGAAACCGGTGCCGACGGCAAGATGCACCGCACCGGCGAGTTCACCGACTACCCGGTCGAGGCCGTCTACCACGCCATCGGCTACAAGCCCGCCGAAGCCCCCGGCATCACCTACGACGAGCACGGCGCTCACCTGGCCAACGCCAACGGCGACGGCCGCATCACCACCGAGGCCGACGGCGGCGAAGTGCGCGACCGCCTGTACGCCACCGGTTGGGCCAAGCGCGGACCGGTGGGTCTGATTGGCTCCACCAAGTCCGATGCGCTCGCCATCGTGACCAACATGCTCGAGGATCTGGCCAAGGCCGCTGAAGGTGGCCGCGTGGCAGCCGACCGCGCCCCCGAATCCATCGATCGACTGCTGGCCGAGCGCGGCATTCGCCCGATCGACTTCGCCGGCTGGAAGAAGGTCGACGCCTTCGAGCGCGCCGAGGGCGCCAAGGAAGGTCGCGAGCACAAGAAGGTCATCGAGCCCGACCAGATGCGTGAGCTCGCCCTGGCCTGACGTTCGCCCACGCCCGTCCGGTATTCGTCCACCCGGCCGCGCCCCGTGCGGACGCGGCCGGGCTCGGGGCCGGACGGGCCGGGCGAATATGGGACATTGCGCGTGGCGCATATCCAGCAATCATTCAGCCTGCGATTTTAGTGTGTGCATTATGGATGCCAAAGTACGGGTGCACGGCCATTTCAACGGCCTGAAAACAACGCTGCTGTTTGCCCTGATGTGGGCCATCATCATGCTGATTTGGTGGGCCACGGGCGGCAGTCGGCAAACCCTGAGCATCTATATCGTCATCGGCCTGATTACCACGTTCGGCACCTACTGGTTCTCCGACAAACTCGCCATCGCCTCCATGGGCGCGCGGGAAGTCAGCGAGCAGGAAGCCCCGGAGATCTACCAGATTGTGCGTGAACTGAGCGCCAAGGCCGGCAAGCCGATGCCTCGCATCTACATCGCCCCCACCATGAGCCCGAACGCCTTCGCCACCGGGCGCAACGAACGGCACGCGGCCGTCTGCTGTACCCAAGGCATCCTGCAGATTCTCAACGCCCGTGAACTGCGTGGTGTGCTGGGCCACGAACTTATGCACGTGTACAACCACGACATCCTGACTTCCGCCATCGCCTCTGCCATGGCCACTGTCATCTCCTACCTTGGCTATTCGCTGATGTATTTCGGTGGCGGCTCGCGAGACGACCGCGATAGTTCCGGTGGCCTCGGCCTGATCGGCGCATTGCTGAGCGTGATTCTCGCGCCGATTGCCGCGTCTTTGATCCAGATGGCCATCTCCCGCACCCGCGAATACGACGCCGATGAAGACGGCAGCTTGCTCACCGGCGATCCCGAGGCCCTGGCTTCCGCGCTGAACAAGATTTCCTACGGCGCACAGACCGCGCCGATGCGCAAAACCGCCGGCACCCAGTCCGTCTCCGCAATGATGATCGCCAACCCGTTCTCCGCGGTCGGTTTCTCGCGCTTGTTCTCCACGCACCCGCCGACCGATGAGCGCATAGCGCGTCTCATGCAGATGGCCAACGAAATGAACGGCACGCCGATCGCTCCGCCCACCTACTCCACGCGCGTCGGCAGGTGACGTGCTAGGATAACTATTCGTGCCTCGTTTGGCTGAGCATGCTCGTCACGTGAGGTGCAGCAGCCGTAAGGCATGCGGACATAGTTCATCGGTAGAATGAAAGCTTCCCAAGCTTTAGAGGCGGGTTCGACTCCCGTTGTCCGCTCCATTGATTTTCAATGATTTTCATTATTTCCGGGAAAGTGTCGCGCACGATCGCAAAATTACGCGCTATTTGAGCGCTTTGCCCGCGGAACCCAGCTGCCGGCAAGCCTCGACCACACGGGCGGACATGGAATCCTCAGCCTTACGGCCCCAAGAACGCGGATCGTAGAACTTCTTCTCGCCCACTTCGCCGTCGATTTTCAGCACCTTGTCGTAGTTCTCGAACACGTGGTCGGCGATTGGACGGGTGAAGGCGTACTGGGTATCGGTGTCGATGTTCATCTTGATTACGCCGTAGCTTACAGCTTCGGCGATTTCTTCCGGGCGTGAACCGGAGCCACCGTGGAACACCAGCTCAAACGGCTTGCCATTGGGGAAATAGACCATGCCGGCCGCGCTAGGCAGCTCGCCTTCGGCCACCGCGCGCGCCGCGCGCGCCTGAATGTCGCCGAGTAGCGACGGGCGCAGCTTGACCACGCCGGGCTTGTAGGCACCATGCACATTGCCGAATGTGAAAGCGGCCATGTACCGGCCACGTTCGCCCAAACCCAGTCGGCGGGCGACTTCGAGGCCATCTTCCGGAGTGGAATACAGCTTTTCATTGATTTCGGCGGAGTGGCCGTCTTCCTCACCGCCGACCGCGCCGATTTCGATTTCGAGCACGGTGTGCGCCTTCTGCGACTTGTCGAGCAGTTCCTCGGCGATGTCCAGATTTTCCTTGAGCGGCACGGTGGAGCCATCCCACATATGCGACTGGAATGTGGGCTCCTGGCCTCGTGCCACCTGATCGGCCTCATGCGCGAGCAGAGGACGCACCCACTCATCCAGATACTGCTTGGCGCAGTGGTCGGTGTGCAGGGCGATGGTGATGTTCGGGTATTTCGCAGCCACTTCATGTGCGAAAGCCGCCAGTGCCAGCGAGCCGGTAACGCGATCATTGACCCCTATGCCGGAGACGTAAGCCGCGCCTCCCACGGAAATCTGGATGATGCCGTCGGACTCGGCGTCTGCGAAGCCCTTCAATGCGGCATTCAGCGTCTGTGAGCTGGTTACGTTGATGGCTGGATAGGCGTAACCGCCTCGGCGGGCGGCATCGAGCATTTCGGCATAGCGTTCCGGTGTTGCGATCGTCATGGCTTCATTATCGCGCGAGGCATGCCCGCTAGGCCCCGTTCTTCAACCTGTGCGCTTGTGCGATTGGTCACAGCGCCGCCTCGTACGAGTAGAAATTCGTCACCCATTCCGGGTCGTCGCACCCCCAGCCTCGCCCTGCGTGAGACGAAACTTCGCAGAGTAGAGGGTGTAAGGTAGTCTGTTTCCGGCGGAATCGTGCGAATGCGGAGGTGCATCATGCCTGGAATTGTTCTTATCGGTGCTCAGTGGGGCGACGAGGGTAAAGGCAAGGCTACCGATCTGATCGGCACCAAGGTCGATTACGTCGCGCGCTTCAACGGCGGCAACAACGCGGGCCATAGCGTGGTGGTCGGCGACGAGTCGTACGCCCTGCACCTGCTGCCCTCCGGCATCATCAACCCGAACCTCACCCCGGTGATCGGCAACGGCGTGGTCGTGGACCCGGAAGTGCTCTTCGAGGAGATTGACGGCCTGGAATCCCGCGGCATCGATTGCTCCCACCTCAAGGTGAGCGAGGCCGCGCACATCATCGCGCCCTACCACCGCACACTCGACAAGGTGACCGAACGCTTCCTTGGCAAGCACAAGATCGGCACCACCGGCCGTGGCATCGGCCCAGCCTACGCGGACAAGATCAACCGTGTCGGCATCCGCGTGCATGACCTGTTCAACGCCGACCATCTGCACGACAAGGTGGAGGCCAGCCTGCACCAGAAGAACCAGATGCTGGTCAAGCTCTACAACCGTCGTCCGATCGACGTGGACCAGACCACCGAGGAGCTGCTGAAGCTCGGCGAACGCCTCAAGCCGTACGTGGCCAACACCGGCCTGATTCTCAACAAGGCGCTTGACGAAGGCAAGACCGTACTGTTTGAAGGCGCTCAGGCCACCATGCTTGACGTGGACCACGGCACCTACCCGTTCGTCACCTCTTCCAACCCGACCGCCGGCGGCGCCTGCACCGGCACCGGCGTGGGCCCCACCAAGATCACCCGCGTAATCGGCGTCTCCAAGGCCTACGTCACCCGCGTGGGCGAAGGCCCATTCCCCACCGAACTGCTGGACGAGTCCGGCGAATGGCTGCGTCAGCAGGGCCACGAGTTCGGCGTGACCACCGGCCGCCCGCGTCGCTGTGGTTGGTTCGATGCGGTCGTCAACCGTTACGCCTCCCAGGTCAACGGCCTGACCGACATCGTGCTCACCAAGCTCGACGTGCTCACCGGCCTGAAGGAGATTCCGATCTGCGTGGCTTACGACGCGGACGGCGAACGTCACGACGATATGCCGACCGATCAGGCCGCTTTCGCCGCCGCCAAGCCGATTTACGAGACCATGCCCGGCTGGGACGAAGACATCTCCGACTGCCACTCCTTCGACGAGCTGCCTGCCACCTGCCAGGCCTACGTCAAGCGTTTGGAAGAGCTGAGCGGCTGCCGTATCTCCGCGATCGGCACCGGTCCGCAGCGCGATCATGTCATCCAGATCAATTCGCTGGTCGACTGACCGTCTGCAACGAATTTCCCGGCTTGACTGGTAACGACGCGGCACATGATATCCGCCGGCTGATTCCGCGATTCGACCACTTGAAGTGGAAGATGGCGGCGGCCGGCATAGTCATTGGTCTGGTTTCAGGATTGCTGGTTGTCGTATACCGTCTCGGCATCGAATACGGCACGGATGCGTCCCGTTGGATATATGCGCGGATTCGCGAGACCCCGTGGCTGATTGCGCCGTGGGCGGTTGCCGCGGTGGCGGCCGCGCTGGCGATCGCGTGGATGGTCGGCAAGGAGCCGATGGCCGGTGGCAGCGGCATCCCGCAGACCAACGGCGTGGTGATATGCGGCTTGAAGATGCGTTGGCAGACGATTCTGCCAGTCCGTTTCGTCGGTGGACTGTTGGGCGCGTTGTTTGGTCTGTCGCTCGGCCGTGAGGGGCCGTCCATTCAGATTGGTGCGTCGGGAGCGCAGTGTGTGTCCCACCGTTTGCGCGGCCACCGCCGTGAGGACATGCAGGAGCATTATCTGGTCACCGCCGGTGCCGCGGCAGGCTTGTCCGCCGCGTTCAGCGCGCCGCTGTCCGGCATGATGTTCGCTTTGGAAGGGGTGCATCGGAGTTTTTCCCCTGCGATTCTGATGGG
>CEAZ01062872.1_pt1 | contig 13862 bp, 13 predicted proteins | sample 557361 | NCBI WGS metagenome assembly CEAZ01 (sample SAMEA3182074, study PRJEB8094) | gut metagenome | biome: human; feature: gut; material: Stool; isolation source: human stools | place: Canada | collected 2012-02-22 | reverse complement strand
AGGGATTCGATAAGGTCAAAAGTCTTTGAAGAGGGAGGGAAGGGGGGCCGGTGGAAGGGAGGGGAAAACGTGGGGGCTCCCCCCTTCTCCAGAAAGTTTCCCCCTCCCTTCCACCGGCGTTCCCTTCCTGATAAGGCCCTTGACCCGTATGGCGAGCAATAGTATTTCTTTGCATTACCGCGTACTGTGACGTGTGGACCACGCATGGCGCGACACGAAAGGCTGACAGACACCCCCGCAAGGGGCGTTTCTTTCTAGATGATTTTTGCGAACTATCTCAAGGAGTCCTCATGATCGGCATTTCCAAATTGTACTGCGGGCAGGTGGAGCCTTCCGACGCTCTGCGCTACGGCCGGCATTCCAGCCAGCTCCCTTCCCACCTGCTTCAGTTCTCCGAAGACAAGAAGCCGGTGGTGGTCTGGAACATGACCCGCCGCTGCAACCTCAAGTGCGTGCACTGTTACGCTCAGGCCGTCGATCCTGACGGCAAGGATGAAATCTCCACGGAACAGGGCAAGGCCATCATCTCCGATCTTGCCGCATACGGAGCTCCGGTCATGCTGTTCTCCGGCGGCGAACCGCTGGTCCGTCAGGATTTGCCGGAACTCGCCAGCTACGCCACCGAAAAGGGGATGCGCGCGGTCATCTCGACCAACGGCACCCTGATCACCAAGGAAAAGGCCCGCGAACTCAAGGCGATCAATCTGTCCTATGTGGGCATCTCGCTGGACGGCGCCGAAGAAATCCACGACAAGTTCCGCGGTGTGCCGAACTCCTTCAAGAAGGCGCTTGAGGGCCTCGAAAATTGCAAGGCCGAGGGCCTCAAGGTCGGCCTGCGCTTCACCATCAATAAGCGCAACGTGGTTGAAATCCCCAAAGTCTTCAAGCTGCTGCGCGAACTCGAAGTGCCGCGCATCTGCTTCTACCACCTCGTATACTCCGGCCGCGGCTCCGAAATGATCAAGGAAGACCTCAACCACGCGGAAACCCGTTCCGTGGTCGATCTGATCATGGACGAAACCCGCGCCCTGTTTGACGCCGGGATGCCGAAGGAAGTCCTCACCGTGGACAACCACGCCGACGGTCCCTATGTCTGGATGCGCATGTTGAAGGAAGATCCCAAGCGCGCCGAGGAAGTGTTCCAGCTTCTCCAGTACAACGAGGGCAACAGCTCCGGCCGCGGCATCGGCTGTATCTCGTGGGACGGCAAAGTCCATGCCGACCAGTTCTGGCGCAACCATACCTTCGGCAACGTGCTCGAACGCCCGTTCTCCGAAATCTGGGACGATCCGAACATCGAACTGCTCCACAAGATGAAGAACAAGAAGGCCTATGTGAAGGGACGCTGCGCCTCCTGCCGCTTCCTGAACATCTGCGGCGGCAACTTCCGCTCCCGTGCCGAAGCCTATTACGGCGACGAATGGGCCCAGGATCCCGCCTGTTACCTGACCGACGACGAAATCCGCCGCCCTGAATAAGGGATGGGCGCGGGGAGAGGGCACCTTTCCCCGCGCTTTTGCGGACTGTTTGGAGGGGAGGCTCGGGCCGCAAGGATGGGAAGCGGTGACTCTCTGGAGGCAGGAACAGCGATGTTCTTGCCTGTTATCATAAAAAGGACAATGTGTTATGAATGAATTTTATCGTGGGCGCCGTCTGCGCCGCAATCCCGTGATCCGTGAAATGGTGCGTGAGACGCAGCTGTCCGCCGCTGACCTTATGATGCTGTATTTTGTGGTGGATACCACGGATGAGGATTTCAAGAAGGAAATCCCGTCCATGCCGGGCCAGTACCAGCTTTCTCTCAAGCAGCTTGAGAAGACCGTGGGCGAAGCCGTGGACGCGGGGCTGCGTTCTCTCATGCTGTTCGGCATCCCCAAGCACAAGGACGCCATCGCCAGCGAAGCCTATGCCCCGAACGGCATCGTGCAGCGCGCCATCCGTATGCTTAAGGCGAAGTGGCCGGATCTGCAGGTTGTGACCGACGTGTGTCTGTGCGAATACACTTCGCACGGTCATTGCGGCATCCTGAAGGAAGGCGACACCTGCGGCGAAGTGGTGAACGATCCCACGTTGGAACTGCTTGCCAAGACCGCCCTCAGCCATGTCGAGGCCGGTGCGGACATGGTGGCGCCTTCCGACATGATGGACGGCCGCATTCTGGCTATCCGCGAAACGCTGGACAAGGCGGGGTATGTGAATACGCCGATCATGTCCTATGCGGTGAAGTACGCCTCCGCGTTCTACGGCCCGTTCCGCGACGCGGCGGAGTCCGCCCCGCATCACGGCGACCGCAAGACCTATCAGATGGACCCCGCCAACGCGATGGAAGGCTTGCGCGAAGCCGCCGCCGACATCGACGAGGGCGCGGACATCGTCATGGTGAAGCCCGCCGGTCCCTATCTGGACGTCATCCGCATGGTGCGCGACAATTTCGACGTGCCGGTCGCCGCCTATCAGGTGAGCGGCGAGTACTCCATGATCAAGGCCGCCGCCATCAACGGCTGGATCGATGAAGAGAGGATTGTTCTGGAGTCGCTGATCGGCATCCGCCGCGCCGGGGCCAAGCTCATCCTGACCTACTACGCCGAAGAAGCCCTCAAGAAAGGATGGGTGCGCTGATGAATTGCCATGAGCCGCCATGCGGCATGGGGCGGGAAGATTCCCGCCCCGGCACCGGACATCCCGGCGGCCACACCGGGCATCCGGGCGGTTTGCCCGCCGGTCCGCGTACGCTTGAGGACGGTTCCCCGCTGTGCCGCCTTATCGCGTGGGAAGTGACCCGCTCCTGTAACCTTGCCTGCAAACATTGCCGGGCCGAGGCGCATCCGGAACCCTATCCGGGCGAGCTGTCCACGGAAGAAGCCAAGGCGCTGATCGATACCTTCCCGAGCGTGGGCAACCCGATCATCATCTTCACCGGCGGCGATCCCATGATCCGCCCCGATGTATACGAACTGATCGCCTATGCCGGTTCCAAGGGCCTGCGCTGCGTGATGTCCCCCAACGGGACGCTCATCACGCCGGAAAACGCCCGTAAGATCAAGGAAGCGGGCGTGCAGCGCTGTTCGATCTCCATCGACGGCTACAACGCCGAGAAACACGATGCGTTCCGCTGTGTGCCCGGCGCGTTCGACGCCACCATGCGCGGCATCGAGTGTCTCAAGGCCGAGGGCGTGGAGTTTCAGATCAACACTACGGTCACTCGGGATAACCTGCATGATTTTAAGAAGATATTCGAACTCTGCGAGCGCATCGGCGCGGCGGCGTGGCATATCTTCCTGCTGGTGCCGATGGGCCGGGCCGCTGAGCTTGCGGATCAGGTGATCACGGCGCAGGAATACGAGGACGTGCTGCACTGGTTCTATGACTTCCGCAAGACGACCTCCATGCACCTCAAGGCTACCTGCGCGCCGCACTACTACCGCATCATGCGCCAGCGCGCCCGCGAGGAAGGCGTCTCCGTAACGCCCGCCACGTTCGGCATGGATGCCATGACGCGCGGCTGTCTCGGCGGCACGGGGTTCTGCTTCATCAGCCATGTGGGGCAGGTTCAGCCGTGCGGGTATCTGACGCTCGACTGCGGCAACGTCCGCACGACGCCGTTCCCGGAAATCTGGCGTAAGTCCAAGCCGTTCCTCCAGTTCCGCGATCAGTCCGAGTATAAGGGCAAGTGCGGCGTCTGCGAGTTCCATAAGGTATGCGGCGGCTGCCGCGCCCGCGCGTGGAGCATGGACGGCGACTACATGGGTGAGGAGCCTCTGTGCACGTACCAGCCCCGCAAAGCGAAGGAGGCGGAATGACGGAAATGACTCTCGACACGATGGACAAGCGCATTCTGGACATCATCCAGACGGATTTTCCGCTGGAGTCCCGGCCTTACGCCATCATTGCGGAGCGTCTCGGCATCACGGAGCAGGAAGCGCTTGATCGCGTGAACGCCCTGCGCAAGTCCCGGCTTATCCGGCGTCTGGGGGCCAACTTCCAGTCGGCCAAACTCGGTTTCCGTTCCACGCTGTGCGCGGCCAAGGTTCCGGAGGACAAGCTGGATGTCTTCATAGCCGAAGTGAACCGGCATGTGGGCGTGACGCACAACTATTTGCGCCGCCATGCCTACAACGTCTGGTTTTCCGCAATCGGCCCCTCGTGGGAGGCCGTGTGCGCCATGCTTGACGACATTACCGCCAAGACGGGCATTCCGATCCTGAATCTGCCCGCCACGAAGCTGTATAAAATTCGCGTTGATTTTCAGATGGAAGAGTAAGACGAATCGGGGGAAGGGAGGGAGAAACTTTCTAGAGAGCGTTTCTCCCTCCCTTCCCCCGGGCCCTCTTCCCTCCCTCTTCAAAGACTTTTGACTTTATCGAATCCTTCATCACGGTTTTATAGAAAAGAACGGCTTATTGGTGCTGCCCAATAAACCGTTCTTTTCTTCTTTGTTTGTTGCCCGACAGGGACTCCTGCCGTGCTACCTCCCAATCTTCATCTGCTTCCCCGTACGACTTCCTCGGCGGAAGGGCCCAGGAGCTTGTCGAGCTGGGCATAGGCCTCTTCGGGAGCCTGACCGCGCTTGGCGGCGATGGAGGCGAGATTGTCCACGGCGTCGCAGGGGCGGAGATAGAGCGGATCGAGATCCTTGTGCCCCCATGCTCCGTCAGGCAGGGCGAGAGTCAGATCAAGCAATGCCTGCGCTGTGGGATGGGTAAGGGCGGGCAGAAAGAGGGGCGCGGAATCGCCGAAGAGTCCCTCCAGCTGGGGCAGATTGCGGGCTACCCCGCTGCCGAGCATGATGTCGGGGCGCTCTCCGCCGCAGGCCGCCGGGATTTCCCACATGGCAGGCTCGTCCACGGGGGATGGCAGGGCGGAACCGGGGGCGCACAGAAAATCCTGCCCGTGCACAAGGCCGCGCCGGGCGTGTGTGATCACGCGGATGCGCGTTTCGCGGGCGGGAAAGAGAAGGCCGAAGGGCACGGAGCCCGCGAGGGCCTGGAGCGCATTGAGCGGCGCAACGGCGGCTCCGGTAGCCCGGCGGAAGGCGGCGGCGGTCGTCAGCGCGAGCCGGAGGCCGGTAAAGCTCCCCGGCCCGGCTACGCAGGCGATCCGGGAGATGTCCGAAGGCATGATGCCAAGGCGCTGGAAGGCGTCCGCCAGTGCGGGCGTCAACAGTTCGGTCCCCTTGGAGGGGGCGCTCCATTCCTGCGCGCACGCGAGGGAGCCTTCCTGCTCCAGCACAAACTGGATGCGGCCCTCGGAGGCGTTCATGATCAGCGTGGTATTCATGAGAACAGCCTTGTCAAATCATTCCATGTGGCGAGGATCATCAGCCCGAGCAGCAGCGCCATACCCACCTTCGCGGACCATTCGCGCGCCGTGGCGCTGACGGGGCGCCCCATGATCATTTCAAGCGTAAAGAAGACGATGTGCCCGCCGTCGAGGATCGGGATGGGCAGCAGGTTGAGGATGCCGAGGTTGACGCTGATGAGCGCCGCGAGCAGCAGTACGGCGGAAAGGCCCTGTTCGGCCTGCTGGCCGACCATCTGGGCGATGAGGATGGGGCCGCCCACGTTGTCCAGCGGAACCACGCGCTGCGCGAGCTTGACGAAGCTCTCACAGGTGAAGGCGATCATGTCCCACGTCTGCCTGAATCCGGCTCCGATGGCTTCAACGGGGCCGAGGGGCAGGTGTCCGGTCGCGGTGGAGGCCCGGATGCCGATGAGCCACGCGGGTTTTTCCTCGCCGAAGATATTGGCGCGGGTCTTGGCTTCGGGGGTGAGGCTCAACGTGACTTCCGAACCGCCGCGCGACAGCACGATGGTTACCGGTTTGCCGTTTCCGGCTCCGATGCCTTCCGCGACGGCGTTCCAGTTTTCGATGGGCTTGCCGTCGATGGACAGCACGCGGTCGCCGGGCAGGATGCCGGCCGTGGCGGCGGGAGTCCCGGGGGTGACGTCGCCGACCTCGGGAAGCAGATAGTTCTGGCCCTGCGCCCATGCGATGCCGCAATAAATGATCAGCGCCAGCACGAAATTGGCGACCGGACCGGCCAGGACGACCAGAAGGCGGTGCCACGCGGGGCGGCCGGAGTACAATTCCTCGGGGGCGAACAATACGCCGTCGATTTCTTTACCTTTGGGATCGGGCTGTTCGGCTTCGTCCTCTTCCCCGGCAAGGGCCACGTAGCCGCCGAGGGGGATCAGAGAGAGGCAATAGTCTGTTTTGCCGCGCCGGAGCTTGAGGAGTTTGGGGCCGAATCCCAGCGAGAAGGTGCGCACGCCGATACGGAACAGGCGGGCGACGGCGAAATGGCCGAGTTCATGAAAAAAGATGAGGCCGCCAAGGACAAGCAGCACGGCGAGGGCGCTTTCCCAGTGCGAGAGTATGTTGAGCAGAAAGTCCATTTACACCTTCTCTATCCACAGGCCGACGCGGAGCCGGGTTTCGTGGTCAAGGGTTTCGATGGCTTCGAGCGAAGCCGGATCGGGGGCCGAACACTCGTCCAGCGCCCGGCCGATGATGTCGGGAATGTCCATGAAGCCGATGCGGCCGGACAAAAACGCCTCGACCGCGACCTCGTTGGCCGCGTTGAGCGCAACGGGCAGGGCGGAACCTTTGCCGATAGTCCGGCAGGCGAGTTCAAGGCACGGAAAGGAATGTAAGTCCGGCTCCTCGAAGGTCAAGGCGCCGGAACGGGCAAGATCCAGAGGCGGAACGCCCGCGTCGAGGCAGAGCGGCCATGCGAGGCAGTAGGCGATGGGCATACGCATGTCCGGGGTTCCCGCCTGCGCCATGAGGGAGCCGTCTTCGAACTCCACCAGCGAGTGCACCAGCGACTGCGGATGGACCAGTACGCCGATGCGTTCCAGCGGCAGGCCGTAGAGGTGATGGGCTTCGATGATCTCCAGCCCTTTGTTCATCATCGACGCCGAGTCGATGGTGATTTTCGCGCCCATGCTCCAGTTGGGGTGCTTGAGCGCCTGCGCGGGCGTCACCGTGGCGAGGAAGTCCCGCTTCTTGCCACGGAAAGGGCCTCCTGAGGCCGTGAGGATGATCCGCCTGACCGTTTCGGGGTTGCGCCCCCGCAGGCCCTGAAACACGGCGTTGTGCTCGGAATCCACGGGCAGGATGACCGCCCCGGTCCGTGCGCAGGTTTCCCGGAGCATCCCACCGGCGAGCACGAGGGATTCCTTGTTGGCGAGGCAGATGACCTTTCCCGCTTCGGCGGCGGCCATTGTCGCCCGCAGTCCGGCGGCGCCCATTTGCGCGGAAAGGATCGTGGAGGCCTCGGGCAAGGAGGCCAGTTCCGCGTACCCTTGCGGACCCACGAGTATCTCGGGTTCATAGCCGGACGGAAGAGCGGCGAGCAGGGCTTTGCGTCCCTCTTCGGTCTGGATGCCCAGATACGGAGGACGCCAGCGGAGGGCCTGTTCGATCAGGCGTTCGACATTCCGTCCCCCGGCCAGCGCCACGACCTGAAACAGATCGGGATGCTTTTCGATGATGCGCAGCGTGTTGACGCCGATGGAGCCCGTACTGCCCAAGAGGACGACAGGGCGGGGGAAGCTGTTTTCCCATTCGGACGAAGGAAGTTCTGTGATATAGCGGATCATGCGTTTCCCGGTGCGAAAAAGGGAAGTCCTGAAACTTCCCCGGTATTGGCGTTTCGGCGGCGGTACGTGCCGAGACGTTCAGTGTTTCCCTGCCCCTGCGGACAGGGATGCAATAAGCGCGAAAGCCTTTTGCAAGGAAAGGTTGGGCTCCGTGCCGGCAGGCTTGAGGAAGGGAGGGAAAACGTTCATGGAGAGAGCTTTCCCTTCCTTTCTCAAGCGTTCCTGCAGTGCAATCCGTTTTAGAAGAATGTCATGAGGGCCCTGGCACACTCGTAGGTCGGGATCACGAACAGCAGGCTGTCCACACGATCGAGGACCCCGCCGTGGCCGGGCAGGACGTTGCCTGAATCCTTGACCGAACGGGAACGCTTGAGCGCCGATTCAAAGAAATCGCCAAGCTGGGCCATGACGCCGAGCACGAGGCCGAGCAGGGCGTAGTCGCTGATGCCAGTCGCGGGCACGCCGAACACGAGGCCAAAACAGACCGCCACGACCACGCTGGCGGCGAGCCCGGCGGCGCTACCTTCGACGCTCTTCTTGGGGCTGACTTTGGGCCAGATTTTGTGCTTGCCGAAGCGCATACCGAAGAAATAGGCCACCGTGTCCGAACCCGCCGCCGTACAGATGAGTAGCAGTTGCTCGTGAATGGAGAAATTCAGGGCGGGCATGATCAGCATGGGAACGTACAGCAGCCCCCCGGCGAGCACCGCGACCCGCGTAAAGCGGTACTTGTCGTCGTGCGACCAGCAGAACAGGAACATGCAGGCGAGGATCAGCGTGGACAGGGCGAGGGTCATGACGACCATTTCGGGGCGCATCCATGCGGCGGTGATGAGCAGGCCACCGAGCGCAAGGCCGAGGATACGCCCGCCGATGTTGGCCTTGAGCGGCCAGAACATGGCGTAGAATTCCCACAGGCCGACGAGCGTAAACAGGAGCAGCAGGCCGAAAAGGTACGGCCCGGAAAGGTAGAGGGCGGTTCCGAGGACGCTCACAAGCACGGCGCCGGTGATGATCCTCGGAAAATGTTTTGAGGCGATGATCATTGAATCTGCTCCTGCGTCAGCCCAAAACGGCGATTGCGGCCCGCATATTCGACGAGAGCCCTGTGCAGGGCTTCGGGCGTGAAGTCGGGCCAATAGGTGGACGTGAAATAGAGTTCGCTGTAGGCGCTCTGGAAGGTCAGGTAGTTGCTGATACGCTGCTCGCCGCTGGTGCGGATGATGAGGTCAGGGTCCGGCTGCCCCGCGGAATACAGGCATGAGCGGAACGCCTCTTCCGTCACCGCTTCCGGCTTGACGCCCTGTTGCATGAGCAGGCGCGCGGCCCGGAGGATTTCTTCCCGCCCCGAATAGTTGAGGGCAAGATTGACGATCATGTCGGAACACTTCGCCGTGCGGTTTATGGAATGGCGCAGGGCCGTGCGCGCGGGAAGCGGCAGGCCGTCGAGCTCGCCGAATACGCGCAGGCTGATGCCGTTGCGCTCCATGGAGGGGAGTTCTTCGCCAAGGAAGCTGACCAGCAGCTGGAAGAGTAGGCTGACTTCATCCTTGGGGCGGCCCCAGTTTTCCTGAGAGAAGGTGTAGAGCGTCAAGTGGCGGATGCCGAGCGTGCGGCACTCGGTCACGATGGCTTTGGCGGCGCGGACGCCGGCCTTATGGCCTTCGCTGCGGGACAGGCCGCGTTCCTGCGCCCAGCGGCCGTTGCCGTCCATGATGATGGCAATGTGGGCCGGGAGCGAGGCGGCGGGAATCGGAAGCGGGGAAGGTTCGGACATGGACGTCAGATAACCTCAGCGTAACAACGTAAAAAGACCGAAGGGAAAACGGAAGCGGCGCTCTCCAACCCCTCAATGGTATGCGGCTGTCAGGCCTTTCAGGTTTGAAATGGCCTAAGGCCGGATGTCCCGGCACGCCGCGCGGTGAGAATTCCACCGAAAACGGCATGTTCCGGCAGGGCGAACCTTTGAAACGGATACTCTTTCAAAGGAAATCTGTCTGAACAGAGTCTTCCCTGCCTTTCGAGGAGAACCAATCCGCCGCTCCCCATCAGCCGAAAATCCTAGGAGAATGAGAGGCAGGGGCCGGGAAGGGGAGAAGGGAACCTTTTTCATATGGTCTCCTCCCCTTCCCGCTCTTACCTCTTACAGATCCATGATTTCCTTTTCCTTGGCCGCACACTTTTCGTCGACTTTGGCCACGTACTTGTCCGTCAGCTTCTGGACGTCGTCGGTGGCCTTCTTGAGTTCGTCCTCGGAGATGGCCTTGTCCTTTTCCAGCTTCTTGAGCTGGTCGTTGGCGTCGCGGCGGACGTTGCGGACGGCGACCTTGGCTTCCTCGCCGGACTTGCGGGCGAGCTTGCCGAGTTCCTTGCGGCGGTCTTCGGTCAACGGCGGGATGGAGATGCGGATGATCTTGCCGTCGTTCACAGGGGTCAGGCCGAGGTCGGACTTGAGGATGGCCTTTTCCACGCTGGCGAACGCGCCGCGATCCCAGGGCTGGATGGTGATGGTGCGGCTATCCGGTATGGCGACGGACGCGAGCTGGCTGATGGGCGTGGGCGTGCCGTAGTAATCAACCTTGATGTTGTCCACAAGGCCGGTGGAGGCGCGGCCGGTGCGGAGGCGGCTGAAGTCGCGATCCAGCGCGCCGAGAGCCTTGTCCATGCGATCTTCGGAATCCAGCAAGACGCTTTCTTTATCCATAACGCTTAATCTCCTTCGACGGTGGTGCCGGGGTTCTCGCCCGTGACCACCTTTTTGATGCTGCCGTTGAACATGTTGCACACGATGATCGGGACCTGGTTTTCCTGGGCCAGCGTGATGGCCGTGGAATCCATGACCTTGAGATGCCGCCGCAAGGTTTCCTCATAGCTGAGGTGCTTGAACATCACGGCGTCGTCGTGCTTCATGGGGTCCTTGTCATAAACGCCGTCGACCTTGGTGGCCTTGATGATGGCGTCGCACTTGAGCTCCATGCCGCGCAGAGCCGCCGCGGTGTCCGTGGTGAAGTACGGATTGCCCGTCCCGGCGGCGCAGATGATCACGCGGCCCTTTTCCAGATGCCGCATGGCGCGGCGGCGGACATAGGGTTCGCAGACTTCCTGCATGGCGATGGCCGAAAGCACGCGGGTGGGATGGCCGGTCTTTTCCAGCGCGTCCTGCACGGCAAGCGCGTTCAGCACTGTGGCGAGCATACCCATGTAGTCCGCGGAGGAACGATCCATGCCCTCGGCGGACGCGGACAGCCCGCGGAAAATGTTGCCGCCGCCGATGACCAGCGCGACCTCAAGCCCCATATCCACCACATCGGCTATTTCTGCACATATCTTTGAAACCGTATGGGGGTCAATACCTATCTGTTTTTCCCCGGCGAGCGCCTCGCCGCTGAGCTTGAGCAGTACGCGCTTGTATTTGAGTTCGGCCATGTCCTCTCCCTTTTTTAACGGTGGTTGTAGGGAAAACCCCAGTTGCCTTCATCGACCCTGACGTATTTGAGGAACGCGTAAAACGCCCCGTGGACCGCGTTGATGAACCCGGCCTTGCCGTCAAGGAAGCCTTTTTTGAGCAGGTAGATACGGAGGAACCGCCCGATGCCGTGCAGCACGCCGAGGGCGAGGCCGCCCTTTTTGCCGCGCGCCGCGAGATCGTCGGCCCCCTGCTGGGCATAGGAGTTGATCTTGTCCAAATGTTCCCGGAAATGTTTGTAGGGATAGTGCAGGATGTCGCCGTCGAGTTCCCGCGTGCGCCCGTTGGGGTCGATGTGCTCGTGCGCGCCGCTCTGGGTGAAGTGGACACCGTTGCGGCGGAAAACGCGCAGGAGGCGATCGGGATACCAGCCGCTGTGCTTGAGGAAACGGTCGTAATACCACGAGCGCCGCGCCGGAGTGAAGCCGCAGAGATCGGCGGGCGCGCCGGGCAGGGCGGCAAGGATGGCGTCACGGAGCGGTTCCGAACAGATTTCGTCCTGATCGAGGGAAACCACCCAATCGGTTTCGACGAGGCCGAGGGCGTATTCGAACTGGGGGAGAGCTCCGCTCCAGGGATGCTGCACGAACGTCGCGCCGTGCTCCCGGGCGATGGATTCCGTGGCGTCGGAACTGAACGAGTCCACGACGATGACGGCGTCACAGAACGCGAGCGACTCAAGACATTTCCCGAGCAGGCGTTCGCCGTTGTAGGTGAGGACCAGACCCGTAATGGTGGGTTTTCCGGACGTGTCGGAACTCATGCACGCTCCTTGGTCAGAGAGGAAACGACATCGCGGACGCCTCCGGCGACGGCAACGGCGTCGGCCTCGGAGAGTTCGGGATACATGGGCAGGCTGAGGATGCGCGGCATGATCGCCTCGGTAACGGGCAGGCCGTCCGGCGCGAGCGCCACGCTGCCCCGGTAGGCATCCTGAAGGTGCACCGGGAAGGGGTAGTGGACGGCAGTGCCCACGCCCCTGTCGCGGAGCCGCCTTTGCACCTCGTCGCGATCCGGGCATTGGACGACATAGAGATGGTAAACCGGTTCCACGGCATCCGGAATCGTCGGCAGGATAAGGCCGGGGACGCCGGACAGCTCGCGGCGGTAGAGCTCCGCCAGCGCGCGGCGTTTGGCGTTCTTGGCGGGCAGTTCGGGCAGGAGGACATTGAGGAAGGCGGCCTGCAATTCGTCGAGCCGGGTATTGATGCCGGGCTCGCTGCTCAGGTAATGCGTCCGCCAGCCGTACTCGCGCACGCTGCGGATACGTTCGGCAAGGGCGTCGTCGGAGGTGACGACGCAGCCGCCGTCGCCCACCGCGCCGAGATTCTTGGTCGGATAAAAGCTGAACGTCCCGGCGATGCCGGTGGACCCGGCGGGACGGCCCTTATAGGCCGCGCCGTGGGCCTGTGCGCAGTCTTCGATGAGTGGCAGGTCCCCCGCGACGGCGCGGATCGCATCCAGATCGGCGCAGCATCCGTAGAGGTGGACCGGCAGCACGGCGGCGGGTTTGCCCGGATAACGGCCCGCGCGGGCGGCCTCAAGCGCTTTGGCGAGGCTTTCCGGCGACATGGTATAGGTCACCGGATCGACGTCCACGAGTACGGGCGTCGCCCCTGCGCATTCGATGGCGGCGACGGTCGCGACGGCGGTATGGGACACCGTGAACACGAGGCCGCCCTTGCCGATGCCGAGGGCACGCAGGGCCACCTCTATAGCATCAGTCCCGTTGCCCACGCCGACGGCATGTTTCACGGAGCAGAACGCGGCAAACGACTCTTCAAACTGCCGGACCTGTTTGCCGTTGATGTACCAGCCGCCGTCCAGCACGTCGGCGGCGGCCTTGAGCAGGGCGTCGCGCCGGCTGCGGAACGCCGCGCCGGGGTTGGCTTGTGGGATGAGGGGTGCGTTCATGGCAATCCTTACAAATAGTCCTGAAGCCGGGGACGGTAATAGTCGATGATCTGCCGGAGGCCGTCCCTGAGTTGGGTCCGGGGTTCCCAGCCGAGGAGCGAGCGCAGGCGGCTGTCGTCGGCGTAGTAGTCGCCGATGTCGATCTTTTTACGGTCGGCGGGGTATTCCCGGACTTCATAAGCCCCTTCGCCCGCCGTGTCCACGAGGAGATCGGCGAGATCGCGCAGGGAAATCCGCTTGCCGCCGCCGATGTTGAAAATCTGGCCGAAGGCTTCCTCATGCAGCGCGGCGCGCATCATGGCGTCCACGCAGTCATCGACATAGGTGAAGTCGCGGAGCTGTTCGCCGCCCCATACTTCAAACGGCTTGCCGGTGAGCACCTGCCTGATCCACACGCCGAGGAAGGTCTGGCGGGCGTCCTTGATGCGCATACGCGGCCCGATGGTGTTGGTGAGGCGCAGCGAGCAGGCGCGGATGCCGTACACGTTGTTGTAGAGGATATGGTACCATTCGCCGGCCATCTTGTTGATGCCGTTGACGTCGACGGGGCGGACGGGGTGGTTTTCGTCCACGGGCAGATAGTCGGGCTTGCCGTAAATCTGCCGCGTTCCGGCGAATACGATGCGGATGCCCGGATTGGCGTTCCGGCAGGCTTCGAGGATGGAAAGCTGCGCCTTGCAGTTGATGTCCAGATCCGTATACGGATCGGCCATGGAATCCATATGGCTGGTCTGTCCGGCGAGATTGAACAGAAAGTCGTGCCCCTTTACCAGCGTTTTCATGCTGTGGGGATCGCGGACGTCGGAAATATTGACTTTGAGGCGGGATTCGTAACCGCGAATGTTTGCCGGATTCCCGCCATACTCGGGGATAAGGCT
>CEAZ01062829.1_pt1 | contig 13871 bp, 10 predicted proteins | sample 557361 | NCBI WGS metagenome assembly CEAZ01 (sample SAMEA3182074, study PRJEB8094) | gut metagenome | biome: human; feature: gut; material: Stool; isolation source: human stools | place: Canada | collected 2012-02-22 | reverse complement strand
GCTGCCGACGAAGCAATAACCGATGCAGCTTTATGCATGGCTGACACAGCCGCTTCAAACGAACTCAATCCTTCATCTTTGAAGCCACGATAGGCATGAAGCATAACAATGCCGTAATCCATAGAAACTGCAAGCTGCAAAATAGCCGCACACATTTGCGTGATGAAAGAAATCTCGCCAAAAATAATGTTTGTACCCAAGTTAAACACAATGGATATGCCGATAACTGCTAAAAACAAAACGGGCTCAAACCATGCCTCGCTCGTCAGTAACAACAACCCCAAAATAACAATGACTGCCATCACTAAAATGAGCTGGATTTCAAAGTCGGAAGACCCTTGGGCAATCGCTGTATTGATAGCCTCACCTGCAAGAGCAACTTCGCTCGCACCCGTTGCTTCCGCGCTGCTTCTAAGCTCGTCCATAGCAGAAACCGCTTTGGAAGTGTCAAGGGCAATCTGATACAGATAGCCGTCACCTGACTTCCAGGCAGAAACCATATCAGTGTCATATGTTGCAAGGGGCACAGAGGTATCTACGATATTCCCGAGCCACAAAACCTCTTTTACGCCATCAATCTGCTCGAACTGATCGCTCAGCTCTTTCGCCTGCACAAGCGATATATCCTCGACGTACACGCGAGAATTAGGGACAGGCGCATCAAAGGCGCTTTCTAAGGTGCGCAAAGCTTGCGTTGAGGGTGAACTTTCAGGAAGATAATCAGAGAACTGATAATTAATCTTTACTGCAGGGATGCAAAGAGCAGAAGCAACCAAGAAAATAGCCACAAAAACAAGAACCACTTTTCGATGGTTCAATGCGCCCCTGAAGAGTTTATCGATCAATTCCCTCATACGATGCTCTATCCTCTACAATTACTTAGCGGGCAAAGTTGCTGCCTAGTTGTGTGGCCACTCTTCACACATGGAAGTAATCGCTTTAATCATACCTTCTTTACAAGGCATTCACCCTGAGGTTAGAAATTTCAATGATAAAAATATCCGTTATCGCTGTTGGGAAACTCAAAGAGAAATTTTGGAAGGACGCGTGCGCTGAATACCTCAAACGTCTCGAGGGATACGCTAATGTTTCAGTTAAAGAAGTGCCTGACTCCTCAAAAGAAAAAGAAGCTCAAGCGCTCATTACTGCTCTTCCTGAAAAAGCCCCCTTATTGCTCCTCGACATAAAAGGGAAAGCAACCTCAAGCGAAGCTCTTTCTCAAAAAATTGACGCCTACGCTCTTTCAGGGCACAGCCATCTTGTTTTTGTGATTGGGGGAAGTGACGGAGTAACAGACGAAATCAAAAAACGAGCGACCGAACGCATAAGCTTCGGGCCCATTACGCTGCCCCACAACTTAGCGCGTGTAGTATTGCTCGAGCAAATATACCGTGCTTTCAAAATTTCGAAAAATGAACCTTATCACAAGTAGGAATAGGAAAACCATCCTAATCTAATATTCCAACAATACAAAGGCTCTGAAAATGTATTTCTTTTTGAATACAGAGCTTTTGTGCTCTATAAACCAATTTGTTACTAGGGTAGCTAGAAACCAAAAAATGCTGCAACCGTAAAAAGACTGCAGCATTTTGATTTAGATATATGGGAAGAGGTTACGCCCAGTCGTGCCCTACTACCACTAAGATATCTCCGCTGAAGGAATATGACCCATCGTTCTGAATAGCCTTGCCCACACCTAGCGCATCAACGATTGCTTGCGCGGTGCTCGCTTGACTTGACTGATCATAAATTACCAACGTTGTAGTGTAGTTATAGTCGTCAGCATTACCCGTTTCAGCAACTGCACCAAGTGGCGTTAGCTTTGCTGCTGCCTCACTTGCGCAACCAGAAATTCCACTGCCATTCTTCACTGAAACTTGAACACCTTTCAGTGAAGAGGAGGATGAGTTCGACTTACTACTATGCGATGAGGAAGATTCAGACCCACCATCACCTGCCGTGGAAAGAACGACGCCCGTTACCTGATCAATAACCGTTTCCTCGGTAGGAGAAAGACCTTGGTCAACACGTTTCATCATAGTCTTCCATGCAGCTTCATCTACAACCTCCCACCAAATGTCATCCTCATAAGAAGAGGTGGTGGGGACAGATGCCGTATAAACACTGTTATCGGTATCAATACCCTGTAGGTTTTGCGCAAGACCCACAATACTTGCCACACTAAAGTCGGTTGTAACGCAGTTCGCCAAAGTGCTAACAGTGCTGGTCAACGTACCAATATCAGAAGACATAACCTTCTTCACAATTGCCGACAGAATCAAACGTTGATTTGCCGCACGCATATTGTCACCTGAACCATAATCATCGTACGTATGACGGGAACGCGCCAAAATAAGAGCCTCTTCACCGCTGAGCGTATGAAGGCCAGCGTCAACATGACCTCCCGCTTCGGGGTCATTGATTTCCATAGGGACATCAACATCAATACCGCCGAGCGCATCAACTACCGCTCTAAAACCATCAAAATCTACTTCGGCATAGTGATTAATCTTTACACCCGCAAGGTTCGAAACCGCATCAACAGCTCCAGCTGCACCACCGAAGGCGTATGCTGCATTGATTTTTTGGTAACCATATCCAGGGATATTTACCTTCGTATCGCGAGGAATAGAGATCATTGCGACCTTTTTTTCCTTCGGATCAACACGAACCAAGATCATAGAGTCGGTTCGATATGTGTCGCCAAATTCGCCCGAATCGTCACGATCTTCAGATTTATCAGACCCAATGAGCAACATATAGAATGGATCTGAAGGGGAATCACTTACCGCCAACGAATTCATAAGATCGTCGTCAACGTTTTTGTGAAGCGACCCCTCAATAGAAGAATAATACGCCCATGCAGCACCAACGCCACCTAAGGCAAGCACGGCCACAACCAAAAGACAAATGAGAAGCACTTTCTTACGACGGCTCTTCTTTCTTTTGAGTTTCTGAATCCGAACATATTCTTGAGAATTTGCATTACGAGAAAAACGAGCTTCTTCGCCCGTCATTGGCACTGCAGAGCTAACGCGCCCATACCCTTGAGAAGCTTGCGCTCTATACGAGTCGTTACCTGAACCGTAAGCAGAGCGCTCAAAAGAACGCGCCGACGAACGCTTGCGCTGATTCTGAACGTCCGCTCTTCTGTTGGAGCGCTGCGAATAAACATCCGCGGTACCCCCCGCGGATGTGTCTCGACGACGAGGTTTACTACGTCGAGATGTCTTTTTATCTGAATTAAACATGTATCTATAATCCTAAAATCAGCAAGAATACGCAAACAAATTTACTGCAAACGCTCAAAACAGACAGATTATCTGTTTATTTTTGAAGGGTTCGTACGTGTTGTGCCAAGAATATGTGGAGAAATCACACCATCTAAGTATCATTTTAGACGCTGGGCCATATATTCATTAGCTGCTTTTTCGACGGAATCATCCAACGACGAAAGCGATTCAAAAACATTTTCATCTTGGCTTTGGACAGTACGATTTTCAAGCGCACGCGCAATAAGGAAATCAGCAATCTCAGGGTTTTTTCCTAGCAACGGCCCATGAAGATACGTACCAATGCAGTTCTTATACAGCAATCCATCCTCTTTCGAGGAGTCATTGTTGCCTGAGCCAACCGAGGAAATAACTTTACCGAACGGCTTTACTCCCTCACCAAGATGCGTGCGACCAGCATGATTTTCGTACCCCACCACAGGCATGCTCGCTAACGAAGAGGACAGCATGATGTTATCGATAAGGCGATCGAAACCCTTGCCGGGACGGAGCGTTTCGATATCGATAAGCGATAAGCCTTCTACTACCTCATCACCTAAGAGCCAACGGGTTCCTAAAATTTGGTACCCCCCGCAAATCGCCAGAAGCGCCCCGTTATTTTCAATATATTCCCCAAGGCTTTCCTTCATGTTATGCAAAACCTCAGAAGCGAGCTTTTGTTCACGGTCGGGGCCGCCACCTAAGAAGACAATATCTGCCGTAGAAAGATCAACCGATTCCCCATAACGAACAGAAACAACCTGAGCAGGGATGCCTCGCCACTCACAGCGCTTCGCTAACACCTTAACGTTTCCTCCGTCACCATAAAGGTTGAGTAAATCAGGAAATAAATGAACGATGCGCAATGGCTTATCAGGTGTTATCCCAAGGGTATTTTCAGATACAGGAACCGACGCAAGCACCGAAGATGTTGGCTCATGCGAGCCTTCGCGCAAAGGGGCATTTTTTGTTTTTTCCGAACGAGCAGTAAGTGCCGAACGAACCGAAGGAAGCGATGTGTAGTTTGCAATGGCATACATTTTCCATTCCTGCGGCATGGCGAGCACTTCATCAACCATCTCATTGACGCTATTGATGAGCTTTGCTTCAACTCCTGCGTACTTAAGACGAACCTGTAGGTCGTTTTTACGAACACCGCCCGCATACACAACAATGTCTTTTTCTTGAGCAAGTTCCTCAAAGTCGCAGTCCCAAATCCAGGAAATATCTCTGCCATCTGCCTCATTATCATTGATAAAAAACGCAACGGCCTTCTTTCCTTCGGCCTGCGTAATAATTTTTAAGTTCTGGTTAAAGCCCGTAGGATTCTTGGCTAAATTAAGCAACACCGAACGGCCTTCGATTAAGAACTCCTGCAAACGCCCATTCTGAGGATCAAAAACATCAGCCGCATGCTGAAATTCCTTATTGCTCACACCAAGAAAATGTGCCGCTAAATACGTGGCAAGCATGTTGTACACCACATATGCCCCTGGCTGTGCCACTGAGACTGAAACGCTGACTTTATCAGGCGTCCCGTCTTTTATACCTATCTTCTTTGATAAGCCTGTGGAGGACATGACTTCACCAGCCACGCTTGAACAGCCCTCAACATCAAAAGAAGCGCCATGCTTGAGTTCGATATTCTTTGCCACATAGTCTAAGTTAGGACGCGTAAAGCCGCAGTTGCTGCAGATGTATTTTCCCAGCTGACCATACTGGCGATACTCATAGGTGAACATGCCTGAACATTTCTGACACATCTGAGCATCGGAAACCGTGTTCTGAGGAAGATGCATATCCTCATCAACACCGAAGGCGATAGTCTGATTAGCAACTTGACCAGCCACAATAGCACAGAGAGGGTCGTCTGCGTTGTAAATGAGAATAGTATCGGGAGAAAGATTCAGTGCTTTTACAATCGCTTCCTGAATACGATCGATTTCACCGTAACGGTCAAGCTGATCACGGAAAAGATTAAGGAGCAATACATACGTTGCTTTAATTTGAGGTAGAGAGCGCACAAGCCAGAGTTCATCTGATTCAAAAATACCCCAATCTACTGTGCCTTTTGTTTGGAGAAGCGTTGTTGCAATACCCGAATCAAGATTAGCACCCGTTCTGTTGCAGGCAACCGTTTGCCCTGAACGCTCCACGGCATCTGCCAAAAGATTAGTCACGGTAGTTTTACCGTTCGTACCAACAACCATTATTGATCCCGTGGTAATCTTCGATGAAGTTTCAGCAATAATTTGAGGATCAACCAAAAGCGCAATTTTTCCCGGCATATTCGCAGCCGGACGACGCATTACATTCTTTAAACCCCATGTGCTTACCGCACTTATTACCTTTGCACCAGACGTTCGAATACCCATAGCTTCTCTTTCTTATGTATTGGGCAAAACTTGCTTTCATAATAATTGAAGCAAACAATGAGGCGAACCCCCGCTTAAGGATTCGCCTCATATCGTCATGAAAAGAGCTTGTTGTCTACAGAAGTTTTCGAACTATGCGCCCAAATGTTTAAACAGTACCCATGTCTAGATCACAAGCCTTCTCTGTAAGAGCAACGAACTTTGCCCGCCAAAGTCACGAGTTCCCCTGCGAAAACCACCGCTTTACCCCTCAAGGTTTTTCTCGCTAACGTTTTTGACTAGTACAGATATCCAAGCTTTTTTGCCTCAAAGGTTAGCTCATCACGCATATCGGGATGCGCAATGCTAATCAATCGCTTAGCACGCTCGCAAATGTCGCAGTACATCAAGTTTACGCAACCATATTCGGTAACCACATACTGAATATCAGTACGCAACGAGGTAACAACACTGCCAGGCATAAGCATAGGCGCGATCTTTGAAACAGGGCCGTTCTTGGTGTTCGTCATTGAAGTCATCGCAATAATTGCTTTGCCACCCTTTGAAAGCGTTGCTCCACGAATAAAATCAACCTGTCCACCCGTACCAGAATACTGACGTGTTCCGATACTTTCAGCGCAAACCTGACCAGTAAGATCAATTGAAACTGCTGAGTTAACCGAAACCATATTGTCGTTCAAACGAATAAAATCAGGGTTATTCACATGTGAGTAAGGCGTGAAGAACATGCCTGGGTTATGATCGATAAAGTCATACAGATACTGCTGGCCGGAAGCAAAACCCGCAACAGAAACACCTGGCAGATAGTTCTTTCGACTGTTATCAATAACACCCATCTCCTGCAATTCAGCCATAGCATCGTTAAACATTTCAGAATGAACACCCAAATGCTTACGCGCTTTCAATCCTTCGGCAATTGCGTTTGCAATGCTTCCAAAACCAAGCTGGATACAAGAGCCGTCTGGAATCAATTCGCATATAATATCGCCCACGATTTTTTCTTCAGGCTTTGGCTCTGCGATAGGCATCTGCGTCATTTTCTGATCGATCTCAACAAAGCCATCAATCTGCGAAACATGCAAGTTGCGCTCAAGACCAAATACGTAAGGAACGCTTGGATTGATCTGCGCAATAACTTTCTTTGCAGCGCGAATACCCTCAGGACGACACCCCACATGACCGATATTGCAATAACCATGCTTATCGGGAGGAGTCATAGGAATAACGGCAACATCGATACCGTCGTTTTCAACTAGGTTTTTAGTGCGGTGAAGATGAAGAGGAACATATGAGGTAGTTCCGCTTGCTATGCCGTTGCGCTCATTTCCTCCCGTAAAATAATTGTGATAGTGCAGCGCATTGAAATCGGCTTTCAATTCATCAAGATGAAGGTCCTCGCTGGTAATTCCCCCATAAAGCTTAATCCCCTTCAAACGTCCTTCTTTGATACGCTCAAGCATAGGGACAAGAATGCCGCCAGCAACTTCAAACGTTCCACAAAAAACCGATGTACCATCTGGTATAAAGCGATCAAGCGCCTCATCAAGACTAAAGAGTTTGTCTTGATACTCCTGCTGCCAATTACTCATAGAATCTCCCCTTCTCAACAACTATAACCAGTCACAAACTCATGCCCTCGCTTTTCGGCACACGAGGAGCGTTTATAACTTGTTCATTATTTGAAGACAGACCTAGGATACCCTTCCTTCTTTACTTCGTCATTTAAAAATGAGTAACAAAGTCATTCAAAAATGCATTACTTAGCGTATTGTGTGGGCGCCTTTTTGCGTTACACTTTGATACGTGTTCAGATTTCTTTTGCATGAACAACTAAGCGAAGAGGGTATTTCTTCTACATCTGTCAGTTAGATACCATCAGAGGAAGAGGGATCATGATTACCGATCTTAAAGTTTGCGCCGAAAATAAGAAGGCGTACTACGAAAAGGGCTATTGGACAGACCAGTCACTCAATGATGTCTGGAATGATCGTGTGGCCAAATATCCTGACGAAGAATATGTTAGCGACAATTTGGGGGTGCGCCTGACTTTTGGCGAAATTGACGATAAGGCTTCTCGTTTAGCCGCATGGCTTCGCGATGTCGGAGTAGAAAATGGTGACGTTGTCACTTTCCAAATGCCACCTTGGTCTGAATTCTGCATCCTCTATGTTGCCTGCCTTAAGGTTGGTGCGGTTATTCATCCACTCCCCGTTACCTTCAATGGCGAAGATCTTGTCTTCGGTATGAACCTCGTTGGATCAAAAGCTTTTATGTGTCCAACATTCCATCATAAGACCAACTTCGAGGATCAGATTCTTTCCATTGTTGATCGCATTCCTACTCTTTCTAAGGACGCAATCGCCGTTCATGACAAAACCGTTGAATCTCACGGCACCATTACCCTTAATGATATCTACGAAAAATACGAACCTTACACCGACGCTCCAGGCAGCACGTCTGATGAAGTAGTTCTTATTCTTTCCACCTCGGGTACCACAGGTCGCCCTAAGGCCGTTCTTCTTTCCCATAACAACATCATCTTCTCTGAGAAAACCTTTACCAAAGGCTTGGGTCTTACCCATGAAGATGTAATGTTTATGCCTGCGCCTCTCAACCATGCAACGGGCTTTAATCATGGCCTTATTTCGCCTTTGCTTTTAGGCGGACGCGTAGTTTTGCAGCAAGAATTCAAACCACTCGAAGCAATTGAGATCATGAACCGAGAAGGCGTAACTTGGTCAATGGGTGCAACTCCTTTCATCTTCGACCTTCTCAATACCGCCGAGGAGCATAACCTGGAGTTTAAATCGCTAAAGCTTTATCTTTGCGGTGGCGCTCCCGTTCCTGGCTCCATGGTTCAGCGCGCACACAATCATGGTTTACTCCTTTGCGAAGTCTACGGTTCAACAGAAAGCTGTCCACATCTTGGCGTTCCTCCAGAGCATTGTCTTGATTGGAATGGCGCTTGGTCTGGTGTTCCTTTCGAAGGAATTGAAGTTAAGGTTGTTGACGAAAAGGGCAACGAAGTTCCCCATGGCGAACAGGGTGAAGAGCTTTCTCGCGGACCTCACATGTTCTGCGGATACCTCAATAACAAAGAGGCTACGGACAAAGACCTTTCCGATGACGGTTGGTTTGCAAGTGGCGACCTTTGCTACATGGATGACCAAGGCCGCGTTCGCATCAACGGTCGCAAGAAAGAAATTCTTATTCGTGGCGGTATCAACATTTCCGCCAATGAAGTTGATGAAAACCTTACGGGTTGCCCTGGTATCGGGTCTCACGCAACCATTGGCTTACCTGATGACCGTTTGGGAGAGCGCATTTGCACCTTCATCGTTCAAGATGGCGATGTTGTCCCAACTCTTGATTCTATTGCTGAGTACCTGGAATCTAAAGGTGTCGCAAAACGTTTACGCCCTGAACATATCGAATTCATCGACGCAATTCCTCTCACGGAAAGCGGCAAAGTTAAGCGTAATCTCTTAGCCGATGAGCTCGATCGTCGTTTGAAGGCTGCTCAGTAACGCAAGCATAAGGGAGCAAAGCCACGCGCACTTCGTGTTATGTGTTGCGATTGTTACACGAATACGAAAGCAAACGATGCTGGTGTTGCTTGCTTAAGGTTTACATAAATATTGAGTCTGCTCTTTGTCTAGCCGCAAACAAGCCTCCGAAAATATACTTTCGGAGGCTTTTCTTTCGCAGACATTTTGGAGAAACTACGCTTGTGAACCCTTGTATTGCTCTAAACAGGACGGCTTTTTAGAGCAATACAAGCCGTGGCTTTTTGACCTAGAAAACGAAACAAGCGCAATTATTCTGCTCTCTGAAACACACGCGACAACTTTATATGTAATACTAAAAACATATTTTTTGCTTTTTACCTTTCGTAGGAGGTTTACATGTCTGGTATTTCTGGCTCAACACGTATGTGTTGTTTGTTTGGTGACCCCGTAGAACACAGCAAATCACCCATGCTACACAACACCGCTTTTGAGAAAACTGGACTTAACTACGCCTACCTTGCCTTTGATATTAAAGCTGAAAATATCAAAGACGCTGTTGAAGCCGCTCGCGCACTTAATTTTACTGGCTTCAACTTAACCATGCCTCATAAAATCACCGTTATGGATTACTTGGACAAGCTTGATCCAGCGGCAGAGCTCATCAAAACAGTTAATACCGTTCGCAACGACAACGGCGTACTCACAGGCTTTAACACTGATGGCTACGGAATGATGAAGGCATTCCGCGAACACGGCGCCACTATCGAGGGTAAAAAAATGGTCCTTATGGGAATTGGAGGGGCCGGAACCTCCGTTGCGGTACAGGGCGCTCTTGATGGTCTTCACGAATTGGTGGTTTTTTCTCCTAAAGGCGGAAGATCTTGGGAGGCAGCCGAGCGCCGCATTGCTCGCATTAACGAAAATACAGCCTGTAAGGCTTCTCTTTTCGATTCAGCCGACCTCAAAGCTTTACGAGAACAACTCGCTGACTCAGATTTACTCGCAAACTGCACGCCTATCGGAATGGGCTCACGTATTGGACAGACCCCTATTCCTGATGCGAGCTATTTGCACCAAAATCTTATTGTTCAAGACGCTATTTATTCACCTGAAGAAACCGCACTTCTTCGCCTAGCAAAGCAAATTGGCTGCACCGCTTTCAACGGTCTTGAAATGCTTTTCTACCAGGGCGCCAAAGCTTTTGAGATATGGACGGGGCAAAAAATGCCCTTAACGCCAGAAATCTTACTCTAGCTTCTACCGCGTTGCTTCCTTCTTTGGAATAAGCAGCAAAAAGAAAAACCCGATAATAAAAAGCACTGCAATAGAAAGAACACCAAACGATGAGTTCCCTGTAACTTGGGTAAAAAAGCTCACCAAAAACGTTCCCATAACAGCGGCGTATTTTCCAAAAATATCAAAGAATCCATAGTATTCGTTTGCTTTATGCTTTGGGATAAGCTTTCCGTATTCTGAGCGCGAAAGAGCCTGAATTCCGCCTTGGAACAGTCCAACACAAATAGCCAGAATCCAAAATTCCACAGCACTTTTCAGGAAAAACGCTGCGAAGAGCACAATGCAGAAGTAGGCAAATACACCCACAAGAAGCATTCGAACCGTACCGAAGCGATTCGCAATTTTTCCGTACGCAATTGCCGAAGGAAAAGCGACAAACTGGGTAACAAGAAGAGCCAAAACAAGCTGAGTTGAGTCAATTCCTAAATCGGTTCCATAGCTTGTAGCCATTCTGATAACCGTATGGACGCCATCGATATAGAAAAAGAATGCAATGACAAAGAAAAGCAAGCGCTTGTCGCGAGCAATGTTTTTCATTGTTTCAAGTAAACTTGAAAACGTTGATGCAACAAGACTGCCTTCTTGCTTTTTGCCATGAATTTGATGGACGTTTTTCATGAGTGGAATAGCAAAAATAATCCACCATAGAGCAGTAATAACAAAGGCGATTTTCATTCCGATCATTGCCTTGATACCAAACGAAGGACCGCCAAGCACAATGATCAAGCAGACAATGAAAGGAATGCATGACCCAATATAGCCCCAAGCATATCCATGAGAAGAAACCTTGTCATAACGATCTTCAGTTGTAGCATCAACGAGAAACGCATCATAGAAAACCATTGAGCCATTGAGCATAATTGCCGCAACAACATATACAACAAGAAAAGCCAAGGCATGTTCAGGTATGCCAAGCGCCGCACACGCTATTGCTCCCGTGCCAGCAAAACCCACAAAAAACTTCTTTTTGTTGCCCGCGATATCGGCAAGACTTCCCAAGATGGGCATAACGAGCGCCAAAATAAGGGAAGCAACTGTTTCTGCATAGCCCCACGCAACAACAATAGAAGAGCCCTCTTCTGCAATTGAGGCAAAGTACACAGGAATAAGAGCGGACGAAAGCATAACAAAGGCCGAATTCCCCACATCATAAAGAACCCAACTAATTTCTTTTTTTGTCATGCCTAATTTCGACATCGCTATCCTTTCCTATTGCCCTCTTGATACTCAAACCAAAGAGACGCATCATAAACAGAATCAGTATATGGTGAACAAACACTACCAAATCTAAAAACTATGTAAGAAATGGAGCCTTGTATGCCTGCAATAATTACCCATGATCAATTCGGCAAACAAGCCCTTTCTCTTTCTTCGGTTCTTTTTATTAAGACAAAGGAAGAAAAAGATGCGTTTCTACTTGGAAACCAAGGACCTGACCCTTTCTTTTATTGCGGCGTTGACCCATCCCTTCTCAAATATCGTTTTGTTGGAAATATGATCCACGATAAAAAACCAGCAGAGCTTTTTTTTGCGTTATCCAAGCACCTCAAAAAAGTTCCCATGGAATACCACTCAATCGTAAAAGCCTATGTAGCAGGATTTGCGTGTCATTATCTTCTTGATCGCAGTGCTCACCCCTACGTGTATTCGCAGCAGTACGCCTTTTGCAAGGCAGGTGAAGAGGGTTTGACCGACAAGGACGGATCAGATGTTCATGCCGTAATCGAAAGCGAGCTTGACGAAATGATGCTCTATACCCGCACAGGACAAACGGTTGCAACGTATGCCCCCGAAAAGGAAATTTTACGCTGCTCAACTAAACCTCTTAAGGCCATTTCGGCATATCTTGCCTCCATTATTCGTGAGGTATATTCAGCCGATGTACGCGATGACCTTTTTTACCGAGGTGTTGTTTTGTTCCGTCTGGTACAAGGGGTGTTCCATTCTCCCCGCGGCATCAAGCGCAACCTTTTAGGCAACATTGAACGTCTCTTACGAAACCATTCGTTTGTCCAGGCAATGTCTCACCGTGCCATTCCCCTAACCGTAAGCGAGTTCGACAACCATCAACATGCTGTTTGGGAAAACCCCTTTACAGGAACGGTAACCACGGCAAGTTTTGTAGACTTATTCAATCAGGCACAGCAAGAGGCAAACGACACGCTTCCTATGCTCTTTGGTGATAATTTTTCACTTGAAGAAGCTAAAGAATTTACCCGCGGACAAAACTTCTCGGGTAAGTTTGTTGAAGAATAGCGAACTGTCATGGATGCCCTTCGCCAAGCACTAACTTCTTTCGCACCCCTCAATGACGAGGAAGCGCGAGACAAAGATGTTATTCTTTCGTCCCTGCAAAAAGGCACTGAAGATTTTACGTCCGATGTTTTTAACCGCTCATGGCCTTCCCATTTCACCACTTCAGCCTGGGTAGTTGATCCAAGTAAAACACAAACGCTCATGGTGTATCACAACATTTACAATTCTTGGTCGTGGATTGGCGGTCATGCCGACGGCGATACAAAGCTCGCCCGCGTCGCCGCGCGCGAGCTTAAGGAAGAAACAGGGCTTCAAGAAGCGCAACTTATAAGCGATGATATTTTTTCATGCGAAGTTCTTACCGTGAACGGACATTGGAAGCGTGGCGAATACGTTCCCTCACACCTTCATCTCAATATTACGTATCTTTTTGAAGCAGACCCTTCCGCCTCTCTACATATTGCCCCCGATGAAAACTCAGGGGTTTCATGGTTTGATCTTGATGAAATACCCAACATCTCAAAAGAACCATGGATGATTCAACACATCTACCAGAAGCTTATCCACCGCACGCAACTCTTTTGTTAATCTATAAACCTATTCAGAAAAAAATTAAAAGGAGACACTTCATGGAGCTGCTTAAAGAGCGCATCAGACGTGACGGAGTTGCAAAAGAAGGAAATGTCTTAAAAGTTGATTCCTTCCTCAATCACCAAATGGATGTAGAACTTTTTGAAGAAATGGCTCGTGAGTGGTATCGCACTTTCCAAGATAGACCGATCAATAAAATTATGACCATCGAAGCCTCCGGTATCGGCATTGCCGCCATTGTCGCGCGCGTCTTTGGCGTCCCTGTGGTGTTTGCGAAAAAGTCCCAATCCATCAACCTCGATGGAAGTATTTATGTCACCAGCGTAAAAAGCTTTACCCACGGCAATGTGAACAACGTTATTGTTTCTAAGAAGTTTATTGGCCCTGAAGACCACGTACTTTTGATTGATGACTTCATGGCAAACGGGTGTGCTATGGAAGGACTTATTAGCCTGTGCGAAAAAGCGGGCGCAACAATTGAAGGCATTGGAATTGCTATTGAAAAAGGTTTTCAAGAAGGCGGAGATCGTCTGCGTAACCAAGGCTACACCGTTCGTTCTCTTGCCATTGTC
>CEAZ01020070.1_pt1 | contig 13915 bp, 13 predicted proteins | sample 557361 | NCBI WGS metagenome assembly CEAZ01 (sample SAMEA3182074, study PRJEB8094) | gut metagenome | biome: human; feature: gut; material: Stool; isolation source: human stools | place: Canada | collected 2012-02-22 | reverse complement strand
CCCCTGCCGCTCCCGCGGCTCCCGCAGCGGAGGAGAAGCCGGCAGCGCAGGAAGAAGATCCGTTTGACAGCATCTTCAAGATATTCAATACAAAATAAGTCCGTGTAACCGGACACGGGGTAGGGGAAAGAATATTTACTTTTGCTCCGGGATAATGTATAATAACAGGCCGTGTCGAAACGCGTATAGGCATTCCGACACGGCCTATTAATTTTATGAGGTGAGGGTGAAGTCTGCTTGCTGAAAAATGCGGTGCGCTTTGTTCGCACATTTATTGATATATTCAACGGAAACCGGCTGACGCGCGCGGCGGCGGCTCTTTCGTATTATATGACGATGACGTTTTTCCCGGTAGTTATCGTGCTGTATACTCTGCTCGGCAACAGCTACGACAAGGCGATGCGCATCGTGGCGTTTGCGGAGAACCTCATGGCCGAGGAGACCGTCAGCTATATAAGGGACTTTCTCGGCTATGTCGCGGCGAACAACAGCACGGCCATGATGATTGCGGGACTTACGGTGCTTGTCACCTCCGCGTCCGCGGCGATCCGCTCTATGCAGTTTACGATCGGCGACGCGCAGGGCGGGATGCGCTTTCAGGGAATATGGGGCTTCATCGTGAGCATACTGATCTCCCTGCTGCTGATAGTCGCGATATACTTCGGTATGCTCGTCATGCTCACGGGCAGGAGCGTCATGAACAGGCTCAATGAGCTGCTGCCGTTTATCGACATCAGCCAGTCATGGAACCACATGCGTTTCGTTATCCTCGGCGGCATAATGTTTTTGCTGATATGGGGCGTGTATGAGTACCCCAAGAGAAAGACCGACACGTACCACACCTTTCCAGGAGCGATACTTTCGACGCTGGCGCTTGTCGGCGTGAGCATCGCGTTCTCGGTGTTCATCGGCGCGTCGGTCAAATACTCGCTGGTGTACGGCTCGCTTGCGTCCATCATACTGCTGATGATGTGGCTCTACACGAGCAGCACGGTCATCTACTGCGGCATGGCGCTGAACCTGACGATACGAGACTTCAAGCCAGAACCGCGTATAAAGAAGAGCACTGAGACGGAGCAGGAATAAGAATATAAGCGAACCCCATCGGAAAATCATTCCGGTTGGGTTCGCTTTGCATATCAGTAATCAGTCCCTTGAAAACAGGTCACGGGTATAGACCTTGTCCTCAACGTCGCGCAGCTCGTCGCAGAAGCGGTTGGCGATAATGACATCGCACATGGACTTGAACTCGGCGAGGTCGTCAATGCGGCGGCTGTTGAAGAAGTTGTCTTCCTTGAGCGTCGGCTCATAGACGACCATCTCAACACCCTTGGCCTTGATGCGCTTCATGACGCCCTGAATGCTCGACGCGCGGAAGTTATCGGAGCCGGCCTTCATGGTGAGGCGGTAGACGCCGATGACGCAGTCCTTCTTACCGTCAAAGAAGCCGGCCTTGCGCAGGACGCTGTCAGCAATGACATCCTTGCGGGTGCGGTTGCTCTCGACGATGGCGGAGATAAGATTCTCCGGAACGTCCTTGTAATTGGCGCGGAGCTGCTTGGTGTCCTTGGGCAGGCAGTACCCGCCGTAGCCGAAGGATGGGTTGTTATAGTGCGTGCCGATACGCGGGTCAAGGCACACGCCCTCAATGATCTGCTTTGTGCTCAGGCCGCGCGCTTCGGCGTAGGTGTCAAGCTCGTTGAAGAAGCTGACGCGCAGGGCAAGGTAGGTGTTCGCGAAAAGCTTAACGGCCTCGGCCTCGGTCGGATTCGTATACAGAACGGGGATATCCTCTTTTATGGCTCCCTGCACGAGCAGCTGAGCAAAGGTGTGCGCCGCCTTCTGGAGGCGCTCATCCTCCGTCGGTGCGCCGACGATCACGCGCGAGGGGTAGAGGTTATCGTACAGCGCGCGGCCTTCACGCAGAAACTCCGGCGAGAAGATGATGTTCTCACTGCCGAATTCGCAGCGAACCTTTTCGGTATAGCCGACGGGGACGGTGGACTTGATGACCATTATCGCATTGGGGTTCACATCCATGACGATGCGGATAACATCCTCAACGCAGGAGGTGTCAAAATAATTCTTGTCGGGGTCGTAGTTCGTCGGGGTCGCGATGACGACGAACTCTGCGTCACGGTACGCGCCCTCTTTATCGGTCGTTGCGGTGAGGTTCAGCTTGTGCGAGGCAAGGTATTCTTCAATCTCCTTATCCTTTATAGGCGACTTGCCGGAGTTGATCATCTCGACCTTGGCGGGGGTGGTGCTCACGGCGCAGACCTCGTTATGCTGCGACAGCAGCACAGCCAGAGACAGACCGACATAGCCGACACCGGCGACAGCGATTTTCATAGGCGTTCTCCTTATATCTTGTAGTATTCCTTATACCAGCGCGCGAAGCGGCGCAGTCCCTCGCGGAGCGGGGTGTCCGGCCTGAAGCCGAAGTCACGCTCAAGCGGGGCGGTGTCCGCGTAGGTTATGGGCACGTCGCCCGGCTGCATCGGAACAAGCTGCTTGTGCGCTTCAAAGTCGTAATCCTTGGGGAGCACACCGGCGCTGACAAGCTCTTCGGACAGGATGCGCACGAAGTCCAGCAGGTTCTCAGGGTGACTGTTGCCGATGTTATAGACCCTGTACGGCGGGATGGGCAGCCCGTCCTCACCGACGGCACGTTCGGGAGCCTTTGACATGACGCGCATTACGCCCTCGACGATATCGTCGATATACGTAAAGTCGCGCTTGCAGTTGCCGTAATTGAAGATCTTTATCGTCTCACCGGCACGCAGCTTATTTGTAAAGCCGAAGTACGCCATGTCGGGACGCCCGGCGGGGCCGTACACCGTGAAGAAGCGCAGGCCGGTGCTCGGAATATCATAGAGCTTTGCGTATGCGTGAGCCATAAGCTCGTCCGATTTCTTGGTCGCGGCGTAGAGACTGACGGGATTATCGACCTTGTCGTCGGTCGAGTAGGGGACTTTTTTGTTGCTGCCATAAACGGATGAACTGGAGGCATAGACCAGATGCTCCACGCCCTTTGCGCCGCCGTCATACGAGTGGCGGCAGGCTTCGAGGATGTTATAGAAGCCGATGAGGTTGGACTCTATGTACACATCGGGGTGATCGATAGAGTAGCGCACACCGGCCTGAGCCGCAAGATTGACGACAATATCCGGCTTATACCCGGCGAAGATGCCGTCAATGCCGGCCTTGTCGGCCATATTGCCGCGGACGAAGGAGAAGCGGCAGCCGGCGCTTTCACGCTCCTGCGCGAGGGCGCGGAGCTTCTCAAGGCGGTACTCCTTGAGGGAGACCTCATAATAATCGTTCATGCTGTCGATGCCGACGACATGGGCGCCGCTGCCCTTCAGCAGTGCCTCACACAGAAAGCTGCCGATGAAGCCTGCCGCGCCGGTGACAAGGATAGTCTTATTTTCAAAATCAGTCATAAAATAAACGTCCGTTCATCAAAGATACTCTTATAATAGAATATACCAAATCTGTCGAAACATCAAGAGCAAGTCTGATATTTGGACAAAATGCGCGTTTATTTGCCCGGAACGGAATCCGCAGAGAGAACAGTTATTTCCCCGCTTTCATTGACAAACAGATCGAGAGTGCGCATATCGAGCGGATCAACGTTCTCCCAGCTGCGGGAGTATTTGAGTGTTAAGGTCACATCGCCGAATTTGGAGCCGGAGCATATAAAGCTTGCCGCCCATGTCCCGCCGACGCCGACTATTCCGTCAGGGGCGTAATCCTGAACAAACTCCTGCGTCAGAAGTTCAATGACGCCGTCATCGGAAAATTCAAAGCTCCAGTCATACCCGGTGGATGGGTTAGACGGCAGACGGACAGTCAGAACATAGCCGTCCTGAGAGAGCTCATACCATGCACCGGATGTATCTTCTGCGGGGACAGAGGTCGGAGCAGGCGTGGGCTCTGGGCTGGAAGCTCCGCAGGCGGTGAAAGAGAACACAGCGGCGAGAGTGAGCATAAGAGCGATCATCTTTTTCATTTTTGCAGTCTCCTTTTAAGCAAGTTGACACATGGTATTATATCAGACGGTCAAAAAATCATTTTTGCCAGTCTGCTTGAAAATCTGAACTTTCAAAAAAGTTCAGATTTTATTCTTATTGGACGTGAAAGACACCCCTTCTGAGGTTCTTTCATCGTATCTTCCTTCCCGTAATTTTAGGTGCCTACGGGTTCTTTGGCACATGCATTATATACCATCTGATACTTAGACGGAATACTGGCAGTCAAAGTTCCGGATAAATAAACCGGACGTATTTACAAACAGCCCGCGGCTGAGTATAATTTGAATCAGACTTAGCTTGGAGTGACAGATATGAAAAAACATCTTTTTCTGACCGGTGTGTCCGGCATAGGTAAAACGACGATTATAAGACAGGCTCTCGGCAGCGCGGCAGGCTACGCGGGCGGCTTTATAACGGAGCGCGTGGCCGACGGCGACGGCAGCGTCGAAGGCTTTGACCTCTATCCCGCCGCGGCGGCGATTGGACACGACGGCTTTGACGGGCAGCGCTTCTTGGACTTCAGCACGACTCCGCCGCAGAAGGACAACGAGGTCTTTCGCGAGAGCGCGGCTCAGATGCTCAAGGAGGCGGAGTTCTATCCGTTCGTGCTGCTCGATGAGATCGGCGGATTTGAGATGCTGATACCGCAATTCCGCAATGAGCTTGCGGAACTGCTCAATTCTGACGCGCCGATAATAGGCGTGCTCAAGGGCGCGGAGAACGCCGAGGAGCTGCGCTCAAGCTTCGGGCTGGGCGAGAAGTTCACGATGCTGACGGACAACCTGCGCGCGGTGCTGGCAAACGATGAGGACACGGTCGTCATCGAGGTGAAGCAGCGCGGCGACGAAACGGCAAAGCGCATAGTCGAGGCCTGGGTGAAAGAGTATGCGGACATAAAATAATGATATCCGTCCGAGGGACGGGTGAAAACGGGCTCACTGCAAATACATGCAGTGAGCCCGTTTTTAGGAGAAAGATGATTACTTGGTCTTGACGTACTCGTTCATCGGGTGAACCATGTACTCATTGTACGGGAACTGGTCGGTCGTGACATAACCGGCGGGAGCGTCAATGAGCTGCGGGATGCGGTTGACAAGCGTGGCGCAGGTCAGCTCAACGGTCGCGGGCTGGTTGACGATGCAGGTCGTCTCCGGTTCGCCGTGCAGCGTCCATACATTCTTATCAGTCTCTTCGGGGTTGTAGATTTTGCCGACGCATTCGGTGACAAGGGTGATGCCCTCCTCGGTCTCGGTGGTGACAATGGCACGCATACCGGTAGCGTCGCCGGCCTTGACGACCATGCCGAGAGTTTCGGACTTGAGGTCTTCCTTATCGACGCAGGGGATGCACTTCTGGGTCTGGGAGGTGATGTGCAGATTCATCTTGCTGCACAGCCAGCCGTTCTGGTTCCACATATAGGAGGGGACATACTTGCCGCTCTCGACAAGCTCCTTCATCTCGTCAGACGGAGTGTCGTTATAGCAGCCGATGGTCTTGTTGAACTCATCAATGGTCAGGCCTGCGCCGTGACCCTCGGCAAGAGCGACGCCGTAGTCCTCGACGTTATACCAGCTGCTGCCTTCGATCTTGGTGATCTTGTGGGAGGAGCCGGCGAGGTTCGTGACCATGGTGCCCCAGTAGAGGTCGCAGTAGCCGACACCGGTGAGCGTGCAGCCGCCTTCCTTGGCGAGCTTATCAAGCTTTGCGGTGAGAGCGGGGGAGGAGTTCCACGGGTAGAGCGCTTCCTCGCAGGTGGTGATTGCGTTGACACCGTGCTTTGCGCAGATGGTGAAGATATCCTCCAGCTCCGCGACGGTGCTGCGCGTGGCAATGATGCACACATCGGGCTTGAGCTCGCCGATGCGCTTGTCCGCGTCGGCGGAGTTCTCGACCGTGACACCGACGAAGGGGTAACCGTTGCCTATGATCTCGGAGACATCCTTGCCGATGTGGGTCTTGTTGCGGCAGAAAGCGCCGACCAGCTCGCCGCCGTGCTCAAGCACATAACGCATGAGATAGCGGCTCATCTTGCCTGCACCGTACTGAACGACTTTGATTTTGCGATCCATATAATTGCCTCCTCAAATTGTTTTGAAAAATTTGGTTAGTTTTTTAACAACCTTACGGGACTTATTATACAGATTATTGTTACAATAATGTCAAGGAAAATTTTTCTGGGCAAATCAACCAAAAAAGCGCACGGGGATTTGTGCTTTATAGAACATACGGCGTCGGTTGAAATCGAGCATCGGGAAGTCGACAACGACCTCACAGATATAATCACCGGCGATCTTGCAGCCGCGTGTCTGCACATAGTCCAGCAGGCGGCGGACATTCTCGGCCTCCATGCTGAATTCGTCCGAGCACAGGCAGAGATATGACGCGGCAGGCAGCGTCTCCATGGCCTGTGAGCTGTCGTTCTCATCGACGAAAAGAAAAACCTCGTTTGAAAACAGCGCGTCCGGGACAAGATGCTCGCGCCGGATTATCGTGCCGATGTTGGTGAAATACGACAGCGGCATGTTGTTTGCGACGAGGTTGGTTTTCATCTGGCGGAGCATGTATTCGTAGCCACTTTCATCCTGATCGAAATAATTCACGTCACAGCTATAGCGGAAAATGCGGCGCGCTGGAATATATTCGAGGAAAATTTCACCGTTTCGCGGCATTGCCTCATAGCGCCGGTAGTTATCGAGCGTGCGTGTGATGGCGCTCTGGGAGCGGCGCAGCTGCCGGATGCGCTCCTCGATGCTGTCAGCCTGCTCGGCGAGCAGAGCACGCAGCGCCGCGGGATCGTTGCTGTCAAGAAAGCTGCGTATCTGCCGCAGCGTCATTCCGTAGACCTTCATGTTCTGGATGAGGTCGAGCTTTGCAGACTGGGTGATGTGATAATAGCGGTAGCCCGTGACGGGGTCGACGCAGCGGGGGACGAGCAAACCTTCCTTGTCGTATAATCTCAGCGTCTGTTCACTGACGTGATTAAGCTCGGCCATCTGCCCGATCGACAGCTTTTGCAGATCCATAAACTCTTCTCCTACTATAAGGTTTAAACCATTATATTGCAGCAAAGGCGAGGATGTCAAGGCTGAGAGAAACGAAAACTGCTCCGTGTGAACACGGAGCAGTGGTGGGAATATATTGTTTATTCGGCGGCAATGCGTTTCTTTTTCGGCTCGATCTCACTGACGAGCATTGCGCCGATGACGAGCACGCAGCCTATGGCGGAGACGGCGCTCATGTCCTCACGGAGAAGGACAACGGACAGAAGGATCGCGGTTATGGGATCTATGTAGCTGAGCACGGCGGCGGTCTGTGCAGGGATACCGGCGATACCGCCGAAGTAGAGGGTATAGGCAAAGCCCGTGTGGACGATGCCTGCGACGAGGAGCAGCATGACCGGGGTGATGGTGAACTCGATCGCGCCGATGTTCTCGGTCAGCAGCACATAGGGCAGCATCACAATGCTCGAAATGCCGAGCTGCATGATCGTCCTGTCCCCGGCGGAGATGTCCTTGAGCGTCTTGTTGAGCATGACGATAACCGCGTAGGTCACGGCGGAGACAAGGCCGAGGATGATGCCCTTGAGACCGTACAGCCCGGTCTCCAGAACGCCGGAGACGAGCACCATGCCCAAGAGCGCTACAACGGCGCAGCCGAGCTTGCGTGCGGTCAGCCGCTCTCCGAGGAGCGGGGAGGCCAGCATGAGAAATACGGGGGACATATAATAGCACACTGTGGCCACGGCGACGGAGGTGTAATTATACGCCTCAAAAAGCAGCAGCCAGTTGAAGCCGAGCAGCGCGCCAGAGAGGAGCAGCGTACTGAGATTGCGCTTCACAGCGGCGCGGTCTATCTTCCTGCGCGTGATAATGCGGAAGCACAGCAGAAAGAGAAAGCCTATGGCAGCGCGGGCGAACGCGATGAAGCTGGATGGATAGGGAATATTCTTTCGGACGACGCCGATCGTACCGTATATGAGAAGCGCGATTATCAGCTTGAGTCTATCGGAATTGTAGGATCTCATTGTCTCACCTGCGTATAAAGAAATTGCCGGGTCGTGCGAACCCGGCAATTATAAAGCAGTATGTATTATCTTGTCAAGTAATGGGCTGTATTACGCGACGGTCTGGCAGACATAGGCGTAGAGCGCGCCGCCGTGCTCGATGATGCCGGCGCTGTGGTCATAGAAGTCGGCACTGTAGGCAAAGCTCACGGTGTCGGGACGGGAAATAGAAACGGACGTGCCGGAAAGCTCCGCATCAATGCGGTAAAAGCTGCATTCGGCTCCGTCGGAAATATGCGCGGGGAGCTCTTTTTCAAGCTGGGCATATTCTTTGCTGCCCTTGCTGACGCTTGTGGCGCGGAGCGTATCGAAATCCGCCGCTTCCTCGGCGGGATACTTGAGACAGAGAGAAGTGCCGCCGCAGTCAACGAGCGCGCGGCGGGTGCCGTTCCAGACGTCAATGACCTTTTCCATATCCATATACCCGAAGATATCCGCATCCGCCGTAGAGCGCGGCCGCTCGCGCACGGTACCGGCGCTGTTGCCCTCGATATCCACGAAGCTGAACGCGCCGGAAGAACCGGAGGATACGGCAGCATCCGTGACGATGCCGACGTGCGAAGGGCTCAGGCCGCCGTCATACGAGATGAACACAAGGTCGCCGCGGCGGGGGACATAGCTTCTGCCATACTCGAACACACCGGCCTGCCTGAACTTTTCGACCATCGCGACGCAGCCGGATTCATACGGCACGGCGTCGCGGGGAATATCGGCGTAGTTTGCGCAGAACGAGACGAACATGACGCACCACTCCCCGTAAGGGAAGCCGTACCAATCGCCGTAACGGGTATAGGGCAGCATGGTCGACCCATCCTCGGCGGGGATGGAATTTTCAGCGAGCGGAGTATAGCCGAGCTGCGAGCGCGCAACGGATATAAAATCGTCACGCCAGTTGCCGGACAGGGTATCGGGCAGCGTGGCCTCCCAATCCTCGGCAGTCTCGACATTGTCCATGGAGACAAAGTAGCAGCTTCTGCTGTGGCTGTGCTCCGGAACTGTGCAGTGCAGCTGCTTTTCATAGCAGCTGTCAATGTGCCGGTGCCCGCCCTCAATGTTATACTCAGGTATGGTGCAGATCAGAACAGACTGGCTTTCATAGCAGCTCTCGTCATGCTCATGGCTCTCATCGGCGCAGACAAGCGTCTCGCGCTGCTCATAGCAATTGTCATTATGCACATGATACTCAGGCGCTTCATCAAGTTCACAGATGAGGACGGGTGTGTAGCAGGCATCCGAATGAGAATGCTCCTCAAGGCCGCACTGGAATTCACCCGTCAGCGCGTATGCTTTGGGCGAGAAGGGCAGCACAACGGCAGCCGCCAGAGCGGCACATAGGATGCGATATGATGTTTTGAAAAAAGACTTCTTCATCATATTACAAACAGGACACAACAAATGACAAAATGATGTATATACATTAAACCTAATGTACAATATGTAGTGTACACCACAAAACAAATAAAGTCCAGTTTTTTTAATCAAATTTTGTGAAATTTTAAGAAAGTTCGGTCGGAAGCCGGGAGAAAATCTGAAGGCGCACCGGCATAAGAGAGCTTGCGCAAATCCGTGCGGTGCTGTATAATTATAAAACGTTTTCGGATAGAGCCATTCCGCGCAGAATAGGAGCTGATACAATGGATAAAACAGAGATGACAGAGCTGTTCAGGGAGGTAGCGGATGGGAGCGTATCACCGGAGGAGGCGGCGCTCAAGCTGAAGATGCAGCCGTTTATGGAGATAGGCGAGTTTGCGAAGGTCGACTTTCACCGCGGGATACGCCAGGGCGTGCCGGAGGTGATCTACGGCGAGGGTAAGACCAAGGAACATATTCTGTCGATCGCGAAGGCAATGCTGGGAAACGGACAGAAGACCGCGCTCGTAACAAGAATGAATAAGGAAGCGGCGGACTATGTGGGAGCGCAGCTGCCGCTGGAATATAACCCGATGTCGAGGACCGGAATAATTGGCGAGCGCCCGGAGCCGACCGGCAAAGGGCGGATAGTTGTTGCGACCGGCGGGACGAGCGATATCCCCGTTGCGGAGGAGGCTGCCGTGACGGCGGAGGTGCTCGGCAATGAGGTACTGCGGCTCTATGACGTCGGCGTGTCGGGCATACACAGGCTGCTGTCGCACATGGAGGATATAATGTCCGCGCGCGTCATTGTTGCCGTGGCCGGCATGGAGGGAGCGCTGCCCTCGGTCATCGGCGGGCTTGCCGACTGCCCGGTCATCGCGGTGCCGACAAGCGTGGGCTACGGCGCATCCCTCGGCGGAATTGCGGCGCTGCTGAGTATGCTCAACTCCTGCGCGAGCGGCGTCTCGGTCGTGAACATAGACAACGGCTTCGGCGCGGGCTACATGGCCAGCATGATAAATCACCTTGACTGAATACGGGAGAGATATGCATGACCCTTGAGGAATTTTTTGAAGAGCACCCTAAGCTCGCACTGGCCTTCTCCGGCGGCGTGGATTCGTCCTATCTGCTGTACGCGGCGAGCTGCTGCGGCGCGGACGTCGCGGCGTACTATGTGAAGTCGCAGTTCCAGCCGGAGTTTGAGCTGCGCGACGCGATAGAGCTTGCCCATAGGCTCGGTGTGCGGATGAGACTTATAGAGCAGGACATCGTTTCCTGCACGGAGGTCACGGCAAACCCGCCCGACCGCTGCTATTACTGCAAGAAGCATATCATGGGAGCAATACGCGAGCACAGCCGCGCCGATGGGTACGCGCTTATAATCGACGGCACGAACGCCAGCGACGATATTTCCGACCGCCCCGGCTATAAGGCTCTCGGCGAGGAGGGGATACTCTCCCCGCTGAGGCTATGCGGCCTGACGAAGGCGGAGATACGCCGCCTGTCGTATGAGGCGGGGCTGCCGACATGGGATAAGCCCGCCTATGCCTGCCTCGCAACGCGCATTGCGAGCGGGGAAGAGATCACGGCGGAGAAGCTGAATGCCGTTGAGCAGAGCGAGGACTATCTGTTTTCGCTCGGCTTCACTGATTTCCGCGTCCGTGTGCGCGGAACCGGAGCTCTGCTGCAATTCACGGCTGAGCAGACAGCGCGCGCACACGAGTGCTTCGAGGAGATAGAGAAGAAGCTTGCGGAGTATTTTGACTCCGTGACGATAGACCCAAAGGTCAGGGAGAAGAGCTTATGAAAGCGCTGTATTTTGACTGCTCGATGGGCGCGGCGGGGGATATGCTCACCGCGGCGCTGATGGAGCTGTATCCGGAGAAAGAAAAATTCCTTGCGGAAATGAACAGGGTGTTTGACGGCAAGGCGGTCGTAAGCGCCGCGCCCGACACCAAGTGCGGCGTGACCGGTACGCACGTCACCGTGACAATTGACGGCGACGAGGAGAGCGAAGGCGCGCAGTACCACGACCACCACAGGCACACGGACATTGGAGAGATCATGCGCTTTATCGAGTCCGTGCCGCTTCCGGAAAAGGTGCGGCATGACGCGGCGGAGGTCTATAAAATAATCGCCGAAGCGGAGAGCAGCGTACACGGCTGCGCCGTGGAGAATGTACACTTCCATGAGGTCGGCAGCATAGACGCGATGGCGGATGTGCTGAACGTATGTATGCTGATGCACCTGCTCGCACCGGAGAAGGTGTACGCTTCGCCCATTAACGTCGGCGGCGGAACGGTGAAGTGCGCGCACGGCGTGCTGCCCGTACCAGCCCCGGCAACAGAGCTTATACTGCGCGGCATACCCACATATTCGGGCGGAATAAAGAGCGAGCTGTGTACCCCGACGGGCGCGGCGCTGCTCAGATATTTTGTGGACGAGTTCGGCGATGCGCCGGTGATGACCGTCAGCATGGCGGGCTACGGGACAGGCAAAAAGGATTTTGAAGAACTCAACGCTGTCCGCGTCCTGCTGGGCGAGACAGAGAGAGGGCACGATGAGGTGCTGGAGCTGAGCTGTAATATCGACGATATGACCGGGGAAGAGCTCGGCTTTGCGATGGAGCAGCTGTTCGAGGCCGGGGCGCTCGATGTGTGGTTCACGGCGATCGGCATGAAGAAGTGCCGTCCGGGGACGATGCTCAGCTGCCTGTGCCGCCGGGAGCAGCGGGACGACATTCTCCGCTGCATATTCAAGAACACGACGACGCTCGGCGTGCGTGAGCACGTATGCGCAAGGCACGTGCTCAGCAGGGCGGCGGCGCAGCAAGACAGCGGCATAGGAACGGTAGGCATCAAGCGCGCGTCGGGCTGGGGCGTTTCACGGCAGAAGGCCGAGTACGACGACCTTGTGAAGATAGCCAAGGAAACGGGCATGAGCCTGATGGAGATAAAAAAGCTTATTAACTGAAGGAGGTACGCTTATGTATTGCACAAGAAAGGTTCTGGACGATCTTATTTGGGTAGGCGCGGATGACAGGAGGCTCGTATGCTTCGAGGGAGCATACGATGTGCCGAACGGAGTCTCCTACAATTCATACCTGATGCTCGACGAAAAGACCGTGCTCTTTGACACGGTGGACAAGGCCGTGTTCGGGCAGTTCTTTGAAAACGTCGACCATGCGCTCGGCGGACGCGGACTTGACTACATCGTCGTCTCGCACATGGAGCCGGATCACGCGGCGACGCTTGAGCTGCTTCTGCAGCGCCACCCGGAGACGCGTGTGATATGCAACGACAAGATAAGGACGATGATAGCGCAGTTCTTCCGCGGCAATGATTTCAGCGCGCGGATGGACATCGTCAAGGAGGGCGACACCTTCAAGGCAGGCCGCCACGAGCTGACCTTCGTCATGGCGCCGATGGTACACTGGCCGGAGGTCATGATGACCTACGACCTGACGGATAAGATACTTTTCTCGGCGGACGCTTTCGGAACATTCGGCGCGCTCAACGGCAAGCTCTTTGCCGACGAATGCGACTTCATGGCTGAGTTTCTCGATGAGGCGCGGCGCTACTACACCAACATCGTCGGCAAGTACGGCATGCAGGTGCAGGCAGTGCTGAAGAAGGCCGCGGCGCTGGAGATCGCCTACGTCTGCCCGCTGCACGGCTTCGTGTGGCGCAAGGACTTCGGGGCGTATCTTGAGAAGTACCAGCTCTGGAGCAGCTATGCACCGGAGGAGAAGAGCGTCATGCTGGCGTATGCGTCGGTGTACGGCCACACGGAGAACGCCGCGAACGTCCTCGCCGCGAAGCTCTGCGAGCGCGGAGTGACGGTGCGCATGTTTGACACCTCGGTCATCCCGGCAAATCACATCCTCTCTGCGGCGTTCAGAAGCAGCCACCTTGTCTTTGCGGCGACGACCTATAACAACGGCGTGTTCGTGACGATGGAGAATCTGCTGCATGACATCGTGAACCACAATCTCCAGAACAGGAAGATCGCCGTCATAGAGAACGGCACTTGGGCGCCCACGAGCGGCAAGCTGATGCGCGAAATGCTCTCGGCACTCAAGAAGTGCGAGTTCATCGGGGAAAATGTGACGCTGCGCTCCTCTCTTGCGGAGAGCCAGCTCGCGGAGCTCGACGCTCTCGCCGACGCCATCGCGGCTGACATCAAGGGGTAAGAGAATAGAAGTTAAAAAGCAGCGGCGCGGCCATCCGAACAGGACGGCCGCGCCGTTACTTCTTGCTTATTGATCCATTGTGAGCTTCTGATATAGTTTCATAAGCTCCGCGACACAGGAGCTTTCCGTGGTGGTTTTGACATCAAAGCCGTATGCCTGCATGACGGCCTTGTCGTTTGCCTGATGAGCTTTGCGCAGCTCCGGCGGCATTGTTACCTCGTCATAGAGATCGGCAAGACTGCAATCGGGATACAGGGCGCGGGCGTCCAG
>CEAZ01041007.1_pt1 | contig 14016 bp, 10 predicted proteins | sample 557361 | NCBI WGS metagenome assembly CEAZ01 (sample SAMEA3182074, study PRJEB8094) | gut metagenome | biome: human; feature: gut; material: Stool; isolation source: human stools | place: Canada | collected 2012-02-22 | reverse complement strand
AGAAGCTCTACAGGAAGGTGGCGCCGAACAAGGCATACCACTCCGGCGAGCGCGCCAAGGGCTTGATCTCGCACCTCGACATGGCAGAAATCAGGGCATCGGCGCCCGTCCCGCTCGGAGAGATAGACAGAGCGGTCGTAAGCGGCTGATGTAACTTTTGACACCCTAGAACTTACATCGAGCCCCGATTTTATGGCGAAATCGGGGCTTTTCTAACCCACATGTAAGTTTGATGACACATCTATCTGACAAGCAGCGCGCAGCGAGCATGTCCAGATCACTCTCCCTGGCTATCATGTCAGCCCTACTCCTCAATGCGGGCGAGGAGTAAGCCAGTGCCGCAGCTGCCTGGCAAGTACTATTTGTCAGACTTGTCAGATTCTGCACTTCCGACGATTGCGGCACGCCTTTGGAAGAACCCGTTACCATCGGTAATTACAGGGGCTTCTTCGTCGGTAGGCGCTCAAGCCCGCATCTAGCCTCGTAGGATTTCATGTCGCCGCTTTTCGTGACATTTGAACGTTTCGCCGGATTATGACCCGTCCAGAAAAAGGCCACGAGCGATTGCCGCCGATGCCTGATAGTAACGAACAGGCTGCAAAACCAGTCGCTGCGCGTTTAGTCCAACAGATGCCGAATCACGCCTATAGGCAGAGGGGCACCACGCCCAGAAATGCCGCCGTCTCCTCCACAACCGGCCTCTTCGGCAAGTTGGAGGATTGGACCGAGACCAAAGACATCCTTGCCCGCCCCGACACGCCGAGGCGGGCGGAGCACCGATGTGGATGCCGTGCGAACATAGGTAAAGGGATGTCTGCTGTAGGCCGTGGGCCTACAGCAGACATCCCTTTTGTCAAGACGAAAACGCAAGGCAGGACGGGGATTTTGCACAGGAGAAGAGGATTGCCAGCAATCTCGGTGGAGCATTTCGAGTCGCCTGGGACGCATTAGTGAATCGGAATGGCACATAGCCTCAAACACGCGGAGCGCACCGATTTCCCATATGCCTGATACCAAAATCGTCCCATTGGGACCCGTTTCCCAATGGGACGATTCTTCACAAAGGGCATTAAGGCGCATGAAAACGTGGAAGGGGCAAGCAAACGCGCTTCCATAAATTCGCCCATGGCGACCACGGTATAATCCAACGAGACAAACAATGAACAGGAAGGGCGGCGCGGATGAACCTGGGCAGCGAGAACGAGACCGTCGAGTTCAAGAAGTCAACTGGCGAGCATAAAGAGGCACTGCAAGCCATCAGCGCCATGCTGAACAAGCACGGCCGCGGTGAGCTCTACTTCGGTATGAAGGACGACGGCAATGTCATCGCTCAGGATGTCAGCGACGCAACGCTGCGCCACCGCGACTACGCCACCGGCACCACGGTCGAGGTCAACATGTTCATGGACACCGTCCAGATCGTGAGTCCGGGCCTGTTCCCCGAGGGCGACTCGCCGGAGAGGCACCTCGAGGGCGTCGCCAGCGAGTTCGGCCTGCGCAACCCCGCCATCGCGCGGACGCTTTTCCGCGCCGGCGTCATCAAGCAGTACGGCACGGGCATTCCGCGCATCAAGGAAGCCTGCGAGGCCGCGGGCGTGAAGTTCCGCTTCGAGCAGACCGTCAACAGCACTGTCGTCGTCTTCAAGCGCCCCGGGTTGCAGGTGAATGACCGGACTGGCAGCACGGCGTCCGGCGCAGTTGGCGCCGTTGCCGATTCAGCGGTGCTCGAAAACCTCAACGAGACCGAGAGGATCGCCGCGCGACGAAGAAGGGGCTCATGGGGCAGGCGAGCGTCGGAAGAACCAAGGCGACGAAGACGCTGAAACAGCTCGCGGAGAAAGGCGTCCTCGCGTGGGTCGGCAAAGGAACGAACGATCCCTACCAATACTATCGCCTCAACGAAAGCGCTCACGACTCGCAGCTGACCGCGAGGTGACCGCAGCTGCCCGCGAGGGGCAGAGCCGTCGGGTGTTACGGCCCCGATTCATGCAATAGGCCATTACGGCATGCGAGGTCGCATCGAGAGATGCATAGCGCGCGACCGGGGACAAGCCCGCCAACGCCACGGGCCCCTATTCGAGGTCGCCGCATTGACCAACCAGCCCCGGCAGACAATAATGGGACAGACAAAAAGCCTGCGGGCTTTGTAAGACGGAGTCGCGAAAGCGGTTCCGCCCAGTTTTTTCATGTGCACGGCGTACTTATTCACCCAGCGCGGCGCGCATATAAAACTAGAGCGAGGCCCGGTGGGTCCCGCCCTCACAAAACCGATAGGTTTTTACATTGGCTGAGATTATCCATCGGGAGCCGCGATGCGTCAACAGCCCGCGAAAAGGACGTGTCGCACCGTCACCGATAGCATCGCAGCCATGGTGCTATCGCGCCATCGCCGCGGCAACGAGATCGGTCCCATTGGCGAAGCGCCCACACTCTCCGGACGCCAAGAACACGTCACCCTCGCGAATCGCCTCAAGGCTGCCGGAATTAGGCTCACCAGGCATACAAACCGCCGCTATCCCTCCTGCAGGAGCTTCGTCTTCCGGCTCTTCCCTGCCGGAAACGCCAAATGCTTAATTCACCGTCATACAACCACCTCGTTCGATCAGTAAAGAATCCCGCGCCTATTGCAAGGCCCAACCCTAGAATGGCTGGATGCCACGTCATCGGCTCCCGGGTGTCTTTGATGCCGCAAATGTCTGAAATATTCGTACAATTGCAGCGCAAAGGCCCATATGCATTTGCAACGAACGGCAAAACACGCTGGCAAACACCGTCAACGGAAAGGAAACCGCCATGGCCGACAAGTACGAGGAGATGACGCGCCAGATGCGCGCCGACGGCGTCGATGAGGCGATGATCGAGAGGTTCGTCGCCGAGGAGAAGGCCGAAGCCGAGTTCCGCCGCGGGCACGGCACGACCGACATCGAGGCAGCCCGCGTATGGAAGGGCATGCCCGAGAACATACGGCAGCTGCCGCTGGGCAACGCCTTCTGCCCCAACTGCGGCGTGACGTCGTTCGCGAGCGGCTACTCGCTGCGCATGCGCGACGGCTTCGTGCTCATCGAGGGCAGGTGCGCCGCCTGCGGCGCCGAGATCGCCAGGCTCTGCGACTGAGCCCATCCAGGCTGCGGCAATAATGCGCAATCGAATCGATACGAGATTCCCCATAATTCCGCCACAGCGAATCCACCCGTAACCCCAGGAAAGCAGAGCCTGACACAGCTCCAACAACGCCAATCGGGCGAAATCACTCGCGTTTGCGAATTATCCCCTTCGGATAGACTCTTCTGAGGTTCTTGGGATTCGGATTCTTGGAAACCGTGCCGCACATCCTGCGCTTGCATAGCAATTCCAGGAAAGCGTCGTCCGCCGACGAAAGGGGGATCATCGACTGCGTTCCCTGCAGTAACTTTACGTACTCGCCGAGTGAGGCCGCTTCCAAACGCTTGGTTATCTCGCCTCTCGATGGAATGGGCTTTGTTGTTTGCGCCCAGGCGGTAATCATCTGCAAAGAGATATCCCTAGCGGCATTCCCAACGGAAAGCACTTCATCGATGATATCGCCTGGGACGGTGATTCCCTGATCCACGAGCTGCGCAGCGTTTCGCGATAGAAGCTCTGTCAAGGAGAGTCTTAGATCGCCACGAGACTCCGCGCAAAGACTGACGGCGGATTGCAGATCGCCGTCAAAGCGATCCTTGACGATTTCCCCATTCACCTCTTCGGGGTAGTTCTCCGAGAACGCCACCGCGCCATCGAACCCAGAAAGAACGCGCAGTTTCTCATCAAGGCCAATTGCTTCCGACTCCAGAAGCGGCAGCGCCTCGCCTTCATCGAACGGGCATTCCCGAACGCCCGACTCATCGGGAAGAACCAAGTCGAGATAACCGTCGACGTTGAGCTCGGCGAAGCGGAGCACTACGCTGCCATAATTCTCCCTGATGAAGGCAAGCGTCGCCGCGTTCATCGCAAGCACACCGGCCTCAACGAGCGCGAGGACCCTGTCCACATCAAGGTCGGCATCACCAAAATCTGCCACCTTGAAACCATATTGGTTCAAAAAGCGTTCCAAGACCTCCATCCTTATCGAGACGCACCTCACGATCCCCATAAGGAACACTTCGCAATCGACCCCTCGCTCCGACACGAAGTCGGCCGTGAGCGATGAGGGGACGCCCTTGGCGTTAACGAAACCCGCTAGCGCCTCATCCACCTCCATGCCGCAGCCCTTGAAGTACTCGACGACGTTACCAGCCGTCGCCTTGACCATTCCTCTCCCGATGAAACGGGTCCTGAACTCCTGTTTCGTCACAAAAGATATGTCGGGTATCTCGATTCCGCGCAGCCGGCCGACGTATTCCCTCCTGCGCTCGATGTCCACCTTCTCGTCGTTGAGCACCCACAGCGCGCAATCCGGATCGTCAGGCAGGTCGCCTTCGACCTCGCTCAACAGCGACGAGACGAACAGCTCCTTCTCTTCCTCGACCTTCCTCCTCAGGCAGTCGCCCTCGTCGAGGGAGATTACTTCCCTAACCGCGTCGACCGGGCCGACAGCGCGCTCAACCGAGCAGGCCGATCCCAAAAAACCGACGACAATCCCGACGTTGGGCTCGAACAGGCCTTTGCGGTGGACAAATTCTATTAGTCTGCCGTCGCAGGATTCGAAGTCGATCGTCTTCGCCCTGTATTCGGCACTTTCCAAAGCCTTGCAGAACTCCCCATCGTCGATACGCTCATCCTTCGCAAGGAACAAAGAATCCGAATTCGCGAACTTAAGCGCGGCAGCGACAGAAGTCTTCGGCGCCCGGGCGCCGAGCGCATAGAGCAGGAACCTCTTGGCGAACAGCCTCTTCCCGGCATCGTCCAGGTACTCGTCGACGAAGAAATCCTCCACGGGAGAGCCCATGTATTCGATCGCCTCGCCGAAAGCGGTAGGGAGGTACTGGTCAGATACAACGTATTCTGTGAGGAACCCAATGTCGTTATCGCGCGCGAGGGACTCCATGAATTGCCGCAGCTTCTCTTTTCCGCCACCATCGAGCAACGCCTTAAACAGGTAGATGTTCCTCGCACCCGCCCGGGCGGCCATGGGGCCATCGATCCTCGCGACGATCTCCTCCGGGTCGTCGGGCACGAAATCTCGATCGACCGCGGCGGCCTGGCGAAGCGACGACAGGTAGGCGGCGTCACGCGAGGACATGGATTCCGAGTAGAAGTTGCTCATGTAGCGTTCGTAGGATTCGTCAATCCAGCCCGCGCAGATCAGGAATCGAAGCATCGGAAACGAAGAACTGGCCGGAACCCCGCCCATGCGCAGCTCTTTGAAGTCCTCGGGCCGCGCGAGATCATTAGGCCCGAACGCGAACAGGATGTCCGCATCGTCCGCCTCAGCGACGAGTTCCCTTATCGTCATCGACGAAAAGCGGCTTGCCTTACCCTCGAGCGCCGCGATTCGCTTCTCGACGGCCACGCGGGCATTGCCGTCTTCCTCACCCATCTCGCCGAGCCTCGACCGAAGCGATTCCAAATCTTCCCCTGCCTTGCTCGCGAGCTTGCTCTCGAGCGCCGCCTTTCTGCCAAGCACGTTAAACACATATCCGCGCTTCACCTGAAGGCACTCGTAGTCGAAGGGGAACAGGGACTTGTAAGCCATCATCGCAACGACCCTCTCGCAATCGCCGTCCCTCATTTTCCCCTCAGCGAACAAGGCAAAAGCGTAGTGGGCGGACTCGTCGACCACCTCGCGCAGCAGGCGGGGATCGTCGATGAAAGAGGAAGCTGGTAGAGAAAGCCCTTGTTCGGCGCGAGCCCGACTTCCTCGAAATCCCGCATAAAAATGTCAAGGGCGTTGCTCGGGTCGACGAACGGGATAACGGGCACGACGAAGTCGAAGAACTTCGTCCTGTCCCTCGGCTCGTCGAACAGGCTGTCCTTAATCAGATAGAAGAAACGCAGGGGCTTCTTCCCCGCCGACCTCGCGTCGTTCGCAAGCAGATTAAGCTCTCTGAGTTTAACGAATACGGGCAGAGTCCCGTGGCGATCGAGGTCCTCGAACACCACGACGTCGACCTCCGCGGAGTTGAGGAGGTAGATGACGTCGGCAAGGCACTTGTCGAACGGTGAGGCCGAATCGCCAGCGGCGAACTCGACCTCCGCGTCCAAAAACTTCAGACGCTTCACTGCCTTGGGCACCGCGCCTGACCTGAGCACCTTGTAGACACCGAAAACGGCCAGGGTTGCCCATGCCGCTAACTCGAGCAGCCGCATCACGTCGCGGCTTTCGATTGCGGCCACGATGTCAAGGGGCCACAGCGAAACCGTGAGAAGGGCGAAGCACACCAGGGCGGCAGATGCCGCGACATCGGCGAGGCGCCTCCTGTCCCCGATCTTCTTGAACCTGCTTTTAGGCGAGCAAACCAGATCGACCCTGTGGACCATCTGGTTGATTATCTCGGCTTCCACGCTCGACGACGACATCGTTTTGCCGTTGTCGTCGAAACCCTTGAACTGGGCGAGGGACACCGTCACCCAGGCATCGTCCAAACGCTCTTCCCTTATTCGTGCGATGACGGAGCTCTTGCCTGCGCCATAGGGACCGGAAACCGCGATGTTCAGTATCTTCGGATCGGAGAAAACCGTCCGCATCGCCCTGCCGTACTTCGCGAACTCGTCGTCCTTCAACGGCTCTGGATGGAGGGGGATGAGCTTCGCATCTTCGTGGGAATCGTGGGCTTGCGTTTCTTTCTTCAAATAGCCGCGCCATTCCCCCACAGCCGCGCGAAGGCCCTCGAAAAGCCGCCCGAGGGCGAGCGGGTCGCGCCTCATTCGCCGCCTCCTGGGGCCAGCAGCCTCTCGACCAGCAGGTGGGCGTCGGTCATGCCGGGCGCCGGCAGGGCCGCCTTGCAGCCGGCGCGCTTCGCCTTCGCGTTGGCGACGGCCTCCGTCACCTGCTTGGTGGAAAACTGCGTCGGCGAGACGCGCTTGGCGTAGCGCGGCCAGTGCTTCTTCAGCGCCGCATCGACCTTCTCGGGCGTCGTGCAGCCGTTGCCCTTCTCGAAGTGCATCACCAGGAATAGCTCGAACTTCGGGTTGCTCACGACCAGGTGGTGGCGGGCGTCGGACGCCTCCCAGGCCAGAAGCTCGGCGAGCTCCGTCTCGCTCCACTCGTCGACGTCGACCACCAGCCACGCCTCGTCGCCGGCTCGGAAGTCGTTCTCGCGCAGCGCCTTTTCAAACCTCTTCAGCACGGCCGCCGGGTTGTGCCTGTTGGGGTGCGTGTTCTTCGGGAACCTCACCGAGACGGGCGCGCTCTTGAACGCGGTCATGCCTAGGTAGTCGCGCTCGGTGGTGCCCTCGGCGCTCACCCAGCACACGTCGCGGTACTCGCGCACCGACGTCCTGCGCGCGGCGAGCCCGCCCTTCTTCCTAGCCACGGGCACCCGCCTCCCCGAGCATGGGGATGCCGCCAAAGCGCCCGTCGAGGTAGCTGCGCACGAGGTCCTTGTCGAAACGGATGCCCTTGAACTCGGCCAGGCCCACCAGCTCCGAGCAGCCGTCGGTGCCGCGCTGGGCTATGTACATCTCGTCGCGGCGCATGACGGACTGGTCCATCAGCAGCAGGTCGTGCGTGGTGAACATGAGCTGCTTGCGCGTGTCGGGGTCGCAGCCGGCCAGGAAGTCGGATACCAGGCGCATGGTGAGCATCGTGTGCATGCAGCGGTCGAGCTCGTCGACCACGTACACCTTCGAGCCAGCGCCGCCGCCGGGCCCGGCGATGTCGAACAGCATGGGCAGAAGGCCCATGAGACGCTGCGTGCCGGAGGACTCCATGCCCAGCGAGAACACGTGCTCGCGGCCGTCGGGACCCACGTGCACGGTGCGCAGGCGCTGCACCTCGGGCTTGCCGCCCCTCGATCGCACGGTGAGCATCTCGAAGCCGTAGTCGCCCGCCTCGACGTCGAGAACGACGGCGACGACCTCGTCCTCTCCGAGCTCGGCTATGCGGCGGCGAAGCGACGCGTCCCTCGGCAGCGCCTCGGGACCCACGGGCTCGGCGACCAGGCGCGATATACCGGTGTCGAGCCGCGACAGGGCCTCGCCCGCGAAATCCAGGAAGCCCTCCTGGGTGCCGGCGGCCGTGGCGAACGACCACGCCTGCGAGCCGACGCCCACCAGCTCGAGCGTGTCCGCAAACCAGCCGTGGGCCTCCTCGAGCTCCGAGACGTTCTGGGCAACGGCGCTCTCCAGGAACAGCCGGTTGCCTCGCGTGCTCTGCGCCGCGTAGCCCACGTGGCCGGGGTCGGCGAAGAAGCCCTCGCCGAAGAAGTACTCATCGGGGCCGCCGCCCTCGGGGACGCAGCGCTCGTACACGAGCGACTCCCCCTTCTCGCGCACCAGCTCGAGGGACTCGAACACGACGGCGTCGGGAGTGGCCTCGACGTAGAGGCGGTAGACGTTTGAGCCCGACAGGAACGTGGCGTCGAGCGACGTGGGCTCGTCGCGGTCATCCAGGCGGAACGCCTCGACCGGCAGAACGCCGTCGGTACCCGCGTCGACCGTGGCCATGACCTTGAGCGCTGCCAGCGCCTTGAACAGCGCCGTCTTGCCCGACGCGTTGCCGCCGTAGACCGCGGCGACCGGCAGGGCGTACTTGCTGCGCCAACCGGGCAGCTTAGCGAGCGTCTCCTTGTGCTGGCGCTCAAGCGATCCCAGCATGTTGAGCTCCGCCTCGTCCCTGTACGACATCCAGTTTGCGACCGTGAAATCGATCAGCATACCCTTCTCCTTTCATCGGACGTGATTTTATCACATTCGACGCAACTATGCATTCTGCACTGTCCTCAGGCCCTGCGAAAGACACCCATCCTCGCCACCCATTACAGTAGAAACCAGCTGATCTAGCCCGTTGGTTCCCATGCCGTCGGGATCGGATTACGATTGAACCATGTCCTAGAGGACTGCCGATCGGGCGCCCGTGGACGGCCTTTCACCCCTGCCCCTCGAGGGCCCGGGGGGTGTTGCCGACGCGGGCGTCGCTGTTTCCGACGACTGATAGGAAACTGCCGGACCCTCCGACCAAAGAGCGAGCCACGGCCAGGTAATGTGGGTGTCGCAAGAAGCAGCGTTCCGATCGACCGACGATTGGAAGGATATCACCATGATCCCAGAAGCGCTCACCTGCACGGCCGTATTGGGCCTGGACGTCGGCAAGACGGCACACTGGGCCTGCTGCGTCACAAGGCTCGGGGAAGTTGTCGCCAACCAGCGCGTCGCCAACGCCGAGAAGGACCTGAACGAGCTGTTCTCCCAGATGGCAGCCGGCACGCTCGTGGTCGTCGACCAGTGCCGCAACATCGGAGCGCTCGCCCTGGCGCGGATAAACGAGGCCCTGTCCGCGGCGCTAGCCTCGACGAGGCCGTCCGAGTATCGCATAAAAGCAGAGAATCCGCAGGTCATGACACTGGCGAGGCGTATCAGGGAAGCGAACGAGGAGGCGTCCCGCATCGATGACGCCATCGCGGGGCTGCTTGCGGAGGACGGCACGTACGCGTGCCTGCTGACCGTGCCGGGGATAGGTCCCAGGACCGCCTCCGAGCTGGTTATAGCTATCCGGATCGAGGACTTTCCCGACCACGACCACCTGGCTTCGTACTGCGGCATAGCGCCGAAGAACCGCCAGTCGGGCATCTCCATATCGTCGGTCTGCGCGTCCAGGCAGGGCAACAAGAGTCTGAAGAACCTGCTCATATTCTCGTGCAACAGCCTGGTCAGGAGCAATAACCGCTTCGGCGACTACTACCGCAGCTGCAGGGGCCGCGGGATGTGCCACGGCGAGGCCCTGAAGGCCGTCGCGCGCAAGCGCTTGAAGGTGATATACGCGATCATGAGGGACAAGGTCCCGTACACGGCCTAGCGGGCCGGCGAAAAAAAGGAAAACGCAGACCCCAAGAGGTCCGCGTTAGCATTGCCGCACGGAGGAAAAATCAGTCCAAAAAGAGGTTGACAAAACTATAGGAACACCCCCCGACTTTTCAACAAAAAAAACGATTTTGTTTAGTATTGATTGACGAATAGAGACCTGATTTCATATCGCTAGTGCCAGACTAGATTTTAGATTTTACACTCTAACAATGACCTACCCATATAAAAAACGGGAGCCCCAAAAGGGACTCCCGAAACTAAATAACGTACCGTTACTCAAGCCTTATATGAACAACATAAAGAAGTTCATAGTTTGAGCCGAACTGCGGCAAAGCTATCACTCAAACACAAGCCAAGCTACAACTAAGCCACTACTCAAACAAATAAGCTCATTCGCAGCTTATTTGTCAGCCAATGCAGCCTGTGCAGCAGCCAAACGTGCCAAAGGAACACGATAAGGAGAGCAGCTCACATAATCGAGACCAATCTTGTAGAAGGTCTTGATTGAATCTGGGTCGCCGCCATGCTCACCGCAAACACCACACTGAATATCTGGGTTGCCCTGATGACCAAGCTCAACACCCATCTCAACCAACTTAGCAACACCAGGATCAACTGTAGCGAAGGGGTTGTAAGGCAAAATGCGCTCAGCAAGATACTGAGGAACAAATTCTGCTTCAACGTCGTCACGGGAGAAACCAAAGGTGGTCTGTGTAAGGTCGTTGGTACCGAAGCTAAAGAAGTCTGCCTGAGTTGCAATTTCGTCAGCAGTAACAGCAGCACGAGGAAGCTCGATCATAGTACCAACTGGAATATCAAGCTCTACACCCTGCTCAGCCTCAACCTCAGCAATAGTAGCCTCAGCGAGCTTGCGAAGCTTCTCAAGTTCAGGAACAACAGAAACCAAAGGAATCATAATTTCTGGCTTAGGATCAAGACCCTGCTTCTTGAGTTCGGCAGCAGCGGTAGCAATAGCGCGAACCTGCATCTGAGGAAGAATTGGGAATTTAATAGCCAAACGACAGCCACGAAGACCGAGCATTGGATTTGCTTCGCTCATGCCGTCAATCTGCTCCATAAGACGACGCTTTTGTTCGATAACAGCTGGATCTCCGCCAGTTGCCTCAAGGCGTGCAATCTCAACATCAAGAGCGCGAGGGCTTTCGAGGAACTCATGCAGAGGAGGATCGAGCAAACGAACGATTACGGGTAGACCGTCCATTGCCTTAAACATGCCAAGGAAGTCACCCGTCTGAGCAGCGAACAAATCGGCAACAGCCTTTTCGCGAACTGCTTCGTCTTCATTAAGAATGAAGGTTTGGATGATTTGCTTACGCTCACCCAAGAACATATGCTCGGTACGGCAAAGACCAATACCTTGTGCACCAAACTTACGAGCGAGTTCAGCATCTTCAGGATTGTCGGCATTAGCACGAATACCCATGGTACGGAATTCGTCTGCCCACTCAAGGATAGTATCAAGATCGCCCGCGAGTTCAGGCTGAACGAGCTCAACAGCACCAAGAACAACAATACCCGTCGTACCATCGAGCGAAATCATATCGCCCTCTTTGATGACAATATCGGTACCAGCGATTGCAGCCTGCTTTGCTTCTGCATCAATCTTCAAAGCATCAACACCACATACGCAAGGAGCACCCATGCCACGAGCAATAACAGCAGCGTGGGAAGTCTTACCACCATGTGAGGTCAAAATGCCTTCTGCGGCAATCATGCCAGCGAGGTCATCCGGCGTAGTTTCCCAACGAACCAAAACAGTCTTGCGACCTTCTTCAGCAGCAGCAACCGCAGCTTCAGCAGAAAATACTGCTTCACCAACAGCAGCACCAGGAGAAGCATTCAAGCCCGTAGCTACTACATCGTAGTCAGCGTCGGCATCAAACTGTGGGTGCAAGAGCTGGTCGAGCTGATCAGGATCAACACGCTGAACAGCCTCTTCCTTAGTAATAAGGCCCTCTTTTTCCATTTCGATAGCAATATGCAAAGCAGCAGCAGCGGTACGCTTACCAACGCGAGTTTGAAGCATCCAAAGCTTGCCCTGCTCAATCGTAAATTCGATGTCGCACATATCACGGAAGTGGTTCTCTAAGATGGTAAATACCTCTTCGAGCTCACGGCCAGCCTCTTCAAGACCTTCAACAGTTTTGAGGTCAGCGATTGGAGAAGTGTTACGAATACCAGCAACAACGTCTTCGCCCTGAGCGTTAACAAGATAGTCGCCGTAGAATTCCTTCTCGCCATTTGCGGGGTTACGAGTAAAGGCAACGCCCGTAGCAGATGTTTCACCTTTATTACCGAAGATCATGGACTGAACATTTACTGCGGTACCAAGATCGTCAGAAATCTTGTTCTGCTTACGATAAAGGATTGCGCGAGGGTTGTTCCAACTACCAAAAACAGCCTCAATAGCAAGCTGAAGCTGAACATCAGGATCTTGAGGGAAGCAAACGGCTCCGTCAACAACCAAAGAAGGATATGCTTCTGCGCTTACGTTTTCGGAGAAAATCTGCTTGAACTGAGCTACGAGCTCCTCAAGGTCTGCAGCGGAAAGATCGGTGTCGCTTTCAACATTGCGATCGCGTTTCATGGTGGTAATTGCATTCTCGAACAAATCACCATCAAGATTCATTACAACGTTAGAGAACATTTGAATAAAACGACGATAAGAATCCCAAGCAAAACGAGGGTTTTCAGTCTGCTTAATCAAGCCATGAATTGACTCGTCGTTCAAACCGAGATTCAAAACGGTATCCATCATGCCAGGCATACTCATTGGAGCGCCAGAACGAACCGATACCAACAGAGGATCTTCAGCATCGCCAATTTTCTTACCGATACGAGCTTCAAGATCTTCACGATACTCTTGGATAGTATCGAGTACCCCTTCAGGCCACGTGTTGTCAGCATTTGCATATTCCATGCAGGTCTGACAAGAAATTGTAAATCCCGGAGGTACGGGGAGGCCGATGTTAGCCATCTCTGCAAGGTTAGCGCCCTTGCCGCCGAGGGTAGCTTTCATGTTAGTGTTACCCTCAGTAACATTGTTGCCGTTGGCGTCTTTGCCGAAGGCATAGACACGTTTAACTTGGTCAGTCACCATGTTCTCCTTAGACGATTGTTATTCCCCATTATTCCGCGAGGTATTAACCTGCGGATGAGTATTCTCATAATAGCGCAAAATCTCCTGCGCTGTTTCTTCAATTGCTCGATTATCGGTACGTACCGTAATACAACCCAATTTACGCATAAGAGCTCGCGCTTTCTCAAGGTCTTCGTACACACACTCTAAATCCGCATACGAAGCAGCCACACCAATTGCATTTCCCAAGCGTTTTTTTCGAATATTCGCCAAGAGCTCTGCAGAAATAATAAGTCCAAAAAGACGCGTAGGATCCACGTCGTAGATTTCTTTAGGCGGCATACTCTGGAAGTCGAGCGGCACATTTGCGACCTTATAACCAAGCTGAGAAAGATAGATTGACAAGGGGGTTTTCGAAGAACGCGATACCCCCAACAAAACAATATCGGCCTCGGTGAGATCTTGTGGATTGCGCCCATCATCGTGGCTGATAGTGAATTCCATGGCATCGATGCGCTTGTAGTAATCTTCGTTTACCGAATGTAAATACCCCGGACGAGCAGAAGGCTTAGTGTTCGTTGCCTGAGCAAGTGCCTCAATAGCGTTTGAGATAACATCAACAGCGATAACGTTGTCGTGCGTTTCAACAAACTGTTTCACGGCATCAACAAGCTCATCGGCAATAAGGGTATAAAACACAATAAAGGGTGTATGAACTCCCTGTTCGCAATGAAACGAATAATGCTCCTCTAAATCTGCCAGCATGCCAGTTGGAGAAGATATATTTCCGAGCACCTCAATCGAAGGACTCAAAACACCAAACGATGCCGCAGCAGCACGTGCAACTCCTTGCCCTGTTGCCCCAACGGAATCAGAAAGAATATGAATTGTTGGAATGGAAACAGGAGCTGAACCTTGCGCAATCCATTTCTTCATGGCTATCCCCCTTACCCACGTAAAAGAAGAGCGGCTCCCAAGAGCCGCTCACGTTATTA
>CEAZ01042178.1_pt1 | contig 14019 bp, 9 predicted proteins | sample 557361 | NCBI WGS metagenome assembly CEAZ01 (sample SAMEA3182074, study PRJEB8094) | gut metagenome | biome: human; feature: gut; material: Stool; isolation source: human stools | place: Canada | collected 2012-02-22 | reverse complement strand
AAATTCATTGAAATTTGTTTCCTTTAGAGAAAACTATCAGCGCAATAAAATCCCCCAGCCAATGGCCGGGGGATTCGTTCGCCCTTACAGGAAAGTATTCACTTTTCCAGTTCGGTCCAGTCACGAGTTTCGCGCAGCTTGCTCCACTTCTCGTGCTTGTTTTCCTTGAGGTCGTAATAGTGGCTGTTCGTAGCCTCCTGTACGGCCAAGTAATACCATGCGGAAGTATCGGAGTTGTCGCTCCACTTGATCATGTCGTTGTGCAGGTCCTCTGCGGTCTCGGGAAGGCGCTTGAGGACGCGATTTACGAGCGTCATCGCCTCAGCACGGGTGATCTTGTTATTCGGACGGAAGGTGCCGTCGGTATAACCGTTGATCCAGCCGTTGTTGGCAGCGGCGCTGATTTCGTTCTTTGCCCAGTGGGATGCAATGTCGCTGAAGTCAACAGCAGTTGTGTTGGCCTTGTCGTCAAAACGAGCTGCGATCGCAGCGAACTCCGCACGGGTGATCGGCGCATTCGGATTGAACTTGCCGTGGCTGTCGCCCTTTACGATGCCCATAGCGCTCAGCGTAGAAACCGCGTGATTGTACCATGCACCGGCTGCTACATCGGAGTAGCTGTTGGTCTTCGTAGAATTTGCATTGCGGGTCTCATCGGTGAGCAGACGGAAGAAGATAGTTGCTACCTCAGCACGGGTAATGCCGTTCTGCGGACGAACGGTGCTGTCCGGATAGCCTACGATGTAAGCATAGTGGTCATCGCCGTTCAGACCGGTCGGTACATCATCCGGAATGGTAACGGTGGGCTTGTGGCTGCCGCCGCCACCGCCGCCAGAGGATTTTTTCGTAAAGCTCCATACGCCGTGCAGCGTAAGGTCTGCGGTCAGCTGCTGCTCGCCGGTCAGAACCGTGCCGTCATCCTTTTTCCAGCCGTTGAAGGAGAAGGTACCGTTCACGCCGTCCTTCGAGCCGGACACGCTGGCCGGAACCTCTGCAACGGTGTATTTGCTGCCAACCAGCATACTCTGTGCAGTAGGTGCGGTATAACCTTCCGGAAGATCACCTGTTACGTTATAGGTAAGAGTAAACAGTTGAGCATGTGCAGCTTTCAGCGCAATCGTACCTTTAAAATTCTCTACCGGTTTAAAGATTTCATAATATATTCCGGTTTTATAAGTCAGTGCTCCGTTAGCCACCGTTGCATCGATATCCAGTTCACTGTATTTTTCGCCCCAGCGATGTCTGGTATTTGCATCCTTAAAACCGTCATAATACCAATCGGTAATCGGAAAGTTGTCAGAGGACAGAATCAGGCCGCCGCTCATTTCTGTTGCAGCCGGAAGATTCAGTTGATTGCCACTGCCAGAATAAACATCATCGCCGATGGTCTCCGCGGTATTATTGTACAGGGCGCTGTTCTTTGCAATCTTGACGGTAACATCCTTCAGAGCTGCAATACCGCCGCCATTACCGCCGCAGTGGTTATCGGTAATTGTGACACCTGCTGCAACATTCAGGACTTCTTCCTCAAGCGGATTATTTGTAAGATTGACATTTTCGATATAGATTGCACCACCGTGCATCTTTGCGCTATTGCCGGTAATGCTGCCGCCGTTCAGCGTAATACCGCGCCAGTTTTTGCTGAAAATTGCACCGCCACAGGAATTTTCAGCGACATTATCAGTGATAAAACCGTCGTTCATGATGAACCGGGAGCCATTACCAATCAGATATACGCCGCCACCGCCATTTGTTGTGGTGAGAGTTTTCGCAGTATTCGAGGAAATCTCGGATTTTCCGCTCATGGTAAAAGATGCAGTTATATGCATATCGTTATACTGGTACAGCGACGCACCCATACCGAGTGCTCCACCAACATTCGCGGAGTTGTTGTTCAGCTTTGTATCTACGATTTCACAGGCGCAATTATAATATCCGTCAATTGCCCAACCGGATGCCATATAGATTGCACCGCCGCTGTTGGTAGCGGTATTATCGTGGATTTCAGAGCCTTTGATTTGAACATTCGCAGAACCGTTGATGTTGATAGCGCCGCCATTCACAGCGTTGTTTTTCGTAATATTACATTTTTCCAGAAGAATTTCACCACTCTGGATATCCAGACCACCGCCATTCGTAGATTTGCCGCCGGTGACAGTGCCGTTCTTAACTGTTACGACTATATCTTTGCCCGAAATGCAGACAACCGTTTTCGTGCCATCACCCGACAGCGTAAACCCGCCGAGGTCGAGCGTCAGAGACTTATTGATGGTGATATTCTCCGTAACACTACGGAGCAGAACGATGGTGTCGCCCGGCTGTGCTGCAGCAAGCGCGTCAGCAATAGATGCGTACTCGCTCTCGCCAATCTTTGCAGCGCTTTTCGGTGTTTCCGGTTCTGCCGGAGTCTCCGATTCTGTCGGGTTCTCCGATTCTGCCGGAGTCTTCGATGCGGATGTGCTGTCTCCTGCAGGTTTTACGTCCTCAGAAGGCTGACCTTCTGTCTTAGACGCTTCGGAGTTTGTGTTCTCAGAAGACTGACCTTTCGTCTTAAGCGCTTCGGAGTTTGTGTCCTTAGGAGACTGATCTTCCGTCTGAGACACCGTGGGATTTGCGTTCGTTTCATTTTAGGTGGCAGGCTGAACCTGCTCCTGCGTTGTCATTTCTTTCTGCTCCGCTGTATCCGCTGCTGCAAATGCGAACGGAGACATCGTCAGCATCATGGATGCCGCCAGAATGCTGGCTAAGAATCGATTATTTTTTCCTGTTTTCATCATGAAAACCCCTCCTTCAATAGTAAAAGACTACTATGAAGAAGCTGCATTAGGAAACCGGCTGCCATGCGGAATACCTTCCGTTTAGGCCCTTGGCTTTGCGAGACCGGCTTTCACCGGTGGTGCCCTTGTCTGTACAACTTACTCCTTACCGAGTAGCACAGATGGTTGGTTCTTTTTGAAATGACTGTTGGCAACGCAGAATGGTTGTTCAGTCTCCAAATAAAATACCCCCTTTACAGCGCGCATAGCTCTGCAAGGGGGTACACAGTACCTTTGGCAACCGGCTGCCATGCGGAGAAAAAACTCCGTTTAGGCCCATCTGGCTTTGCGACACCGGTTTTCACCGGCTGTGCCTTTGTCTGTACCTGTATCCCTTTACGGAAGTCATGCACAGAATTTTACGATCTTTTCTGTCGGCAGACACGCCGGACTGCATACACAGCCCTTTGCCTGCGCAGGACAGAAATCCTCCGGATCCTCTTCTTCAGTATACCATAAATGCCCGCGAATAACAAGCAAATACTATAAAAAGCGAAGAGGGATTCCAATCCGGAATCGTTTTTTTATGCAATAAATCGCCGCTGATCGGACATAAACATATCCAATCAGCGGCGATTTGCATACAAAGTAAAACAGAAACGTGTTAAGCCGCAGCTACTGCAAGTGCATCGCTGGTGTTGGTGTAGGTCAGCGGAGATACACAGTCATGCAGGGTTTTTGCGTTCTTCACGCTGCGGGTAACCGCGTAGGTCAGGTCGATCTGATACCACTTGCCGTTCAGGTTTACCTTGTTCCAAGCGTGGTAGCTGGAGCCGGCGTAGCCCTTGGTCAGTGCACACGGGATGCCCTGGCTACGGCACATTGCTGCAAACAGCGAGGAAAAATCGTAGCAGATACCGGTGGTGCCCTTCAGGGTAGCGGCGGTATCCGGGATGTACTTGGTGATCTTGCCGCTGGTGATCTTATTCGCCAGCTTGTTATCATATGTATAACGGCTTGCCATGTAGTTGTAGATGGCGATAACCTTAGCCTCGTCGGTCTTGGCGTTCTTGCAGAGCTCAGCAGCCTTAGCGGATACCGTGTCGCGCTTGGAGAACTGAACCTCGGAAGTGGAGACCAGATACGGGGCGTAGCTGTCCTTAACGGTTACATTCATGGACTTGGACTCGACCTGCTGATAGGACGTACCGGAAACGTTGCGGTACAGCGTTACGGTGTACTTGCCGTTGCCCTTATCGAGAGAGAAGGAAGCATCCTTGCCGCTCGGGCAATCATAGAATACGGTCTTGCCGCCGTTGTACTGAATACCAACCTTGAGTCTTGCACTCGAGGAGTAGTTTACGGTAACATACCCGTGGGTGGAATTGCTCATATCCACAACATCATTTACTGCTGCTGCGGTAACGCCCATCGAGAGGGCAGCTGCTGCAAAAACTGCGCATACAACACGAAAAAGCCGCTTCATATCCGGCGATCTCCTTTCGGTAACTGGCTGCCAGCCCTCTCGATGAGGGGTAAGGCCCTATAGCTTTGCGTCGCCACCTTTCGGTGGGTTTGCTATTATCGTTTGAGATGCGGTCAAAGCGACTGCATCATCTTCTTTTATCCTCACTATAGCGCATCTATCGCGTTTTGTCAACAGGGTTTGACAAAAAAGAAGAATTTATGACACATTTCCGCCGTTTTACCGAAAACATGACATTTTTCCCGATTTCCCCGCTCTTATTGCATCGCTAAACAGACGGCGGCAAGGGTATTCCCCTGCCGCCGCTTTCCATCGGTTGATTTGCTTATTTGCTGCCGTACATTCTGTACAGGAACGTAACGATCTGTGCTCTCGTGCAGTTGTTATGCGGACCGAACAGACCGTTTCCGATGCCGCCGGTGATGCCCTTCTGCTCTGCCCATGCTGCCGCATCAGCGTAGTATGCATCGGCAGGTATATCGGTGAAGGCCGCGCTGCCGCTGACCGCCGGACTGCCGGCCGCACGGTACAGGAGCGCTGCGCCTTGTGCTCTCGTGCAGATGGTGCCGGGTGCAAACGTTGTATCGCTCGTGCCCTCGGTAATGCCATTCTCAACCGCCCACGCGACTGCCTTGGCGTAGTATGCATCTGCCGGAACATCCGCGAAGCTGCTCAGCGCCTTCGGCTCGGGCGAACCCGCCGCGCGCCACAGGAAAGTGACGATCTGTGCTCTGGTGCAGGCAGCGTTCGGAGCGAACAGCGTGTCGCTCATACCGCCGGTAATGCCCTTCTGCGCCGCCCAGAGGACTGCGTCATAGTAGTAATCCTCCGCGTGAACGTCGGTGAAGAAGTTGAGCATAGTGTTGTCATCCATAAAGACCGCCTTCACCGTGACCTTGCCCGCCGACATGATAAAGGTGTACTTGCCGCCGCCCTTGTCAGTCAGTTCGAGTGCCTTGCCGTCCTTGTCCAGCACGGTCAGGCTTTCAAGGGTGTAGCCCTTGTCGGGGGTTGCCGTGATGGTCACAGTGTCGCCCTTGGAGGCAGACTCGGGAGATACGGTGACGGTGCCGTGCTTTACATCATCTACAGATACCGAATAGCTGGGTGCGGAGAAGCCGCCTCCGCCTCCGCCGCCACCGCCGCCGGAGGAACCGCCGCCGGAGGTAGAGTCTGTGATGCGGATGCTGATCTTCTTTTCAGCGATCACACTGGTATCTGCGTTGACCGCAGCACAGATCAGGGTCATCGTGCCCTCCTGATCACCAAAGCTGAGGGTATTTCCGCTGATCACGGCGTGGGTATCATTCTTTTCCAGCGTCCATCGTACAGAAGCCGGATAGGCCGCCAGCTCTTCCGGAGTAAAGGCCTTGCCGAACTGATCGAGCGTCGTTACCTTAACTGCAGACAGATCCAGCGTAGTGTTTTTCCGAACGGACGACGGAATTCCGTCTGCGGTAATCGCAGTCAGCCGTCTCGGGGCATTGACCGTCAGCGTAATGTGGTTACTCTCGATGTCGCCGGAACGGGCATAGATCTCGGTAGAATCTTCTTTCAGTGCCTTGAGTGTTCCGTTTTCGAGCGAAACCACATCCGGCTTGGAGGTAACCCATTCAAAGCTGCCGCCGGTCATTTCTCTGCCATACTGATCGTAGCCGGCAGCGGTAAACTGATCTGCAAGAACCGCATTTTCATCCAGCCGCAGGACAAAACCGTCCTTCATGTCGGCGCGGATTGTCTTGAGGGTCGGCTGCTGCTCGACCTTAACAACGACATTCTTTGCAGTCTTGCCGGCAGAGGCAGAGGAGGCTTCCAGAATCACATCCGCATAGGAGGCATCCGGGACACTGCCAACCGCAACGAGCAGTTTTCCGTTTTCAATCGTGGCATTGGTCTGATTGGTGTCTGCCAGCGTCCACTCGATGTCCGACGGAATTCCGCAGGGATTGCCGTGCTGATCGCGCGCCAGCAGCGGAATGCGGGACAGATCATACTCTGCGCCCTCTACTGCGGCGGGAGCGCCGTCATTATAATACAGCTCATTCAGATACGGCTTTGCCGTCACCTGTACGGGCAGCGGCTGTGCCGTCCGATAGACCGTTTCGCTCTGCTCGTCCTGTCCGACCGGATAATACAGGGTAACCGTATCCGTGCCGACTACAAGACCGGTGATTACGCTGCCGCTGATTTCGGCATAGCCCTTGTCCGTGGCAAGCCGCCACTCGAACAGGCCATCGTCAAGCGTCATGTCCTCGCCATACTGATCCTTGGCCTCCACATCGAGCGTGCTCAGGTCAAAGGTGTTCGCCGTATCATCATTATAGATGAGATTGGGAATCGTGCCGTTCACGGTCAGCGTATCGAGCTGCCGTTCGGGCAGAACCTGCAGCGGTACACGGTTGGATTCCGTGCCGTTCACTACGGCATAAACCTGATAGGTTCCCGGTGCGGTAAACTCGATGCTGCCCGTGGTTTCGTCAACCGTAATGTCATCGTTTGCTTCTGCATACCACTTGACCTTGCCGGTTACATCAAAATCGTTGCCGTCCTCGTCCAGAGCGGTCACAGTCAGTGCGGAAACATCGGCGGTGTTGCTGCCGTCGTTGAAGTAGAACGGCTCAAAGCTGCCCTCTACCGTAACCGAGGAAAGCACAACCGGCAGGATGGTCAGTTCAATCCGCTCGCTGTTGAAATCATCCGTTGTTTCGATCGTATCCTTCGGCTGATAGCGCAGGAACAGCTGTGCTCCGTCATTCGGCTTGAGCGCCTTGAGGACGGGGTAGCCGTTGCGGTTTGTCGTGACCTCGGCATACTCCGAAGCGTCGTTCAGACCTTCGGCCACAACCGTCCATTCGCCGCTCAGGCGGGGATTGAAGCCGTACCAGTCCACGTCGTGTTCGTTTTTCGCCTCGACCTTGATGCTGTCCAGACGCAGGCTTTGCTGCTCGTACAGCGAGACCTGTTCGGTATCAGGCACCAGACGATCGAGTGCATAGATTGGGTACACCTTCTGCGGGGTGATGACAGTGTTCTTGGAGGTGTAGTGGAACGAACCGAAGTACGGTGCGACCGGCTGACCGGAGCGCAGCTGATCGGCGGCCGTCTTGAATGCGCCCTGATACAGGGTGTTCATATCCAGACCGTCGGGGTCGTAGCCGGAGACAGTCCGGTTCTGGATGCGGGCATCCAGATCCTCGATCGCGCTGAGGCCGTTCCGGCCGAAGGTATACACGCCGCTCTTGCGGCCGTCGCCCTTGTAGCTGTACCATTTATGTCCCTGGCTTTTGCCATCCAGATAGCAGCCGGTGACATAAATCAGCATGGTCTTATACTTGATGCGCACTGCACCGGTATAAGGAATGGTCGTTTGCAGGTCGGTCACATCGACATTGATGTCGAGACCCGTATGCGCCGGCAGCGGTACGGAGATGGTATCCGTAATGGACTGCGCGTAGGACTCCTCCTTGCTGCTCTCGTAGGTCTTTTCCATGCCATAGGAGTAGGAAAAACTCTGCTCCACCTTGGCGGTGGGCGAAAGCGCGGCCAGAACGGGCACGCTGAATTCGACGCCTACCGTGGTCTCCTCGGTCCAGTTCTGCGAATAGGTATTGGAGACCGTGGTCGAGGTCGTAGTGCTCTTTTCATAGGTATAGCTCTTCTCGACCGTGTTTTCGAAGTCGTTGCGGTTTTCCGCCGTCACCTTGTAGCTGTCCGAGCTGCCGCCCAGATTAAACTGGTAGCCCTTCTGCTCGAGCGACGCCGTTGTGTCGTCCGCCGCGATGGAGGGCGTCTCAAACCGGTCCGCAATGCCTTGAATTTCGAAGTCGTAGAACGCCTGCACATAGTAGCCGTAGCCGGTGCCGTGGTAGCCGTTGTACTGGCCAGACTGAGAGGAATATCCCTGGGTTTCATAAGTGGAGGCATAAAATACGGGAAATTCCCCTTCCGGCAGCTTGTCGATGACTCCGGAGCCATCCCGAAGACCGGAATTGTCAACCGCCTTAATTACTGCATCACGCAGACCCTTGTCGGTGTATTTCAGATTGTCTGCGCTGTAGCTGTCCGCTGTAAAATCCTTGTAATCAAAGTATTTTCTGCCTACATCGTCATCCGCATAAAACTGTGCAGGCAGAATATCGTTCGCAATAGCCGCCCACTTCTCCGCAAATTGGGGATTCTGGATCATCTCCTGCAAAATCTGCTCCTGTGTGCTCGGCAGATTGTAGGTGTCCGAGGCATCAAAGATCTCCCAGTCGTTTTTTGCCGTCACGGCTGCCCCGGCTGTTTGGGGCAGCACCCCTATACACATCGCCACCGCCAGCAGGCCGCACAAACCTCGCCGTCGTATCATCTGCTTTTTACTCATACCATTTTCCTCCTTTTCTGTGTCAGTGTTCCTGCTCGGCCATGGAAAACAGCTCGTTATGACTCATCTCCACATCACCGAAGCGGACAAAAATACCGTTTGTCACCGCGCTGTTCCACACCTGCGGGTCGGAAAGTGACCGGAATCGGAATTTATCCAGATAGGGCTTCATATCCAGCAGCAGGCGGCTGCCGGAGATAAAATCGACCTGCAGAACGTGGTCGGTCAGCGGTTTGACTGACTGAATGTATTTCCGGTCCAAATGCGTACCTCCTCTCGCTTACACAAAATGAAAGGTTCACCGTACCTATAGGATACGGTGAACCTTTCAAAAAAACCATTCACAAGTTGTTAGTTTTTATCCGCAAGCAGGTCGAGCAGCAGCTTGCGCTTTGCGCGCGGCTCTCCTGCTATCTGCAGTTTGGTGTAAATTTGATTCACATACTGCCGGATACTGCCCTTGGACAGATACAGCTTTTCCGCGATCTCGCGGTTGTTCAGCCGCTGTGCCATCAGCCGGACAATCTCATATTCCCGCTCGGTCAGCGCAGACAGGGCTTCCGGACGGTCAAATCCGGCCTTTCGCCGCTCTGCGGCTTCTCCCAGTTCGATGATCTGCGCAACCGTTCCGGTTTGCAGCCGCTCTGCCAGCAATGGCTTGAGATAGCGATAATTCTCCGCAAACGGAATGACAAAGCCATCCGGTTCCGCGTCGGTCAGTGCCTGATCGAGCTGCGCCTGTGCCTCCGCATGCTTACCCAGCATTTCATACGCCGCTGCCGTCTGGATTCGGATATGCATCGCGACCAGTGCGTAGTGCATGCCTTCGCACACAGCAAGCAGTCTTTCGCTCCGGCCGATGACACGGGCGTAGTCGCCCTGTGCCAGACCGACCTGATTTTCGATCATCTCGATCATCGGCTTGCCCGGTGCAAGTGTATGCACGGTTGAAAGCCTGTGCGCGCGGAAAACCTCCGGAATCTTGTCGGTTTTGCCAAGCAAAGCGTAATAATACGCCGCAATCGCGTTCCATAGGTTCAGCCAGGAAGCATTGTGCTGCCGCAGCAGCTCCGCGTGCCGCTCAGCAAGCGTGCAGTGATACTTCATCTCCGCAAACAGCGACAGCCGCCACGCCAGAAAATCACAGCACAGCGCCATATTAGCCTGCCCGTTGTCCTGAATCCGGGCGCACGCGCTTTCGAGTTCGATATGTGCATCCGTTAAGCGTCCCTGCAGGAACGCCGCCTCGGCACGCATGATGGTCTCGGCACCCTGACCGTGATTGCCGGTGATTTTATAATAGTGCGGCATGCACTCGTCCATCTCGGCAAGCTCGCTCTGCAGCTCGCCCGGTGCGCGGTAAAACATCATCAGCACGGACGGCGAACCGAAGGTCCAGCCGCCGCCGGACTGGATGCTGATCGCCTTCCGCGACATCTGCGCGCTGGCACTCCGGTGCAGGCGGCTCATGGCGCTGATATCGTTGTAGCAGAGGAAGCTCATGATCAGGTCGCATTCTCCCCGCAAATCGCCTTTTTCCTGTGCGGAAAGCGCTGTATTTTCGGAAATCGCCGTCAGCAGCAGCTCCTTCAGCTCCAGCATTTTCGGGATATTGCGCCAGTTGAACATACTCCGCATAAGCACCAGAATCGCCAGCGGATGGCTTTTGAGCACAGCTGCCGGGCATTCGTCCAGTGCTGCCAGCACTGCCTTTGGGTGCAGCGAGGAAAGCAGAATGCCTGCATCCTTCTGCAGCGTGCGCAGCATCGCATCGTAATCGCCGTTTTGCCGGTACTCGGTCATGGCATGCAGATACAGCCGGTGATCCTCATACCAGATGCCGAGCCGCCCGCGGTAGACGGTCTGCCGCTCCTTCGGCATGGACAGGAAGGTGTGCAGCGCGCATTCCTTCATCATGTGGTGGAACCGGTAGGTCGCGCCGTCCGGCAGACGCTTGACAAACGCATTCTGCCCGGTCAGCGCGGCAAGCAGGTCCTCGGCGTGCGCGTCTGCCATGACGAACTGCGCCATTTCGACCGTAAATTCGTCGGCAAGTCCCATCACCGCAAGGAATTCCCGCTGTTTTTCGGGCAGCGGATCAATCATCGCAGCCGTAAAGATGGATGAAATATCCGAATTCGGGTCCGGCAGCACACCGTGCTCGGAAAACATCCGCAGATTCAGATAAACCGCCGAAAACCAGCCCTCGCTGTAATACAGCAGCGTATCTATCTGCTCGTCGGAAAGCGCGGTTCCACACCGCTTGGTATAGACCGCCAGCTCGGTATGGTTAAGCCGAAGCTGCGCCGTGCCGATCTGGTACACCTTTCCGCCCAGCCGGACAAGCTCTGCCGCCGGCAGAAACAGGTCACGGCTGGCTAAAATCAGATGAACATTAGGCGGCAGCCGTCCGGCCAGCGCACACAGGAATCCGGGGGCGCGCTTGTCGGTCAGCAGGTGAAAATCGTCAATAAAAATATAGCAGGACTTCTCACCGGTCAGCGCATGACATAGATCGTCGATCAGCAGTCCGCCGCTCGCTCCGTCGGTCGGACAGTCGTATTCCCGCAGGAAGGCAAAGCCTGCACGCGCAAAGGCGTCCTGCACACTTTTCCAGAAAATCGCAAGATTGCTCGAGTACACACTGATGCGCACAATGTACGGCGCTTCGGCTCCGGCACGTTCCGCGAGATACCACTCCACCGCCGTCGTTTTGCCGTATCCCATGGGTGCAACCACGGTCGTCATGGCACAGCGCGAGATTGGCCGCAGGCTCTCCTGCAGCCGCTCGGATATGTAGATCGTGTTCAGATTCCATTTCGATTTTGGCATGGCGCGCACCTCCGAATACTGTAATGTGCTCTCCTGTCCGTTGTACTGTCTAAATTATACTGGATTTCAGAGCGGGTGTAAACCGTGTATACTGTTAAGACAACGCGTATATATGCCCTCAATTTGCGCGTCAAGCCGCTTTTCCAACCGGCAGTGTTACCAGAATTGTTGTTCCCGTATCTGCGCTCTGTTCAACGCGCACTGTGCCGCCATGCAGCCGGACAATCTCCTGCACGAGCGCCAGTCCCAGTCCCACGCCGCCCATTGCGCGGCTGCGCGACTTATCCACGCGGAAAAACGGCTGAAAGATGCTGTCCCGGTACTCCTCAGCAATGCCCGGACCGGTATCCCGCACGCGGATTGCCGCCTGACCGCCTTCCCGCTCGACAGACACTTCCACCGAACCGCCCGTACGGTTGTACTTGATCGCGTTCTCTGTCAAATTGAACAGCAGCCGGTACAGCAGCACATCACTGCCGACAAGCTGCACGTTTTCGCCTGCCTGCGTCAGTGTAATACCGTTTTTCTGTGCCAGCGGCGTCAGATCGACCAGCACTTCCTCGGCCATCGGCGCAAGGTCGATGCAGTCCGTGCGCGGCACGGATTGCAGATCGCTCATTTCCAGCAGCGTGCGTACAAGGGCGCTCAGCCGCTCGAGCTGTTCCTGCTCAAAGTGCAGCAGCGCGGCTGTTTCGGCATCCATCTGCGGATGCTCCGCCGCAAAAAGCTCGATCCGTGTCTGCATGAGCGCCAGCGGCGTGCGAAGCTCGTGCGCCGCATTGCCGGTGAACTGCCGCTGCGTGTCAAATGACTGCGCCAGACGGTCGAGCATGGCGTTGACCGACCGGCTCAGCTGCCGGAACTCGGCGGTCGTGTCCTCGGACAGGCGGGTGTCGGTCAGGCTTTCCTCGTTGATCTGCCCGGTCTGCCGCGCAAAATCGCCCAGCGGCTTGAGCGCCCGTCCGCTGACAAAATACGCGATGACGGCGCTCAGCAGTGTCACCAGCGCGGTGATGCACCAGCCCATGCGCTCGAAACGCACCTTTTCTGCACTCACCTGCTGAGAAAAGTCGCTGAAGAACGCCTGCATATTCTCTTGGGGTATCTCAATCGTCATTTCCTGCTGGTTTCCCGTTTTGTACTCCACCACAAAGCCGTTCAGCGCATCCATGCTGTCCGAGCCGGAGTAAAACAGCAGCAGATTCAGGCTCACGCACGCCGCCGCGATGAGCAGCGCAGTCAATATCGTGATGCGCCACTGCACAGAGATTCGTTTGCTCATTCGCCCGCTCCGATCTCGTAGCCCTGTCCGATCTTATTGCGGATCGGGTCGTATCCCAGTGCCGCGCGCAGCTTTTTTCGCAGCGTGGAGATGTGTACGCGGATGGAATTGCTGAAGCTGTCCACGCTGCTGTCCCAAACGTGCTCGATGAGCTCCTCCTGACTGACCGGTCGCCCGCGATTGAGCAGCAGATATTCCAGAATGCCGCTCTCCTTGCGCGTGAGCGACAGGGCCTGTCCGTTCGCCGCAGCGGCGCGGCTGCGTGTGTCAAATGTCAGCCCGCCGCACCGCAGGCACACATCCTGCTGGACGAACCGGCGGCGTGTCAGGCTGCGTACCCGCGCTTCCAGTTCCTCTAAATGGAACGGTTTGGACAGATAATCGTTCGCACCGGCATCCAGTCCGTCCACCTTGTCGGAAATTTCGCTTCGCGCCGACAGTATGAGCACGCCGGTTTCCTGATCGTGCTCCCGCAGGGTTCGCAGAACGGTCATACCGTCCACCTTGGGCAGGTTAAGGTCGAGCAGCACCAGATCGTAGCGCTCCACCGCCAGCAGCTCGAGCGCCGCCTCCCCGTCAACGCAAGTGTCCGCCTCATAACCGGACAGGCGCAGTTTTTTCGCAATATCTTCGCACAGATCACGCTCGTCCTCTATCACCAAAAGCCGCATGAGCTTTCCTCCTTTGCATTTTCATACCTTTATTATACCAGACAGAGATAAAATTTGTGTTAATGAAATCTGTTGCAAAAAATTTTTGTTTTTTTAGCACCTTAAGGCAACACCGCACAATTAAAGCGGCGGTGCTTTGCGGAAATTTTGTGCCCTGACTTTGTTGCAGTTTCACGGTAATACATCAAGTATTACCGCAAAACTGTGCCTCGTCAGTACGCAAAATTTACTCGCAAATCACTCTTGTTCAATTATGCGGTATTGCCTTAACACAGATTTTATCTCCCGTGCGGTATACTGGTGTCAACAACTTCGAAAGGGGCATAACGATGCTGAAGCACAGAACCGCCGCCCAGCTCTTCCTGCTGGCAGTCGGCATTGCAATGATCGGGTTCGGCCTGTGGAGAGGCGAAGCCGATACGGTATTATCAAAGGCGATCCGCCTGTGTATGGAGTGTGTTGGGATTGGATAAGAGAAATATTCCGGTTTTAGCCCGCTTTCGCGGCTGGATACAGGCAGCAGCGGCTCTGCTGACCAATATCCACCTGCCGAATTTTTTGCAGGGCAAATTATATCAGGGCGGCGGCAAGGCGGTCTGCGTGCCCGGCCTGAACTGCTATTCCTG
>CEAZ01016336.1_pt1 | contig 14057 bp, 15 predicted proteins | sample 557361 | NCBI WGS metagenome assembly CEAZ01 (sample SAMEA3182074, study PRJEB8094) | gut metagenome | biome: human; feature: gut; material: Stool; isolation source: human stools | place: Canada | collected 2012-02-22 | reverse complement strand
CCGAGTGCGAGCTTTTCGCGCGAGAGCATCAGCAGCCCCGTCAGCATGAAAAAGACGGGGACGCTGCCGCGCACGGCGGTGCTGATGAAGCAGAGCGGAACAAAGGCCGGTTCATACAGCGGGCAGCTGTGATAGAGCGCAGAGCCGGCATGGATAATGATAACCATTATGCAGGCCGTTATTCTGCACAGATCGAGTTCATATCTTCTGGACATCGGGGGGAGTTTCCTTTCGCTCGATGAGGGATAGTTTTTCTTTGCGGGTAAGGCGCTTGATGTGCCATTCGCGGCTGCGCGCGTCGTGCTCACTATCGCATTCCTCGGCGTAGACAAGCTCCACCGGCAGATGCGAGCGCGTATATTTGCAGCCCTTACCGGATGCGTGCAGTGCGACACGGGCGTCGAGGTCGTTTGTCCAGCCGGTATAAAGAGAGCCGTCGCCGCAGCGGAGAATGTAGACCCAGTTCAACGCTGCACCTGCCGGATGTTCTTTTCAAACTTGCTGCGCGCGCCCATAAGCTCATGCCCGCAGCCGCAGCAGCGCAGCTTGAAGTCCGCCCCCGTGCGCAGCACCTGCCATTGCTTGCTGCCGCAGGGGTGGGCTTTTTTCATTGTGAGGATATCGCCGACCTGAATGTCCATTATTTCTTGATCTCCTCCCAATAGCGCTTCGCAGCCTGTTCGGTCTTGTTGTCGCCGTAATCGTAATAGTGAGCGCCGCGCAGCTCATTGGGCAGGTACTGCTGACGCACCCAGTGGCCGGGATAGCTGTGCGGGTACTTGTAGCCCTGCTCACGCTCGAAGCCCGCGCCGTCGGCGTGGACATTCTGAAGCTCGCGAGGTATGCTGCCGGTGCGCCCGGCACGGACGTCGGCAATCGCAGCGTCAATGCCCATGCAGGCGGAGTTCGACTTCGGCGCGGTCGCAAGCAGGATGCAGGCCTCGGCCAGCGGGAGCTTCGCCTCAGGCAGACCGAGCTGGAGCGCAGAGTCCACACAGGCTTTGACGATAGGCACGGCCAGCGGATAGGCAAGGCCGATGTCCTCGCTCGCCGAGCAGAGGATGCGCCGGCAGGCGCCGATGAGGTCGCCGACTTCGAGCAGGCGCGCAAGGTAATGCAGCGCCGCGTCCGGGTCGGAGCCGCGCAGCGATTTCATGAGCGCGGAGAGAATGTCATAATGATCGTCCCCGTCGCGGTCGTAGCGCATGGCGCTGCGCTGTGTTATCGCGGCGGCGTCCTCGGCGGTGATGACGCTGCGCTCCCCAGCGGCGGAGAAGAGCAGCTCGACCGAGTTTATCGCCTTGCGCACGTCCCCGCCGCAGGCGGAGGAGATGCGTTCGGCAGCGCCATCCTGAAGCGTGAGCGGAGTGTCCCGACGCGCGTTCATTATATCTACCGCACGATAGACCGCTTGCTTCACATCCCCGGCGGAGACGGGCTTGAACTCAAACACCGTCGAGCGGCTGAGGATAGCGTTGAACACGCAGAAATAGGGGTTCTCGGTCGTGGAGGCGATGAGCGTGATGCGCCCGTCCTCTATAAACTCCAGCAGCGATTGCTGCTGCTTTTTGTTGAAATACTGTATCTCGTCGAGATAGAGAAGCACGCCGCCGGGGGCGAGGAAGGTGTCAAGCTCATCGATGATCTTTTTTATATCGGCGATGCCCGCGGTCGTCGCGTTGAGCTTGCGCAGCGAGCGGTTGGTGCGCTGGGCGATGATGCGCGCGACGGTGGTCTTGCCCGTCCCGGAGGGGCCGTAGAATATCATGTTCGGTATCTGGCCGCTCTCGACGATGCGGCGGAGCATACCGTCTTTGCCTAAAATATGCTTCTGACCGACAACGTCGTCAAGCGACGCAGGGCGGATCTCGTCCGCTAAGGGTTTATACATTCTGGGCAGTCCGCCTTTCAGTAAAGTATCGATACAGAATATCATTATACCACCGGCAGAGAAAAATGTAAAACCGGATTTAGTATTAAATTATTGTGTACACTGCGCGGCATTATGGACAATTTTCGACGCATGGTTTATAATTATCTTTCAAGACTGGAAAGGAGCGATCCAAAATGTCAAAAGGAAGAATCAAAGCCGTTTTGTTTATTATAGTTTTTCTGCTGGTCATTGCAGTTGCGATAAACCTGCTCATGGATATGCAGAGCGAGAGAAAGGCCGATGCGACACCGACGGACGACCCATATGCGAATACGGTCACGCCGAGCGTTGAGACGCAGCCCGCTTTAGAGACGCCCCAGCCGACCCCGGCGATAGCGCCGTCCACCGCACCGACCGCAACGCCTGTCCCCGCGACCCAGGTTCCGACGCAGGCGCCGCCCCCGACGCCAGCTCCGACCGCGACTCCGGAGCCTGTCCAGCCCGTTATTCCGCAGGGCGAGGTCATCGGCTCAGGCAGTTTCACCTCCGATACCGGCACGCCGCTGAACCTCCGCGCCGACTGGACGGCGACGGTGCTCGATGCGGAGCGCGTCGAGGTCACGGTGAACGTCTATCTCGTCTCCTATCAGATCGAGGTGCGCGAGCTTTATAACGCCGTCAATGTCAGTGTCGGCGACCAGTACGCTTCGGCGGACTCCCCGGCGATAAAGTGGGAGAACAATACGAAGCTTGAGACCCTGCTCGCCTCCACAGTGCATACGCTGAGCCTGCCCTCCGGCAGCAGCGCAAGCTTCCCGCTTGCGGCGCAGTACCAGTTTGGCGGCACCTACAGCAAGGTGGACTTGCCGGTCATTGAGTGCGGCGGCACGATAGAGCTCAGCAGATGAGAACACAGGAGCAGGTAAATGAGATAGTGCGTCTGCTGATGGCGGAGTACCCTCTGGCGGACTGCACGCTCGATTGGAACAAGGCATATGAGCTGCTGTTCTCGGTGCGTCTAGCGGCGCAGTGTACCGATGAGCGCGTGAATAAGATAACCCCGGCGCTGTTTGAGCGCTTCCCGACGCTTGAGGCCTTTGCCGAAGCGGACGTCGCGGAGGTTGAGGAGTATGTGCGCTCCTGCGGCTTCTATCATTCCAAGGCGCGTGACATCGTCGCCTGTGCGAATGTGCTGCTGGAGAAATACGGCGGGGAGCTGCCGCGCACGATGGAGGAGCTGACGGCTCTGCCCGGCGTCGGGCGCAAGACCGCGAACCTCATCCTCGGCGACGTGTTCAAGATCCCCGGCTCCACGGTCGTGGACACGCACTGCATCCGCATTTCAAATCTCCTCGGCCTTGTGGATGACCTCAAGGATCCGGTGAAGATCGAGATGGAGCTGAGAAAGATACTGCCGCCTGAGCACTCCTCGGACTTCTGCCACTGCATTGTTCTGCACGGCAGGGCGGTGTGCATCGCGAGAAGACCGGAGTGCGAAAGGTGCTGCGTCAGGCACCTGTGCCAGCACTATTCGGGCTAAGATTAAATAGATAGGGAGAGAAGAAAATGAAAGCAATCGTCAGCGTGTTCGCAAAGGACAGCAAGGGCATCACCGCCTATGTCACCTCGCTGCTTGCCCAGAAGGAAATAAACATCCTCGATATCAGCCAAACCCTGATGCAGGAGTATTTCGCAATGATAATGCTCGTCGACCTTGCCGACTGCACCCTGCCCTTTGATGAGCTGATCCGCTTCCTCAAGGAGAAGGGCGAGGAGCGGACGCTCGATATCCATATCCAGCGGCAGGACATCTTTGAAGCCATGCACAGGATCTGAGGTGCCCCATGAGCTATCTCTTCAACAGCAGTGAAATACTGCAGACCATTGACATGATAAACCAGCAGCACCTCGATGTACGCACGATCACCATGGGCATAAGCCTTCTGGACTGCGCGGGCGAGAGCATGGACGAGTGCTGCCGGAAGATCTACGACAAGATATGCCGCTGCGCCGGCAAGCTTGTCGAGACCGGCTGCGCCATCGAACGGGAGCTTGGCATACCCATCGTCAACAAGCGCATCTCGGTAAGCCCGATATCGCTCGTCGCCGCGGCATGCCGGGAAGGGGACTATACCCCCGTCGCCCTGACGCTCGACCGCGCCGCGCACGAGACGGGCGTAAACTTTATCGGCGGCTTCTCAGCGCTTGCGCACAAGGGCTTCACAAAGAGCGACCTGCGGCTTATTGATTCCATCCCCGCCGCGCTCACGCAGACGGAGCTTGTCTGCTCCAGCGTGAACCTCGCCTCGACGAGAGCGGGCATAAACATGGACGCTGTCGCGCTCATGGGCAGAATAATAAAGCAGACCGCGGACATTGACCCGATGGGCTGCGCAAAGCTTGTCGTGTTCGCAAACGCCGTTGAGGATAACCCCTTTATGGCAGGGGCGTTCCACGGCGTCGGCGAACCGGAGACAGTCATAAACGTCGGTGTGTCCGGCCCCGGCGTCGTCGCCCACGCGCTCAAGCAGTGCAAGGGCGAGAGCTTCGACGTCGTGGCGGAAACGATTAAGAAGACCGCCTTCAAGATAACGCGCATGGGCGAGCTTGTCGCGCAGGAGGCCTCGCGCCGTCTCGGCGTGCCCTTCGGCGTGGTCGATCTCTCACTTGCTCCCACTCCCGCGATAGGCGACAGCGTCGCTGAGATACTGGAGATAATGGGCCTTGAAAAGTGCGGCACACACGGCACGACTGCCGCTCTCGCGCTCCTCAACGACGCTGTCAAAAAAGGCGGCGTCATGGCGTCGAGCCATGTCGGCGGCCTGTCCGGTGCGTTCATCCCTGTGTCTGAGGACGCGGGCATGATCTCCGCCGTGGAGGACGGTATGCTCTGCATCGATAAGCTCGAAGCCATGACCTGCGTCTGCTCGGTCGGGCTCGATATGATCGCCGTCCCCGGCGACACGAGCGCCGATACCATCTCCGCCATCATTGCCGACGAGGCTGCTATCGGCATGGTCAACAACAAGACCACCGCCGTGCGCATCATCCCGGCAAAGGGCAAGACCGTCGGCGACACGGTTGATTTCGGCGGGCTTCTCGGCTCAGCGCCGATAATGCCGCTGCATGACGGCAGCGCCGCAGAGTTCATCGCACGCGGCGGGCGCATCCCCGCCCCGCTGCACAGCCTGAAGAACTGAGCTGAGGTTAAGAGAAGTATGGAAAAGAAACTGATGCTCATAGTAAACCCCGCGGCGGGACGCGGCGGGTATAAGGTGAATTTCGCCGAAGCACTGCACACGCTCGACCTCGGCGGGTACAGGACTACGCTGTTCTTCACATCGGGCAGAGGGGAAGCGACGGAGTTTGCCGCGCGCCAAGCCGGGGCATTCGATACGGTCGCCTGCATCGGCGGGGACGGTACGCTCAGCGAGGTGCTCGCCGGGCTCATGCAGCTCGATTCCCCGCCCCCTGTCGGGTATATGCCAATGGGCACGGCGAACGACGTTGCGACGACGCTCGGCCTGCCGAAGAACGATACGGTTGGCGCGGCGCGCAGGATAGTCCACGGCACGGCGCACCCCTTTGACGTCGGCGGCTTCGGGGACGATAAATATTTTGCCTATATCGCGGCCTTCGGCGCGTTCACCGAGGTGAGCTACGCCACCCCGCAGGATCAGAAAAAGCGGCTGGGTCACCTGGCCTATGTGCTCCAGGGCGCGCAGCAGCTCGGAAAGATAGAGAGCTATAAGACACGTGTCGAGTATGACGGCGGCGTCGTGGAGGCGGATCTGCTCTACGGCAGCATGTCAAACTCCACCTCGGTCGCGGGCATCGTCCGCCTGCCGAGCGAGATGGTCTGCCTCGGCGACGGGATGAGCGAGCTTGTGCTGGTGAAGAACCCCGGCAGCGTCGCGGGATTCGGCGAGATCGTCGAGAGCGTGCTGTCCCAGCGCTTTGACAGCGAAAATCTCTTCATTCTCCACACGCGTCAGGCGCGGTTCATCTTCGATAAGCCGGTGTCATGGACGCGCGACGGCGAGGCCGGCGGCGAGTATCAGGATATCACGCTCAAAAACTACGAGTGCCCAGTGCAGATGATTTTCTGATTTTCCCGGAAAACGCAATTAAACCTTGCAATATCCGACCATAATATATATAATAATGCAGCACCGGTTTTTGCGGAAACCAGTGCTGCTTTTGAAAATATGCGTGCCCACAGGCACAAAGAAAGGAAGAGCGCCAAATGAAACGTCAGAAAATTTCCGGCATCTTTGCCGATGCGGAAGCCCTCGGCGGCCAGAGCATGACAGTATGCGGCTGGGTCAGGACTGTCCGCGACATGAAAAACTTCGGGTTTATCGAGCTTAATGACGGCAGCTGCTTCAAGTCGCTGCAAGTTGTATTTGAGAGGAGCTCACTGAATAATTACGAAGAGATCGCAAAGCAGAACGTAGGCGCTGCCCTTATCGTCCACGGCACGCTTGTTCTCACCCCGGAGGCAAAGCAGCCCTTTGAGCTGAAGGCCGACGAGATCACTGTCGAGGGCGCGTCCACGCCGGACTATCCCCTCCAGAAGAAGCGCCACAGCGTGGAGTTCCTGCGCACGATCCAGCACCTCAGACCGCGCACCAATCTCTTCTCCGCCACCTTCCGCGTCCGCAGCGTCGCGGCGCAGGCGGTGCATGAGTTTTTCCAGCAGCGCGGCTTCGTGTATGTCAACACCCCCATCATCACCGGCTCCGACTGCGAGGGCGCGGGCGAGATGTTCCGCGTCACCACGCTCGATCTCAATAACCTCCCCCTCAAGGAGGACGGCACTGTTGATGACAGCAAGGACTTCTTCGGCAAGCCGACGAGCCTGACCGTCTCAGGCCAGCTCAATGCCGAGAACTTCGCCATGGCCTTCGGCGATGTCTATACCTTCGGCCCCACCTTCCGCGCCGAGGTCTCCTATACCCAGCGCCACGCCGCCGAGTTCTGGATGATCGAGCCGGAGATGGCCTTTGCCGACCTCAACGATTATATGGACACCGCCGAGGCGATGGTCAAGTATATCATCAACCGCACCATGGAGCGCTGCCCGCAGGAGATGGAGTTTTTCAACTCCTTCGTTGATAAGGGTCTGCTTGAGAGACTGCATAACGTCGTCAGCAACGACTTCGGCCGCGTGAGCTACACCGAGGCGGTCGAGATACTCAAGAACAGCGGCAGAAAGTTCGAGTACCCCGTCGAGTGGGGCATCGATCTTCAGACCGAGCATGAGCGCTACCTGACCGAGGAAGTGTTCAAAAAGCCCATCTTCGTCACCGATTACCCCAAGGACATCAAGGCTTTCTATATGCGCATGAACGACGACGGCAAGACCGTCGCGGCGGCGGACTGCCTCGTCCCCGGCATCGGCGAGATCATCGGCGGCAGCCAGCGCGAGGAGCGCCTCGATATGCTCGAAAAGCGCATGGACGAGCTGGGACTCAAGAAAGAGGACTACTGGTGGTACCTCGACCTGCGCCGCTACGGCAGCTGCCGTCACGCGGGCTACGGCCTCGGCTTTGAGCGTATGGTCATGTACCTCACCGGCGTGAGCAACATCCGCGATGTTGAGCTCCACCCCCGCACTACCGGCAACGCCGACTTCTGATAAGCTCTATACGTATCTTATCCCCCGGATGCGTCAGGCATCCGGGGAATCTATGTATGGCAAAAAAACAAAATTGTTTGACAAACGGGCAAGCACGGTTATAATAGTGAGGAACAGAAGTACGGAGGAAGAGTATGGAACCAATTGCGAGAGTGCCGATCGTCAGTCAGGTGGAGGAACGTATCAGAGCGCTGATCGAAAGCAAAAAATACACCGCCGGAATGAAGCTGCCGACCGAGAACGAGGTCTGCCAGACCCTGCAGGTCGGGCGCGGTACCGTGCGTGAAGCGCTGCGTCTGCTCCAGGCCAAGGGGCTTGTGGAAATAAAGCCCGGCAGGGGCGCGTTCGTTGCGGAGAATGAGCCGGCAGACGCGAATCCCGTAGTGTGGCTCGTCCAGAACGAGAAGGAGCTGAGGGATTCCATCGAGATCCGCAACGCGCTCGAACCGCTCGCCGCGCGGAAAATGGCGGAGAACGGCAGCGAGAAGGCTATGTGTGAGCTGCGGCAGATACATGAGGACTTTCTCAATGCAATAAAAAACGGTGACTCCTCCCGCATCGCAGAGCTGGACGAGAGCTTCCACAGCCTGATCGTCAAAGAGAGCGGCAACCCCCTGCTCAGCGAGATAAACCTGCATCTGCGTCAGGGGATGCACACCTTCCGCAGCAAGACATTCACTGTGCCGCAGAACGTGCGCAACGCCGTTGTGCCGCACACGTGCATCCTTGATGCGATAGTCCGGCGGGACGTAGAATCCGCGGAAAAGGAAATGCGCCGTCACCTGAAGATGGTCGAGGAGGATCTGGCCAGCAATATAAAAGTTTATAACGAAAATTGAACGCGAAAAAGCAGCCTGTTTGGGGAATACTTCCAAAAACAGACTGCTTTTTTTGTTTGAACTCCTAATTGAAAAAAATCAGACAAAGTATATACTTAATGTCAGATGTCATACAATTTGACTCGACCAAAAATCTAAGGAGGAAAAGAAAATGAAAAAAGTCATAGCGTTGATTCTTGCACTCTGCATGGCATTCGCACTCTGCGCCTGCGGCCAGTCCGCAGCTCCGGCAGCTCCCGCAGATGCTGCGACGGAAGCTCCCGCAGAAGCGGCTGAACCTGCCGAAGCCGGTATCGAGCCGGTCAAGCTGGTCATCTATTCCCCCGGCAACGAGAACTCTGTTCCCACCAAGACCATAATCGAGTATGCACGTCTTGTCAACGAAGCGTCCAACGGCGCTATCACTCTTGACGTTCATCATTCCAATGAGCTCGGCAACGACGCTGAAGCCATCGAGTCCACCCGTATGGGCACCATCGACATAATCTTCGCGGGCACTTCCGGCTTCACCTCTTTCTATGAGCCGGCAAAGATCCTCGACCTGCCTTTCCTGTTCGACAGCGCAGAGGAAGCCTATGAAGTCACCAACGGCGAGATTGGCGAGAAGATATTCGAGAACTTCCCGCAGTTCGGCCTTGTCTACCTCGCAGAGGGCGACAACGGCATGCGCCACATCTCCACGACCAACCGCCCCATTCACACCGCTGCCGATGTCAAGGGTCTGAAGCTGCGCGTTCCGACCAGCCAGCTCTACCTGGATGTTTGGGAAGCTCTCGGCGCAACTCCTGTTGCTCTTGCTCTGCCTGAGCTGGCGCTCGCTCTCTCCAACGGCACTGCCGAAGGTCAGGACAACGCGACCTACCACCTCGTCGCAAACGCCACCTACGACGATATCAAGTACTTCTCCAACATCAACTATATGTGGATGGGCTGCACCATGGCTGTCAACAGCGTTACCTGGAGCAAGCTTGATCCCGCTGTCCAGCAGATACTGAGCGAGCAGGCAAAGGTCGCCGCAAAGTACAGCTTCGATACCATCGCACAGGACAACGAGACTGCGACCAAGGTCCTTCAGGATGCGGGCGTAGAGTTCGACTTTGACCCCGATATCCAGTCCTTCAAGGATGCCCTCGGCGGCACCGAGTACTACCAGCGCTACGCAAACGAGAGCTGGTTCAATCAGGAACTGCTCGACGCGATCCTCACGCACTGAACGAACATAATCCTTTGCCAGCCGTCGGCAGAGGGCACATAGATTATAACAATTGCATAGGCGCAGCCTATGCAATTGTTATAATTAAGAGGGGGTTGTATGAAAACAATAAAGAAAATATCGGCATTTATCTCCAAAGCGGCCGAGATGATCTGCATTCTGATGATCGCCGGACTGGTGGTCGTCATCATTATGGAGCTTATCAACCGCAATATTCTGGACAGCTCCAACAGAGCCACCATTGAAATATGCGGCATTGAATTTCTCTGGATGGCGTTTATCGGCCTGATCCCGCTGTACCATGAAAGCGGCCTCATGCGGCTCGACTTCCTTGTCAACAGAGCAAAAGGCGTCCCCGGCGAGATACTTTATTTTGCAAACAAACTGTTCAGCCTGCTTCTGGGCGTTGTAATGGTCATCGCGTTCATTGCCCAGTACCCGTATGTCAGCACCCGCTTCTATTCCACGTTCACTTTCCCGCTGGCGTATACGATCCAGTATGTCCCGATGTGCATAGCCGGGGCGTATATCGCGTTTGAAACTCTGGTGCAGCTGGCAGATCATGTAATCACTCTTGCCGCGGGCAGGAGCGAAAACGCAGACGGGAGGGAGAAAGCATGATACTGTTTTTTGTTGCCTTTGCGGTACTGCTCGTCATAGGCGTGCCTATAAGCATCTCCATCGGTGCCTCCGCAATCCTCGGCTGCCTTTCCCTCGGTTATCCTCTTGTGGTAATCGGGCAGAAAATGGTCAGCGGCATCGACTCTTTCCTGCTGATCGCCGTCCCGCTCTTCATCCTTGCCGGCAACCTTATGAACGCCGGTAAGATCACCGAGAAAATATTCGATACCGCAAAAGAGCTTGTCGGCTGGATACCGGGCGGCCTTGGCCATGCAAACGTTGTGGCGAGCGTTATCTTTGCCGGTATGTCCGGCTCCGCGGTCGCCGACGCCGGCGGTCTCGGCGCTATCGAAATGGAGGCAATGCGCAAGAACGGCTATGACGATGAGTTCTCCGCCGCGATAACCGCTACGTCCTCCGTCATCGGGCCTATCTTCCCGCCGTCGATCCCGCTCATCATTTATGGCAGCGTCGCGAGCGTGAGCGTCGATAAGCTGTTCATGGGCGGCGTGCTCCCAGGCCTGCTCATGGGCGTACTGCTCATGGTCATGGTGTATTACTTCGCGATAAAGCGCAAGTATGAGCGCCACCCGTTCAACTTCAAGGCTCTGATGCGCCAGTTCGCTGGTTCCATCCTCGCGCTCATCACTCCGCTCATCATCCTCTCCGGCTTCGTGCTCGGCTGGTTCACTCCCACCGAGGCATCCAGCATCGCCGTTGCATATTCTCTGGTGATCGCGCTGTGCGTGTATAAGACCCTTACATGGAAGAGCTTCCTCGAGTGCCTCAAGGAGTCTGCGATATCCTCCGCGAACACGCTCTTCATCATCGGCACCTCCACGCTCTTTACGTATGTCATGGCCATGGAAGGCATATCCCGCCAGATGTCCGACGTTATCCTCGGCATCAGCAGCAACCCTGCGGTCGTCCTGCTGGTCATCAACATCCTGCTGCTCATCCTCGGCATGATAATGGAGCCGGGAGCTATCCTCACTCTGATGCTCCCTGTGCTGCTGCCGATCGCAAACGGCCTCGGTCTCGACCTTGTCCACTTCGGCGTCATGGTTGTGCTCAACCTTATGATCGGTCAGGTGACTCCGCCTTTCGGCGTGTGCCTGTTCGTAATATCCGACGTCAACAAGATCAGGCTGGAGACGCTGTACAAGTCCATCCTCCCGTTCCTGATCCCGCTTATCGCTACGCTGTTCCTCGTGACCTATATCCCCGGCATAGTCACCTGGCTGCCATATTCACTGCTGGCATAATTATTAAGGAGACTGCTGTATGACTAACAAAGAACTTGAAATCAAATGCAGACAGATCCGCAGGGACATTATAAATATGACGGCTGACGCCGCATCCGGTCATCCGGGCGGCTCGCTGTCTGTCGTTGAGATCCTTGCGTGCCTGTACTATAACAAAATGCGCGTCGATCCGAAAAACCCGCACTGGGAAGACAGGGACAGATTCGTCCTCTCCAAGGGACACTCGGCTCCTGCGCTGTATGCGGTGCTTGCGGACAAGGGCTTCTTTCCCCGTGAGGAGCTGAAGGACTTCCGCCAGCTGCACAGCATCCTTCAGGGGCATCCCGACGCCAAGAAGTGCCCCGGCATAGATGCGTCGACCGGCTCTCTCGGTCAGGGCATCTCCATCGCCGTCGGCATGGCTATCGGTGCAAAGCTCTCCGGCAAGGATATAAAGGTCTATACCGTCTGCGGCGACGGCGAGCTTCAGGAAGGCCTCGTCTGGGAGGCGTCCATGGCCGCCGCAAACTACAAGCTTGATAATCTCACGGTCTTTGTCGACAACAACGGCCTGCAGATAGACGGTCCCAACGACAAGGTCATGGCGCTCGGCGACCTCGCGGCAAAGTTCGTGGCCTTCGGCTATAAGGTGATAGAAGTTGCCGACGGCAACGATATCGCTCAGGTCATGGCGGCGCTCGACGCGGACAGCGAAGGCAAGCCCAAGCTCATTCTCTGCCATACGGTCAAGGGCAAGGGCGTGTCCTTTATGGAAAATCAGGTCGGCTGGCACGGCAAGGCTCCGAACGCCGAGGAACGCGCAAGAGCGCTTGCGGAATTGGAGGATTAATATGGGCGAAAAGAAAGCAATACGAGTGGCATACGGCGAAGCGCTCGCCGCGCTGGGCGCGGAGAACGACAAGATAGTGGCGCTGGACGCAGACCTTGCGCATGCCACGATGTCCGCAACTTTTGCGGATAAGTTCCCTGAACGTTTCTTCAACGCCGGCATTGCCGAGGCGAACATGATAGACATGGCGGCAGGCCTGTCTACCATGGGCTATATCCCCTTTGCCAGCACTTTCGCGGTGTTCTCCGGCCGCTGCTTCGAGCAGATCAGAAACGGCGTTGCCTACCCGCACTTCAACGTCAAGTTCGGCATGACCCATGCCGGAATAACCCTCGGCGAGGACGGCGGCAGCCATCAGGCAATCGAGGACGTCGCGCTTATGCGCGCCATCCCCGGCATGACGATAATCGTCCCCTGCGACGCGAAGGAGACTTACAGCGCGGTCAAGGCCGCAGCCGAAATAGACGGCCCCGTGTACCTGCGCCTTGCGCGTCTGCCGTCCCCGGTGTTCGATGAGCAGATCCCCTTTGAGGTCGGCAAGGCCAACACCTTCAGAGAGGGCACCGATGTTGCGGTGTTCACCTGCGGCATCATGGTCGACGAGTGCCTGCAGGCAGCGGAAAAGCTTGCCGCCGAGGGCATAAGCGCCGCCGTTATCAATATGCACACCATAAAGCCTCTTGACGAGCAGTCTGTTATGAAGTATGCTTCCCAGTGCGGTGCGATAGCCACCGTCGAGGAGCACTCCGTCATCGGCGGACTGGGCGACGCCATAGGCGATGTTCTGCTCAGGAACCTCGTGGCTATCCCGTTCGAGAAGATCGGCGTGCAGGATCGCTTCGGCCAGTCCGGCAAGCCCGACGATGTGCTCAAGGAATACGGCCTCGATGTGGATTCTATCACCGAGAGCCTCAAAAAGTTTGTGGAAAGCAAGTAACAGAGGAAAGGCAACAACATGAAAATAGCTCTTATTAACGAGAACAGTCAGGCCGCAAAGAACGCGGCTATCGAAGCGGCACTCAAGAAGGTCGTCGAGCCTATGGGTCATACCGTTTTCAACTACGGTATGTACAGCGCGAGCGACGATGTCTCCCTGACCTATGTCCAGTGCGGCATCCTTGCGGCGATCCTGCTCAACAGCGGCGCTGCCGACTATGTCATCACCGGCTGCGGCACCGGCGAGGGCGCGATGCTCGCCTGCAACAGCTTCCCCGGTGTGATCTGCGGCCATATTGAGGATCCCGTTGACGCTTACACCTTTGCGCAGGTCAATGACGGCAACTGCGTCGCAATGCCGTTTGCCAAGGGCTGCGGCTGGGGCATGGAGCTCAACTGGGAATACACCTTTGAAAAGCTCTTCGGCTTCGGCAGCGGCAAGGGCTATCCCGCCGACAGAGTCGTCCCCGAGCAGAACAACAAGAAGATACTCGACTGCGTGCGTGAGATCACCATGAACGATCTGATCGCCTCCCTCAAGGCTATCGATAACATGGGACCCAAGGACGGCATCACCAATTGCGAACACCTTGTCACCAAGGCAGTCGCCGCACCCGGCTTCAAGAAGTATTTCTTCGAAAACTGCAAGTGCGATGCGATGAGAGCCTACATCGAAGAGATAAGCAAATAATCCGTTTTATAAAAAATGCAGCGTCTGAAAATCAGACGCTGCATTTTCAGTCTGTCAAAGAAGTCTCGCCAATGTGAGAGCTATTTGGTATAATAGGGGAAAAAGAGAACAGGCGGGGGAAGAAGAATGGAACAGTGGCAGCAGGATAA
>CEAZ01001039.1_pt1 | contig 14082 bp, 10 predicted proteins | sample 557361 | NCBI WGS metagenome assembly CEAZ01 (sample SAMEA3182074, study PRJEB8094) | gut metagenome | biome: human; feature: gut; material: Stool; isolation source: human stools | place: Canada | collected 2012-02-22 | reverse complement strand
ACACACACACACACACACACACACACACACAGCTCATCGCCCATCCACCGCGCTCGCGTCCAGGCGTAGCGCGGCTTTCCGCGTTTCCACTCCGCCCAAAAACATGGCCTTGCCCCTTCTCGGGGTGAGGCCTTTTGCGTTGCGCGCCGTTTGCCGCAAGCCGCATCCTTCACCCTTACAACATGAGGAGGCTACCTATGACGCATAGATTCCGCTTTACCTGCACAAGGCTTCTTCCAGCCTGCGCGCTGGCCGCCCTGCTGGTTGGGCCGCCCGGCTTTGCGCCTTCGGCCAACGCCGCTGACGTTACCTACCCCGGCTCAAGCCTTGACAAAAGCCCCCTCTGGCAGGCTATTAACGACTGTCTTTTTCCTGCGGGGAGCCTCAGCGATAATAAGGTCACCATCAACAGCGGCAATGTGAACGGCGACGTTTATGGCAATGACGTGGACGCCGCGTTCAGCCCGGTCAGCAATAATACGGTCATTCTGTCGGGCGGCTCGGTCGGCGGCGACATCCTGGGCGGAGCCAACAATGGTGCCGTGACCGGCAACAAGGTCTCCATCTCCGGTTTCGGTTCAGTATTAGGCAGCGTCTATGGCGGCTACGGCGCTGCAGAGGGAACCGTAAGCGGAAACAACGTCTCCATCTTCGATTCTGGTTCCGTAAACAGAAACGTCCTCGGCGGCTACAGCCGCTCGGTAAATTCTCATGTTATCGGGAACACAGTTACCATCAGCGGCGGAACCGTAAGAGATATCTACGGCGGCCAAAGCGGTAAGGGGAACGCTCTGAATAACAGCGTGACATTGGACGGCGCTGCATCCCAAGCAAACGTCATTTACGGCGGACGCGTGGAACAGGGCACTGCCCGGGAAAACGCCGTTGTCATGAAAAACGGCAGCGTGACCTTGGGAATTTTTGGCGGCATCGCCACCGCTGACGGCGGGCAAGCTCAGGACAACCACGTGACCATGAGCGGCGGTTCAGTGGGAGAACATCTCATCGGCGGTTACGTGCAAAACGGCAGCGGCGCTGCCACGGGCAACAGCGTCATCTTCAACGGCGGCAGCGTGACAGAAAATGTCTATGGCGGGCGGAGCGTAAACGGCCCTGCACAGAACAACAGCGTGACCATGACAAACGGTTCCGCCAAGTGGCTGCTGGGCGGTTACAGCAACAGCGGCGATGCGAGCGGTAACAGCGTGAACGTCAGCGGCGGCACATTGAGCGGCGGCGTCAACGGCGGCGAAACGACCAGCGGCAATGCCACAGGCAACAGCGTCGACTTCTCCAATGTAACGGCAACATATGTACAGGGCGGCTACAGCGGCTCCGGCAGCGCCACGGGCAACAGCCTGGCCATCCGCAGCGGCACGGTACAAAACAACGCCTTCGGCGGCTATGTGGACAGCGGCAGCGGCGAGGCTTCGGGCAACAGCGTCACCTTCAACGGCGGAAGCGTGACAAACAACATCTACGGGGGGATGAGCGCAGCCGGCCTTGCACAGAGCAACAGCGTGATCATGACAAACGGTTCCGCCAACTGGCTGCTGGGCGGCTACAGCGACAGCGGCGACGTGAGCGGTAACAGCGTGAACGTCAGCGGCGGCACGCTGACCGGCGTCAGCGGCGGCGAATCCAATTCCGGCAGTGCCACGGGCAACATAGTAAGCATCAGCGGCGGGACGGTCCAAAGCAACGTCAATGGCGGTTTTGTTGCCTCAGGCAGCGGCAAGGCCACGGGCAATATTGTGAACATTTCCGGCAATACAGACCTGAGCACTGCAACCGTAGCGGGCGGAATCTCAAGCAGCGACGCCTTCACCGGCAATACGCTGAACAAAAACAGCGACGCCGCGGTACATATCGCACGAAACTTTGCATCAGTAATTTTTGGCTACAGCGGCACCGCCAACATTGGGGAGCTGGATAGCACGCCGACCGGCAGCGCACTCTCCGGCGTGACAGTGAACACCAATGCCAACAACGTGTCCTTTGACGGCGTTATTTCCGGTTCCGGCTCCATAACCAAAGCCGGCGCGGGAACACTGATTCTTTCCGGAACCAACACCTATTCCGGCGGCACCACCATCAGCGCCGGAACCCTGTCCATAGTCTCCGACACCAATATCGGCAGCGGAACCAACACCATCGGCACCAAGGGCACGCTGCTGCTCTCCGGCAACGGGACATACACCAATGACTGGACGCTGAGCGGTGCGGGCAGCGCCATTGCAACGGACAACAACAATACGCTCTCCGGCGTTTTATCCGGCAACGGCGGCCTGACCAAGACCGGCACGGGTACGCTGACGTTGACCGGGAACAATACCTATGCTGGCGGTACGGCCATCAACGACGGAACCCTGAAGGGCAACATCGCCAGCGGCACGGATTTGAGCATCGCCGCCGGCGCCATCTATGACGGCGACAACAAGGCTCGCTCCGTGGATGGCCTCAACGGCGGCGGCAAGCTCCTCAACACCAGCGGCCTTACCGTCCAGAGCGGCGACTTCGCCGGGATCATCGACAACAGCAACACCAGCCTGACCAAGACCGGCGCGGGCACGCTGACCCTTTCGGGAACCAATACCTACACCGGCATGACCACGGTACGGAGCGGGACGTTGGCCCTGGGCAGCAAGCTGACATCCAGTCAACTCACTCTATACGGCGGCACGGTATTCGACCGGGGAAGCCACAACCACAGCTTGGACAACGGTATCCTGAGTGTCAATGGGGTCAACGGCCAGAGCGCCATGTACAAAGGCGATCTTTCCGCTAGGAACGCGACCCTCAATTTCATCTCTCCGGTGCACCCCACGCAGCCCCTACTGCGCGTCACCGGCGATACGGACGTCTCGGGCAGTGCCTGCAATGTGGGACTGGCGGGCGGTACGTCCCTAGCCTCCGGGTCTACCCTGACCCTGCTGGAGGTCGATCCGGACAAAACGCTCACGGCCAACAACTTGCAGCGCGGCAACGGGATTGTGCAGATCGGTTCCACCGTGGCGCACGACATCAATGCGGATGTGAATCTTGACCCGACAACAAGACGGCTGAATGCCCTCACCGCTCAAGTCAGCCCCGGCAGAGCCACGGATCAGTCCAAGGCCCTGCCCGAAGGCTTCCTCGGCGGACTGGCCCTGAACCTGCAAGGCGCGGACCTCGTGGCGGGCCGGGGCATGGATTCCGCCGTACGGGCCTCCTCCGGTACGGACGACGCGGAAAGGCACGGCTTTGCCGGGTTCGGCGCGCTGTCCGGCGGTTCGTTGCGCTACAACACCGGCTCGCATCTGGACATGAACAGCCTTTCCCTGCTTACCGGCCTGGCCTGGGGAATCGACCTTGCGCCGGGCCGCCTGACCTTGGGCGCATTCTTTGAATACGGCAACGGCTCTTACGACACCCACAACTCCTTCACGAACGCCGCTTCCGTAGACGGCGACGGCAATGCCTACTATCTGGGCGGCGGCATTTTGGCCCGCATGGACTTCGTCAATATTGGGCCGGGCCGCTTCTACGCCGAAGCCAGCGGACGCGCGGGCAAGACGCACAACGAGTACGACAGCTCGGATTTGCGCGACGCAGCCGGACGCAAGGCGGACTACGACAGCAGTTCTCCCTACTATGGCCTGCATTTCGGCACGGGCTACGTCTGGAACATCAACGATGCCGCCACACTTGACCTGTACGGCAAGTACTTCTGGACACGGCAGCAGGGCGACAGCGTGGGCCTGTCCACCGGCGAACATCTGAGTTTCGACGACATCAACTCCAGCCGCCTGCGTTTCGGCGGGCGCTTCGCCTATATCCTGAACGAACACGTCGCTCCGTACATCGGCGCGGCCTGGGAACACGAATTCGACGGCAAGGCGCGAGCCACCACCAACGGCTTCGACATCGATGCCCCGAACCTGCACGGCAATACCGGCATCGGCGAACTGGGCATCTCCCTCACGCCCTCCGCTGACCTGCCCCTGACCGTAGACCTGGGCGTGCAGGGCTACACCGGCAAGCGCGAAGGCGTGACCGGCAGTCTGATGGTGAAGTGGGAATTCTGAGCGTCTGCAAAGGGGAGCGTCCGTTTTTTGTGTACGCACACAGCTTTAAACATCTCTTCAACTGCACACTCTGGAAAGGATAAAAAGGGGAACAAGCATCTATACTATCAAAAATTTCATCTACAACAATTCTCTTGAAGACTTAATATCGGCTGTGTCTGCTTCAGAAAAAATTCAAATGGTATGTAAACACCCAAAGGTATGTGCATCATATTTTAGGCTACGGATAGTTCGTGTGAGGTTATACACAGTACACTCCAATACTTCGTAGGGGAACAAATTTATTCTCTTGGAGCAATTTCTACTATGCGGCGCGGTGTCGGCAACGGCGAATCGCGCCGCTTTTTTGCGGCATCCAATCCGAACCGGAATAAGGCCGTCCCGCTGAAAAAATTTCAAAAACCAATAATTCTACCACTCCTCCGCAAAAATCCACCGTGTTACTGCGATTATGTACGCACTTTTGTGTGCTGAACCACCATCGAGAGGATTCATTATGCGGAATCTCACCAGACAACAGCGATAAATCGTGGAGATGCTGGCGAAAGGATTTCCCCTCAAAAAGTATTGCAGGGAATCTCTCCATCGAGGTGGCTACGGTATATTGGCATTTGGCAGCAATTCGAAAAGCCTTCGGCGTTCATAGCAACATTGAGCTGTTGCACCACCTTAATGAGGAACCGGAGGCGAGTATATCTACTATTCAACTGACACCGCGCGGCAGGGAAGTTTTTGAACTCGCTATGAACGGTCTGAGTATCAGAGAAATCAGTAAACGTCTTGGAATCAGCTACAGCGGCGTCCTTCGGCACAAGGAAAAAATGCTCTTGACGAACGAATGTAACTCTATGTTGGAATTGATTGCAAAATATCATGGGACAAATCCAAATCGTCAATTGTGAGGTCCATAACATGGAAATTGAAGGCCGCACCATCATACTTTCCACGCCGGAAGAACTGCTTCCTCTCATTACAAAAGCCGTCCGTACCGCTGAGCAGGGGAAAACGGCGGATGCCCCCGACTTGCCGGGCAAAAAACTACTTGCCCCGAAAGATGTGGAAAGAGAATTCGGCATTCACCAGAAGACGCTCGCCTACTGGCGTATGGAAGGCGTCGGTCCGGCGTATACCAACTTCGGCAGGCGTGTCTTTTATGAACGCGCCGTATTGGAAGAGTATATTGCATCCGGGCGTGTCCAAACCTCGGAATCAATCAAGTGATGGATTTCTCAGGCCAGCATATCCCCTATAATCGAGAGCTTTTCGCTTTCCTGTCCGGGGAACAGATGGGCATACCGCATGGTCATGGTGATGTTCTTATGACGCATGAGCTTTTGCAGTTCCATGAGCGTCACCTTGCCGGACGGCGCCAACCAGGAGGCAAAGGTATGTCTCTCATGGTGTGCAGGGTGACGGCGTACAGACTGTCGCCGTCTTCCGGAGCCAGATTGAGCTTTCTGACGGCGGTCTGGAAACAGGCGGGGGTTTTTTCAAACGCCGTCTTCTTGCGAGGCTGTTGGGAGATGGGGTCCGCAGGCTTGCGCGTATACGCCTGGAGCATCCGGATCATATCCTCCGGCAGGCGGACGAATACCCGCTTTCCTCCCTTCTGAATAATATAGAGGCCGCAGGCATTGCCGTCCACATCCTGCCCGCGCAGTTTGAAAATTTCCGTGGGGCGAAGGCCGGTCCGCAGGGACAACAAAGCCATATCGTGCAACTGCGGATGCCGCTTTTCAAGGCCGTCCAGAAGGGACTTGACTTCCTCTCTGGTCAGGAAACGAACCTTTCATTGTTGGCCTTTACCATTTTCCAAGTGCCGCCCTTGGTGGACAAGGGATTGACTCCGCTCCACATGCCTGTGGCGACGGCACGGTTTATGGCGGAACGCATAAAGCTGAAGATGTTGTTGACGGTCTGCCCGGCCAGCATTTTTCGCGTCGGTGCTTTGGCTTTAGGCTTTTTGGTGGCCTTTTTGGGCTTTGTATTCCCAGTAGGCGTTTTCAAAAGCTGCGCCTTGAGGCTGGAAAGCAAATTCGGAGTCAGATCGGCAATAGGCAAAGCGTGGATTTTGGCCTTGGGGTGGGCGCAATACTGGCTGTAGGCCGGTCAACGTACTTCCCTTCGCTTCTGCCCCAGGCAAGGTAGGCGTTCACTATCTCCCCGATGGTAACTTTGTCGCGCTCAATGGGATTGATGCCGGTGGCATCAAACTCGGCAAGGAACTTTGCCCGCTCCTTTCTGACCGTGGCCGGGGGACGCCCTTGCTGTGCCTGCCAACGGTTTTCCAGTGGCCCTTACCTTCATGATCAGCGTACCAGAAGCAGTAGATTTTGTCGTACTCTCCGGTTCGCGGATCGCGCTTGGCGGACTGGCGGAAGAAGACGCCCTCGAACCTGGTCTTTGTGTATTTTCGAGTGAAGGGCAGGACGGCCCGGAAATCCCGGCTTCTCGTGCTCCTTCCATATTCCATATGGAATAAAAAACAGGCACGGCATCCTCAAGGACGGCGTGCCTGTTTACGCATTGCTTTAGACCGTATCGCCACGCCGGGCATGGTACTCCGCTTTTTCCTGATACATACGTTTATCCGCCTGCCTCACCATATCCATGATGTGCATGTCCCCCTCGGCCCACACCTGCCCAAGCGACAGGGATTCGGGATACGCTTTATTGGCCTCCCGTTGGAGCGCGGCGATCTTCGCATAAAAGACCCGTTCCGGAATGTTCGGGCAGAGGAAGACAAATTCGTCTCCGCCAATACGGAAAAGATCGTCTCCCCTGAAATAGCGGCTGAATATCCGGCTGATGTCCCGGATGTATTTGTCGCCGGAGTCGTGCCCTTGCTGATCGTTGATGCGCTTTAACCCATTGAGATCCACAAAAACGACGCCGAGCGAATCCGGGGGATTTTTTTCGAGCTTCTGCAATACGGAAATATAGCTGTTTCTGTTGTGCAGCCCCGTCAAGTCGTCGCAGTAGCTCATCCGCTTGAGCTCGCTCTGCATATTACGCTTCCGTTGCTCATTCGTGACGAAATAGGCCAGAGAATGCAGCAGGGAGTGATCATCCCGATTGGCTTTCGGGTTATCCACGCCGATGAACCCGGAAATGACGTCGTTCAAGACGAGAGGGACGACGATGAGGCTCTCGATACCTTGCGGCTTGAGTACGCTGTACATATCCAAATCGCTGTCCCGGATTGACTCAAGATTGTCGATGACCACATCCTCACGCCGCTCGAACATCTTCTGCCAACAGCTCATGTAGCTGATTGGCACGTTTTGAAGGACTTCTTTCTGAGGGAAAATACCTTCTGAACACCATTCATAGGTGTTGTTGGCGATGAGCCCGCCGTTTTTCAGAACGCTGTACTCGAAGATATAGGCACGATCGGCCTGATGCATCATTCCGAGGTTCTCCAGGACCATGCCCACGGCTTGCGGAAAATTTTCTTCCCTGTTCAGGATGCGGATGCATTCCAGCAAGGTACTCTCAATATCAAGCTTGCGCTGCACAGCTTGGCTGATATTTTCCTTTTCCGTAATGTCGACGGCGAATTCCAGCCGGGCAAGACGGCCATTCCAGCGGATCAGCTTGTCTCTGAGCAGATAATGGCGGTGCGAAATGGGATTCGTGAGCTCCCAAGTGTAGAACGTTTCGCAGTTGAGAAACTGGTTCGTACAAAACGGACAAGGCGCGTCAATGCCTTGCAGGACTTCATAGCACTTCCTGCCTTTTCCGATGTCCGTAAGCCCGAATACCTTTTTCCCAAACTCGTTCAGATACAGGATTTCATACGTGGCGATATCGCTTACATAAACGATTTCATCCACTTCCTCCATAATAATCTGCAACAGGCTCTCCGGGCAGTCTTCGTGTTCACCGGAAACATACTGTGCTTTGGAAAAAGATGTTGTCATAATGCGAACCCATTCACATTTTGGATGACGACCATTTTCAAAATCGCCCAGCCACGCACATCCTGAATCAGCAGGCCAAGGCTAAATGGCGGATCACTATACGCGTTTTCCTTCCCATTTTTCCAATAATGAGAGCCAAAAACGTTTTTGGAGCCACATTATCGACTAAAGTATCTCATTTTACGCTAGAAACAGCGTGTTATCAAGATGTCGGACGATCAGGATCCAAAAGGCATCAGCCGTCCTCAAGCGCGGCGCCCTCGCCTCTTCCCCAAATGGCGTCTCAGTATCAGAGGACGCTGGGCACCCACGGCTCCCCTTTGTGGACAGTGCACCCCCACCCTGCCAAGAAGGCCGCCCGGCTTTATTGCATCCCCGGCCTTCTCGGGCTATCACACCGACCATGAACACGCTGCAACTCCGGAATTCCTTTCTGCTGCTTCTCACCGCCGTCATCTGGGGAGTGGCCTTCGTCGCCCAGAGCGTAGGCATGGATTATGTGGGCCCCTACACGTTTACCTGCGTGCGCTCCTTTATCGGCGGCCTGTTCCTCATTCCCTGCATCGCGCTGCTCAACAGGCTGAACCCCTCCTCCCCCGGCGGCATCAGGCCTTCGAACGCGAAATCGAAGGGCCAGCTCTGGATCGGCGGCGTGTGCTGCGGTGTGATGCTCTGCTTCGCAAGCTGTTTTCAGCAGATCGGCATCATGTACACGTCCGTGGGCAAGGCGGGGTTCATTACGGCCTTCTATATCATCATCGTCCCGCTCCTCGGGCTGTTCTTCAAAAAACGGTGCGGCCTGTTCGTCTGGCTCGGCGTGGCGCTGGCCATCGTCGGCCTCTATTTTCTCTGCATTACGGAGAGCCTGACCATCCAGTTTGGCGATTTCCTGATCTTCATCTGCGCCATCCTGTTTTCCATCCACATTTTGATCATCGACTACTTCACACTGCGCGTGGACGGCGTCAAAATGTCCTGCATCCAGTTTTTCGTCTGCGGCCTGCTCTGCGCGGTTCCCATGCTGCTCTTTGAGACGCCGGACATCACGCAGCTCCTCGCCGCATGGAAACCCGTCCTCTATGCGGGGATCATGTCGAGCGGCGTTGCCTATACGCTGCAAATCGTGGGACAGAAAGGCATGAATCCCACGGTCGCCTCCCTGATCCTCAGCCTCGAGGCGGTGGTGTCAGTGCTGGCCGGATTCGTCATGCTGGACCAGCAACTGACCATGCGGGAAACGATGGGATGCGCCTTTATGTTCTGCGCGATCGTGTTTGCGCAGCTCCCGCAGAAGAACATAAAAAACGCTGAGGCTGTCTCAGCATAACGGGGTGCGGCATGAGGATATGCGTCATCACGGGCGGCACAGGCGGCATAGGGCTTCACCTTTGCGAAGGCTTCCAGCGCGCGGGGTATGCGGTCACGGCTCTCGACGTGGAACAGCACAAAGCCTTGCCTGACGGTATTGGCTTCATCCAAACCGACTTGAGACAGGCCGAGGCCGTCAGCGAGGCCTTCCGGCGGGTGACGGAACGGCACGGCGCCGTCCATGTACTCGTCAACAACGCGGCCCTCGCCCATTTCCACAAGCCCGTCATGGAAATGACCGCCGACGAATTCGACAACGCCCTTTCCGTAAACCTGCGCGGCGCGTTCCTGTGCGCGCAGGCCTTCATCAAGGCCAACGCGGGGCAGGGTTACGGGCGCATCATCAATATCGCCTCCACCCGCTGGAACCAGAACGAAGCGGGATGGGAGGCCTACGGCGCTTCAAAAGGGGGGCTTGTCTCCCTCACGAACACGCTGGCCGTCTCCCTGAGCGCCACGCCGATCACGGTCAACGCCGTAAGCCCCGGCTGGATACAGGTCGACGGCTATGAAACGCTTTCCCACGCGGATCGTGCCCAGCATCCTTCCGGGCGTGTGGGTATCCCCCGCGACATCGTCAACGCCTGCCTGTTCCTTGCCCACGAGGAAAACGATTTCGTCAACGGGCACAACCTCGTCGTCGACGGGGGAATGACCAAACGGATGATCTACATCGAATAGCGGTTTCGAAACACGGTGTCTCGTTAAACAGCACCGAGTCCAAAACACAAAAACACTACGCGGCCGGAGGCTCTCATGGATTGTCAACGCGATACGGAAGCATGCTCCCCCCTTCAGACGCAACTCTTTTCGCTTCAAGGCCATACCGCGCTTGTCACCGGCGCGGGTTCCGGGCTCGGCAAATATATGGCCCATGCCCTGCTCCACGCCGGAGCCAACCTTATCCTCGTCGGCCGCACGCTGGATCGCCTCGAGGCCTCGGCGGACGAGATCTTTTTGAGCTTGAAACAGCAGGGCGGCCATCTCGCGTACGATTCCGATCCCGCGGCACGCTCTGCCCATCGGGACCCGGACCAAAACAAACGCATCGCCTGCATTGCCTTCGATGTGAGCGAACTCAAGACGTTGCCGGAACTCGCCCAAAAGGCGTCCCAGCCTTTCGGCGCGCCGGACATCCTCGTCAATGCCGCCGGGCTGAATCCGCGCAAGCCGTGGAACGAACTCACGCCCGAGATTTGGGAATACACGCTGCGGCTCAATCTTTCCGCGCCGTTCTTCCTCGCTCAGGCCCTCGTGCCCGAAATGATGCGGCAAAGATGGGGGCGCATCATCAACATCGCCTCCCTTCAAAGCAGCCGGGCCTTCCCCAACGGCCTGCCCTACGGAGCGTCAAAGGGCGGAATAGCCCAACTCACGCGGGGCATGGCCGAAGCATGGTCGCGGCCCGGAACGGGCATCACGGCCAATGCCATCGCGCCGGGCTTCTTCAAGACGCAACTCACCGCCCCGCTCTTCGACAAGCCGGAAGTCGTCGAGGCTCTCGCCCGGCAAACCACCATGAACCGGGTGGGCTTCGCGGAAGATATCCAAGGGTTGACCATGTTCCTCGCTTCCCCCGCGTCCGGCTATATCACGGGGCAGGTCATCCACATCGATGGAGGCTGGACCGCCATATAGGGGAGTCCCAACGCGCTGAGTGAGGAGGTGTTGGCCTCCTCACTCTGATCATGCCCGATTTCCAAGCTTCCGGCCACTCTGACACCGTTTCGACCGCATTCTTGTAAAGACTATGCGCACGGTTTCATGAACAGGATAGGCGGAGAGACTTGGGTCTCTTGGCCTTTTCACGTCTATTTCCTTTTGAGCCCCATGCCCAGCGCCTTCATTTTCAGGTAGAGGGTGTTCCTTGAAAATCCGAGCAGCTTCGCCGCCTTGCTTTTGTTGCCGCCCGCCAGCGACAGCGCGGATTCAATGGCCCTCTTTTCCGCCTCCCGCTGCATGGCCTGAAAAGAAAACGCGCCCGGCTCCTCAGCTGCGGGCACATCCTCCGAGCGAGAGCCCATGAAAAGCCGCTCGGGCAGATAGCGCGGCGTCAGTTCGACCGCGTCGTCGTCCATGCAACAGTACGCATAGGCGAGCACATTCTTGAGTTCCCGCACGTTCCCCGGCCAGCCGTACCGCATGAAGAGGTCGAGCACGTCCTGCGAGACCCGCATCTCAAGCGCCTTTTGCGGTCCGCAGATCCCCTCGATGAGCTGGGTGATCAGGGACGGAATGTCTCCACGGTGCTTGCGGAGGGGCGGCAGATTCAGCTCAAGGATGTTCAGGCGGTGATACAGATCCTCGCGGAACTGCCGCTTGTCCACGAGTTCCGGCAGGTTGCGGTTGGTTGCTGCGATGAGGCGGAAATCCGAATACTTGCTGCCGCTCATCCCGATCTTCTGGATCTCATTGCTCTCCAGCACGCGCAGCAGCTTTGCCTGAAGATACAGCGGGAGTTCGCCGATCTCGTCGAGAAAGATCGTGCCCTTGTCCGCCAGCTCGAACTTGCCCTTCTGCCCGCCTTTCCGCGCTCCGGTAAAGGCGCCCTCCACATAGCCGAACAGTTCCGATTCAGCCAATTCACGCGGCAAGGCCGCACAGTTTACTGAAATGAAGGATCCGTTCGCGCGAGGGCTCGCCTTGTGGATGGCCTGCGCGAACAATTCCTTTCCCGTGCCGCTTTCCCCGAGGATCAGCACGGGCTCCCTGCTGCGCGCGAACCGCTTCCCCATTGCCTTGAGTGCCTGCATCACGCTGGTATCGCCGACGAGATCGTCAAACGTACGCAGGCCCCCGCCCGTCGTTTCCTGTGCGATGAAGTACCCGACCTTGCGTTTGAGCTGCTGGAGGTTGTGCAACAGCTCCTCAATGCGCTCATTGTCGTGCGTGGTAACGATCACTTCCGAAAGGCAGCAGACCAGATTTCCTTTGTCGTCCAGAATGGGGCAACGGCGGCATAACCCTTCGACGCCATTGTAGGAGATGCTGTTCACCGTATTGATCCGCCGTGTCTGCAACGAATTGAGGACGCCCGCCCTTCCCGTCTGGAATATGGCGTCGATTTTTTTGCCTACGACGCTCTCGGACGGATCAAGCCCATAGATGTGGTAGCAGGACTGCGAAAAATACCTGACCGTCCCCGTAGGGTCCGTGAGCGAAACGCCGATGCTCAGGGCATCAAGCAGCTGATGGAACAACGGGTTTTCAACAAGCCGTTTGAAATCCTCATCCGAAGCGATGGGAAAAGGCATGGACATAAAGTCTCCCAGTGTATGCATCCCACGTCAGGCAGAAGAACAAGACATCTCTGTCATAAAAAAGAGACATTTTTCTTTAAAAACCAATAAATACAGCATGATATTGTTTTGTCTCAGTATAATGACAAATGACACTTTTGGGAAGGTCCTTAACGCATAACAAACGAAATTTATTTATTCTTTTTTTATGGAATACCGCTTGCAGACAAAGACGTCCAGAGAGAGCCCGCATGGGCTCAGCGCTCTCAAACGCTCGGGTCAACCTCAAAGACGGAGTTTTGTCATGGGAAGCGGTTTTGAAAATCTCATCCTTTTCGGCCTCCTTTCGCTGATGCTGCTCATCGGCACCCTGCTGCGCGCAAAAGTCAAACTGTTTCAGGACTATCTGGTCCCCGCCAGCATCATCGGCGGACTGATCGGCTTTGCCATCGTTTCCACGGGCTGGCTTAAAATAGGAGAATGGCAGATCACGAGCAGCAGCTTTAACTGGTTCCTGTTCCACGCCTTCAACATCAGCTACATTTCGCTTCTGCTGACACGCCCGCGCGGCAATCAGGAAAATACGTCCAAGGAAGTCGTGCGCGGGGGCATGTGGCAGACGCTGATCTGGACAATCAGCCTTCCCGCGCAAGCCCTCATCGGCGGCGCGGTGATCTGGCTGTATAATCTGGCGACCGGAAACAGCCTCAGCGAATTCATCGGCATGATCGTAACCCACGGCTATACGCAGGGCCCCGGGCAAGCCTATGCCTTTGGCACGCTGTGGGAAAAGGGCGGCATCGCCGACTGCGCCACCGTCGGCGTGATCTACGCGGCGCTCGGCTTCCTTTCGGCCGCCATCGTCGGCGTGCCCGTCGCCCGCTGGTTCGTCCGCAAGGGCCTCAACGCCAACAAGACCGGAGCTTCCATCACCAAAGAATTCCTGACCGGCATCATGGACGAGAAGTCCACCGCAACCAACGGACGCGAAACGACCCACGCCTCAACCATCGACACGCTGGCCTTCCATGTCGCCCTCGTCGGCATCGTCTATCTCATCACCTATGCCGAACTGAGCTGGATCGAAGCCCACATCAAGCCCTTCTTTGACCAATACAAGTGGCTCAAGGGATTCGGGGCCACCCTCAGTATGCCGATGTTCTTCATCCACGGGCTTATCGTCGCGTGGCTGCTCCGTACCCTGCTCCTTAAGCTCGGCGCGGGCAGGCTCATGGACCCCGTTGTCCAGACCCGCATCACCGGGGCCTCCGTGGACTACCTGCTGACCGCCACCTTGATGTCCATCCATATCGTCGTCCTCAAGCAGTACGTCATCCCCATCTTCCTCGTGGCGTTCAGCGTCACCCTGTTCGCCCTCGCCCTCAACCTCTGGTTCGGACGCCGGACCAATTACGGGCCTGAGCGGGTGCTCTGCCAGTTCGGCTGCTGTTGCGGTTCCACAGCCACCGGCCTGCTGCTTCTGCG
>CEAZ01005721.1_pt1 | contig 14291 bp, 10 predicted proteins | sample 557361 | NCBI WGS metagenome assembly CEAZ01 (sample SAMEA3182074, study PRJEB8094) | gut metagenome | biome: human; feature: gut; material: Stool; isolation source: human stools | place: Canada | collected 2012-02-22 | reverse complement strand
TCCATCTTCACCTTCGACATCAAGGGCGGCAAGGACGCGGCACGCGTGTTCATCGACAACCTGCACCTGTTCAGCCTGTTGGCCAACGTGGCCGACGCCAAGAGCCTCGTGATTCACCCGGCCTCCACCACGCACTCCCAGGAGACAGTGGAGGAGCTCGAGGATCAGGGCATCCACCAAGGCACCATCCGCCTGTCCATCGGCACCGAGAACATCGAGGACATCCTCGATGACCTGAAGGGCGGCTTCGAAGCCCTTCGCGCTTCCGGCTTGGCCAAGTGAGGTCGACAGGAAGGTTGACGGCCCGATGAGAAGGGGCGCGATGCTAATGGGGTGCATCACGAATCATCGAGCCGCATGGGGTGCCTTCCGCCTGATCGCTTGACCCAAGGAATAGAAAGCTCGCACTGATGTCATGCAGTGCGGGCTTTCTTGCGTCTGTATGCCTCACACTGTTTGCGCAGAGGCATGAATAGTGTGAGACCTGAGACGACATAATCCTCAAGGATGAGGGCCGGCGCGTGGCCGACCGCCCAATTCAGTCTGGCGCACGATGGGGCGCGCCGTTATTTCTTCATAAGTTGGAATCATCATCCGGGCATAAGGCCCGGCCAAATATGGAGAGACATTATGAACGTGCAGAACCCGGCCGCATCGCGCGGCATCGCTATTCAGGCCGTCGACTTGGTCAAGAACTACGGCACTGGCAGCAATATGGTCCATGCCCTGCGCGGCGTGAACGTGAGTTTCGAACGCGGCAAATTCACCGCCATCATGGGCCCGTCCGGCTCCGGCAAATCCACGCTTATGCACACGCTCGCCGGCCTCGACTCCGCCACATCCGGGCATATTCTTTTCGGCGGGGCAGACCTGACCCGCATGAACGACAAGCAGCTCACCTTGCTACGTCGCCACAAGATCGGCTTCATCTTCCAAAGCTTCAACCTGTTGCCCATGTTCACCGCCGAACAGAACATCCTCATGCCACTGACTCTCGCCGGAGACAAGCCCGACCACGCCTGGTTCGACCTGCTCGTCGATACCCTGGGACTGAAGCAGCGCCTGAACCACCGACCGAATGAACTGTCCGGTGGCCAGCAGCAGCGCGTGGCCATCGCCCGCGCGCTGATTACCAAGCCGAAGCTGGTGTTCGCTGACGAGCCGACTGGCAACCTCGACTCCGTTTCCAGCGCCGAAGTGCTCGGCTTCCTGAAGCGTTCGGTCAACGAGCTTGGCCAAACCATCGTCATGGTCACGCACGATGCGGTGGCCGCCTCCTACGCCGACCGTGCCATCGTATTCGCCGACGGACAGATCGTGGCCGACGAGGCGAATCCCACTGCCGAAACGATGAACGATCTGCTTATGGCCGAACGCGAACGTGCCACGCGCGCTGCCGTCACCAGCACACGCGCCGACACGCTCGCCCGTCTTGCCGGCGTAAAGGATGTGCCCAACCTGCCCATCACCGACGCTCCATTGCCCCCAGCTGGGAGAACCGGCACCATGCATCATGCCCGCGCCGCCGCACAGCACGCTCGCTGAGACGGAAAGCGAGAGACAGGACACCCCCATGTTTTCCATCACTCTGAAACTTATGAAGAAAAGCGCCAGGATGCTGATTCCGGCAGGCATCGCCATCCTGATCGGCACTGCGTTCATCGCCGCTACCTTCCTGTTCGGCAACGCGATGAACGATGCGCTTGCCGCCCAGAACACTGCCCAGCTCGGCGGCGCGAACTACGTGATCAGCCCGGATGGCGGCAAGGACCTGACCGATAAGGACCAGGACTACATCTACACGCGCACGGTTAACGACTTCCAGCTTGACCGCATCCGCGCCACCGCAGGCGTCAAGGACGCGCGCGCCAGCTACGCGGGTTCCGTGACCGTAACCCGTGGCAACAAGCATGCCAGCAGCTACGTCATCACCACCGCCGCAAAACGTACGCTGCTGCCGGTCACCATCACGCAAGGAGACCAGCCGGCGGACAGCAACGAGATTGCCCTGACCAAGTCCGTAGCCGACCAGCTTGGCGTCAAGGTAGGGGACCGTGTGACCGTCAACTCGCAGGCGGCGCAGTATGCGGGCAAGACCGGCGATTCGGCCGGTAATACCGGTGACGCTGGTGATGAGTCGGCCCAGAACGCCGATGGCACGAGCTCGCACGACGGTGATTCCGATGCCGCGTCAGGTGCGTCCGCCTCATCCGACGGTGTCGACATAGCCGTCGACTCCGGCATGACCGTGCGCGTGGTAGGCCTCACCGACGACCCGAACGGTGCCTACGCCTACTACGGTGGCGCTTCCGTGCTTTCCGACAACGTTATTACCGCGATGGCCGGCAGCAACGATTTCGGCAACCTGCCTGTCTACCTCGTCTATCTCGATATCGACGATGCCAGTGACACGGCTGCGGCATCCACCGTGAAACAGGTCAGCACACTGCTCCCTAAGCATTTCAGCGTGCAATCCCGTGCCGCGCTCGTCGAGGAATCCGTCAAAAGCATGAGCTCGGGCGAAACCAGCATCACCACCATCTTCCTGCTGAGCTTCGGCATACTTGCCATGCTGGTCGCGGCACTCGTCATCGCCAACACCTTCCAAGTGCTCGTGGCACAGCGCCGCCGCACACTCGCCCTGCTGCGCACCATCGGCGCGAACAAAAGCCAGCTGTATGTCTCCGTGCTGTTTGAAGCCGGTGTGCTGGGACTGATCGCCTCCGCACTGGGAGTGGGCCTGGGCATCGGACTCATGGCCGCACTATGCCAGTCGGGCCTGATGAAAGCCACCGGCATGACCATGCGACTGGTGCTATCCGGTCCGGTGTTCACGGTGCCTATGGCATTCGGCATCATTATGACGGTGATTGCCTCGCTAGGCTCTGCGCGTTCCGCTACCGCCGTCACCCCGCTGGAAGCGTTGCGACCCATCGAACTGACCGACACGCGACGGGCCGGTGTGGTCCGCGCCGTGATTTCCGTGCTGCTGATTGTGGCCGGCGTGGCACTGTGCGCATTCTCTGTATGGCAGATGTCCGAGAACATCGCCGGACGTGATTCAATGGCCGACAAGCAGTATCCGCTGGTGCTGCTCGCCGCCATCATCGGATGTGCATTGATCTTCCTTGGACTGGTGCTTTCCGCCACGTTCTGGCTACCGGTGCTCATGCGCGGCGTGGGCGCGATGGTTGCACTGGCCGGTCCGTCCGCCAAAGTGGCACATGCGAACATTCAGAAGAACCCGCGCCGCGTGGCCGCCACCGGTGCCGCACTGCTTATCGGCGTGACGCTGGTCTCCACCATCGCCACCGGTGCCGCCAGCGCCAAGCAAACCATGAACGAGGCGCTGACCACGCGCTACAGCGTCGACATGATCGCGGCCGGTGCTGATATGACCAGCAAACAGGCCGATGAGGTCGCCAAGATTAAGGGCATTAAGGATAGTATCTACGCGCCGACTCGCATGATGAGCATGAAGGATGCCAATGGCAAGGATCTGAACGTACTCATCGTTGGCGTGGATGGTGTTGACGCGCTGCGCAAAGTGGTGCGTGCCGACCTGTCCGGCGTGACCATCAGCGGTGACTCCGTACTTATGCCCAAGTATTCCGCTGCCACGGGCAAGGACATTCCGCTAGGTAAGAGCGTCACCTTCACCAGTGATGTATCCGGCTCGCAGACTGGTACAGCTGATGCTGCCGCGAGTGATACTGAGAACGATGGCGGACAATCCGATGGCGTGCAGACACTGACCCTCGCGCCGCAGAAGGTGGATTATCGTCGCATCTCAGCCAACTATGCCGCAGTCGCCTTCGTGGATGCCGGTCACTTCACCAACGGTGATGTAAAAGCGAACGGACATATCATGCTTATGCGTATCGACGCCGAAAGCGCGGGCACCACGCTGAACGACGTATTCACCAACGTGCAGAATGCATTCTCCGCCAGTGCAGACATTGACGTGTCTGGTCCGGTGGCCGAACGCACGCAGTGGGAGACCATGATCAACGGCATGATGGCGTTGCTTGTCGGCTTGATTGCGGTGGCTGTGCTTATCGCACTGGTCGGTGTGGCGAACACGCTGAGTCTATCGGTGATCGAACGCACCCGCGAATCCGCCACCCTGCGTGCCATCGGTATGACGCGCGGCCAGCTGCGGCGTTCGCTGGCAGTGGAGGCTTTACTGCTGTCGCTCGTCTCCGGCGTGGTGGGTGTGGTGCTGGGCACCCTGTTCGGCTGGCTTGGGTCCTATATGGTGTTCAGCCTGTATGGTGACACTGTGTTCCCGTTCGAGTGGACCACCAATGGTGCAGTGCTTGGCGTGGCGGCGCTTGCCGCGCTGCTCGCCAGTGTTGCCCCCGCCCGCAGAGCCGTCAAGACGCCGCCCGTCGAGGCTTTGGCTGAGGCCTAGTGGCCCGGTCATAGTCTAAGAGCGAAGAGATAGGTCTATTCGTATGCTGCGAATAGACCTATCTGCCTTGAAAGAGGTACATTCGTTCCTTTGCGGAAAGCTATCTGCTTTCAAAGGGGTACCGGATATACGAAAACGCGAGTACAACCGTTGGAATTGCAATGATCGTACTCGTGTTATCAGGTCTCGGATATCTCTCTGAAAGCAGATAGCTTTCTGCAGAAAGGCGAATGTACCTCTTTCGAGGCGGATACCACTTGTTCTGCCGTATCGTGCGTATTGGGGAAGTCACACCAACCCGTTATCGTACGCAAAGACCACAGCCTGGACGCGGTCTCGGGCGTTGATTTTGGCCAGAATATGCGCCACATGGGTTTTGACCGTGGGCAAGGAGATGAAGAGCTTGTCCGCGATCTCCTGATTGCTCAGGCCATGGGCGATTTCCACCAGCACCTCACGTTCGCGATCTGTGAGCAGTTCCAGCTCGGGATCGGTATATGTGGGGCGTGCGGTGCCAATGCCGTTCGTCGAATCGGCACCCGTAGCTCCGACCGTTCCAGTAGTGTCGGCGACGCCGCCAGCATTGCCATTGAAACTTGCGTTCGAAACGCCGCCACTCAACGACCCATGCTGCGCATAGCCGTCTTGCATCATTTTCTCGATCAGACGCTTGGTGGCCGAAGGCGCGATGATCGCATTGCCCTGGAACACGGTGCGAATCGAATTGAGCAGCGTCTCCGGTTCGGTGTCTTTGAGCAGAAAACCCGAAGCGCCGGCATTGATGGCGGCCATCACATATTCATCCAAATCGAATGTGGTCAGGATGATCACACGGGTCGGCTGCGTGCCATCCGTGCCGGCGGTCAGCGAAGTAATACGGCGGGTGGCTTCGATGCCATCCATGCCCGGCATGCGCACGTCCATCAACACCACATCGGGGTGCAGGGTCTCCGCCATCGTCACGGCCTCGGCGCCATCGGACGCCTGAGCGACCACTTCCATATCTTGCTGCGAGCCGATTACCATGGCGAAGCCGGCCCTCACCAGCTCCTGGTCGTCCGCAATGATCACGCGAATGCTTCTGCTCTCGTTCATGCTCTCCACTGTATCCGATTCCTATTCGAGTGCCGCTCCATGGACACCCTGATTGTTCCCTGAGTTCATGTTCGTGGACGAATCCGTCTGAGATGTGGATTCCGCCTGCCTCATCTGGCTGGACAGAGGAGCAGCCGGTCGCAGTTGCATGTCGGGTTGTGCGCCTTCATGCATCTCGTCGCTGAATCCGGTTTCACGCAGCACCGTCAGCAATTGCCGCATGTGCGCCAGAGCCGCACGCCCGCGTTCCCCGATGACCGTGAACGCGGCGATGATCTGCTCGCTATCGGGAACCGGTTCGGAGTTCAGCATGGCCAGCCCATCATCGGCTTGCGTGATCACCGATTCCAACGTATTCAATACCTCGGCCTGCATGGCCGTGCCGATGCGATTGCGCTCCAGATTGGCGGCCAGCACCTTCTGCCGCTCCTGCTCGGCCTTGAGCGCCTCCTCGCGTTGCATGAGCACCAGCGCGTTCGAGCCACGTGAACGGCTCCACCGGGCCATCGCAATGCACGCAAAGCCAAACAGCATCACCACGCCACCCGGTATCAGGCCGGAAAGCACCAGTAGCCAGCGGGACATCGCCGATTCGCCGTTGAGGGGCAGCAGCATCTGAATCAGCATGTCATATCCGTTCCAGCCGGACATTGCCTTGATGCCGGCCAGCCACGAATCCGCGACCAGCGCCACACTGACCCATTTCCATGCCTGTTCCCGTCCATACAGTGCGGCGGCGTGTACGGACACCAATGCAAACATGTTGACGGTCAGGATGGATGGCAAAAACAGCAGCTGCACGGCGGACAGAATCGCCATGACCAGTGCGCTGCCCTCCGGGAACCGACGTCGGAAAGCCAGAGGGGCAAGCATGATGATGGTCAGTGCCATGGTCAGCACAGTGTTGGGTTGAACTGGGTCATTGCTGACCGTCATCATCTGCAGCTCGTTGCGTGTCGCGGAACTGAACATCGCGATCAGCGCCACGGTGATGAGAATATCCGCCAGCAGATAATGCCGTTCGGTCCATTGTGCGAAGCGGGCCACCCAATTCGACTCACCGATATCTCCCTGGTTGAGCGGTTTGGAGCGTATCGAATCCAGGAGTTTCCGTAGTCGTGTGATGGTGACGGGCAAAGCGTCAGACGGCTCGGCGTCGGTTTGCGCGATTTCGGGGGAGAGGGGAATCGTAGCCGCCACGATGAACCCGCCGTTCGGTCCAGGGCCGGCATGGATGCTGCCGCCCAACGATTCGATGCGCTCGTGCATGCCCATCAGACCATAGCCGGGTGCGTGCCCGTCGGCGGCGGATGCCGCTCCCTGGCCGTTGTCGGACACGGTAATCGCAAGCCCGTCATCCGACCACACCTCATCGATGGTGGCCTTCGCGCCCTCGCCCGCATGCTTGCGCGTATTGGTCAGCGCCTCCTGTACCAAGCGGAACACGGCGGCATCCGCATCGGAGGTCAAACGATCCGGCCGTGACTTGCCTGTCACACGCCGGGATACGACCAGATGACCGTCGAACAGAGAATCGATGTCCGCATACCCGGCATCATCATCCGTGCCGAACACGCCGAACAGTCGCTGCATATCATGCTGCGCGCGTTCCGCTTCATGGCGAATCGTGCTCATCGTATGCTTGGCGACGGCCAGATCATGCGTGCCCGCATATCGGCCGCCATCCGACTGCACGATAATCGTCGACAGCGTATGGGCCACCACATCATGCATATCACGGGCAATGCGCGCGCGTTCGGCCAGCGCCGCGATATGTGTCTCCTCCGCTTCGCGGGCCACTATGGAAGCATTGCGTTCGCGCATGGCCGTGAGCGTGGCCTTGCGCGCACGCTGCCATAACGCCATGATGATAATGCTCAGCACGCTGATTTCCATGCACAGCGCCAGCACGCCCGTATCCCGCAGCATTTTGATTCCGCAGTTGGATACGCTCGGCTCGCTGATGAGACCGGGAGAGGCCGGGCATATGGGCATGGTCGCAGCGGTGGGCAGCCAGCTGATCCAGGCGGTCCAAGCATTGGAGGAACCGCTTTTGAACAGCGGGCCGACGTTCATTGACACCGCCCAGACCGCAGCCGCGGCCAATCCCATGGCAAAGGCGGTGATAATGAATCGCAAGGAATGCTTGGGATTGCCGTACACGAGCACCGAATACAGGATGATAAGCGTGTAGAAGTCGCCGTAGGTCATCGACGGGCCGAAGACGAGATGGGCGGCGGTCAGAGCCACGAACAACCAAGCGGCGATCTCCGGCTGGTATCGTCGCAGCATCAGCGGAACAAACGTCGGTAGCGACCAGAACAACAATGAATAATTGTTCGATACGAATAATAGTCCAGGAGTCGAAGAGGAACTGGTGGAACTGATGAGCGGGATGAGTCCGAATGTCAGTACTGCGGCGAGCAGGGTGTCCCATAGCAGGGTGTGACTCGGCTTCCGAGCGAACCATGCCCTCACGTGCGCGACCATTTCCATACGTCCCAAGGCTAGCGTGTCCGTTAACAAGCCGACATCACCCTTCAGACGGATTTGTGGGCTAGAGTTTGAGCCATGACATTGCTGAGCAAATACTATGTACCGGGCCTCGCCATCGAGGACCATTCCATTGACGTTCCTCTCGCTTGGTCCGGCCATGAGCCAGGCCAAGCATTCGACGGCGAAACCATCAAACTGTTCTACCGTGTGGTCACCACGCCCGAACACGTGCACGATGACCTGCCGCTGCTGATCTTCCTGCAGGGAGGTCCCGGCGGTGAGGGCCCGCGTCTGAACAGTCCCACCTCCGATGGCTGGATTGAAGAGGCCACCAAGCATTTTCGTGTGATTCTGCCCGACCAGCGTGGTGCTGGTCGTTCTTCGCGCGTGGACACGCACACCATGGCCCGTATTGCCGCCGCCCATGAAGGTGATGTCGCAGCCGGCGCTCGCGCCCAGGCCGATTACCTGAAGAAGTTCCTCGCCGATTCCATCGTGCGTGACTTCGAGCATCTGCGTTTGACCGAGTTCGGCGGGCGCAAGTGGGTGACAATGGGCCAAAGCTATGGCGGCTTCCTGACCCTGACCACGCTGTCCCTGTTCCCGGCCGGTGTGATCGCCAGCTTCACCACCGGCGGCATTCCGCACGTGCCCGCCTGCGCCACCGAGGTCTATGAGCACACCTTCCCGCGTGTGATTCGCAAGACCGCCCAGTTCTACGAGCGTTATCCGCAGGACAAGGAGCGTGTGGCGGCCATTGTGGAGAAGCTGCCGACCGCCGCGGAAGTCTCCGAGTTCGTGGGCAAGCTGACCGATTCCGTACTGAACCCGATGGCGGGAACCGAAGTCGAACATCGTCTCGGCGTGATCGCCGGCATGGCGGCCCACGGTTTCCCGATCATGCCCAACGGCGACCCGCTCACCGTGGAACGTCTGCAGTGCCTTGGCTCCGACTTCGGTAAGAAGCCGAGTTTCGAGCGAGTGCATTGGATCCTCGACAGCGCCTTCCTCGATGGCGACGGCTCCGTTTCCGCCGCATCGCCGTTGTCCGACGAATTCCTGACCAGGGTGATGAACGCCACCTCATCGCGTCCGCTGTACTGGCCGTTGCAGGAATTCATCTACGCCAACGGCGAGATGGACCAGCCGATTCGCTGGGCCGCCCAGCGTGTGCGCGACGGCAAGTCCGAGTTCGGTGCCGATGTGCGCCCGCTCAATTTCACCGGTGAGGCCATGTTCCCGTGGATGTTCGAGCAGGAGGCCGCGCTGCGCCCGTTCAAGCCCGCCATGGACCTGCTGATGGAAGACACGAGCTTCGGCGTGATCTACGACGAGGACCAGCTGGCACGCAACGAAGTGCCGCTGCAGGCCGGTGTCTACTTCGACGACATGTACGTCGACTCAGGCATGCAACTCGACACATTGAGCCGCGTGGGCAACAGCCATTATTGGACCACCAACGAGTTCGAGCACGACGGACTGCACGGTTCGGTGGTGTTCAAGCACCTCTACGACGAAGCCCTCAACCGAGGCGACCTCGAAGAACTGTTCTAACCTCTTTGGCTCCCCTCTTGGAGGGGAGCTGGCTCGCGGAGCGAGACTGAGGGGAGTATGTCAAGTGCGGAAACATCCCTCAGTCAGCTCCGCTGACAGCCCCTTAGAGAGAGGGGAGCCCAAGTACGGACGAAAGGAAATCTTATGACCCGGAATCTCACCATTGGATTCATCGGATACGGCAACATGGCTCAGGCCATCGCCCGAGGCCTTGTCGACGCGGGCGTGGTCACCGGCGGCCAGATGGTCGCTTGCGCCGCCCGCTATGACAAACTCGAGAAGACCACTGCCGAGCTCGGCGTGCGCCCGTTGCACAATCCGCTGGAAGTGGTGGTGGCCGCCGACGTGGTCATCATCGCCATCAAGCCTTATCAGATTGACGCCGTCGTTAAGCCGCTCGCCAGCGAACTCGCCAAGCCTGGCAAAATCGTCGTCTCCATTGCGGCCGGCTGGAATCTCAAGAAATATCAGGATCTGTTCACCACCGAAGACGGCGAATCCGTCGACTCTCCGGACATCCACATTCAATGCACGATTCCGAATACGCCGATGGCTGTGGGCGAGGGCGTGCTCGTCACCGAATCCGTCAACACCCTGACCGATGAGGAGACCGAGACTTTCGAGCAGGTGTTCGCGCCCATCAGCCTCATTGAGCGCGTGGATACCGCACACATGAACATCGCCATGGTGGTGGCCGGCTGCGCGCCCGCATTCACCGACATGTACATTGAGGCACTGGGCGATGCCGGTGTGCAGTACGGTCTGCAACGCGCTACCGCCTACCGCTTGGCGGCCAAGATGGTCGAGGGCGTCGGAGCGCTGTACATGGCCACCGAAACCCACCCTGGTGCCATGAAGGATGCTGTCTGCTCGCCTGGCGGCACCACTATCAAGGGCGTCGCCCAGCTCGAAAAAGACGGCTTCCGTGGCGCGGTCATTGACGCCGTCGACGCCATCGTCGGCTGACTGCACTCGGCAAAAAAATTGCCCCCCGCCGGCGGGGGCTGTCGGCGGAAGCCGACTGGGGGTCTCCCGAATCACAGGACCACCCCCAGTCATGCTTCGCATGATAGCCCCCGCCAGCGGGAGCAGTATGAAGCAGACGAAACTACTCGATGATCACGTCTTCCGGCTTGATGTCGGAGGTGAAGCTCGGGGCGAGCTCGCTCTGGTAGGCGTCCTTGAAGAAGCCGTTGGAGGTCAGGGTCTTGATCTCCTTGTTGGTCCATTCGAGCAGGCTCTTGTTGCCCTTCTTCACGGCCGGGGCGATGGTGGACTCGTCACCGATGGTCTTGATACCCACGGTGTAGCCCGGGTTGTCCTTGGCCCACGCGTACAGGTAGGTGTTGTCGTCGGCGAGGGCGGCCACACGGCCATCCTTGAAGGCCTGGAACTGCTGGGTCTTGGAATCGAACTTCTGCAGCTGAACATCCGGGTACTTCTCAGTGAAGAAGGCCTCGGCGGTCGTGCCCTTGGTCACGGCCAGCTGCTTGCCCTTGAGCTGATCGGCGCTGGTGATCTTGGCGCTGTCGGGGGAGACCACGCCGATGGACACCTTCATGTACGGATCGGCGAAGTCGACCACCTGCTTGCGCTCGTCGGTCACGGTGAAGTTGGCCAGCACCAGGTCGACCTTGTCGGACTTCAGCGAGTCCACACGGCCATCGGCGTTCACCTGCACCCAGTCGACTTTGACGCCAAGGTCCTTACCGATCTGGTTGCCGAGCGCCACGTCATAGCCGGCGCGGGTGCCGTCGTTCTTCACATAGCCGTAGGGCGGCAGGTCGCCGAAGGTGGCGATACGAATCTTGCCGGTCTTCTTGATCTGCTCGACGGTCTGGCCCTGCTGAGAGGAGGAGCCGCCGGCAGCCGGATCCGGGCCATTGCCGCAAGCCGCGACGGAAATTAGCGTGACGCCGGCGAGCACACCGGCCAAAGCTTTCTTGACATTGAACATAATTCTTTCCCCTTTATCCTTTTCTTGTTGGTTATTGCAAATCTTGATGATTCGGCATGAACGGAGTACTCATGCCTCACCGCCGACCGGAGCCATGCTCTCTAGGAAGTTCCTGGCACGGTCAGTTTCGGGATTCGTGAAGAACTCGTCGCCGGGCTGACGTTCCAGGATCACGCCGTTCTCCAGGAACATCACCGTGTCGGCCACGCGCCGGGCGAACTCCATCTCATGGGTCACCACGATCATCGTCATATGGCGCTTGGCGAGACGAAGCATAAGCTCCAGCACCTCACGCACCATTTCCGGATCGAGTGATGCGGTGACTTCGTCGAACAGCATGAGCTCGGGGTTCATCGCAAGCGCACGCACAACGGCGATGCGCTGTTTCTGGCCTCCTGACAGTTCGCGCGGGTACGAGTTCTTGTATTCGGTGAGCTGCACGTCGGCCAGCAGCTGATCCATCTGCTTGGCGACCTCGGCCTTCGGGCGCTTCTGCACCTTGGTGGGGCCCAGTTCGATGTTCTTGGCCACGGTCAGATTCGGAAACAGATCGTAGCTCTGGAACACCATGCCGATTTCGGCACGCAGCTTGCGCCAGGTCTTCTCGCTGTTATTCGCGATCTTCTGGCCCTTGAACCAGATTTCACCGCCCTGAATGGTCTCCAAACCGTTCAGGCAACGAATCAGTGTGGACTTGCCGGAACCTGAGGGACCGAGCAGCACCAGCACCTGGCCGCGCTTGACGTCGAAACTGACATCCTTGAGCACTTCGTGATCGCCATAGGATTTGCGCAGATGACGGACGGACAGCAGCGGTTCGGAGTCGTTGGACACGGACACTTCTTCTGAATCAGCCATTGTTACGCTCCTTGGCTCGCTTCTCCAGGGCCTTGGCGATCATCGCCAGCGGCCAGCAAATGATGAAATACAGCAGGAAAATGAATCCGTACACCCAGAATGCGGCGTCCGGGTGGGTCATACGGTTGGCCTCCATGATCCGCTGGCCCACCGTGATCACGTCGATCACGCTGATGAGCAGCAGCAGGGACGTGGTCATGATGACGCGCGCCGCCAGATTGATGGTGGCCGGAACCATCAGGTTGATGGACTGGGGGATACGCACGTACCACAGCACCTGCAGTCCGTTCATGCCCAGCGCCTTGCCGGCATCGACCTGATGATCGGATACGGAAATCAACGAGCCTCGTACGATATCGCTGATTTCGGCCGCGACCCATAGGCCGAACGTCACGACTGCCACGGTCACGCCGTCGACCTGCACGCCAAGTTCGCGCGGCAGGATGTAATAGGTGAGGAACAGCAGTACCAGCGTGGGCACGATGCGGAAGAACTCGAGGTACAGCCTCAGCACCGCGCGCAGTACCGGATTGCGCAGGATACGCAGTGCGCCGAGGATGATGCCCAGGGGAATGCCCACCAGCAGGGCCAGTCCGGCCACCGTGATGGAGGTGCCGAGTCCGCCCAGCAGACGGGTGAAGTTGTCGCCGGTGAACAGCACGCTGGCGCCGGAGGCCTCAGTTATCGCCGAAAGTACCACGACGGACCCTCCTTTCCAGCAGTGTGAGGATGACGGACAACGGGATAAGAATGATTGCGTAGGCGATGACCAGCTCCAGCAGGTATTCGTCGCTGCGGTAGTACATGCCGATCAGGTCGCGTGCGGTGTTGGTCAGTTCCGGTACCGCGATAACGGTGAACACGGAGGTCTCCTTGACCATGAAAATCACGTTCGCGGCGACGGCCGGCACGCTGCGCGTGAGTCCCTGCGGCAGGGTCACGTGACGAATCATCTGCAAAGGCGAGAGTCCCAGCGCGCGTGCAGACTCGTTCTGCACCTGCGGAATACCGCTGAAGCCGCCTTGGAATGCGCCGGACATGTATGCGGAGCCCAGAATGGACATACCGACGACAGCGCAGATCTCGGCGCTCCATTTGATGCCGATGGACGGGAATCCGTAATACAGGAAGAACAATTGAATCAGCAAAGGTGTGTTGCGGAACAGCTCCTCGAATACGGTACTGATTTGGGCGAGCACAGGCACGCGGTATTCGCGCAGCAATGCCAGCACCAATCCCAGAAGGGTAGCCAGCACCACGCTGATTGCGGAAAGACGTAACGTCAAGACGAACGCCCTCCTGAACAGTGGAAGACTTGCTTGGATGACTTCCCAGCTCACAGCCGGCCCTCCTTCCGTATACGTAGTAATGCTTGTTGCATGGTCTCTCTCAATGGTTGCGGGCCGCATGTATGGGGTAAAACGTAGCGGCTCCGTGTGCTACCCCATAAGGATAACGGGTGGCGGGGTGTATTTCGCCAAGAAAAGAACGTTCGACGAGTGCGGATAAAGGTATTGACTTGGAGGTCGGGGTGGTGTATTGCAAGAGCCGTTGCTCGAACTCGCAGCCGGCTGATGCGCAAAACCCAGTAGTCGCAACCGATGGCATGTGATTGATGAGCTTCGCAATATGCATTGATGATGTGCCGGCCGGGTTTTGCGTTATGAACGCCGTTTATACCCTGCTATCGGATACTCCGAAATGGGGATGTTCATATTGTGCGAGTCGAGCATTTCGCGGTTCCCGTGCGCTTGTCGCTTGGCTCTTTAGACTTAAAGGCATGTCTCTTACTATCGGAATCGTCGGACTGCCCAATGTCGGCAAGTCCACCATGTTCAATGCCCTGACCCGCAACAACGTGCTGGCCGAAAACTATCCGTTCGCCACCATCGAGCCGAACACCGGTATCGTGCCGCT
>CEAZ01060967.1_pt1 | contig 14304 bp, 11 predicted proteins | sample 557361 | NCBI WGS metagenome assembly CEAZ01 (sample SAMEA3182074, study PRJEB8094) | gut metagenome | biome: human; feature: gut; material: Stool; isolation source: human stools | place: Canada | collected 2012-02-22 | reverse complement strand
AGATGTAGAAGCCGTGGCCTATGAATTTTTCTCTGATCGTCTGTTGGAAATTACCGGACCTGATTGGACTTATTCAGCACCTGAAGCCAATGACTACAAAATGAGACATGGTAAAGAACTTCCAGTCAAAGTCCCTGACGCGGTACGGAAGTTCATCAAGCAAGAGTACGCGCTCAAAGGACAACCTGAGCCCACGGAAGACGTGATCCGGGAGGCGTATCGGAAGAATTTCGGCGCATTCAGGGGGGCGATCTATGAGTAACATCTATCTGCCGCAACCGGGTACGCTCACGCTTCCGGGGATTGACGATATAGAGGGCAATGCCGCCGGGACTTCCGGAGGGATGGCAACGGGGGGAGCTTCCGCTTCTTTGCCTCAGCCGGGAAGCCTTGTCCTTCCCAGGAGTGACGGCATGGCTTCCGATTCCGCTGGGCAGGGGGTGAACCTTCCGGCTGTTGATACGCCTCCGGAAATGGCGTCTTCGGTAAATGGCGCTCCCGAATCGGATATGCCGCCATTGCTTCAGCCCGGCCCGTCTCCAGTGGATTTTCTGGAAGCGGGGATCGGCGCTGCGGGGGTGGGCGGGTTTGAGGAGCCTGAGACACTGCGCCGTCCGACGTCTTTTGACCGCGCGGCTTTCATGATGCGCGGGATCTCGAACGTGAGCCTTGACGATGCCGTCTTGGCGTATCTCGCCAAGACGACGGTCAAAGTCGAATTTGATGTCGCATTGCGGCATATCCCGACGACCAAAAAGGTCTTGAACGCCATCGAATGGTTTGATCGGCTCGACGCCATGGACACGCAGAGACAGGAGGCGCTGCTCAACAAGGAAACGGCCACGCTCGTCAAGGAAGACATCAGCGCATGGCAAAAGTTCGGGGATATCTTGTCTGCGCCTTCGAACTTGGCGCGGGATGTGATGTCAAGCAAGACAATGGCCGAAGCGTTGGCGGTATTGCCGCGCGCGCCGTTCAACATTTCGGAGAGTACGTATCAGGGAGTACAGGCGCTCGGTGGGTTGATGCAGCTCGCCGGGTTGACGGATGCCGGGCAGACAGTAGAGCAGTTTGGACGCTATCACGCCGATAAGGCGCGCGAGATTTTGCGGCAACTTTCTCCCGTGGGCGGACGCATCAGCAGTGATGAGATCCTTAACGATCCGTGGCGTCTTTTTAGTGATGAGGGCCTTGCGTGGCTTATCGGATCGGTCGGCGACACGGGGGCTAAGCAGCTTCCTTCGATCCTTGGCTACATGTCCAATCCGCTTTTGGGTGCCGCCCTGGGCGGGGCGTCTGAAGGAGTGGCCTTTTATGAACAGCTGAGACAGGACAATGTCAGCGTTTACAACGCGCTGTTGCAGGCAGCCGCGTTCGGCGGCGCGACAGGGCTTCTTGACCGCATCGGTCTTGACGCCATGCTTCCGCAGTATGCGCCGCGCACGGCCAACCATATCCTTGATCGGGCTATGGGTGTTGTGGGAGACAGGCTTGATCGCGGGATTGCACGCCTTCCCGGGCGTGTTCAGCCGGTAGCCAATGCTGTGCGGGCCGGGGCTGTCGAGGGTGTGACCGAATATCTGGAAAATCCGATTCAGGGCGCGCTGGAAGGCGTGGCCAAAGAAGAAGGCGGAAAGGACATCTGGGGGCGTACCAAAGAAGGTTTTTCCGACTGGACGGTCATTCTTCCCGCAGCTGTCCTTGGCGGCGGCATAAGGAGCCTGGCGGGAAGGACGCCTCCCGTCGAGCGGAGGGCTATTGAAGACTCCGGGGGATCTGGCGGGGATGACGGCGGTGGCGCTCCTTTCGTTTCCACACAGGAAACGGTTTCCCGGACCATCGACAAGACGTTGCTCTCTGAGCTGAAAACGGAAATTGAAGAGGTGGCACGCTATGAACAAGCCGCCAATGAACGGATCGCCTTGGGCGAAGCCCTGAAGCAGGCCGCCGAAGTAGGGGATGCGACACGGGTAAAATCGAAAAACGCGCAAGCGTTTGAGGCCGGTTTTCGTGACATGGTTCCGGAGCGCTATGCGACGCTATGGCTTGATCCCGAAACCGTGGTCCAATACGCACAGGGAACGCTTGGGCTGGCTGAAGGGGAAGCGGTGCCCGCTATTGCGGAAGGTGAACAGGCCGCTCGGCTTTCGCAGATTGGCCTGAATCTCGAACAGCTTCAGGAGGCGGTCCAATCAGGCGCGCCGCTCGCAGTAGAGACGATAGCCGTCGCTTCAATGGATGCGGGCCCGGTACGGGAAGTTCTTTTCGATGCCGCGCGGCAGGCTCCGGACGGAATGACCGCACAAGAGGCTGCGCGTTTTGAGCCGGAGAAGCTGCTTGACGGTGCCGTGAAGCGGGTGAGGACGGCATATCAGGAGCGGCAGGATGTCATCAGGGAGGAGCGCAGGCTTGTCGATGAAATCGCCGCCGTCGGTTTTCCGGAGCATGTTGCGCGGGATTACGCAACTGTGCTGCGGGCGAACGCGGAAGCCTACCAGGGAAGGTATGGCGCGGATGCCGCGGGTTTGTTGCGGCAAATCAGTGTTGAAAACCGTAGAGAGGGACAGGCGGCGGTAGAGAAAGGTTCACGTGGAGCAGTATCTTTTGGGCGCACTCCAGAAGGTGAGGCACGGGCGATCATCCATGTTTTCAACGGGCGTGACTTGTCGACCGTATTGCATGAGAGTTCCCATATATGGATGGGGAACCTTGAGACCATCGCGGATGGGGGCGCAAGTACAGCCCTACAGTCCTTTGACCTGCGCGTTTCCCCGCTTGGGGCCATGCCTGATGTTCTGACAGATATCGCGCTCAGGGCGCAAGAAGCGGTACAATCTGAAAAACCGGCTGAAGCGTTGCGTAGTCTGGCAAAAGAGGCGCGCCAGGTACAGGATACGGCGAACGCCGCCAATGATGACAGCCTTTCAAGAATGGCCGTGCGGGTAGCCACAGAGTTGAATCGGCTTCGGCGGAATCTTTCCGGCATGGAACAGGCGAGACAAGATATTCGGTCGTTGCGCGAATACGCGGGCGTTTCGCTTGAAGGCCCCTTGTCGCAAGAGGAACGGCGTGTCTTTTACGAGCGAGTGGCCGCAGGAGCGGAAGCCTACTTTATGGAAGGGAAGGCTCCGAACGCGGCGCTTCAACGGATTTTCGATGCTTTCAGGAATTGGCTGACTGCTATCTACAAGAGCGCCAAGAATCTTTTTGGACAGGCCGAGTTCGGCGGTTTTGAGCTGACGGATGATGTCCGCGCCGTTTTTGATCGCATGTTGTCTACCGACGACAGGTTGGCGCAGGCTCGGCGGCGGGCGGACTTGCTTTCCGGGGCCGTTGAAGTGAACAGCGCACTTTCAGACAACCTTGGCGAAGCGGTGAGCCAAGAGGAACTTGACGAACTTAATGCGCTGCTCGGGGATGTCGAGCGGGCGGCAACCGAACAAATGGACGCGGCCACACTTAAAGACAGGAAAAAACGGCTGGCGGAATTTCGCAAAATCGCAGCTGAAGCGCTTGAGCAAGAACCGTTCTGGCAGGCTGTAGATTACCTGAGCGGCAAGGACATCGGCCTGAATCGTGAATTGCTTGAAGTTGATTACGGCAAGGACAGCGTCCGCGACTTGATGCGTGTGAAGCGCAGCCTTGTCCGCAGCAAAGGCGGGGTACAGCTTGATGTGGTGGCCACTGAGCTTGGATATCCCGATGCGGATACGCTGTGGAACGAAATGCAGGATAGGCTTGTCGCCGGGGGGCAGACGAAACAGGGCGAAATCAACCGCAGGGCACAGGAGATGCTGGATGCTGAAGACGCGCATATCGTCGAAAACGTGGATGAGATGGCCGGTGACGCCTATGGGCGTTATCTCGATGCCGTGGAACGGGCCGCAAACAGGATGCTTGGAAAGGCGCGCGGCATGTCTCATGAGGCCATGCGCCATTTTGCGGAAAGCGTACGGACCCCGAGGGGGATACTCGCCGATCGTGCGGCTACGGAAATAGCCACTACGCGCATCACGAACATCAGGCCGGATCGCTATAATGCGGCTTTGCGCAAGGCGCAACGTGAAATTGCCCGTGCCATGCGTGAAGAGCAGGTTATAGTATCGTTGCGGGCCCTTGACGAGGCGAGACTGTCCAATGAGCTGTATGTCCAGGCCGTGAAGACGCGCCGCTGGGTTGAGGATTTGGAAGCGCGTTCACGGAAGGCGGCGCGCATCAAACCCGACACGATCAATGAGCTTGCACGTGAAGGGCTGCGCCGGGTGCTGTCCCGGTTCGATCTGGCCAATGTTTCAGCGGTCCCGTATGTGCGGGGGGATGAAGCGATCAGCCTTCGGGAGATTGTTACCGCGCTCAGCCCGGATGTGGAATTCGTACAGACGGATGACGGTTCGCAACGGTTTGCCAGCGGGCAATCCAATGTCGTTTTGGATTCGTTTCCCGGATGGCTGCTTGACGATAGGGCCCCCTCTCCGGAACAGCCCGTTGATGCCAGCGGCTACATCCATCACCGCCAGCTGACGCCCGCTCAGCTTCGTGACGTCGAAAATCTGATCAAGTACCTTGAGCACCGCGGGCGTGAGATGAGCAGGGCGAACAAGGCGTCGGAAGCTGCACGTGTCGAGGCGCAAGCCGTGGCCGGGGCCGCGCCGATGCAGGCCTTGAAGCCGCGAAGCATTCCTGAAGAAGGTAGCCGCCGCGAAAAATGGCGCAATTTGACTTCGCGCTTGCTTGCGGAATTCGATAATTTGCGGAGCACGTTTCTCCGGGCCGACGCTTTCAGCAACGTCAAAAAAAGCGGCAAGGTGGGGTTCAATGAAGAAATGCTGCTTCAGCCTTTGCTTGATGGAGAAAGCCAGAAAAAAGTCCTCTGGCGCGGCCTCAATAGTGAACTTGCCCCGCATATTGAGCAAATGACGACGAGTATAGCTAACCTCAACAAAAAATACGGGGAAAAGCTGGGGAGCCTGAAACGGCGGGACGGGACGGCTTTGCTTGTTCCGGAAAAGATGCGTGAGATAGGGCGTAGCTGGTCTTTTGAACGGGTGTTCGGCATGGCGCTCCAGCTCGGGAACCGCTCGAACATGGATCGTCTGGTTTCCGGATTCAAAGATCTGGATATGGAAACGGTGGCCGTATTGCTTGGCGACGATGTGGCCGGTCGGCTCTTCAAAGACAGCGAGGGGAATCCGGCGCTCAATCCTTTGGCCGCACAGTACGGGAGGACTGAGGGCGTGTTGACGGGCGCGGATTGGAAAGCCGTACAGGGGATCTGGGATTCCATCGAATCGTTATGGCCGGACACGGTACAGACGCATGAACAGCTTTTCGGCTTCGCGCCGCAAAAGATTGACGCTGAACCGATATCGCTCATGCGGGACGGGGAAAGGGTATTCCTCAAGGGCGGCTACTTCCCGGCAAAGTATGATCCGAAGCTCAGCGACACGATGGCGGCACGGCAGGAAGTTGAAGATATCTTGCGCGATCCGAACTTGAGGCATGGCGCGCCTTCAGCGAAACGCAGCCACACCAAGGCCCGTGCGGAAGGCGCGCCCGGCGAATCCCTGCGTCTCGATCTCGGGCAGATCATGCAGCATCTGGAAGAGGCCACGACGTTCATTGCGCTTGGCCCGACGGTTCGCCATGTCGACCGGGTGACGCGCAACCCCGTCTGGCGCTCCGCCTATGTCCGGGCGTTCGGGGAACAGGAATACAATGCCATCCGGGAAAACCTCAAGTCTTTGGTGCAGAAGGAGCGTACGGACACGGCAGGGCAGGACTTCGCCAACATGGCCCGCAGGTTCCTGACGTACAATGCGCTCAGCTGGAACATGAATACGGTCATGATGCAGACCGACGCCTTGTTCAAATCCGCCGCGGATCAGGGCTGGAAGCCCGTTCTTGACGGCCTCGGAAAACTTGTCTCGGGCAGTCCGATCTCGCTCATCCGTGAAGTTGAAGCGGCCAGCCCCTATATGGAAAGCCGGTCAAAGAATCTCGACCGCGATTTGGCCCAATCTGTTACGGACATTTCCAAGATGGCGAGGGAAAAGTCGTATCGGATGCTTTCTCTCGGCAAGGTTAAAGTGGGGGTTGAACAGGCCGCAGAACTTGGCATGAAGCCGATGCAAGCTATGGATCAGGTCATTTCCACGGCGATCTGGACCGGCGCGTATCAGGCGAAAATGCGGGAACTCGGTGTCGACACCATGGGCATAGACGCCGCCAGCAAGCACCATTCCGCTGCGGTCAGGCACGCCGACAACATGGTGAAGCGGGCAAACCCCGACTATGACGCCACAAGCCGCACGAAGTTCCAGCGGCATCCGTTCTACAGCATGACGAACATGTTCGCTTCCGCCACGACGCTTATTTTCCAGCGCCAGCGGTTGCAGGCGCAGGCCCTGCGCGCCGGGGAGACGACGCTTCCAGAGTACGCGGTATGGCAGTTCAACGACACGCTTTTGCCCGCGCTGGCGTTTTGGCTGTTCTCCGAAGCGTGCATCGGCGCATTTGGGGACGACGACAAGAAGCGGAAGCATTACAAAAAGGATTGGGTACAGCGGTACATGGAAGAGACGCTCGACTATGCCGCGCCTTCCGTCCCGGTGGCCGGTCCTGTGCTGGCTTCGCTGCTTGTCGGGGGCCAGCGTTCGTCGAGCCAGACTGTGCTTGACCGTCCGTTGCAGGTGTTCGGGCGGACATTCGCCAAGACGCGCGGCTATCTCAGCGACGAACGGGGAAAGAACAAGCATACCACGGCGGAAGACGTAGCCAACGCCATGATCGATACGGTCGGCTTTGTCACGAAGATACCGACGCAGCGGTTCAGGAAATACGGTGAAAACGTCTTGAACCTCATGGAGTAGGAAAAAGGGGGATGCACAGGCATCCCCCGGAACCTATCAGCTCTTGAGGGCACGGACATATTGCTTGAGGTTCTGGATGGGGTCATCCCATACGCCCACTGCCGGGCTGGACGGGCTGAGGCTCTTCAAGAGGGTTTCCTGCTGCGACCATTGCATGATCAACGGGCGTCCGGAGGCGCACAGGCTGGCCTGCGCGGAGCCGAAGGCCGCGCGCTGCATGGCCTCGAAGATGCGGCTTTCCATTGCGTTCAAGCGCTGCTGCAACGGTTCGACGATGGCGCGTATCCGGCAACGGGCGTTTTCCATGTCGGCGCCCAGTGCGTCCAGTTCCGCGTCGGCGGGGAGGCCGGGGCATTCCGGGCGGGCCGGCCGCGCTTCCGCGACGTCGGGGGAGACTATCTCCTCGATCCAGTCGGCGAAGGCATCGGCGTTGACGGCGCGGATATTGGCGGCAAGGCGGTGGACGGCGGGAAGGCGGATCATCCAGATGGGCTGCATTCCCCTGCGGGTGTTGAGGCGGACGAGCCGCTTCCATGATGCGGGCATCCCGGCGAGGGTGAGGTGCCCCGCAAACTTGAGTTCGAGGGCTGCGCAGACGTCACAGGCCGCGAACTAGGCGGAACCGCCCGCGAAGGCCACGCGCACCGGGCATTCGCCGTACAGGTAGCGGGTTTCGCTCGCCTCTTCGGCCACGGGCGACAGCGCGGCTGAAGCGGGAGGGGGCAGGGCGTCGCCGTACTTCTCGATGACGTCGAGGCACCACCGCCGGAACTCCTTGGCGACGGGCGTACGGGCGAGCATGGCGAGGAGGTGGCAGCCGCGCAGGGAGAAGATGCGGGTTTCCTGCGGCCCGCCTTCCGTGGGGAGTGTGATCACGGCGGTCATGGATGGAGTAAACTCGTCGGCGTGACGGGTGTAGAGTTCAATTATTCGTTGAACAGAGGAATATTGTAAGGCTGTCGCAATTTGCGACCCCCTTATCCAACACTGTGAATTTTGAGGGATTACTTCGAACTCTACCGACTGGAAGCAAAGGGACTGTGGCATGATGAACCTCTCTGAATTTCTGAGTAGCCCTTGGCAATAGCAAGGGCCGGGAGCTCAGAACTGTCAGAGAACAGCCAGGCCTATTCCCCGCAAAGCGGGTATTGTATTAGCCTACTCCCGACCCGGAAAGTCGATAGATACACCTCTCCTAAAAGGAAGGCGCAAAAAGAGCCACTTTCACGGGTTGGCATCCGTCTCTGAAGGAGTTTCTGAGGCTCCGTGTCGGAAACACAACATGAAAGTGGCTGATTGTCAAGGACTACAAGTTGTACTTTTCTGAAATTTCGATCAACCTTATAAATTTTTTACATTGTTTGTTGAGTGATGTTATAATATTTTCTTCTATATTTTCAGGTGTACAATAATATATATCCCTATTTTCTCTCGTTGGTGAGAATGCGTTTTTAGAATATCTTAACACTATTTCATATAATACGGGAAAATCATGTCCTTTTATTTTTATTTGTATCCCAAACTTAGCCCATTCTGGACCATGTTTTTCAGTTATTAAATTTTCTATATATTGTTTAGATTCGTATAAATTACATCCTGTATCTAAGCGATGTTTGACCATCTCATCTATATATGATTCTATCAAATCATAATTTTTATCATTTTTGACTATTATATTTTTATATATATCGAGAGACGATTTTTTTATGCGAATAAACTTTTCAGAATCAGTAATTTTATTTTCTTTTGAAAGACCTAGGCCTTTATTGTTTTCTAGGTTTAAATGGTATAATGTCATATCTGTATGGTATGACATTATAATAAAATCACATCCTATCCAACACTTATTCGCATAAGACGGGATAGCATTAATTAAAATTAAATATGATAATATAATTAATAGTTTTTTCATTTTTTCTCCCGCGATGCGTTTCAATATCTGCACAACCATTATATTCACTAGAATTTTCTCTTTAGTATCCGTTATCAGAAAACAAATAGAAAGGGAACCGAACCGGAATAACACGCAAAAAAGGGGAGTGTGGGCACACTCCCCTAGGGATGAGCCGGGGGGTTGTCTCTCCCCGGCTCGGGCAACATGGACAAAGGGCGTCCATGAGTACCGCCGTACTCTGTACGGCGCAACCACTCATGAGGACAATTATAAAATGGCTTGTATCAAATGCCCTAAGTGCGGTCGCTCTGTTCCCACGTCCAAAACGGATACCATCAACATCATGCCTGAGTCCTTCCACGGGTATACCATCCACATTCAGCGTGTCCGGACGTGCCATTGCCCGTGTGGGGCGGTAGGCCGGACGCCGGTGTTTTTCGGAGAAACGATCTGGTCGGGGATTGAAAAAGGCAGTCTTGCGCAGCCCTGAGCAGCCCTGTGCAGGATTGGCATTAACAAGCTGACAGTAAAGGTAAAAAAGATTCATACTTCCCTCAACGGCACAAGCCGTTGGGGGATTTTTTTATGTACTCATACTCGAATTACTTTTCGGCGTTCGTTGATGGGCAGGGCGGCATACACGTTCAGGAGATGAACGGAAGCCGCCAGATCGGCGTCTCGATCGAGAAATATCGGGAAGTCGAGTCCGTGGCCAACGACGCACTGGCTCAGGTTGAAGCCTACCACAAACAGCTTGTTGATGCAGGGATCATCAAGCCCAAGCTTACGGCGGAAGATCAGCTTGCGGCTCTTACGCAGCAAGTCGCTATTCTGACTGATAAACTTTCCAAAATGACACCGCAGGGGGTGGAACATGAACTTTGTGGGCCTCGCCAAAGCGTTTCTGCCGAAAGATAGCCCGTGGTTTCAGCGCATCGAACAGACGCAGCAGATCGCCGCACAGTTCCCGTCAACGAAAGGCGGCCTGACCGACCTCATGCGGCAATACAACATCAATCAGGAAAAGTTCCAGCAAGCTCTTGGGGCGCTCAACAATCCCATGATTTCAGGGATGCTGAACCGTTTTCAGCCTGGAGTGACAGACAAATTGCGCGACATTGCACAAGAGGTTTCGACTACGGAAACGCCGCCCTCATCTCAGGACAAGAACACGGCAGCCATTTTGGACGGCCAGAAGGATCTGTACATCCGCGATCTGGAACGTATCGCCACGCAGCAGTTCATCACCAGCCAGAACGAGCAGACCCGCAACCTGATCAACATGTCCACGGCTCAGGCCGAGGCCAAGGGCGCGGCTCAGAACTGCGAACTGAATCACCGCCTGGACGTGATCCAGGCCGAAATGCTGAAGCGGCCTCCGTTCATGCCGTTCGGAGCGCTCCCCGTCGCCGGGTGCAGCAACCTGCCGACTGGCTGCGGCTGCGGTAGCTTCGGCTCCTTCGCCTAAATCCCCCCTCCCTGACAGGGCGGGCCGTCTCCTGCATGGCGGCCCGCCCGCAACCCCTGCTCTGCCGGAGGTACGACATGAGCGCTTGCTGCAATACCGTCCCGGTCATCACGGTCACGAATATCGCCGTCAACACGACTACGAATATCGCCACCCTGACTTTTTCCGGTTCTCTCCCCTCTTCGGGATGCTTCAATATCCGTATTCCAGGCGGGTGCCGATGCCTGCGCATCAACCCGTGCTCCACGGCTCGCGTCCAGCTGACCAACGGGACGACAACCTATACAAACGTCCTTGCCCGTTGCAGCAATTATCTGCTCCTTGGGCAGATTGCCCGGCACGTCATGTGCGGGCGCTGCCTGCATATGAACATGGCGACGGCCCCGGCCAATCAGATGATCTGCCTTGATCGCCTGTGCCCGCCCGCAAACGGCACTCCGGTGGCGGTTCCCGTATCCGTAAGCGTCACCCCGGCAGTCTCTTCCACGGAAAGCCCGGATGAGGCTGACGTCGTGAAAGCTGCTTCCAGCAAGTAGGGAGGTCCTATGAACGGTTTTGTGGGCTTTCTTGCTGGTGCGGTCGCTACCGCGCTTGTTGCCACTGATACTGGCCGCCGCCTTACCAACGAACTCGGAAGAAGCGTCAGCGCCAGCGCGAAACGCAAGTACGACGAGCTCATCACGAACATTACGCCACCTGAAACGAGTGCTGATGATGGCACTAAGGAAGAGGATCATGTGTAAAGACCTGCACTCTGAGATGCATCTGGTTTCCGACGCCAAAATGGACGTCTTGCATGGGCTCAACGTCCTGACTGATATGCGCGCTCCGTCCGCCGCGGACATTTATCATATGGCGAAGTCCTATGATCTTCTCGCTGAACGCGAAGACGAACTTGAAGAGGAAGGCGGCGTTTCCGGTTTGGCCGACGAATATGAAGGCTGCGACGCGGAAGGTAAGCGCCTCATGGAAAAGCTGAAGCATCACTTCAAGCACTACATGAAGGCAAAGGCCGAACATCGGCGCACCGGAAGCGCTGAACATAAAGCCGCCATGCTTGAGCATATGCGGCATCATATTCCGGCTTGCGTCGCCTTGTTCGAGTACATGCGGGCGCATGGGGATTCCTGCCCGGAAGAGCAGGCTATGGCGGCGGAGCTTGTCGCCAGGTTCCACTAGCCCGTAAGGCAACAAAAAAGGCCGGACTCCGTGAGGTGCCCGGCCTTTTTTGTTGCCTTACGGCGTAAGCGCCGCTAGAGTATCGCCGTGAGCCTTCTCCGGGTAAAGGAGGTGCTCATGGAACAGTTCCTACTGGACGTTCTGGCCAATGTGTTGGCTGGCGTCTTGGTTGCCTTGATCGTCCGGCACTTTGACGGCTGATAAAGGTTTGCCCCTGTAGGAACTGGACTTCCTACAGGGGCCAAAATCTGGAGATTCCATAAAACTCCGGGGACTGGCTCCACGGGGCAGGGACGGCAATCCCTGCCCCTTCTTTATAGGTGCTTTGGGGAACGATGGCAAGAGGGCTACTGGATAATGGATTTAGCGTTCCCTGACGTCATGCTCCGTTCTCCATAAAGTTCCTCACGTACTGGATGAGGTTTTGCGCGGGATCGTTCCAAGCGCTCACGGTTTCCTGTTTGGGGTCGAGGGCCCGGAAGAGGGCTTCCCCCTGTGACCACTGCATACTGAGCGGGCGTCCGTCAACGCATCGCGAGGATTGCGCGCCGCCAAAAAGCGCCTGTTGCATGGCCTCGAAAATAGGGGTTTCGAGCTGGCGCAGCTGTTCGAGCAAGGGCATGGCGATCGAGCGGATGCGCTGATGCCCGGCCTTGACCTGGAGCCCGAACGCCTGAAGTTCTTCGACAGAGGGCATGCGGTGCATGGGGAGAGTGCTGAGGGTATTCCGCGCTTCGGTCATATCGGGCATGACCGCGGCTTCCAGCCAATCGATGAGCGCGTCGGCTACCGGGGTATGGACGGATGCGGCCAGCCGGTGGACTCCTGCGGCGGTGATGAGCCAGACGGGTTGTAAGCCCTTGCGGGTGGTCAGGCGCGAAAGGCGCTTCCAGTTTTCGGGAAGCCCGGCAAGCGTCAGGTGCCCCGCGAAGTTCACGCCAAGGGCCGCGCAGATGTCGCGGGCGACAAACCACGCCCCGGCGTCGTCCAGCGCCGCCCGGATGGGGTATTCCCCGAACTGGTAGCGGGAATCACGCACGGCGGGGATTGCCTCGGGCAGGGCCGGAGCCGTCTTCTCGGCGGTGAGCTGCGCTTTCATGGCGTTGAATGCCTTGATGTAGGCCAGCTTGATCCGGGAGGCTTCCTTTCCTTTGTACCCCATGACCAAAAGGATAAAGCCGTCCTGATAGAGGATATACATCGGGCGGCTTTTTCCCTGCTCGTCAATGTAGCTGGCCAACTCAAAGGAGTGGCCTTCCGTCTTTTCTCCATAGGCCGATCCATGTTTGGATCGGCCTAGTAATTCAGGCTGGTTATCGATAATTTCCTTGATGTCGCGCATCACATGGGCATGGTTTTTTCCGAAGTATCTGGCGACGTCACGGGATGTCGTGGCGGGGCGTCCGTTGTACATCTGGACTGCCGGGACAACGACGGGGGTAAAAAGATCCTGACTCATGCTGAGCCTCCTGCTAGTAGGGATTTGGGCAAAAAAAGAAGGCGATCACAACGCTCCCCTGCTAGCATGCAGCCGGGGCCTCGCGGACACCCGGACGTCGTGATCGCCAAAATCTGCCTATGGCAGTAGGCTACAATAGAGTTTTTTGCCTGATTATCTCTGTTTGGGGCAGAGATGGCGACAGACGACGCCATGCTAGTAGGGGCCTCAAAAATGCCACAAGCGGGAACAAAGTCAAGAGCAGGAGAATGGGGCAGGTGATAACTGTAACAAGGTAAAGTGCCTTGCTGGGTACTGTTAAACATATCTTTACTCATGATGTGGCAATCTCCTATGGATGAATTTGGAGATTTATTTCCCTGAATGCGGCTTTATCACAATGATATTTTCTTGTTTAAATGAACAATTTTTATGTATCATTATCATTGATGAAGACAAAGACAATATATTTCTGATACAATGACATATCTATAATAAAGCTAACTGTTCTAATTATATTATAGATAGATTTTCAATATTTACTATTCATCCTTTATTTGTATGTGTCCTTGGCTACTTGTTCCTGCGTTTGATGAATTTTCTTCTGTTCCAGATGGTAATGGAATCTTGAATAAAAGAACATGGTTTTGTCCTTGTCCCACACTTGGGACACTGGACATAATAGCGGGCGAGGAAGGACTCACCGTCCAGCGTCGGGATCGTCTCGCTCCATAGCTTGGGTATCTCCCCGCAGGCGCACGGGCGCAGTTGTTCTTTGCTCATTTTATGTCCTTGGGTTCGGGGATGGGATTCATATCGACGTAAACGCCATAGTGTCGTTCAATCCGTTCCCTGCATTCGCTTAGATTTCTCTTGTGTCCGCATGGAGCCAGAGGGCAAGTACGGCATTGCTGGATCATATCTTTGCACATTCCCCAAATTTTAAAGAGGTAATGGCATTCCATCCTTGTAATAGCGTCACTCATGGCCATCGCGGGATTCGGTGATTGGGCCAAAGTATTCAGTTGCGTCTTGTTCAAATGTGCAAAACTTCTTCCTGTTCCAGAATCCTAGCTCGCCTGCTTTCATAAAACAGTATATGACCATTGAAATGTGCTCGTTCTTTTTTCGACCAAGATAGCATCCCGGCACCTTCGGCGGCTAGTTCGTCCACGTCAGGGCGCGGGGGAGGGCGTTCCATTGTCTGGCAACATATTCTGTGTCTACCTTTGGAGCGCAAGGCCCGCACATTCCGCATGCGGGACAGAATACGTAGGCTTTCGTATATGCTCTCATGACCACATTGGAAGTCCCGCATGCCGGGCACGGTAGCAATGTCAGTTCTTCGGACATGATTACTCCACGGCCTCGCGGGCGGCTTCCCGTGCTTCCTCGACTGTCTTGACGCAAAACTTAATTCTCAATGATTCCGGCATTAATGCATCCACTGCTTCAC
>CEAZ01023311.1_pt1 | contig 14403 bp, 10 predicted proteins | sample 557361 | NCBI WGS metagenome assembly CEAZ01 (sample SAMEA3182074, study PRJEB8094) | gut metagenome | biome: human; feature: gut; material: Stool; isolation source: human stools | place: Canada | collected 2012-02-22 | reverse complement strand
GACGGAAAACGCGCAGATCACGATAGGCCGTGAACCGGGCAAAACCATAGTTATCCCGTGGCAGTATGTCGGCAGGGTGCACTGTGTGCTGCGCTTTTACAACGGCGTGTGGTATGCGCAGAACCAGAGCAGGAACGGCACATACATAAACGGCCGCCAGATCGACGGCTTTACTCCGCTGAGAGCAGGGGACAGGCTGAGCCTGCTCAGCGGCGATAAGGAAATATCCATAAACTTTTCTCAGCACAGCGCCGCCGGCGGAAATGCAGGAAATACATATCATACAGAGAAGGACGACTCTAACGATCTTGAGCTGCTTGTGTTCGACGGAAGAAACGCCGTGAACCGGTACAGGCTTGAGCGCAGCGGAAACTTCCGCTACAGCTTCGGCCGCGACAGCGACAACAATATCGTGATAGAGTCTGCCGCCGTCTCCGGGCATCACGGCATGATCGAGATGTCCGGCGGGGTCTGTACGCTTACGGACTACGGCAGCACCAACGGAATATGGATAAACGGCACGCACTACGGCGGCGGGAGCTCCTACCGGCACGAGCTTCACGCGGGGGATATCCTGCGCGTGGACGTAAACGACAGGCGCGGCGCGCCGGGGGCGATGATAGTTGTCACCGACAGCGTCGGCGAGTGGCACAGGTACACGCTGACCCACGACAAGCCGACCGTTATCGGCCGCGCGCCGGACAGCAGCATAAGGCTGCGCCATGTCGGCGTCTCGCGGCACCATGCCGTTATCACGTGGCGCGGCGGTGCGTATTACATCCAGAACCTCGGCACGAACGGAACACTTGTCGATAAGACCATCGTCAGCGGCAGCGCGATGCTGCGCAACCGCAGCACGATCTCTGTCACGACGACGACCTTTTATCTCTGCGGCGATGAGCTTTATTATTATCTCGCCGAGGGCGGTCTGCGCCTTGAAGCGCGCGGCCTGACCAGAGACGTGACGAACCGCGGCAAGACCAAGCGCATCCTCAATGACGTCAATTTGACGATAGAGCCGGGCGAGTTCGTCGCGATAATCGGCGGCTCCGGCTGCGGCAAGTCGACGCTGCTCAACGCGCTGACCGGATATGAGCGCGCGACGGGCGGTACGGTTCTGGTCGGCGACAAGCCGCTCTACTCAAACTACGATTATTTCAAGAGCCTGATAGGCTTTGTACCTCAGCAGGATATAGTTTACGATTTCCTGCAGCTGGACAAGATGCTCGACTACACCGCACAGCTGCGCATGCCCAAGGACACAGGGCGTGAGGAGCGCGCAGAGCGCGTGAGGGACGTGCTCAAGATGGTGGAGCTGAGCGAGTTTTCGACCTCAATGATAAAGAAGCTCAGCGGCGGACAGCGCAAGAGGGCGAGCATCGCGGTCGAGTTGCTGGCTGACCCCGGCCTGTTCTTCCTGGACGAGCCGACCTCCGGTCTTGATCCCGGAACGGAAAGGAACCTCATGCACACGCTGCGGCGGCTTGCGACCGAAAAACGCAAGACCGTCATCATGGTCACGCACACAACGCTGAACCTTCAGCTGTGCGATAAGATCGTGTTCATGGGCAAGGGCGGCAAGCTCTGCTTCTGCGGCAGCCCCGATGATGCGCTGCGTTTCTTCGGCGTCGATAATTTCGTGGATATCTACAACCTCGTCGCCGAGGCTACGGACAAATGGCACGACGCCTTCGCCCGCAGCGTAAACCGAGCCGGGAACACTCCGCCGGAGCCGCTTGAGATAGGCAGGACGGAGCGCCCCTCCTTCTTCATGCAGGCGGGCGTGCTTTCTAAACGCTATCTGAATCTTATATGCAACGACAGGGCGCGGCTGCTGCTGATGCTCGTCGAGCCGATCCTGATGGGGCTGATACTGTACATATGTAAGCAGGATGAGATGTTTGAAGCGTATATCGCCACAAAGAACCTGCTGTTTACGTATGTCTGCTGCGCGATCTGGATAGGCATATTCAACTCTGTGCAGGAGATATGCAAGGAGCGCGTCATACTCAAGCGCGAGTACATGGCAAACCTCCGGCTCAGTTCGTATATTTCCTCCAAGTTTATCGTGCAGGCAATGCTTTGCCTTGCACAGAGCGTGCTGCTGTTCTCGGTGTTCGCACTGACGATCGGCATGCCGGAGGAAGGAATGCTGTTTTCGTCTCCTGCACCGGAGATGCTGCTGACGACGTATCTGGCGATCCTTGCATCGACGTGTATGGGACTTGCACTCTCGTCGGTCGCGAATAACCCGGACAGGGCTATGACGCTTTCACCGTTCCTGCTCGTGGTGCAGCTTGTTTTCGCGGGCATCATCTTTGAGCTTGAAGGCGTGGTGGAGCTTATCTCGAACATAACGATAAGCCGATGGGCGATATCGGCGCTCGGAGTAAGCGCAGACCTTGAGGGGCTGTATGAGGATTTCGCAGCGAAGCAGGCTTTGCTGAACCCCGGCGGGGACAGCGGTGCGGACATCGTTGAGAAGATGTTCGAGCACAGCGACGCGAATATGCTGAAATGCTGGTTAATATTGCTGGCTTTCTGCGTTGTTTTCTGCGTGATTTCCGCGCTGCTCCTTAGAAACGTGTCTAAGGACAGCCGATAGAAAAATATGAAATTGGGAGAGAAGAGAATGGCTTACGGAAAAAAAATCATAAGCGTCTGCCTGACGGTGATCATGCTGGCCACGCTGCTGATGCTCGGACTTTCTATGGGCATGGAGGCCTATGCTGAGAACAGCAAGGTCGAAGATGCACAGAACAGCGTCGTGCGCGTATTCGTGGATATGGGAGGCGGCTCGATAGGCATCGGCTCCGGCTTTGCAGTCGGCGGAAAGGATGAGGATGTCGAATACGTAGTCACGAATTACCACGTCGTTGCAGGTTACTTAAACGACGCGTATGTGACTGTGACCGACATCAATGGCGGCATCAAGGCCGATGTCATATACTATGACGATGATAACGACTTTGCGGTACTTGAGCTCGATGAGAAGCTTACCAACCGTAAGCCTATCGCGCTGCTGTCTCCGAAGGAGCTGCACAAGTCCCAGGACATTTACTGCATAGGCTTTCCGGGGCTGTCTGACGCGGCATCGGGCAACACATCGTTCGAATCGCGTATAAAGGACATGACTATAACCACCGGTACGGTCAGCAACAATGATTATGTTCGCGAAGGAACGACCTATATCCTCAGCGATGCGAAGATCAACGGCGGCAACTCCGGCGGCCCGATGGTCGATGAGTACGGTCAGGCCGTAGGCATAAACACGGCTACCATCGGTGAGGCAGACGGCGGAGATCTCAGCAACAGCATGACGCTGGCTGTCAGCATGGACTATGTCATGGACACCCTTGACGATCTGGATATAACCTACATAAAGGGCAGTGCTAACGGAACGACGCAGAGAAATTCCAACGGCAGCGCGGATACTAAGCTCATCATCATGATCGCGGGAGCGGCGGCTGTCATCTGCGCGGCGGTGGTGATTATCGTCGTTGTTGTGAACAACAACAAAAAGACCGCAGCTATTCCGAGCGGCGGCAGTAGCAATAGCACCGGGGGCGGCAGCTATTCCGGAGGCGGATATCCCAGCAATTACCCGCCGACTCCGCCGATCCAGCCGACCATGCAGAGAAAGCTTGTTGTCACCTGCGAGAGAGGTCCTCTGAAGGGTCAGAGCGTCAGCTCTTACAGCAGCATCCGCGTGGGAAGAAATCCGAGCGCCTGCCAGCTTGCGTTCCCGGATACCACGCCGGGCGTGAGCAAGATGCACTGCGAGCTGACCCTGACTCCCGGCGGAGCCATTGTGAATGACCTCGGTTCCACCTACGGCACGTATCTTTCCGACGGAAAGAAGCTCATGCCGGGTGAGAGACGGAATATCGGAAACAACGGCATAGTTCTTATCGGCTCCGATAAGGTCATACTGTCTGTAAAGGTAACATACTGAACATAGAATAGGGAGCGAGTGAGAATATGTCTATGTTCTGCCCCAATTGCATGGCCGAGCTGGAGGACGGCACAGTATGCTGTCCGAGCTGCGGAGGGGATACTTCCATAAAGAACAAGCCGCATCAGCTGCCGACCGATACGATCCTCAACGGACGCTATATCGTAGGCAAGTCGATAGGCGAGGGCGGATTCGGCATCACCTATGTCGGGTACGATCTCAAGCTGCACGCCAAGGTCGCAATAAAGGAATACTTCCCGGCAGGCAGCGTCACCCGCACGGCGGAGACAACGGTATACGCCATGGATACGAGCCCGGAGAGCGCGTTTGCGCTTGGTAAGGCGAAATTCGTCGCGGAGTCGCAGGTGCTGGCTCAGTTTCTGGATGAACCGAACATCGTCAGTGTGCGCGACTACTTCGAGGAAAACAACACGGCTTATATCGTCATGGAGTTTCTCGAAGGCAAGAGCCTGCATCAGGTGCTGAAGGAGCGCGGCAGACTCTCAATGGCCGAGACGCTTGAAATGACGGTGCCGCTCATGACGGCGCTGGAAAAAATACACGCCCATGGTCTGATACATCGCGATATTAGCCCGGCGAATATAATGCAGCTGCCGGACGGGCGCATAAAGCTTCTGGACTTCGGCGCGGCAAGACAGTATACCGACAGCGAGAAGAGCCTGTCGATCATTCTCAAGCCCGGCTATGCTCCGGAGGAGCAGTACAACAAGCGCGGCGATCAGGGGCCGTGGTCGGACGTCTACGCGCTGTGCGCAACGATGTACAAAATGATCACCGGCGTCACGCCCGATAATGCGGTCGACCGTATGTTCGGAACCGAGCTTAAGAAGCCTTCGGAGCTGGGCGTGGATATCACTCCCGCACAGGAGGCGGTCCTAATGAAGGGACTTGCCGTAAAAAGCGCCGACAGGATCAGGTCGATGGACGAACTGCGGAAGGCTTTTGCCGGAGAGATAGAGATCGCCGAGCCGGATAATTCCGGACACGTAGAAGAACAGCCCGATGCCGCTGAGAAGCCAAAGAAGAAAAAGCCAGTCCTGATCGCTGCAGCAGTCTTGGTTGCCGCGGCAGCGGTCACGGCGTTTGCCCTGATAAAGGGCGGAGCGCCTGAGAGCGCGGCTGTGCCTGCGCCGACCGAGGCATTGGCGGAGAGCATCGCAGCGCCCGAACCTACGCCCGAACCGACACCTGAGCCGACACCGGAACCGGCGGTCATGCTGCAATCCGGCGAGGCTGGAAACGCTGTGACATGGCAGTTTGATTCTTACGGCGTATTCACCGTAAGCGGCAGCGGCGCGATGAACAACTATAAGGACACCGGATATACCGCGCCGTGGCGCGAGTTCGAGGATGAGATAAAGAAAGTCGTCATCGAGGACGGGGTCACGAGCGTAGGGGAGTATGCCTTTGCCGACTGCACGAACCTCGAAGAGGTGACGCTTTCGGACACAGTGACGCTGGTCGGCGCGCGTTCGTTCAGCGAGTGCACGAGCCTGAAGGGAATCGATATCCCGGACGCGGTGGAGGACATCGGGGGCGCGGCGTTTTACGACTGCGGAGCAATAGAGACGGTCACGCTCGGTGATTCGGTGAGAAAGATACGCGGCTATGCGTTTTTCCGCTGCGCCGGCTTTGACCATATTGAGCTGCCGAATAGTCTTGTGCATATAGAGGAATATGCCTTTTATGGGTGCAGCGCGCTGGAGAGTATTCTCTACGACGGAACGCCGTATGACTGGATGAAGGTGACCGTCGAGGACGGAAACTATCCGTTCAAGGACACTCAGATAGGCATGACCATGAGCTGAAGGGAGTAAATAAATGGACAGCCTTGAAAGATTTGTTTCCGCGCAGGCGCGGGATTACGGCACGGCGCTTGCGGAGATACGCAGCGGCCATAAGCGCAGCCACTGGATGTGGTATATTTTTCCGCAACTCCAGGGGCTCGGAATGAGCTCGACGGCGCAGTATTACGGCATCCGCGGCATTGAGGAGGCAAAGCGCTTCATTGCCCATCCGGTGCTCGGCAGAAACCTGCGCGAGATATCCGGCGCGCTGCTTGAGCTTGACACCAACGACCCGGCGGCCGTTATGGGCTGGCCGGACAACCTCAAGCTGTGTTCATGCATGACGCTGTTTGAAGCGGCAGCCCCGGACGAGCCGGTATTCGGCGCGGTGCTGGATAAGTTCTACGGCGGCGAAAGAGACAGCCTCACGCTCGAAAAGCTAAGGTAAAAGTATAGGCAATGCGAAAAACGACTGCGGGCTCAAAAGAGACCGCGGTCGTTTTATTATGCTGCGCAACGGCTGAGCCTTACAGATTCTTATAATTAAAGCTGTCGGCAGCTTGGTTTACAAGATCCTCGGTCAGCTTCAGATCGGGATTATTGCCGTAGGCGTTCACATAGACGTTCATGACCGTGAAGGAGCTGTCGAGGTAGGCATAGATATATGCATCCTCATCACTCTGCGCGATGTACAGCTCTGTGCCGTCCGGCGCGGTGCGCGTGCGGGTGAGGTACTTGGTGTAATCCGTGACGATGGAGCCGATCTCATTGCCGGTGGCGAACTCGTCGCTGACGGTATTGCGGATATAGACGCATAGCTCCGCGCCGTCCTCCACCGGCAGCTCACAGCACAGGCCGAAGGAGCCGGTACTGAGGAAATATAGCTTATCAAAGGCTGTCGGAACGACCGTGAAAAAGTCGCCCTTGCAGCAGCGCTCGGTGAGCATACGCACGAGCTCCTCAGGGCTGAAGCACCTGTCGGCAGGAGCGCCGTTTGCTATGGGGCGCTCATCCCAGTATAGCTCAGTTTCTCCGCTGCGCAGCCGCAGACCGTGTTTCTCTGCTATCTCTGCAAGCTTCGCATCGCTCTCTTCGTCCCATGCGCCGTAATTCCAGTCGTATTTGCTCTGGTAATATCCGCCGTAGAAGATTTGGGAAAGTTCAGTGATGTTTTCATATTCCTCTTCGCTTATCACAAAGAAGCTCGATTCATCCTCGTATTCTATGACCGGCGCCGTCACCGGGTCTTTGTATATCCTCTGTTTGACGGGCTTCACGGTATATGTTCCGTCGCCGTTATTGACGTATTCCGGTTCCTCTGTGGAGCTGCCGTCATAGAACCGGCCTACGTTCGGCAGCATCTCATTCAGATAGCGTTTCCACTCTTCACGCCGGTAGTCTGACCACTCCTTCGCCGCGGTGTTTATGTTCTCGACCCACGGCTACATACTCTCCGGGGCTCTCTCTGGCTTCGTCATGCTGACGCCCGCGCTGTTGGACATATCCTGCGTCTCCGTGCTACCGTCCTCATGCGTGACGGTAATGTCCGGTATCCGGCCAATGCTTTCGGGCTTTATTATCGCTTCCCTGAAGCCAAGGAAATCCGACGCGAATGCCGCGGCTGTGAAGAGCGACGCGAGCACCGCGGCGATAAGCAGCGTGCGCACGACGCGTCCGCCGTGCCGCTCTTTCGGATACAGGCAGTCCATCGTCTCATCTATGAGCCGCCCATCGAGCCTGTCGAGCGACAGAAGAAAATCATAAGCGTTCATATAAGTCCCTCCTCTGTCAGATACTTCTGAAGCTTCCCGCGCGTGCGGTGCAGCGAACTTTTCACTTTGCTCTGCGGGCAGCCGAGCTTTTGTGCGATCTGCGCGACGGGGGCAAAGCCCCAATAGCGGCACATGAAGATACGCCGGTCATCGGCAGAGAGCGTGCGCAGGAACTCTTCTATCTTCCCGGCAAGCTCCTTCTGCTCATATTCGCGCTCAACGGAGACCTGAGAGCACAGACAGTCCTCAAGCTCTTCCAGCGCGAGTGCGACTTCACCGCCGCCGCGCTTTTTGGAATATCTGTCGCGCACACGCCGAAGGCTCAGGTTACGCACTATCGCCGCGGCATAGGCGCGCAGACGCTTCGGACGCTGCGGCGGAAGGCTGTTCCACACCGCCATATATGTATCGGAGACGCATTCCTCTGCGTCCTCTCTGTCGGAAAGTATGCCGTATGACAGTCCGCGGAGTTGGACGCCGTATTTTTTATCGGTCTCGTCAATGGCGGACTGGTCACGCTGCCAATACAGAGCGATTATCTTTTCGTCTTCCATGACATCCTCCTTGTAATTACTGAGCGCTCTCATACATATAGTTCCGTTTTCGGCGGCTTTGGTTGCATACATGATAAAATAATTTTTGCCGCGGCGCAATGTACGGAACTGTTCACTTGAATCCGCGCGCAAAATGTGCGATAATACCGGAGCGGCCAATATGCTGCAATCGACATACCACGGAGGAGCTATGAACAAGAAGGAAGTCGGCGAGATACGCCGCAGATTCAAGCTTGAACGCAATAATATAAGTTATATATATGGGTGTTATGTAAACTCAGCTAAAGAGATCGTGTCCTACATAGACGAGTCGGTCGCAATGCTGACTCAGGAGGAGACGGAGAAGTATCTGTCCCTGCTGCGCAAGTCGCTCTCCGGTACACTCGGTCGCAATCTCATGTCCCTGTCCTTTGCGACAAAGCAGGTCATGGACAGCGACGAGGTGCGGCTGCTCTCAGCGCTGAGGAAGTCAGAACTCTCGGATGCCGCGCTGCGCGACGAGTTCTATAAGTGCATCATCGACGCTGTCACGCCCGACGAGAGCGGCTACGTGATACTGCTGGCCTTTGATATCTACGACGTGCCGCACTACGGCAAGGACGGCAGCCCCGACGACAATGACCGCGACGTGTTCAAATACATGGTCTGCTGCCTGTGCCCGGTCAAGACCGGCAAGGCGCAGTTCGGCTATTCCCCTGACGACAAGCGCTTTCAGAACTTCCCCGGCGGGCAGCTCGTCGCCGCACCGGAGCTGGGCTTCATGTATCCGAGCTTTGACGAGCGCAGCGCGAACATTTATAATGCGCTGTTCTACTCCCGCAGTGTGAATGAGGATCATCAGGACTTCATCGACGCGGTGTTCAAGACGCAGGTTCCGATGCCGGCGGGCGCGCAGCAGGAGACCTTCATCGACGTCATGACCGGCACGCTCGATAAGGAGTGCAGCCTTGCGCTGATGCAGGGCGTACACACCGAGCTTATGGAGCGCATCAGCGTCCACAAGGAGAGCCGCGACCCAGAGCCGCTGACGATAAGCCCGGAAGACATGGCGGAGATACTCGAAAACCACGGCGTCAGCGCAGAACAGGCTGAGGCCTTTGAAGAAAAGTGCCGCGAGGAGTTCGGCGAGGACGCGGAGCTCAGCCCAGCGAACATCATCGACAGCCGCCACTTCAAGCTTGAGACGCCTGAGGTCAAGATAAGCGTCGACCCGCAGCACGTCCACCTCGTTGAGACGCGCGTGATCGACGGGCGCAGGTATATCCTCATCCCAGCTGACAACGGCGTTGAGCTCAACGGCATGAGCGTCAGTATAGACTGATAAATGATATGCAGAATATAGAACACCGGCAGGAAGCGTGCTTCCTGCCGGTGTTCTGATATATTACTTTTTGAAGCTGTCCTTGAGGGCAACGGAGCGGTTGAAGACCAGATGGCCGGGCTTTGCGTCACGGTTATCAAGGCAGAAGTAGCCCTGACGCATGAACTGCAGGCCTGTAGAGTCCTTACCCTTTTCCGGCATGGGCATCTCGGCAAGGCTGTGCTCGACTTTGCAGCCGGTGAGGATGTTCAGGCTGTCGGGATCGAGGTAATCGAGGAAGTTCTTGTCCGGGCCGTCGGGGTCGGGATCACTGAAAAGGTTGCCGTAGACGCGCACCTCGGCGTCGGCAGCGGTGGCGGCATCGACCCAATGGATCGTCGCGCCCTTGACCTTGCGCCCGTCAGCGGGATCGCCGCCGCGGCTTTCGGGGTCATACTCGCAGAGAACTTCAATAACATTGCCGTCGGCGTCCTTGACGCAGCCGGTGCACTTTACAAGGTACGCGCCCTTCAGGCGAACCTCATTGCCGGGGTACATGCGCTTGTACTTCGGCGCGGGCTCCTCCATGAAGTCGTCCGCTTCGATCCAGAGCTCACGCGAGAAGCTGAGCTCCCTCGTCCCGTCCTCAGGGCGGAGGGGGTTATTCTCAACGGTGAGAGTTTCGCTCTTGCCGGCGGGGTAATTGGTGACGGTAAGCTTCACGGGGTTGAGCACGGCCATGACACGGCGGGCGTTCGCGTTGAGGTCATCGCGCAGGCAGCTTTCAAGCAGCGCAAGGTCGACCGTCGACGGAACCTTCGACACACCGATTCGGTCGCAGAACTCACGGATGGACGCGCTGGTGTACCCGCGGCGGCGCAGACCGCACAGAGTCGGCATACGCGGATCGTCCCAACCGGAGACGTAGCCCTCCTGCACAAGCTGGCGCAGCTTGCGCTTGGACATAACGGTGTGGTTGATGCCGAGACGGGAGAACTCTATCTGTCTCGGTTTTATGCCGGGGATGGAGACATTCGACACGACCCAGTCATAAAGCGGGCGGTGATCCTCATATTCGAGTGAGCAGAGCGAGTGCGTGATGCTTTCGATCGCGTCCTGGATCGGGTGGGCAAAGTCATACATCGGGAAGATGCACCACTTGGTGCCCTGACGGTGATGCTCAATATAACGGATGCGGTAGAGCACGGGGTCGCGCATATTGAAGTTGCCGCTGGCAAGATCGATCTTTGCGCGCAGCGTATAGCGCCCCTCTTCAAATTCGCCGTTCCGCATGCGCTGGAACAGGTCAAGGCTCTCCTCAATGGTTCTGTCGCGCCACGGGCTGACGGCGGGACGGTTTACGTCCCCGCGGTACTCGCGGAACTGCTCAGGCGTAAGCTCACAGACGTAGGCAAGACCTTTCTTTATAAGCTCAATAGCGTAGCCGTAGGTCTGCTCAAAATAATCCGAACCGTAGAAAAAACGGTCGCCCCAGTCAAAGCCCAGCCAATGGATGTCCTCCTTTATCGCGTCGACAAATTCGGTGTCCTCCTTAGCAGGGTTGGTATCGTCCATGCGGAGGTTGCATATACCGCCGAAACGCTCGGCAGTACCGAAGTCAATGGTCAGAGCCTTGCAATGGCCTATATGCAAATAACCATTGGGCTCAGGCGGGAAACGCGTGTGGATCTGCATCCCATAGCAGCGGTGCCCCTCGGAAAGATCCTCCTGTACAAATGCGTCGATAAAGTTTCTGGCAGCTTCTTCCATGTCCTCATCTCTCCTATGCTTATAAGTCCAGAATATTATAAACGATTGCTCTGGTAATTACAATAAAAATGTGGTAGACTAACTATGAAAATTGACGGAAGCGGGTGACGACAGGTGTCGGAGAGCTTTGACATTATAATAATCGGCGGAGGTATCGCGGGCACTTCGGCGGCGCTGACAGCGATGAACCGCGGGAAACGCACCGCGGTGATCGCGAATCCCATGGAGTCGGAGAGCCTGTATAAGGCGGAGAAGATAACGAATTATCCGGGGCTTGCCGGGCTCAGCGGACGGGAAATGTCCGGGCTGCTGCGCCGTCAGTTGGAGGGCAGCGGCGCAAAGCTCATCCGCGGGCGCGCGCTGAACGTCATGGACATGGGCGGCAGCTTCGGCGTCGCGGTCGGGAACGACTTCTATGAGACGAAGGCAATCATCCTTGCCCTCGGCATTACGCGGGAAAAGCTCTATCCGGGCGAGGCGGAGTTTCTTGGACGCGGCGTGAGCTACTGCGCGACCTGCGACGGTATGCTCTATAGGGGCAAGACCGTCGCGCTCATCGGCAATAACTGCGAAGCGTTTGACGATGCGGACTTCCTGCGGGGTATCGGCTGCAATGTGCTGCACTTCAAAGAGAACCTGCGCTATGAGATACGCGGCGGCATGAAAGCGGACACACTCATCGCAGGCGGGGAGGAGCACCCGGTCGACGGCGTGTTTATAATCAAAGACAGCATTTCCGTATCAAAACTGCTGGACGGACTGGAATATGAAAACGGCGCGATCGTCACAAGGCGGGACATGGGCACGTCGATCCCCGGCGTCTTTGCCTGCGGCGACTGTGCCGGAAAACCCTATCAGCTCGCAAAGGCCGCGGGAGACGGCAACATCGCAGCGCTCTCGGCGTGTGAGTATATTAAGTAAAGTAAGTAAAAAATACAAAGGAGAAATAAAAATGGCTATTGCACATCTGAATGAGAATAATTTCGATACCGAAACCAGTCAGGGCACCTGCCTTGTGGACTTCTGGGCGACGTGGTGCGGCCCCTGCCGCATGCAGGCTCCGGTGCTTGAGAAGCTCGATGCGGAGCTTCAGGGCGGCGTCAAGATATGCAAGGTGGATGTGGACGAGAACCCCGGCCTTGCGCAGCGCTTCGGCGTGAGCAGCATCCCGACGCTTGTCGTCATACGTGACGGCAAGGCGGTAAAGGGCGTCGTCGGTCTGCATAACCTTGAGCAGCTCAAGGCGCTGCTCGCGTAAACAAAACAAAATACTTTGCGCGGCAGGTGTTGACAAATCCGGCTGCCTGCGCTAAAATCATTCCATTGCTGTGACAGGCAGGAGTACGCGGTGTGCGGATCTCAGAGAGGGAGCGGTAGGTGAAAGCTCCTGTGAAGCGCTGCAGAAGGTCGGCCTTGAGCGTCCCGGGTGAAGGGTAGTCTGTGTAGTCCGGGCGTGGCTTTCGCGTTAAGGAAGGCATGAGTGCCGCAGTATGCGGAATTCAGGTGGTACCGCGGTAAATTATCGCCCTGAAGCTATGTGCTTCAGGGCGTTTTTCTATGTGAGAGGAGAGCAGAGAATGAAAGAACTTCCGAAAGTGTATGACCCTAAATCGGTCGAAAAAAAGGTCTATGAGATGTGGATGGACGGACACTATTTCGAGGGCAAGATAGACCCCGATAAGAAGCCGTTCTCCATCGTCATGCCGCCCCCCAATGTCACCGGCCAGCTCCACATGGGGCATGCCCTTGACGCGACGCTTCAGGATATCCTGACCCGCTATAAGAGAATGCAGGGCTATGCTGCGCTGTGGCTGCCCGGCGTTGACCATGCCGGCATCGCGACCCAGATAAAGGTCGAAGAGGTGCTGCGCAAGGAGGAGGGAAAGACCCGCTACGATCTCGGCCGCGACAAGTTCCTTGAGCGCGTCTGGGACTGGAAGCAGAAGTACGGCGACCGTATAGTCGAGCAGCAGAAGAGCATGGGCGTCTCCTGCGACTGGAGCCGCAGCCGTTTCACGATGGACGATGTCTGCGCCAAGGCCGTGCGTGAGACCTTCTGCGACCTCTATGAGAAGGGACTCATCTACAAGGGCAGCCGCATCATCAACTGGTGCCCGCACTGCCGCACCGCCCTGTCCGACGCCGAGGTCGAGTATAAGGACATCCCCGGCTCCTTCTGGTACATCCGCTATCCGATCGAGAACTCCGACGAGGAGTTCATCATCGCGACGACCCGCCCCGAGACCATGCTGGGCGATACCGGCGTTGCAGTCAACCCCGCGGATGAGAAATATCAGCACCTTGTCGGCAAGAACGCTATCCTGCCGCTTGTCGGGCGCAAGCTGCCAATCGTCGCGGACGATTATGTCGAGCTCGGCTTCGGCACCGGCGCCGTTAAGATGACGCCCTGCCATGACCCGAACGACTATGAGGTCGGTCTGCGCCACAACCTTGAGCAGATACAGTGCATCGACGAGGACGCGAAGATCATAAACGGCGGCAAGTATAACGGCATGGATCGCTACGAGGCGAGAAAGGCCATCGTCGCCGACCTCGAAGAGCAGGGCTACCTTGTCAAGGTCGAGCCGTACAGCCACAATGTCGGCTGCTGCTACCGCTGCGGCACTGTCGTTGAGCCGCTCACGAGCCCCCAGTGGTTCGTCAAGATGGCTCCGCTTGCCAAGGAAGCGATAAACGTCGTCAAGGATGGGCGCATCAAGTTTGTGCCTGAGCGCTTCACGAAGACCTACCTCAACTGGATGGAGAATGTGCATGACTGGTGCATCTCCCGTCAGCTCTGGTGGGGTCATCAGATACCCGCGTGGTACTGTGCCGACTGCGGCCATATCACCGTCTCCCGTGAGGACGCGGCCGAGTGCGAGTGCTGCCACAGCAGGAACATCACCCGCGATGAGGACGTGCTCGACACATGGTTCAGCTCTGCGCTCTGGCCGTTCTCCACGATGGGCTGGCCGGAAAAGACCGCCGACCTCAACTATTGGTACCCCACGAGCGTCATGGTCACGGGCTATGATATCATCTTCTTCTGGGTCGCGAGAATGATCTTCTCCGGCATGGAGCAGATGAAGGAGGAGCCGTTCAAGACCGTCTTTATCCACGGCCTTGTGCGCGACAGTCAGGGACGCAAGATGTCCAAGTCCCTCGGCAACGGCATCGACCCGCTCGAAATGGTCGAGACCTACGGCGCGGACGCGCTGCGCTTCAACCTCATCACCGGCAACTC
>CEAZ01020522.1_pt1 | contig 14574 bp, 3 predicted proteins | sample 557361 | NCBI WGS metagenome assembly CEAZ01 (sample SAMEA3182074, study PRJEB8094) | gut metagenome | biome: human; feature: gut; material: Stool; isolation source: human stools | place: Canada | collected 2012-02-22 | reverse complement strand
AACTCGAATAACCACCTGAACATTGTATGACCTGTTAATGCAGGGACGCTTAACGCTACACGTCCGCAGATTAGTACATATATCTCAGGTTAGTGGCGTTTTTTGAAAGGTAAATGTCAGTGCAGTTGTACCGATACACTCACGAAAATATTAATTCCTTGTCGTTGCGGAAAATGTTTTAGGCAGTGCCTGGCAATATATTTCACTTGAACGGTGTCTGTAGGGCGCCGGTTTTTTGTATTATGTGCCGCATTTATGACCGTTCGTGCCGTTATAACAACCGTTCGTGCCAAAAAGTTGAAATCACAAAGCAAATGAGTTATGATATAATTATAAAATTATAAGGGGAGAAGTATGCTCATCTGCGTTTACGATACCGCAAACGAGGCGGAGATACTGAAAGCGAAAATAACACAAATCGCAACGGCGGCATATCGAAGAATTGCCTACAGGGCATGTCAGAGGTATGAGAGCTTTGCGAAGGAGTGTAAGACGGCTGACCTTATAATCGTGCTTGCCGACGGAGCGGACGGTATGGAGGGCGTTATTGCGGCAAAGAATGCCGACAGGGATACGCCTGTAATATGGCTGTCGGACGATGAGGGATTCGGGGCGCAGTCATACAGGCTTGGCTGTACCTATTTCCACAAGAAGCCGATACCGCTTGAAAAGCTGAAGGAGGCACTGCATAAGTGCAGGTGCATGGCATAAGCACGGGTAAATCTACAGGAGGAAAAACATGAAGAAAAAATTTGTACGGCTCATAAGTGCGGTGCTGTCTGCGGCAATGACGTTGACGGCTGTACCGTTATCGGCATTTGCCGAGGGCGAGGCACATACGCATGACGGCGAGAGCAATGTCATCACGACACCGCTTGATTTCAGAGAAAAGACGGCGGACGAAAACGGTGCCGGCTGGAGCTGGGATTATGACACAAAGACGCTGACGCTTGACGGAGTGAACATTCAGGCGACAACCGACAGTATGAGCGTCGTAACAGTCCCCGACGGTACGGAGATAGTGCTGAACGGTAACAATACTATCGTACAGACCGATACCGGCAAAAGTGATACATATGTTCTCAGTGCCGTAAATAATAAAGAGGTCAATTGTGACGGCACAATGACAATCAGCGGCGACGGTGTGCTGAATGCAGAGAACCGCTCTACAGACAGTATGGCACGCTCTCTCGGCGGATCAATAATCCTGAACGGCGGTACAGTAAACGCAACAGGTACTGTAAAGACAAATTCGCTTGAAATACATAATGACGGTGTGCTGAACGCAAATGCGACAACTGCATCTTTTGAGGGTGTGGCTGTCAATGTCAGCGGCGGCATTACTGTTGACGGCAACGGCAGTCTTACTGCAGTAGGTTGTGCTAATGAATCTACGTTAAACAGTGCAATATTGCTTACCAGTAATTTCGGTGACAAAATTTCCGTCAGCGAAAACGGCAGTATTACTTTGCCTGAAGGCAATGCAGCAAGAGTCGGAATATACTACAGCGGAAACAACGGCGACGGAATGGATGCCGAAATAAGCGGCGGTAAGGTCACTGCTTACGGTACTAAGTATGGCATTTACAAAGTAAACCTTATAATGAACGGTACAGGCTCGGTTTACACTACGGGCGGTTCATACGCTATCGGTCAAACTGTACCGACAATAAACGAGGACGAATTTGTAGTAAAGGGTTCGACTGAGTTCAAGGCTGAGGAAAGCTCAGTGACAGCCAATGCCGAGTTTAACAGCGGCTATTATGAGATTGGCAGAGCGGACGCTAAGACGGTAGTTATAAAGCCTGATACTTCTCCCCGTATAATACTCGGAAACCAAATCGGAATATTCAAGACTGAAGAGTATGAAATAATTGAAGACATGGACATGACTGATATCAAGCTCAAGGGTACGGTTTACTTTGATATTACTCTGAAGAATATGAGCGATGAAGAGTTTGCAGACGCAAGAGGCTGTTTCGGCGGCGATGAACCCGATTTATTAGCAAGCATAATCAAGACCGATTACGGCTGGGTGTGCATGGTCTGCGATACCGAGTTTTCGGTTACATACGACACTGATAATACTCTTACAATAAAGTGCGGAGATATTGTATCCAATACCGTTCAGGTAAAGTCGAATGCAAACCGTTTCAACAAGGTTACACAGGGTGACAACACAAACAGAACGGTTTTCTATACAAACACTTCGCAGGAAGAGAAGGACAATTACAAGCTTGTAAGCACCTATACGGTTGACAGTGAAAGCATAAGCTATAACTGGTACAGTACGAACAGTGCATACAGTGCAGATGAGCTCGGTGCGGCAGTATCCGGAAGCAACGGCGAATTCAAGCTTGCGGATAATATTCCTGCCGGAAATTATGTTCTGTATTGCGATATAACCTATTCAGACGGTGACAGCACAGAAACTGTTACAGAAAAATTTACATTTACATATAAAGAATGTGCACATGAAAACGGTTATTCCGACGGTAAATGCACAAACTGCGGAGCGTTATGTGATCACAGCAATATTGATATTGACACGGGTAAGTGTAACGAGTGTGCGCATCAGTTTGTTGCTACAATCAGCACAGACGGCAATGCGCCGACAGGCTATGACACGCTCGCAGACTGCCTTAACAGTGTTACTGCCGATACCGAAAACTATGTAAAGATCTATCAGGATATCGGCGATGCATCGGCAACTGCAACTTTAGATACTATAGATGTAAAACACAATGTTATGATCGACCTTAACGGTCACAAGCTGAACAATATCAAGCTTGGGGTCAACAAACTTGGGGTCAACAAAGACGTCACGCTTACATTAACCGGCACAGCGGGCAGTTATGTTACGCAGGTGTATGTTCGCAAAGGCGGCGGATCATTCATAATTGACAGCGAAGCAAATGTAGAATTTAATACAATTTTTGTTGAGGACAGTGCACGGCTTGCTGTAAACGATGGCGCAAAAGTAACTACAGAACAGTTGACTGTGATAGCATCCGTGAATGATGACGGAACTACAACGACATCTGTAAAGCTCGCTACGGGAATGAAGTTAGGTGGGCTGACATATCATCGCCAAAACAATTCCGGCGCTCTGAAATTAGGCAATCTTCTTGATGTTACCCGGCAGGCACTGCGACGTGAAGATAACGGCAATTATCTTGATCTTTATAAAGAATATGGAAGTATGGGTTATTCCGTTGCGCTTACTGTTGTAGAGCATACTGACGCTGACCACAAATACAGCACTGGAACAGGCAAGTGCGAGGAGTGCGGAAAGCCCTGCGAGCATGGCGGTGATATAAACACGGACAACGGCATCTGCTCAATCTGCGGTGCGGTTGTGTCTGTCGCACTCTATACAGACAAGAACGGAAGCTTAAAGTATGTAGATACCGATGAGCTTCACTCTTTACTGAATGAATACAACGGAAGCGGTACGATAAAGCTGTTTAAGGATTATTCTAAACCAAGCGCTCAGTATGACTTATACGGAGAACTTACAATTGACTTAAACGGACGCCAATTTAAAATCCGGAGTATTACTCCTTGCAAAAGCGGAAAGCTTACGATCAAAAACAGCGGCAATCCGGTTATGCTCGGTTGTAATGTATATCCGACAAACGACGCTTCATACGCCGGCGGTACGCTTATAATAGACGGCGATGTAGTTTTAGACACTTCGATCTATGTATATGATTCGAGTACGGTTATATTGAAAGCCGGTGCATATCCAGCCGGACTTTACGCCAGGGACAGCAAGACATTATACGATATGCTCGGAGAGGGTAAGGCTTTCTTCAAGACTGACGGAACTCTTTTCAATGCAAATGTTAAGGAAATATCAAGCAGTGAAACGCTGACAATCAAAGACCACAGCCATACCTATGTTGACGGCGAGTGCGGCTGCGGATATGTTTGCCCTCACAGCGATGTTAACAGCGAAACGGGTAAGTGTAACGAGTGTGAATATCAGTATGCGGCTGTTATCGTAAAGGATGGGGCTGTAGCTTCTGTTTATAAGGAAACTGAGATGGGAGCGGCTTTTGAAGCGGCTGACAGTGACGCAAACACCGGCTGTACATTAAGAGTATACAAGAATTATACAGGCAGCTATACAACACTCAGCGGTAAGTTCACGCTGTGGATCGCTGAGAAAGCCAATGTAGGTACGTTAACTGTTTCGGGAGATATAACCGTTACGGGATCGGGAAAAAATAATCGTATTTATGGCGATTTCAATGTAGCGGCCGGCGGTAAGCTGACATTTGACGAAAACTGCGGCGCTATGGGAACTGTGTCGGTAGGTGCAGGTACATTTGACTGCTATAGTACATTTTCTATAACACTCAATATAAACGATGCAAGCAGTGACGTAATTCTTCACGGCGGAGCTTTCAAAACAATATGCTATAACGGCGGCGGGGACAGAGCAAACGCAGAAATACTGACTTTGTTGGCTGAGAACCGTATGTTTATGAAGTCTCCCAATCCTGAGCCGATAGACGGCTCAAAAACACTGTTGAAAGACGGTTTTGCAACACCTGTTATTGTAATACCACATGAAGGTCACAGTTACGACAGCACAACGGGCAAGTGTACGATTTGCGGTAAGCGGTGCGGTCATACGGATGTTGACAGCAAAACAGGTGTATGCTCTACCTGCAAATATCAGCTTACTGCGGGCATTTCGGGCGCGGGAACAGCGAAGTATTTCGATAATATAGACGACGCTTTTACTGCGGCATTATCGGCGGAAAACAACGGTTGTACGCTGACATTGTATAAGAACTGTGAGATTACACAGAACGTAGAAATCGGCAATACAACGGTTACTGTCGATGTGAACGGATGTTCACTCGGCGGAGAGGCAGATATAAGTGTAAATAACGGTGGTGTGCTGTACCTTAAGGACAGCAGGAAAAGCACCTACTACGTATGCATAGACGCACCTTTTAGTGTAAACGGCGGTACGCTTATAAACGGTACTGCAGACGGCGGCAGTTCAGCCGCAGATGTACTCAATTTAGTCATTAACAGTGCTAAGTGTGTCGAAATATACGGCGGCATATTTGAGAATGTTTATATTGCACACGCAAGCGGTGTAGCTTTATACGGCGGAAGGTACAACACCATCTGCGGCGAGGAAAGCAACACACCCGTAAACGCTCTGCTTGCAAAGGGCTATGCGTTTGCGATCTTAAACAGTGTCACACATCTCCCCGAAAGTATAGTTGACGGCAGTGCGGTGACACTCAGCGAAGGAATTAGAAATGTCACAGTTGTAAAGCATACTCATACATACACCGAAACAGAGACAAAGTGTGCGTGCGGTGCTGTGCTTTATGCAAAGGTGACATCAGCCGACGGTACTACTAACGAATATTTTGACAGCATTGAAGAAGGCTTATTATATGCCGATAAGGCTGAAAACAAGGGCTGTGTTTTCACTCTTGTAACAAGCGGTAAGATCAATAGTGGGGTTAGGCTGTCAAACGGTCAGTTTACTATTACCACAAGTAATTATGGTACTATCTATGATTACAACCAGACAATAACTATTGACGGTGCAGATGTTATTGCTGAAGGTTATATGTTCATCAGGTGCAAGGTTAATGTGAAGAGCGGATCTCTTACATTGCCTGAGGGCTCAGGCGCCGGATTTGATAGTATTGCTATATCAGGCGGTACCGTAACTGTCAGCGAAGGCGTCAATGTTGACAATAATGCGGGTGCTGATAATTTATTTGTAAGCGAAGACGCAACTGACGCAAAGCTTACTATAGGCGGCGGTACTTACGGCAATGTCTATCTCGGACAGTTTAAATTAAAGGACGTAATCGCAAGCGGTGTGCGTGTGATAAGCTACGACAATCCGACAGATCCGACTGCTGAGAAAACAGCAAAGGCTTTATTATACAGCGATATAGCCGAAAAAAATAATTTTGACTCCGAAAACAATACTGTAAGCTATTATCTGTTTACCAAGTGCGAGCATAAGAATGAGGACGGCAGTTATGCCTTTAATGACAGCGGTATATGCAAATACTGTAACTCTGAGTTTGCCGCAAGCGTAAGCTATACGGTTGACGGAAGTGCAAAGACAGAGCTGTTCAGCAATATATGCGACGCTTTTGACAAGGCTAATGAGATAGGTACGGCTACAGTAACGCTGTATAAGGATATTACAGACAGCGAACGTACACAGGAGATTACCGTTATGGGCAATGTAACGCTTGAACTGAACGGTAAAACACTGGGTGGTCGTTATGGCATAGCGCGTATATCGGTATCTGACGGTGGCACGCTTACTGTAAACGGCGATGGCGATATGGATACACCTATTTACGTTAATGAAAACTCAAAATTAGTCATTAACGGCGGTGGATACTTCAATTCTGTGTCAGTTAAAAAAGGAGGCAACGCAGAAATAGGCGGCGGCACTATACAAGGTCTGTCCGTTCGCGGTAACGTAAAACTCAGCGGCGGTAAATTCAACGACATCGAGATATTTAACGGCAATCTTGAATCTGTACTGGCAGACGGTTATGCGTATAAAAATGCTGACGGCACTTGGCTTTCGATTGATGAGCGTGAAAAAGATAGCTATTTGGGCGGTTCTAAAGGAGCGTTATCCGTAGAAGAAGCACCCATAAAGAGCGCAAGTATTTCGTGGGCAGGCGGAGAAGCGCCTGTTATATACCGTAACGGAGCGAAAAAATTAAAAGTCAATGTTATATGCGATGTGGCGGACACTTCAAAGCGGATAACCTATTCGGACTATGTAAACGGCAATAATCGCAGTAAAGATTCTAAGCTTTCTGTTAACTGGTATATGGTATTCGGTTATAAAATCGGTGAGATTGTAGCGGAAGACGGTGAGGTTGAATATTACACTGTACTGAAGTGTGACGGATACGAATATAAGTCGAATGCACTTAAGTTTACACTTGCGACCTGCTCGCACCCTGAGGATAGCTTTAATAACGAAACCGACGGTTTGGTATTCTGCGGTATATGTGATTTATTGATAGAAGCCGAGGTAGTAGATGCTGACGGCAAGTCGTTAGGTTATGCGGATATAGAGAGTGCCATAAAGCTGGCACAGGAGAACGAGGGCAGCACTGTAAAGCTGATTTCGGAAAGAGTACCTGCGTCCATTACCGTGACGGGCGGTAAGTTTACTGTTGACTTTAACGGTAAAGAGGCATATTGTCAGTTCACTGTCAACGGCGGTGACGTGACTTTCACTTCTTCGGCAGTACAGGACGTGAGCAATCAAAATCTGCCAAGCGGAATCACAGTTAACGGAACTGACGCTGAGGTTACAATTGACGGTAAAATCAAGCTGGGAAGAGTAAGAATAATCAGCAGTACGCTTACAGTAAACAGTACCGATGGTTATATCGGTGAACTGTCAATAGAAGGCGGAAATGCTGTTATAGACGGTGCAAATATTGATGCACTGTCAATAAATGGCGGAGCGACTGTTATAAACGGTGCAAATATTGATGCACTGAAAGCTAACGGCGGAGACACGGTCATCAATGATGTTAATGCCGATTCTTTAGCTATGTGTGACAACCGCTCCGGTGGAAGCGAATATAACATCTCTATCGTAAGCGGTAGGTTCGGCAGTTTCACTTGCGAAAATGGAAGCAATTATACTTTAGGTAGGGCAATTGCGAGCGGAAGCGTAGTTTCGGCCGATAGTATGAATGGCATTACTGTTTACACATACGAAGCTATTCAGACCATGACCAGTACCTATAGAATTTTTGTTGATAAGTGCAACCATAAGGACAAAAACGGCAGTTATGTGCTTGACGGTAATCCCTGTCCTTACTGCAATGAGGAAATTGTTGCAACTGTAAGCTATACTGCCGGCGGAAGCGAAAATACGGATCTGTTCAGCGATATTTATGACGCTTTTGAAAGGGCTAATGAGATAGGTACGGCTACTGTAACGCTGCAGAAGAACATCACGGACGATATTACAGATACGATAGCTGTTACAGGCAATGTTACGCTTGAACTTAACGGTAAAAGGCTCTCACAACCCGGTACTGATGTATGGTATTCCATAGAAGTAACGAGCGGTAAGCTGACCGTTAACGGCAGTGGCTTAATAAAACGTGTTGCCGTTTGCAACGGCAGCGATGCGGAAATCAACGGTGGTACTCTCTCTGACTTCATAATTAAAGACGGCGGTAACGCTGTAATTAAAGGCGGTCAATTCTACAGCTTACAGGTTTCAGGCGAAGGCAGAAACGTAGGACAGCTTCTTGCGGACGGCTATGCCTATTGGAGTTTTATCGATTCCGGCATCTGGTCTACTATTGCAGAGCGTGAAAAGCAGGATATAGCTAATGTAGAAGTAAGGACAGCGCCGATAAAGAGCGCAACGGCGACAGCAAATAAGACTGTGCTGTACCGCAACGGCGGAGGTGCACGGCAGATCTTATTTAACTTCAATGTTAATACAAGCGACGGATACACGATAAGCGATGCCAATAAGGTCACAGTCGGTTTATATGTAGGCGATACCTTAATAAGAGAGCTCGACTTCGTCGGAAATTCATATACGTTTGCAAATGCAGATGAAATTTCCGATACTGACGGCACTGTAAAGGCACATCTTGTTATCAAGTTAAACGGATACGAATATGTGACCGATGATGTCGAGTTTGAAATGGCGACCTGTACGCATCCGTATGACGCATTAACGACAGACGAGCATGATTACTATCGTTGTTCGTTATGTGATGCCAGCATAAATGCGATACTTGTTAAAACAAACGGCGACAAGGCATGCTATACCGACAATGTGCCCGAAGCATTTGAAGCGGCACAGCTTGAGGAGAACAACGGCTGTACATTAGAATTATACAGAGGTGTGAACAGAGACTGTGAGATCACACAGGGCAGCTTTACCGTTTTATTCAAGAAAACGGGAAGTGCATCTGCTGTGATCAAAGTAAGCGGCGGAAATGTCAAGATCACGGGAGATGACGGCTGTACATTATCGAAGTATCCGGGAAGCTCGGTGGGATATCTCATAGCTGTAACGGGCGGCACGGTAACGTTTGATGACATAACTATCAATGATGACAGTATCAGCGTAAGCGGCGGCAAGACTGTTATAAACGGCGGTACTTATAATAAGCTGAGCGTCAGCGGAGGTACGGTCACTATAAACAGCGGTACATTCAGCAGCATAGATGTAAGCGCAGAGGGCAAGGCACTGAAAGATCTGCTCGGCGAGAACAAGGCGTTTACGACAAGCGACGGAAAGCTGTTTGACGCAAGCAAGGTTTCGGAAAGCGATAATTCACTTACGGTAATCGACCACAGCAAGCATGAGTATGACGAAACAGGAAGGTGCGGCTGCGGTTATCAGTGTGCACACAGTGAGATCAATGCGGAAGGTGTATGCAACGAGTGCAATGCAAAGATGTATGCTGCAGTCACTGTAAAGAGTGAGACCGGAACAACGGTAAAATACTTTACAAAACTTACGGAAGCGTTTGAGTTTGCGGCAAAGAACGAAAACAAAGGCTGTACGCTGAAAATGCTCAGAGATTTCTTCGATAGAAATACTGACATTAACGTAAACGGCGGAGAACTTACTGTCGATATGAACGGCTTTGGTGTCTATATCAATAGCTTTAACGGATCCGGAACCCAAATCACTATACGCAGTGACAGTAAGTGTACTTTTGGGGTTGAAAATGGATTTAGCATGGACGGCGGCACTGTTACTTTCTCGGGAGAGGTCAGCGTAGTTTGCCAGAATGTGAAATTAAATGCCACATATTTCTCCTCCTATGTTGAAACGCTGAAAATTGACACGCTGATTTTAGAAGACGGTGTTCTGCTTAAACAGCTGGCAAGTATCACGAATGCTAATATCGCTAATATAGACTGCTCAAGTGAAATTTATCTTTATCAAATTTTAGCGAGCGGCAGCCGTGTCGATTCTCAGCTGTACAGCGATCTGAAAGCAAACGCTTCGTCAAACTTCGATAACGTAAGAATAATAAGATGCGACCACCCGGACGGTGTGGGCAGAGATAACCGTTGCATATACTGCAATTCATTGATCGCTGCAAGCGTAAGCTATACCGAGAACGGAGCGGAAAAGACAGAATATTTTGTTAAGGAAGATCTGGGAAAGGCGTTTGCCAAGGCAAACAGCGTTGCAATTGCAACAATAACAATGCTGATGTCTTCCGCTTATGATACAGACTACCTCCCTGTTACAGGTGATGTTACACTTATTGCAAATGGCGATAACGCCATCTTGTATAATACAGTAAAGGTCGCCGATGGCGGTAAGCTGACACTTAGAGGCAACGCCAATATTTTCGCTGTAATTGCCGAGCCGGGCTCCAGGTTGACTGCCGAAGAAGCCACAAGAATCGCATATCTCACCGTAAACGGCGGAGATGTTAAGCTCAGCGGCGGACAATATGATAACATTACGGTAAAAGATGGCAAGATAACAGATATTCTCGGCAACGGCTATGCGTATAAGAAAACAGAGGGCGGTGCATGGCTGACGCTTAAAGAACGTGAGGTGTCGGAAGCAAGCGGTGTTACCGTTGCTAAGGCACCGATAGTACAAGCAACGCTTAGCACAGAAATGAACAAGCTGTATCGCAACAGCAACGCAAATTCCACGCTGAAGTTCAACCTGTCTCTTGCTAACGGCTCGAACCTGAACGACTCGTATGTAAGTAAGAGATACGGTATAAACTCCTATGTAAGCGGAGATATAATTTATAGCAGCTTAAGCGCACTTGTAAAGGACGCTAAATTGTCGGCAGACGAAATAATTGATAAGGCAGGCGACAGCGATGTTGCCGAGATATACTTCGTAGTTACTACCGGTGACGGCTATGAAATAAAGTCGAACACTGTAAGTATAGACCTTGTTGATTGTGATCATTCTCAGGTGGTCGATCCTACAGCGGACAAGGAAACCGCAGGTAATATTACCGAGCCGACATATTGCGAGATATGCGAGAGCAAGTTCAATGCAAAGATAACAAAGGGCGACGATGTCAAGTATTATAACAATCTTGACGAGGCTGCGAAAGACGCTCAGAAGAGCGAAAACGAGGGCTGTACCTTATATCCGCTTTATAACAAGAACGGATACGGCGGTCAGTTAGTCATAACCGAAGGTAACTTCACGCTCAAGTACGCAGTTCGTACAGCGTTCTCACGTCCGATCATCATAAACGGCAAGGCAAAGCTGACGGTTACGGGACGTTGTGCGGTGACAGCGTTTGAGAATCAAGACGCATTTATAGTGCAGGGCGGTGATGTCACATTTGAGGGGCTTGCTACAGGCAGCAATGTGACCATAAACGGCGGAAATGTTACAATGGCCGCAAACAATATAAATTGCCTTACAATAAACGGCGGTAATGTATCCATTTCGTCAGGTGGGTTTGCCGAAATCATAACTAATGCCCCGAATAAGGTGATAGCCGATTATATCGATCCCGGCTTCTGGGTACAGGACAGAGGAACAAAAGAGTGGATAGATATATACAGTCTTAATAAGGCAACGGCATCATCGACAAACGGACTTACGGTACGGTTATGTCCGATGCAGATAATCAAGCCGATTGATACTGTATATTACACCAACGGTTATTATCCAGGCGACATACCGTCACTTCAAATAAATGCAGAGCCGTGGTATTCAAACGAGGTTGACGCAAAAGTTGCTTATCAGTGGTTCGCCATTGATGAAAACGGCTACGAAACAGTGATAGAGGGCGCTACAGACAGAAAGCTGTCGCTCGAAAATCTCACAACGGGCAGGTACTACTGCCGTCTTACCTACAGCAATGCTACAACGGCGGGAGTTTCGATGGCGTCGGACGTTGTAACGGCTACGATAACCGAATGTGAGCATTCCGGAGGAGAGGCTACCTGCACCGAAAAGGCAAAGTGTGAAATATGCGGTGCGGAGTATGGCGAACCTCTCGGTCACGACTATGTTGTAATCAAAGTAGTTGAGCCTGACTATCGCAACGAAGGCTACAGCGTATTTGAATGCACAAGATGTAAGGATTCATATATCGGAAACCGTGTTCCCGTAAAGCCTATTCCCGATGTGGAAGAAATAGCGGTTGAAAAGACAACATACAATGAAGTCGATATAAGCTGGAAGAATATAAGCGGCGTTGACGGATATTATGTCGAATGCTATGTCGGCAATCAGTGGAAGCAGATCGGCTTCAGCACGGACGGCGACAGAGTAGCGGCAAAGCTGAGCGGTCTTTCTGCAGGTCTTAAATATAAGGTAAGGATAGCGGCTTATGCAGGAAGCTTCACCGCCAAGTTCAGATGTTTCTATGTTGATACTGTTCCTTCTCCCGTATGGAATATAAATACGGTGAAGGCTACCGATGAAACGGTAAGAATAAGCTGGAGCAGAAACGCCAGAGCGGACGGCTACAAGGTAGAGTGGTACATTAATAATCAGTGGTCCGTAAAGACTGTTACCGGCAACAATAATATATCGGCGGTTATAGACGGACTTTGTGCAGGAACACGATATAAAGTAAGGGTAAGCGCATATAAGGGCGACCTTTACAGTCCGTATACATATGGCTATATCGATACGCTCCCGTCAAAAGTTACGGGTATTACGAAGACAGTAACATCTTCTTCGTTTACGCTTAAATGGGATAAGAACGAAAGTGCGGACGGTTATACCGCTCAGTACTATGCAGACGGTAAGTGGAATGAAAAGACGCTGACCGGCAATAACAAAACTACCGTTACAATAGGCTCGCTTAAGGGCTACAAAACCTACAAGGTCAGAATAAAGGCTTATAAGGGTGAGCTTGAGAGTGCATTCGACGATATTTATATCACTACCGCTCCGACAAAGGTCAGCGGTCTTAAGGTAAAGAGCGCAGTTGACTCAAAAGCAGTAGTTATATGGAATGCGGATGCGAACGCTGACGGATATAACGTAGAATATTATATCGGCGGTAAGTGGGTCAAAAAGACCATAACCGATAATAAGACAGCAAAGGCTGTGCTTGGCGGACTTACACCTTACAGCACATGTAAAGTAAGGGTAAGAGCGTATAAGGACAATCTGTACGGCGATTACAGCTATACTACGGTTACTGCAGTGCTTTCACCGGTAACCAATATCAAGGTTGTATCGGCAAAAAGCAACTCGATAACCGTTAAGTGGGGTAAAAACGCCAGTGCAGACGGATATAAGGTTGAAATTTACAAAGGCGGCAAGTGGGTCAAAAAGACGTTAAAGGGCAGTACGAATGCTACTGTCACTATTGGCGGACTCAGGGCCGGAAGCGTGTATAAGGTAAGGATTGCGTCTTATAAGGGTGCAAATACAAGCACTTATACTTATGCAAATGTGAAGACAGCCAAATAAGCTGACAGTAAAAAAAGAGAACACCGGGCGACCGGTGTTCTCTTTTGTGTATCAGATGCGTTTTTACTATAAGAACAAACTGAGCCGTAAGCAAGGGTGCTTACGGCTGTAGTTTGTTTATTGCTTTTTATGATGCCGCCGTTTCGCTGTCCTGCGGTAAGCAGAATTTTGAAAAAGGCGAATCCGGTGCGGCTCACAGCCGCCGCTTACTTGAAGTATCTGTTCAGCAGACCCTCGAAAGCCTTACCGTGACGGGCTTCGTCCTTAGCCATCTCGTGAACTGTGTCGTGGATAGCGTCAAGATTTAACTGCTTTGCTCTCTTTGCGAGGTCAAGCTTGCCCTGTGTAGCGCCGTGCTCTGCGGCAACTCTCTTTTCGAGGTTTTCCTTAGTCGATGCACTTACAACATCGCCTAAAAGCTCTGCGAACTTTGCAGCGTGTTCAGCCTCTTCCCAAGCTGCCTTTTCGTAGTAAAGGCCTACCTCGGGGTAACCTTCTCTGTGAGCGGCTCTTGCCATAGCGAGATACATACCTACCTCTGTGCATTCGCCCTCGAAGTTAGCCTTTAAACCTGCAAGAATCTCTTCATCCTCAACTGCCTTTGCAATGCCTACCTTGTGCTCGTCTGCAAATACAAGCTTTTCGCTTTCCTTAAGCTCTATGAACTTGCTGCCGGGAACCTTGCACTGGGGGCAGAACTCGGGAGGTGTATCTCCCTCATGAACGTAACCGCATACCGGACATACCCACTTTTTCATAGTAAATTACCTATCCTTTCATAGTGATAAAATCATTATTTTCTTATTGTTTTTAATGAAATCAGTAACGTTTACTGATTTGTTGGTTTTATTATAACCGATACTTCGGCATTTGTCAAGAGGTTTTTGAAAATTTTTTTGGGGAAATTGGGTTAGTTGTGGATTACTAAAAAGGGCGAGGTTTTGGAAGGGTTGGTGAGGGGCGAGTTGTGATTGTGAACGCTTAGAAGTTTTAGGGATAGAAGTTCTATCAACTTCAATCCCCACCGTCTTGACGGCAGACCGACTTAGTAATTATAAAAGTCGGATATATCGCATAAAAACGCTGTAAAATTAGGCTTGTGCCTTGCCGTCAAGCCACCTCCC
>CEAZ01047482.1_pt1 | contig 14601 bp, 9 predicted proteins | sample 557361 | NCBI WGS metagenome assembly CEAZ01 (sample SAMEA3182074, study PRJEB8094) | gut metagenome | biome: human; feature: gut; material: Stool; isolation source: human stools | place: Canada | collected 2012-02-22 | reverse complement strand
CCTAATTCCTTCAACTGATTTTCAGTAGAGAAAATCATAGAATCAGCTTGATTCAATTTGTCAATCTTTTCACGTTCCTTCTTGTCTGCTTCTGCATTAGCTTCAGCTTCGGCTTTCATCTTTTCGATTTCTTCCTTACTCAAACCAGAGGAGGCTTCGATACGGATAGCTTGTTCCTTACCGGTAGCCTTATCCTTTGCAGATACTTTCAAAATACCGTTAGCGTCAATATCAAACGTTACTTCAATCTGAGGAACACCACGACGAGCTGGAGCAATACCAGTCAAATTGAACTGACCGATTGATTTATTCTGTGAAGCCATCGGACGTTCACCCTGAAGTACATGGATAGTCACTTCAGTCTGGTTATCGGCAGCTGTAGAGAAGGTCTCACTCTTACGAGCCGGGATAGTAGTGTTTGCATCAATCAACTTAGTCATTACACCACCCAATGTTTCGATACCCATTGACAACGGAGTAACATCCAGCAATACAACACCCTTGATTTCATCTGTCAAAACAGCACCCTGAACAGCAGCACCTACAGCAACAACTTCATCAGGATTCACGCCCTTAGAAGGAGTCTTGCCGAAGAATTTCTCTACTAATTCCTGAACAGCCGGAATACGAGAAGAACCACCTACAAGGATTACTTCATCGATATCAGAGTTGCTCAGACCTGCATCGCTCATAGCTTTCTTACAAGGTTCAAGACAAGCCTGAATCAAATTGTGAGCTAAAGCTTCAAATTTAGCACGGGTCAAAGTCTTAACCAAGTGCTTAGGCATACCGTCTACGGGCATGATGTATGGCAGGTTGATTTCAGTTGAAGTAGAAGAAGACAATTCAATTTTTGCCTTTTCTGCAGCCTCTTTCAAACGCTGCATTGCCATCGGGTCTTTTGTCAAATCCGCACCTTCGTCATTCTTGAATTCCTGCACCAACCAATCAATGATCACTTGGTCGAAATCGTCACCACCCAAATGAGTATCACCATTAGTAGAAAGTACTTCGAACACACCACCACCAAATTCAAGGATAGAGATATCAAATGTACCACCACCAAGGTCGAACACAGCAATCTTCATATCTTTGTGAGCCTTATCAAGCCCATAAGCCAAGGCAGCGGCTGTCGGTTCGTTCACAATACGTTTAACCTCCAAACCTGCAATCTGACCAGCCTCTTTAGTAGCCTGACGTTGTGAGTCCGAGAAGTATGCCGGAACGGTGATAACGGCTTCTGTAACTTCTTGTCCCAGATAATCCTCAGCTGTTTTCTTCATCTTCTGCAGAATCATAGCTGAAATTTCTTGCGGAGTATAAAGACGTCCGTCGATATCTACACGTGGGGTATTATTGTCACCTTTCACTACTTTATAAGGGACACGGGCTATTTCCTTCTGTACCTGATCCCAAGTTTCACCCATGAAACGCTTGATAGAAAAAATAGTACGTTGCGGGTTAGTGATTGCCTGACGTTTTGCAGGATCACCTACTTTACGTTCGCCACCGTCGACAAATGCAACGATAGATGGAGTAGTACGTTTACCTTCACTGTTTGCGATTACTACCGGTTCATTACCTTCAAATACTGAAACACATGAGTTTGTGGTTCCTAAGTCAATACCAATAATCTTTCCCATAATTATATATCTTTATTTATTTGTTTTCAATTAAACTGATTTCTTGGCGAATGGTTCACGAAGGATTTCTTTTTTTCTTTGGTGCACCAACCGCACGTCCTTCATAAAACAAACGGTATGCCAAAAATAAGAATGTGACAAAGGCTGACAAAATGACTGATTTATTTGTTATATGATACTTTTAGATGGATTTATATAAGGCAAGAATGTCAGAATTCCACCAAACAGAATACTTGTCAGCATCCTACCATAATGCCATAAATGCAATCGGCCTATTTTCTCGTTTATGAGAAAATAGGCCGACCATATCTATTTGAATGTATATGGATTATCGTTTCTTCAACACCAGCAATTCATTTCCATTTTCACCTAATAAGTATACTTTATTATCTTTCATGCTGAAACTTTTTGTTTCATTCAAAGCATTCAGCACAATAGTTTCAGTTTCCATATCAGGACACATCATCATGGTAGTAGCAACATTGTCAAATCTCAAAGAATTGGGTTTTCCATCTTCCTGCGTTAATGCACCATTAATAGTATTACAGCCCATATTACCGTAAATGCGGCTTTCATCCAAATTAAAACCGATAAAAGGAGTTACCTCAGCCGTACCTACAATCTTCTTTCCATTCACCAATTCAATAACCCATTCTCCTGAAAGATCAGACAGTGACACTTCCGGAGCCGCCTTCTTTTCCAAAGTCATCAACGGCTGACCATCTTGATTACATAGAGTTATCACACTAGGCTTGTCAGAAACCGTCTGGAAAGAAGTCACTTTATCCAATGCACCCAATACCATCTGCTCAGTCTTCATATCAGGGCACATCATGCGGGTACTTCCTATCTGTCCAAACTTCAATGTACCTGGCTTCAGAGAGTCGGCTTCAAAACTTCCCATCATACGGTTACATCCGCTATTTCCATAAATACGTTTCTGAGCTACATCAAAACCAATGAAAGGCATTCTCTCTGTAGATATCTTTTGTCCATCCACCTCTGTAATATTCCATTCCCCATCCAGAGAAGAAACAGACAACATATTCTTTCCACTACCACAAGATACAATCAATGCTCCGGCACAAATAGCCATCATTTCTAATACTAGTTTTTTCATATTATTTTTTTGTTAAATCTGTTAGTTTAGTGTGCAAAACTAACCATTTTATTTTTCACTATAGCAATTATACACAAAAATTTTATACCTTTGTATGAATTTATATATACTAACACTTAAAGCGATGAAAAAGTTTTTAACCATTTTAATTGGGGCAACAAGCTGTAGCTTATGCACTTATGCACAAAACGGATATATAGTCACGACTACTTCACAACAAACAAGTATTTCCGTAGAGTCTTTGGAAAAACAGTTTATAAACGATCATTTCAAGCATTACAACCTGTGTGACTGGACACCAGGCATGAAATTCATGGTGATACCGGAACGTAAAGACATCATTATTCCTCCTTTTAAATCGACGGAGACTAATAAGGAGGTGGATACAGGAGATTTAAAACATAAAATTTTTGAATATCTAGGTTCGGAAATTACCGAACGGGGTTTTGTACATTTTAACTTTGAATGTGAAGGGCAACAATATTATCACGAACTTAAAAACACCACTTTGGAACAATATTGCCTAAAGCCCAAAGCTGGTATCCCTACCCTTGCCTACCTGGGTGATGTGGACATAGCCAAAGAGTTGCTGGAAAGACAAACCTTATATATGCGTACCAACAAAGTACGTATAGATGACCCCAACAGCACATCGGGCTATAAAGAAGTCCCGATTGGTATGAATGAAGAAGTAACTGTAACAGCTGTCAGAGTGGGCAGCCGCGCATACCCTGTAAAAATCGTATTCCAAGACAAGAAAGGAAACACCTACTATCAGCCGGTAGCTATATCAAAGACTAATTGCGGCATGGCAGACAGTGATTTTATTATGGAAAATAAAAATAAATATTTTCCAAATTCATTTAGCTTCAGTGATGCAAATACAAAAAAATCAAAGAACCTGATGAGCAAATATGGGAAAAAACCTGTCTATCTGAAAGCGGAAACGGAATGTCTGGATGAAACAGATACTCCGGTGAGACTTCCCCGATATACACAATTCACCATCAAAAATATAATCTCACAAAACAACTCCCCTTACATCTTTTTAGAGCTGGAAGACATAGATGGAAAGAATTATAAGATAAAAGCTACATTCACCCATACGAGTGTAGTTGATGTGATTTTACAATCAGACAATTATTTTACGGTTCTATTCGGCATAGGTAACTTACGAGCCAAGTATCCGAATATCACAGAAGAAGTTTGGAACATGATAAGCCGCGGTAAGGTACGGAAAGGAATGACAACCGACGAATGTCGTTTGGCTTTGGGTAATCCCATACGCATTCATATAGTCACGGGTGACCATGAAACATGGTCCTACGAAAGAAAAACATTAGATTTCACCAATAAGAAACTAGATCATATCAACTAATACCCAAAATATTTTGTTATCTTTGCCCTGTGAACGGTAATGTTTGCCGGGCATTTTATTTTAACAAGAATAAAAAACAGCAAATGGGTAAAGTATTAATTATCGGTGCAGGCGGTGTAGGTACTGTCGTAGCACACAAAGTGGCTCAGAATCCGGATGTATTCACTGACATCATGATCGCCAGCCGTACAAAATCAAAATGTGATGCAATCGTAAAAGCTATCGGCAATCCAGCTATTAAGACTGCACAGGTAGATGCGGACAATGTAGACGAACTGGTAGCCCTGTTTAATAGTTTCAAACCCGAAATCGTCATCAATGTAGCTCTGCCTTATCAAGATCTGACCATCATGGAAGCTTGTCTGAAGGCTGGAGTGAATTATCTGGATACAGCAAACTATGAACCGAAAGATGAAGCTCATTTCGAATACAGTTGGCAGTGGGCTTATAAGAAACGTTTTGAAAACGCAGGACTGACAGCTATACTGGGTTGTGGGTTCGACCCGGGAGTAAGTGGTATTTATACAGCCTACGCTGCAAAACATCATTTTGACGAGATGCACTACTTGGATATTGTGGACTGTAATGCCGGTAACCATCACAAAGCGTTTGCTACCAATTTTAATCCTGAAATCAATATCCGCGAAATTACTCAGAACGGACGTTATTATGAAGAAGGCAAATGGGTGACCACCAAACCATTGGAATACCACAAGGATCTGACTTATCCCAATATCGGTCCTCGTGATTCCTACTTGCTGTATCATGAAGAGCTGGAATCATTAGTTAAGAATTTCCCGACTATCAAACGTGCTCGCTTTTGGATGACTTTCGGTCAGGAATATCTGACTCATCTGCGTGTCATCCAGAATATCGGTATGGCCCGTATTGACGAAATAGATTATAACGGAACGAAAATTGTTCCGTTACAATTCCTAAAAGCCGTACTCCCCAATCCACAGGATCTAGGAGAAAATTATGAAGGCGAAACTTCTATCGGATGCCGCATCCGAGGCGTAAAGGATGGCAAAGAACGTACTTACTATGTTTACAACAACTGTAGCCATCAAGAAGCTTACAAAGAAACTGGAATGCAGGGAGTGAGCTATACAACAGGAGTTCCTGCCATGATTGGAGCCATGATGTTCCTGCAAGGATTGTGGAAACGTCCAGGAGTATGGAATGTAGAAGAGTTTGATCCCGATCCATTTATGGAACAACTGAACAAACAAGGGCTGCCTTGGCATGAAGTATTTGATGGTGATTTAGAACTTTAAAAAGTGATTAACGGCCCATGGTAAGTAATTCATACCTGCGGCCACAATAACCATAAATCATTAACCACTAAAAAAATGAACATAGGAGATAAAGTCCCAGAAATATTAGGCTTGAACGAAAAAGGAGAAGAAATTCGTTTAAGTGATTACAAAGGAAAAAAGATAGTACTTTATTTTTATCCTAAAGATATGACATCGGGTTGTACTGCCCAGGCATGTAACTTGCGTGATAATTATGCGGAACTGCGCGCCCATGGTTATGAAGTAATCGGTGTCAGTGTGAATGATGCCAAATCGCATCAGAAATTCATTGAAAAGAACGAGCTGCCCTTTACTCTTATTGCCGATACCGACAAGAAGTTGGTAGAACAATTCGGAGTATGGGGAGAAAAAAGTATGTACGGACGTAAATATATGGGTATATTCCGTACGACTTTCATCATCAACGAAGAAGGCGTGATTGAACGTATCATCTCTCCCAAAGAGGTGAAAACAAAAGAACACGCACAACAAATTTTATAAACCAACAGATTTATGGCAAAAAAAGATAACGAAGAAATTCCATTCTCAGCAGCTCCAGGTGCCGGAAATAGTGAAAAACTGAAAGCACTGCAAGCTGCAATGGATAAGATAGAGAAAACTTTTGGTAAAGGCTCTATCATGAAAATGGGTGATGACAACGTACAGGAAGTGGAAGTGATTCCTACCGGGTCTATCGCCTTGAACGCCGCATTAGGGGTAGGCGGCTATCCCAAAGGTAGAATCATAGAAATTTATGGTCCCGAATCATCCGGTAAGACTACATTGGCTATCCATGCCATTGCTGAAGCTCAGAAGGCAGGCGGCATTGCAGCTTTCATTGATGCCGAACATGCTTTCGACCGTTTCTATGCGGCCAAACTGGGAGTGGATGTAGATAACTTATGGATATCACAACCCGATAACGGTGAGCAGGCACTTGAAATTGCTGAGCAGCTAATACGATCATCCGCTATTGATATCATTGTTATCGACTCTGTCGCGGCATTGACTCCAAAAGCTGAGATTGAAGGAGATATGGGTGATAACAAAGTAGGTTTACAAGCGCGTTTGATGTCTCAGGCTTTGCGTAAGCTTACGTCAGCCATCAGCAAAACCAATACAACTTGTATTTTTATCAACCAGTTGCGTGAAAAAATCGGTGTCATGTTTGGTAATCCAGAAACAACTACCGGTGGTAATGCTCTGAAATTCTATGCTTCCGTACGTTTGGATATCCGTCGCTCCACTCAACTGAAAGATGGTGAAGAAGTAATCGGCAACCAGACTAAAGTAAAAGTAGTGAAAAACAAAGTGGCACCTCCTTTCCGTAAAGCCGAATTCGATATCATGTTTGGTGAAGGTATCTCAAGAGCTGGTGAAATCATTGATTTGGGTGCTGATTTAGGCATCATCAAGAAAAGCGGTTCATGGTACAGCTACAACGAAACCAAACTGGGACAAGGACGTGACGCTTCCAAACAAGTGATTCAGGATAACCCCGAACTGGCGGAAGAACTGGAAGGTTTGATTTTCGCAGCACTGAAAGAGCAAGAATAAACCGTTCTCACATATATGCAATATATTACATTCATGACCAGTATATACAAAAACAATACATGTTAATAAAAAAACCGTTTTAACCATAATAATAAGGTTAAAACGGTTTTATCCTTAAACATTATTTCCAATCACAATTTTTCAACTTTTATAAAAGACTTGTATCCCATATTTTACAAAAAGCATCTACTTTTTCAATTCAAATCCTAACATCAGCCCGTCATAAGCTTCAGCTACACTGTTAAGAGTGGCAGCTGTAGAATTTACTTTGGAAGCCGCTCCAGTAATCACCTTTAGAATAGACATCAACTTATCGGCATTAAACACAAGACTCATACTATTGCCTGTTACTGTCACATAAGCTACCGTCTGTATGCCCAACTTACTTTTCATAATAATCGTCTTAGCTTCCTCATCAAAAACATAAGTGCCGCTTACCGTACGTCTTTTCAATATATATGAATAAGTACCATCCTCCTTGAAAATATACTTAATACTAGTCAAACCAATCTTATCATATATAGTCTGTAATTTTTCTTCCACTTCTTTGGCCGCTACCTCTCCACCAGCCTTTGCCAGTAACTGATCACTCTCGAACTGACATTCAGGAGCCTGATAAGACCAAGTCCCCACAATAGAATGAGCCGTAGTAGCCTTGTTACCAATTGCCGCCTTTGCCACTCCTGTCAATATAGATTTCAAATCCTGCGCCTCAGCATGAACAGAACACATACATAATAACAAAACAACTCCCCACCATTTAAAAACATTCTTTTTCTTCATATACTTAATTACTTATAATATTCAACGACAAAGATAAAACAAAGAGACGAAAAGATAAATAACATCACATTGTAATTTAACAAAATATGCTACATTATGAAATAGAACATATATAATAGGAAACAAACGATAAAGGACAAGTTACAGCCTTATCACCACATACTTGTCCTTTATTTCAAGAAAATACCTTTTAACAATCTCTTACCTCATCACAGTTATATTACAATAGATAATTCAATCATTCTTATTTCCATTCACTATGTTGCTCCAACATCGGATTCGTATCAATCTCACCTTGCGGAATAGGCCAAACCAAATCTTGCGCACCACGAAGATTACCCCGCGAAACTACTCCAAAGCCATAGAATGACTGGTCTTTCTGCATACGCTTTTGAGCATTTTCAAATTCTCCCCAACGGTAAAGATCTGCAAAACGCAAATCTTCAAAAGCCAATTCCACACGGCGTTCGTGACGTACAATGGCGCGCAATTCTTCTTTATTCAAATTAGTTCCTTCCACTACTTCTACCGCTGGCATACCAACACGAGCACGAACTTCATTAATACATCCTGTTATTTCGGCTTGTGGATAACCACCTTTCTCAATCATAGCTTCAGCAAGTGACAAAAGTACCTCTGCATAACGGATAACATAGAAGTCAAGACTACCGTCATATTCATTAACTGTATCTTCTGGAGTGTACCATTTACGAATACAACAGGTAGAACTTGCCGGCAAATTATTAGTAAACAGTTTTCCGTTCCATTCCATACCAGGTAACATCAATGTACCTTTCATACGAGGATCACGATTCTCATAACGTCCCATATCCGGATTAGCCTTCGTATGGGCTCCTTGAACAAGACTTCCTTTAAATAAAGGTGACTTATCGATGGGCAACCCATCTATACAATAAAAATCATCACACAAGTTCATAGAACCTTCAATAGCATTCATTGGAGCAGACCAACAAACCCCAAAGCAACTTCCTTCACCTAATCCCGGACCTTTAAAATGGACACTCAACAATACTTCTGCTGCCGTTTCATTTTGCTCTTTAAACAAATCAGCATAATTGGCAGCATAATCAGTTCCGTCACCCGACTTAAAAAGCTGCACTTTTCCTACTACATTTTTATAAGCCGTTATTGCCTCGTCCCAACGTTGATTAAAAAGAGCAATTCGTCCCATAATGGCATAACCTGCTTCTTGGGACATACGTCCTTTTTGCGCTTTCCCTATAACTGGTATTTTAGGAATCCAAGTCTTCAAATCTTCCAGCAAGGACGAAATAATCTGACTACGTTCCGCCTTGGGAGCCTGTGCTTCAGCCAAAGTTAAAGGTTTCGTCAGATAAGGGACATCACGGAATACGGAGGTCAGATTGCAATACATCAAAGCTCGTAATGCTATTGCTTCCGCCTTGTATGCATCTATCTTTTCAGCCTCCATCGGAATACGTTCCACATTCTCTACCAACATATTACAACGCTTAATCACTTCATAATTAGCATTCCAGTACATAGAAAAGCATTCATCGGTAGTGGAAGAAGCACATTTCGAGATAGAACTTCCCAGCATCCAATCACCCCATGTGTGGTCTCCATTATCCGTACTGGTTTCACGTCCTAGAAATCCAAACTTCCAGCCATCAATATTGTCATCATATAAATTCTGGCTCTGCATGGCATCATAGCAAGCTGTCAAAGCCATCAATGCATCCGATTCGGTCTGCCAATAAGTGGTTTGAGAAGGCTGATTCGGAGAATCCGTCTGCAAAAAACTATCTGAACATGCACTGGTAACCAATAACACTCCAGAAAAAAATAAAACTCTGCATATATTTTTTGTACTTTTTACCATAATGTATATCCTCCTTATAAGTTAGAATTGAATATTTAGCCCAAATGAATAAGTGCGCATATTGGGATGTACGTCATTTCTAGCATCACCCGATGTTTTTTCCGGATCCCAGTTTTTCAAAGACGTAAATGTCAAAAGGTTGCTTCCGGCAAAATAAACACGGACACTGGAAACACCCATCTTAGCAAGTCCAGGCTGACGGAATGTATAGCCGAATTCCAAGTTCTTCAAACGTAAGTAACTGGAATTTTCTAACCAGAATGAAGAATAAGAATCATTCATAGTATTACCCAATGCCGGCATAGAAGCATTTACGTTGCCGGCAGAATAACGATCCAACCAACGTTCGGTTAAGTTACCGCGAATATCGGTAGAAGTTTCCCAACTGTAACGGTAAATACCTCCCACTCCTTGCCAAAAAGTAGACAAGTCAAAATTCTTCCAAGAAGCTCCTAAATTGAAGCTATAAGAATATTTAGGAAAAGGATTGCCAATAATATCACGATCATCAGCAGTAATATTACCATCATCATTCAAATCAGCATACATAATATCGCCCAATTTAGGAGCCACACCATTTTGTTTAATGACTTCCCCTTTTGAATTAGTACGCTGTAAATCAGCTTCTGTACGGTACATACCAATCGCTTTATATCCAAAATAAGCGCCAATAGGATTGCCAATACGATTGATTGTTTGCCCACTTATTGTTTCTTCCAAACCGCCCATTTCCAGAATTTCGTTCTTCACGTGTGACAAGTTGAAACCTACATTCCAAACCCAATCGCCTTTACTATCCGAGTAATTCACATTCCATTCCCAACCACGATTGCGGACAGCACCCACATTCTGATAAGGAGCATTAAGAGAACCTAAGAATATGCCTGGCATAGCTAATTGCATCAAGATATCAGAAGTTTTCTTATCAAACCATTCAAAAGTAGTCTGTATCCTATTATTAAAGAATCCAAGATCAAGGGCCACATTGATGGAGCGGGTCGTTTCCCATTTGATGTCTTCATTTGGAACAGAAGTCTGTACCATACCAGCCTGTTTGTCCCCACCTTGGTCAAAGAAATAATTTCCGCTTGCGCCCAAAGTAGCCGCATAAGCATAATTACCGATTTCCTGGTTACCCAACTTACCCCATGATAAACGCAACTTTCCAAGGGAGAAGTTTTTATAGTCTTTCATTAATTCTTCATTCGAAAACACCCATCCTCCTGATACGGAAGGAAATGTAGCGTAACGATTGGCTTTAGGCATACGTGATGAACCATCGTGGCGAATATTGAACTCAAACAAATAACGGTCATCATAACCGTAATTCACACGACCAAAAAATGACTGGAGTTTATATTCTTCCGAATTGCCTTTTGCACCCGGATTAATTGTTCCTCCATCAAGTTCATAAATATTTTCTGTAGGAAAGCCCTGTATGGAAGCAGTCGTTTTATAAAAGCGCGAGCCAATAACAGAGTGCCCTAACAACACATTAACATTATGTTTATCAAATTGTTTGTTATAAGTCAACAGGTTCTCACTCGTCCATGTTGCATTGCGATACCAATAATCCTCCTCCTTATTCGTTTCCCCTGCCGCTTTTCTAATATTTCCTTCTGCATCATAACGGGCAGGAGATTTGGGAGAATAAGATTTCGTTGCATTTAAATCAAAAGCATAAGCAAAACTGGTCTGGAACTTCAATCCGTCCCATAAATCAATACCTGCAAAAACCTTACCGTTAAAACGCCAATACTCATTGCTGCGGTGCCCTAAAGACATTGACTCTACAGGATTCTTCATCAGTTCGGCACTCAATGACGAACCATCTACATAGCCGTAGTGTCCGTTAGAATACATCACCGGCACAGTAGGACGAGTAAACCAGGATACATAACGCATGATTCCACCTTCGCCGGAAGGTGCGACAGCAGGAGTAGTCACATTATTCTTATTACCGGATAAGTTCAATCCAAAAGTAAAACGTTTGTAACGAGTATCAATATTCGAACGAAAAGAAAAGCGTTCTACTCCTGTCTTCATCATGATACCATCTTGATTGGAATAGGCCACCGAAGTCATAAAACGGGTATTCTCATTACCTCCTGATACAGACAGATGATGCTGGTGCATACTAGCATTACGCAATACAGCATCCAGCCAATTGGTATTTGCATAATGATCCGGATCTGATCCGTCTTGCAACTTTTGCAAAGCTTCCGGTGAAAAAGTTCCAGTGCTCACTTCGTTTTTCATCAAAGCCCAATTATAACCATCCACATAATCGGGAACAATACCTGGTGTCTGCAAAGTATAACTACCTGAATACGAAACCTTCACTTTGCTTGATGCCTGTCCCCGCTTAGTAGTGATCAAAATAACGCCATTAGCAGCACGCACACCATAAATAGCTGCCGATGCCGCATCCTTCAATACAGAAATGCTCTCAATATCGGCAGAAGGGATTTCTGCAATTTGTGAAATACTACCTTCCACCCCGTCAATCAACACCATCGGATTATTATTCCCAAAGGTACCAATACCACGAATCCTGATTTCTGGATTATCATTACCAGCTTGTGCACCGTTCTGAGTTAGTACTAAACCTGGCAAACGTCCCTGTAGCAAAGTAGTTGTATTAGCCACCGGAATATCTTGAATATCTTTTGCTGATACGGAAGCAACAGATCCTGTCAAATTCACTTTCTTCTGAGTAGCGTATCCTACCACCACCACTTCGTCCAGCTTTTTAGAGTCTTCTTCCAAAATAATTTTAAAATTATTTTTACTTCCTACCGGCAGGATCACATCCTGATATCCCAAAAAGCTAATCACTAAAGACTGGGAAGGTTGCACCTTCAACTGAAAAGCACCGTCTATATCAGTCACCACTCCCTGCATAGTACCCTGTACCATTACACTAGCTCCTATAATAGACTCACCGGATGAATCATACACCTTACCTGTCACTATACGTTCCTGTGCGTATACCATAAATGAAAATATCATCAGGACGCCTGCCAAAACCACGCGAAATAATTTTTGCCTTTGTCTTTTCATAATTTCAATTTAATTAAGTTAATAGGTTACTTATAATTTGTATTACAACAACAAATATCAGAATAGCTTTATTTCCATTGATAATGACGTACCCAGTCCACTTCCATCTCCACTGGTAAATCCGTAGAGTCCACTGGTCCTACCCAAGTACCTCCTAATTGCATATCAATCAACAAATATTGGGGAATATCAAAAGGAAATTGACCTTCTTGTTCCGTTTCGATACGAGGATAAACAAAATGTCGTTTTCCATTCACATGAAACACCAAACTGTCCGGCCAAAAATCTACCCCATATACATTAAAGTCCTCAGGATTAATGGATGTAGTGCCTCCATGTTTCGGATTATTCTCTATCCCCAATGTATAAGTATAGTGCGAATGCACGGTTTGATAAACAATAGAATCATAATTCAAACGTTCCATAATATCTACCTCTCCTCCCATAGGCCAAACATATTTATCAATTTCATAAGGCAAAGTCCATATAGCCGGCCATGCTCCTCTCGCCCCATGCAATCTAGCTCTTACTTCGATGCGTCCCCGATGAAAAGCATGCTTGTCTTTTGTCCACAATCCCCCAGTCAGATACTTCGCCGTATCTACATCCATATTATCATTCACAATTCCCTTTAATATTAAACAACCATCACGCATTTCATAACAACGATTATCAAATGACTGAGTATTTTGCCAATCAGGTCTTCCGCGAGGTATGCGGCTCCATATTGTGGTATCAGGTTCCGCACCATCAAAATTATCTTCCCACACTAATTCCCATTTCGGTGTATGAGTACAAGCAAGCATACCACATACCGACAATAATAAAAGTATAACATTTTTCATACTACATTAATTTTGGTTCACAAAACTTATTTTAAAAATTTAACTGTGCAAACTTAGTCTATTTATCAACTAAAGAGATCAGAAATTGTATAAATCAAGTCCATTTCTGTCTAATAAGGGGATATTTCTCAATTTTTATTCCTAAAATATCTTAGTATTCTTATTACTTCATACTGAAAAATAACCCTTAAATTCTTATCAAAAGAAAAAAAATGTATTTTTGCAAAAAATAAAAAATACAATGTATCGGACCTTAATTATCATTTTATTCTTATGGGCAGACACAAAATTGTTCTCTTCCGAACACAGTGTCAATTATTCGTTCACCCAGCTCTCTATAGAGCAAGGACTTTCCCAAGCTACTGTCCAATCCATCCTGCTAGACCATAAAGGTACTTTATGGATAGGTACCCAAAATGGATTGAACAGTTATACTCAAGAGGGAATCAAAACCTATCTGCACCATTCAGACGATCCCCACTCTCTACCTAGTAATTATATCAATCATCTGACAGAAGACTCATTAGGAAATCTTTGGATAGCAACTCCCAAAGGGTTAGCCCTTTATGATGCCGAACAGGACCGATTTAATACTACCATTTATAATCCGCAAATCCAAATTTCCGCAGAATCCGAAACGAAGCGTTCGATTTTCAGGGAAAAGGACAAAACGAAGCGTTCAAAAAAGGAAAGCGCGCAACACTCAAAAAGCCGAAACAAAAGTTTTGTAATGACCTCTGTTTCGGCTTTATAATTTCATAAAAAATGGCTTTATAACGGCATTAAAATAAGGCTCAAAAGTTTGGCCTTCTGCTTGAAAAATTGTATCTTTGTTCAGTGCTAAGCAGCTGTTTTATGAACTAATTTTTCCTGTTTCTTATACAGCATCATGTCTGTATATTCGGCAGAATAATTCATGTGGGCATTGAATTCCTTTTTTGTACAACCCTCAAAAGGATTGCCAATGGTTTTGTTTGCTCCAATCCATTCACACAGTTCAAGTATGGAGGATTTATTGGATGTGAAATAAACGAAGGAATGCTTTTCGAG
>CEAZ01066282.1_pt1 | contig 14620 bp, 7 predicted proteins | sample 557361 | NCBI WGS metagenome assembly CEAZ01 (sample SAMEA3182074, study PRJEB8094) | gut metagenome | biome: human; feature: gut; material: Stool; isolation source: human stools | place: Canada | collected 2012-02-22 | reverse complement strand
AGCAAGTTTTTCAACTGGACGGCCCGCACCGTGTCGGGAATCGGGCTTCACGACTTCAACTGCGGCTTGAAAGCCTACCGCCGCAAGGTCGTCAAGGCGATCGAAGTCTACGGCGAGATGCACCGTTTCATTCCGATACTGGCCAAGCAAGCCGGTTTCCGCCGCATCGGCGAGAAGCCGGTGGAGCACCGCGCCCGCAAATACGGTCGTTCGAAATTCGGTCTCGAACGTATGCTGAAAGGTTATCTCGACCTGATTTCCGTACTCTTCATGTCGTACTTCGGCCGCTCGCCGATGTATTTCTTCGGCAGTCTGGGGACGCTGATGTTCCTTATCGGCGGCGGCACGACGGTCTGGATCATCGCCGCCAAAATCTGGAAGCAGGTCCACGAACTGCCGCTGAGGGCGGTTACCGATCAGCCGCTTTTCTATTTGGCGATTCTGGCGATTATCCTCGGAGTCCAGCTGTTTTTGGCGGGATTTTTGGGCGAGCTTATCAACCGCGGCTCCTCCGACAGGAACAAATATTTGATAGATAAAACTTTATGACCCTATGATACAACGAATCCAAACGCTTTACATGCTGATTGTCACGGCGCTTATGGCCGTTACGCTTTTCGCTCCGCTTGCGTGGTTCGCCGGCGAGGCCGGAGAGTTCGGGCTGTATGCCTTTTCTTTGAAAACCGCTGCCGGCGAAGCCGTGCAGCCGACGGTTTATATGGGCGTCGTGCTGGCGCTGGCCTGCGTGCTGCCGTTTATTACGATTTTCCTGTTCAAGCGCCGCCTGCTCCAGCTCCGGCTCTGCGTGGTTGAAATGGTGCTGCTCGTCGGCTCCGCCGTTATGGAAGGCGTGTACTACTTTCTCAGCTACCGGGTGTTTGCGGAACAGACGTTCCATACGCAGGTGCTGAAACCTGCCGTCGTGCTGCCGCTGGTTTGCCTGCTTTTCGCATACCTCGCCGCACGTGCGGTTTTCCGCGACGAACTGATGGTGCGCGCGGCCGACCGCATCCGTTGATCCCGAAAGACTATTAGCCCCGGAATATGCAGAAACGTGCGTATTCCGGGGCTTTTGTCTCCGATTGTGTCCGCATTGGACGCCGATGTCCGCTAATTAACCTAATCGTAATATAAAAAAGGCGTTTAGGCTTTTGTCGGTCCGGAAAATAATTTTAAATTTGAGGCATAATATTCACATTATGTAAGGAATCGTAAGTTTTTTTTAGAAATAAAATAAAAGTTTTTAATCAATTTTAAACAACTCTTCTATGAAAAAGTTAAACCTTTTGAGGTTATTGTTCGGTGCGATGTTCCTGATCGCCGCGACGGCGTTTACATCGTGTGTGGATGATAACGATGACGACGGGATGCCTTATCTTGAGGTTGCTCCCGAAGCATTGACCTTTTCCGCCGAGGGCGTGGCCGAAGGTGCGTCTGCCGTTACGGTGAAAAGCAATCGTCCGTGGACGCTCGCTTTCGAATCGGGCGCAGACTGGGTGACTCCTTCCGCGACCGATGGAAAAGCCGGTACGACCGAGGTCGAATTCTCGATCCCCGCAAGCAACGAGAGCCGTACGGCAACGCTGAGTTTCCAGCTCAAGAACTCCTACGGCGCCTATTTCACCAAGACGGTTACCATTAACCAGGGTGAAGTCGTTCCCGAAAAACTTGTTTATAAAGAAACTTTCGGAACGACGGGAGATAAAACTCCGGTTGCTTCATACGATGGCTGGGATAAGACCGGTGAAGGCTCTTCGACCGTAACTTATGCCGGTGAAGGGGTTGATATTCGCAGTAATCTTTCCAGTGTCGGCAACGGAAGTGCCTATGAAGGTTCCGGTGGTTCTAATTTGATGTTTGGCACCGGAAACACTTATTTTACGGTTCAGGATATTACGCTTCCTCAGGGCCAAACCGGATATACTTTGACTTTCGGCGCAAGTTATTTCAATGCTCCCAATATTGAGATCTACGATCAGCTGACCGTTCAATTCAGTAAAGACGGCGAAAAATGGACCAATGCCATTCCCTATACTTTCGAAAACTTTGTGGCTGAGAAAAACTGGAATCTTGCAACCTTGAACTTTACGTTGAAGGAATTCTCGGAGCATCTGTATATTAAATTCTTATCCACTAAGAAGCCTGACGGCAACTATCGTATTGACGATGTTACTTTGGTGACAAGTGCCGGTGGACAGCAGGTCGATTTGGATAATGGCTCCGTGACACCTCCTGTCGGTGATGTAGAGCTTCCGACTACTGTTGTGACGCAGTTTGGCGACAGTTTCAACGATGTTATTAGTGGTGTTGTTTACGATTCTCCCAATTGGGCGTTTACTTCGAGTGATGCTGGGTATCCGGCCAATCCTAAATTGGGATGGTTCGGCAGTGTATTTGGAGACACGTTCTATCTTCAGTGTGCTCCTTACAGCTCAACGCAGAAGACCGTTACGGCTTATGCTATAATGACTCCGTTTAATGTGAAAGCTGCGGATAATAAAGTGTTGACGTTCAAACTGGCATGGTATTTCAATGCAACGGCAAGTGCAGCTGACGACAGCAAGATTGAGATCGTAGCTTCTACTACGGTAACAAACGAAACGATTACCGATCCCAGTGTATGGACTGTTGTTAAGACAATCGAGTATAAAGAGGGGGTAAATGAGATCAACGTGTACTTTGACGAGTCTGCCGATCTTTCGGCTTATGCCGCTTCTGATAAAGTATATGTAGCTTTCCGTTATGTAGGGCATAACAACACCTATCGATTGGATGATGTCTCGTTCAATGGGGGAGCTACCGGATCGCTTGTTGTCGATCCTACGGCCATTTCTCTCGGTGATGCAGCCGGAGCGACGGCAAAAATTACGGTTACGTCTACCGGTGACTGGAAAGCGACTGTTTCCGGTTCAGGCTTCTCGATCGACAAAACTACGGGTACGGCTTCCGACACTTCGATTACCGTAACTGCTTCTGAGGCCAATGCTTCTTCGGAAATAAAAAATCTGGGTTCGATAGTCGTCAGCAATGACTTTGGCACCAAGACGATAGCGGTATCACAGAAGGGGGTGTCGAACGACATATTCTATGAATCGTTCGGTGATTTGGAACAGAAACTCGACAAGTGGCCTTATATCAATGAAAGTCCGTATGTGATTCGCAGCGGATTCGGCTATGTTTCCGGTACGTCAGACTATAAAACAGCTTACGCTTCGAACCGTTGGACGGCAACAACGGCTTCTCCGACAAGCGCGGGCTTTTCAGGTAAAGGCTTGATGTGGTTGCAGGCAGGTAAGAATGCATATTTTACGGTGCAGGATCTTGTTCTTACAACTGAAAAGAATCTGTCAATCCGTTTTGGATTGTATGGTAATACTGATGCTTTCGATCCCCAAAAGGATGTCATTAAACTCTATCTTTCGTCAGATGCCGAAAATTGGACTGAAATAGCGTATAATCTGGAAAATGTAGATGCAACTCCGGCTTGGAAATGGGCATCGGCTGATATTACGCTGAAAAATACTGTTTCACGTCTTTCTTTGAAAATTGAATATCCGAGTGGTGCGACCGGAACTCGTGTTGATGATGTCCGTATTTTCGTTGGCACGGGTGGGACAGAGATCGATTTGGGCGGCGGTGCCGCTACGCCTGCGGTTACGACGGCCAACGCTTCGAATGTAGCCGAGACGACGGTGACGCTGGGCGGCTCGATCGCCAATGCCGATCTGGCCGACTATTCGGCCGTCGGCGTGGAGTATGTGGTCTTCGCCACGGGAAATACGCCCGATTGGACAGGCTCCGTGAAAGTTCCGGCCGCAACGAAGGCTGCGACATGGACCGTAGACGTTACCGGCCTGACGAAGGAGACGCAGTACGCTTTCCGCGCCTACGCGACTCCCAACACCGGTGATATTCTTTACGGCGATCATAAGACGTTCGTAACGACCGGCGGAAGCGGCGGTGCGACAACAATTACGATTCCCGAACTCTTGGCCAAGATCACGGCGACTTCTGCTGCCGAGGTGATCGACGAAAATGTGACTTATACCTTCGAAGGTGTAATTTGCGGTGATCCCAAAGCTGGCAATGCTTCTTTCGGTACGCTTTACGTGATGACTCCCGGAGCTACGACCGGTGGAAACGGTATTTCGCTTTACAACTCGGTATTTTGGAGTGAAGGTGACTATAAACTGGGCGATAAAGTGCTCGTCACGCTAACGGCAGGTGTCGCAAAAGGTCAGATCCGCAATTCGATTCCTCAGGTTTCGGAAATCGGGACCGGTGAAGTGATCGTGCAGTCGAGCGGTAATGCAGTAACTCCTATCAAGGTGAATTCGGTCGCCGATATTTCGAATTATTTCAATATGCCCGTCACGATCGAAGCTACGACGAGTGCTGCCGGCATGTGGATGGACAGCGGAGCGAATACGACCCGTACGCTGACGGCCGGAGGAGCTAACTTAGCCGTATACCTCAATAAAAATGCTTGGACAACTTTCAAAGATCAGCCTTATATCGCAACGACTGCCGAAATTACGGGTATCGGTGCGGTGTATTCCGGTCAGAACCAAATTCTTCCCCGTAATCTCGACGACGTGAAGAACTTTAAGTCTACGGCCCCTATGATTATCGATGTAACTCCTTCTTCGTTATCGTGGGCGTCGGATGATACGGCTGAAAAGACTGTGACGATCGAAGGTGTGAATTTCAATGGATTTACGTTATCTTCGCTGACTTCCTTCAACGCGTCGGTCGAGGGAACGACCGTGAAGATTTCGCCTAAAACCGCCAATACGGGCGATACGGACATTAAAGAGACTCTGACTATTACGGCTACCGGAGGAAACGATGCTACAGTTGCTTTGACGCAGTTGAAAAAATCGTCGGGTGGTGAAGTAACTCCCGGTGTTGCATATGTTTGGAGCCTTGTAAATGGTGATTTAGGTTCGAAAGCCGATGGTGTGACCATCGTTAAAGGTACGCCAGAGTTGGAATGGATTACGAGTCCTACTTGGTCGGGATCATCGTTCTACTTTGGAAACGACAATAATAAAGGTGTTCAGGTTGGATCTAAGAATCAACCGGCCAGCCAATTTGTATTGAAATCCACGGCATATACTGGTGGGGTGAAAAAGATTGTTGTTAATAGCAGTGGAGCTGCTAGTGCTAATGTAACTTTGAAGGTGCAGGTCGGATCTACGACATTTGTTTGTGATGGAAATAGCACTGCTGATTTGACGTCTTTGGCTGCCGAATATACATTTGAAAATGCAGTAGCTGTTGAAGGTGACATTGTTTTAACATGGGATAATGCAACTAGTGTAGCAGGAAGCGGTAAGGCTTTTTATATTAAGTCTGTTGCTATCAACCCGGCAGAATAACCGAATATCGACACTCCCTCTCCCGGCAGGAACATCCTGCCGGGGGAAGGTTGTCTTAAAATGCGTATTTTCGCACTTAGTTTTTAATTGAATGACGTTGATATATAAATATAGTTCGCGGATGTTTGCCGCTTCCCTTGCGGCGATGGTGCTGATAGCTGTCGCCTTTACGGGGTGCGGTAAGGATTCCGACAATAAGGGAGGCGGGGGCGCCAACTCGGTGGAGTGGGACCCTGCCAAGACCGTGCATCCCGATCAGGAGGGCGCTGCCGTGCTGCTCGTGACCGGAGATACGGGGACGCCGTGGACGGCTGAAATCATTTCGGGAGCCGAATGGATTTCGTTTAACCGGACAGCGCCGGGAGGCCAGACTGTCAAGACGGGAAAGGTCGGAACGAGTTTGTCCGACAAGAATCAGTATGTCTATTATTGGCCGAACAACACCAAGGACGAGCGGCATGCCCTGATCAGGTTCGAGTTCGAAGGCGAGATGCCCGTCGAGCTTGAACTCGTCCAGTACAGTACTTCGTCGAACGACAATGTATATGAGACCGGTCACAATCTGGTTTGGCCTGAGATTCCTGCCGAAAAGGTGAATAGCAATTATATTTATGTATCACATTTCGCTCAGCTCAAGAATCAGAATACGAATCAGTGGTATAACGCCCGTAACTATACGTTGTGTCTCGACAAAACCAAGTATGCCGCATGGTGGGTGGCTTATCCGCTGCATAGTTCGTATACGGGGTCGGGACGCGTGGAAACATGGGCGTATGATCCCAAGATCGCAGCTGAATATCAGGCTAATTTGACCCGTAGTTATCCTGCGGCGAATTACGACCGCGGCCATCAGATTCCCAATGCCGACCGTAGCGGAAATGCCACGATGCAGGCGCAGACTTTCTATTTCTCGAATATGACGCCCCAGAACTCCAGCCTGAACCAGCATCCGTGGGCGGACCTTGAGAAAATGGCCCGTGACCATTGGATGTGTTCCGACACGCTGTATGTCGTAACCGGTGCATATTGGAATCCCGGTAGTACGCTTACGACGGCAGACCGCGACGGTAAGTTATGTCCTGTGCCGAATTACTATTTTAAAGTATTTGTCCGCACGGTAAAGGGTAACATCCGTCAGGCTGGTGATAAACTAGGTGATTATTCGGCCGGCCAGCTCAAGTCCATCGGATTCTGGGTGGCCAACGAAGGCGGTCAGGGTGAGGCCAAAAGCTGGGTGAAGAGCGTCAAGGAGATCGAAGAGCTGACCAAGTTCGAATTCTTCCCCACGCTGCCTGCCGAGGTCAAGGAAAAGACAGATGCCGCCTCTTGGGGATTGTAAAACCTTAAAATTTCAGAACGATGAAAAAACGACTGATATTCACTTTGTTCTTGGCGGCGTTCGTCGTAATGTGCTTTGCGCAGAAGCCCTGCAAGGTGATGTTCTATAACTTGGAGAACTTTTTCGACACCATCAACGATCCGGAGGTGCATGACGACGAGTTCACGCCGGAAGGTCCCAAGAAGTGGAATTCCGCCAAGTATTTCAAGAAGCTCGGCAATATCGAGCGGGTGCTTTTCGACATTGCTGCCGCAGACAAGAATTATCCGGCTGTTATCGGCGTCTCGGAAGTCGAGACGCGCTCGGTGCTGGAGGACATTGTGGCGACGCCCAAATTGGCCCCCGGCAACTACCGTATCGTGCATTACGATTCGCCCGAAGCCCGCGGCGTCGATGTGGCTTTCATGTATCGTCCCGATGTGTTCAAACTGGAGGGCAGTTTCCCGGTGAAAACCGTCGTGCCGCAGCTTCCCAACTTCAAGACCCGTGACATCCTGACGATGTGGGGAACCATCGAGAACGAACCCTTCTTCTTTATGGTGGCGCACTGGCCTTCGCGGCTGGGCGGCAAGGACGCTTCGGAATTCAAGCGCATTGCCGTCGGGGAGCAGATGCGCCGCATTGCGGATTCCGTGCTGAAGATCAACCCGGCGACCAAGGTCGTAGCCATGGGCGACTTCAACGACGATCCTACGGACGAGAGCATTGCCGAGGGTTTGGGTGCCAAAGCCAAGATGACGGATCTCAAGCCGGGCGATTTCTACAATCCCTTTGCCGATATGCTCAAGGCGGGACTCGGAACGCTGGCTTACGGCGACGCATGGAATCTCTTCGACAATATCGTGGTCACGGAGAATCTGGCTACGGGTTCCGAAGGCAGACTTCGTTTGCAGAAGGCTCCCGGATCGAAGTTCTACGGCAATATCTTCAAGCGGTACTACATGCTGCAGAAAGAGGGACAGTATAAGGGATATCCCCTGCGTACGTACGTGGGAAATAACTTTCAGGGCGGTTACAGCGACCACTTCCCGGTGTATATCTATTTTGCCAAATAAATTACTTACATAGTCTATGAAAATCAAGAGTCTACTAATTTTAGTGCTGTCGCTTGTGACGCTGACCGCCTTTGGACAGGACGGCGGTATCAAGGGCAGGGTCGTTTCGCGTGCGGGACGCATTGCACTCGGCGACGTGAAGATTACGATGACGCCGGGCGGTACGACAACGGTTTCGGATGCGCAGGGTAACTTCGTTTTCGAAAATATTCCTGCGGGCGAATATTCGCTGCAGTTCGAAACTCCCGAATTCGAGACTTCGAATATCGCCGTACGTGTCGGTTCGCAGATGCGCGACATCAATGCGGTGATCCTCGTGCCCGATACGCAGCGTCAGATGATCGACGACGCGGTCTTCGCGGAGTTCGACACCGAAACCACCGACGACGCGCAGGCTTTGCCCACGTCGCTCTCGGCTTCGAAAGACCTCTTCAATAACATCGCGTCCTACAAGTTCAGCGAAATGCGTTTCAACGTCCGCGGTTACGATTCGCAGTATCAGGACGTGTATATGAACGGCATTCAGCTCAACGACGCCATGACGGGCTATACGCCGTGGTCGTTGTGGAGCGGTCTGAACGACGCTACCCGCAATCAGGAAGTTACGTCGGGCATCGTGGCGTCGGACGCCGGTCTGGGCGGCATCGGCGGTACGACCAATATCGTGACGAGTCCTGCGCAGATGCGTCAAGGCCTGCGTGCGAGCCTCGTAAACGGCAACTCGATGTACCGTTTCCGCGCGATGGTCACCTATGCTTCGGGCTATCAGGACAACGGGTGGTCGTATGCCTTTTCGGTCTCGACCCGTCAGGGCGGCAACTCCTATGTCAATGGCGTCTATTACAACGCTTTCGGTTATTTTGCCGCTGTCGAGAAGCAGTTCGGTCAGCGTCATCGTCTGGCGCTGACCCTGCTGGGCGCTCCTACCGAACGCGGTGCGCAGCAGGCGGCGACGCAGGAAGCTTACGATCTGGTCGGCAATAACTATTACAACCCCAACTGGGGCTGGCAGGACGGCAAGAAACGTAACGCCCGTGTGCGCAACAACCACGAACCCGTCGTGATGCTGAACTATACGTTCGACATTTCAGACCGTTCGAAACTCGATCTGGCCACCTCGCTGCGCTTCGGCATGAACGGTTACTCGGCGCTGACGTGGCAGAACGGTCCCGACCCGCGCCCCGACTATTACCGTTATCTGCCGAGCTACTTCGCGCTCGACAAGAATATGCTGGGTGCGGCTTGGCAGCAGGTTTACTGGCAGGCCAACTACCAGAATATCCGCCATTTCGACTGGGATAAGATGTATCAGACGAACTATATCCAGAACGATCCGGTCGATGAGGCGCAGTACGGTCCGGGCCGTCGTTCTAACTATATGGTCGAAGAGCGTCACACCGATCAGCTGGACTGGAATCTGGTTGCCAACTTCTCGCATATCTTCCGCAATAACTCCAAAATCTACGGAGGCCTTTCGCTGCGCCGGAACCGTACGGAGTACTATTCGGAGGTCAAAGACCTGCTTGGCGGCGACTATTGGGCCGACATCGACAAATTCGCCGAGCGCGACTTCGGCTCGAACGCCATCGCATATCAGAACAACCTCGACTATTACTATCGCCACGGTCATGCGCACGCAGCCAAAGTCGGCGACAAATACGGCTATGACTACTATGCGCACGTCCTCCGGACGAAGGCATGGGCTGCCTATAATTTCAATGTCGGCGGTCTGGGCGTAACCGTCGGCGGCGAAGTGGGATATGCTTCGCAATGGCGCGAGGGTCTTTGGCGCAAAGGCTTGTTCCCCGACAATTCGAAGGGCGATTCCAAGAAACTCGACTACCTGACCTACAAGGCCAAAGGCAACTTCAGCTACCGCTTCTCCGCGGCTCATACCGTCGAAGCGAATGTCGTTTACCTGCAGGACGCCCCCGAATTCCAAGCTTCGTTCGTGTCGCCCCGTACGCGCAACACCACGACTCCGGGGCTTTCCGCCGAACGTGTCTTCGGTGTGGATGCGTCGTATAACCTGCGTGTCGGCGACCTGAAAGCGCGCGTTTCCGGGTACTGTACCCGCATTTACGATCAGTCGAAAGTGATTTCGTACTACGACGACGTGGCCGCGACCTTCACGAACTTCGCCATGAGCGGCATAGACAAGCTCCACTTCGGTCTCGAAGCGGCCGTTTCGATTCCCCTGTACCGCAGCCTTGCCCTGAACGGAGCCGTGAGCTGGGGCCAGTACACCTACGATTCGAATCCCTATTACCTGCAGACGCAGGACAACAGCGGCGATATCGTCTCCGACGGCTATGTTTACTGGAAGAACTTCCGCGTGGAGAGCACCCCGCAGCTGGCCGCCAATGTCGGTCTTTCGTACCGCAGCAACAACAACATCTTCCTGTCGGCCGACTTCAACTATTACAACAACATGTATCTGTCGATGAGCCCGATCTATCGCACCGATGCGGTGATTACCACCGGCATGACGGCCGAGGACATCGCTCACCTGCGCCGTCAGGAGAAGTTCGATTCGGCTTATACGCTCAACGCCAGCATCGGCAAGAACTGGTATATCCACCGCCAGTATACGCTGGGCTTCAGCCTCGAAGTCAAGAATATCCTGAACAATCAGGACATCCGCACCGGCGGTTACGAGCAGACCCGTCTGACGAAGAACACCGAGACGACGGTGACTACCTATCAGGCCTTCGACTCGAAGTATTTCTACATGTTCGGTACGACCTATTACCTCAATCTCTACTTCCGTTTCTGACGGCTAACGAATAAAACACGAATATTATGAACAAAGTATCTAAACTGTTTCTGATCGCCGCGGCAGGGCTGTTCTTCGTTGGCTGTTACAACGATTACAGGAACCCGAAGGCGGCCAAGATATATACCCGCGCCGATTTCGAGAAAGAGGGGCTGGAATATATATCGATCAAGGACCTGAAGGCGCAGTTCAAAGCCGAGAATCCCGGCATGAACGACGGGACGGTCGCTTCGTGGACGGTGGATGAGCCGATTTTCACCTCCGGCAAGGTCATCTCCACCGACCGTTACGGCAATGTCTATAAATCGGTCTACCTCTACGATGCGGAGTCTGAATCGGCGATCGAGCTTAAGCTCAATACGGGCAACTACCTTTTCCACCCCGCGGGACAGATCGTTTTCGTCAAGCTGCAGGGGCTGGTGCTCGGCAACTACCGCGGTATGACCAGCATCGGTACGACCTCCTCCAACGCCAGCTATTCGAATGACAACATCGAGAGCAAGATCATGCAGGACGAGCACATTTTCTCCGGCGAACAGCAGCAGATGCTGAAGTCGGATACGCTGGTCGTTACCAAGGATAACTACAAGACGGCGATTTCGGATGCCGATCTGGGCCGTCTGGTGCGTTTCGAAGGGCTGGAAAGCAAGTTCGGCACGGCGCCGTGGGGATACAAGAATACCTTCCCCAACTATTTTGCGAATTCGACGTCGTACGACGTGAACTCTCCCGGCTGGTCGGACATCAACGAGTGGGCGACTTGGGCTACGAAACGCAGGCTGGAAGGCGCTAATGCGGAGACCTATTTCTACGGCTCGGCATGGTTTACCTACGACGCGGCGGCGACCGGCTCCGGTACCAATGCGGCTCCGGGCAACTACGTGGTGCGTACGAGCGGTTACAGCCAGTTCCGCGACAACAAGATTCCCGAAGACGGCTGGGTGGTGAACCTTACGGCGATCTACACCAAGTTCACGAACGGTTCGGGTAATTATGGGACCTATCAGCTGACGCTGAATACGGACAGGGACGTTACCGTCGTCGAGAAGTAGCGGATCCGACCGTAAAAGAGAGACCCGTCGTTGCAATTTGCAACGACGGGTCTCTCTTTTTGTCCGTTTCTCAGCGTTTGTTCCATTCGCCCGAAGTCTGGTAATAGCCGACGGCGCGGGTTACCAGCTCCCGGTTCTTCTCTTCCATCGGTTCGAGGTTGTGCGGATTCTCCGCCGTCGGAACGACGCGGTATTGCTCGAACCGCCGCACGGGCGAGAGGATGGTGAACACGTCGCCTTCGAGATAGCCCAGATCCTGATAGGTGGCGATGAATGCGCGGTTGACGTACTGCTTGTCGTATATGCTGCGGCCGAAGAAATGCGAATCGTAGCTCATGTTGAGCAGCGAGAGGAGCGTTGGCATCAGGTCGATCTGCGAGACGATGCCGTCGACGCACTGCGGCTCCACGAAGCCCGGAGCGTAGATCAGGGCCGGAATGTGGTACTTGTTCAGCGGAATCTCGGTGCGGCCGGCGCTCGATGCGCAGTGGTCCGCCGTGACGAGGAAAATCGTGTTGTCGAACCACGGCTGCCGCGAAGCCTCCGCGAAGAACTCACCGAGGGCGTAGTCGGTATACATCACGCCGCCGTTGCGGGACTTCGAGTCGTGGGGAATGCTGATCTTTCCGGCCGGGTAGGTGAAGGGGCGGTGGTTGCTGACCGTCATGACGTGGGCGAAGAAGGGCTTGCCGCTCTGCGCGTCTTCGTTGAGCGTGCGGATGACCTTGCGGTAGGCGTCTTCGTCGCATACGCCCCAGATGTTGGCGAAAGTGATCTCTTCGGGCGCATACTGCCGCTGGTCCACGATGTCGTAGCCGTTGCCCGAAAAGAAGGTCTCCATGTTGTCGAAGTAGCTGTTGCCGCCGTAGAAATACTTGACGTTATAGCCCTTTTCGCGCAGCAGCGCACCCGTGGAGTGCATGCCGGCATTGTTCGGCCGCTTGATGATGCTCTGGCCGGGGCAGGGCGGCAGCGAGAGGGTTACGGCTTCCAGTCCGCGCACCGTGCGGTTGCCTGTCGCGTATACGCGGTCGAAGGCGAGTCCCTGCTTGTAAAGCGAGTCGAGTACGGGCGTCAGACGGTTCGTGTTGCCGAAACGCTCCATGAACGAAGCACTCATGCTCTCGATCGTAATCAGCACGATATTGCGGCGGATTTCGGGTCCTTCGCAGCGTACGGCGTGCAGGTTGTCGCCCGTGCTGCCGTAAATCCCGTGGACGAAGGCTTCGGCCTGCTCTTCGGGTTCGGTGATGTAGAATTGCTTGTAGTTGAGTTCGTTCTTGACGAATGCGTCGTAGAATTTGTAGAGCCCGTTGGCCTGCAGCTCGTTTACATAGACGTTCTGGCTGTCCTGAAACCGGGTGTTGAAGTTCAGCAGCCAGACGGCGAGGAGCACGGCGGCGATGTACGCCGGTCCTGCGACCGCTTTCCAGCGCCAGCCTTTCAGCCGGTCGGCGAGGGCCAGATCGCGGCGGAAGAGATACCATGTCACGACCAGCGTCACGAGGATCAGCCCCAGCGTCATCGGCACGATGGGGTAGGACTCCATGATGTTGCCGACCACCTCGTTGGTGTAGACGAGGTAGTCTACCGCAATGAAGTTGTAGCGTACGCCGAATTCGCTCCAGAAGAAATATTCGCTGAGTCCGTTGAAGAGGATGGCGCCCACGTAGAGCGTGATGATGAGCGCGAACCATACCGTGGTCCAGTAGCTGCGGAAACCCTTGAAAAAGAGACGCAGGGCGAACGTGCCGGCCCAATAGCCCAAAACGGCGGAGGCGATTTGCGGCGCGACGCTGCCGTATTCGTCGAAGATCGTGTTGCAGAAGGTCACGTAGCAGAATGCCGCAACGAGAATTCCGAGGATGATGTAGCCCCACGGTTTGCCGTACTTGGTTTCGGAGACGCTCATCGAGAAGAGCCATAGGAACGCGAATCCGATCGTCGCGGCGCAGAGGTCGTTCACGGCGCCCAGCAGGAAAACCTGCAGCCATTCGCCGAATGAGAAACCGAGGTCGGTGGTCTGCTCGTTGAAGAGCAGTACGATGCGTAACAGGAAGCCTACAGCGATTGTGAGCAGGCTAAGTTTGAGATACAGGCCGGAAACCAGCCGAAGACTTTGGCGCATAGGTGATAACTGATTGTTTTAATTGTCTGCAAAGTTAATGTTTTTCGCCGGGCTGACAAATAAAAAGCCAGCCGTTGCGGCGGCTGGCTTTTTCAGCGGATTCAGGTCTGTTATTCGGCCTTTTCCTTCGCGGGGCGCATGACGACCTTTACGAGGTTGTTGTCACCGAGGACCTTCTTGGCCATGGCCTGTACGTCGGCGTTGGTGAGCGACCTGATCACCTGCTCGTAATCTTTCAGGTATTCAAGCCCCGGACCGTATTTGGCCTGAATGTAGTTCATCCAGCCGGCGTTCTGCTCCAGACTGTTTTTCCAGCTCTTGAGCATGAATTCGCGGTTCTTCTCGATGTCCTCGGTCTTGGGGCCGTTCTCGGCGATCTCCCGGATCTCCTTCATCACGATCTCGCGCAGCTCGTCGGCCATCTCTTCGTTTGTGTCGAAGCGGATATCCAGCTTGTAGGTCTCGTCGGGGATATACTCGGTCGAACCCGAAACCTGCACGCCGTACGTGCCGCCCTTCTCCTCGCGGATCGAAATCAGGTAGCGCGAGTTGAGCGCCTGCGTGAGGAACGTCAGGGCCGCTTTGTCCTTGAGCGTGTAGGGCATCTTGCCGGAGAACATGTAGTGTACCGAGACTTTCGGCTGTTGCATCGGCGCCGTGAACTCCTCCGTCACGTCGCCCTTGACGGGGGCGCACTTGTCGTCAGCGAACGTCATGGCCTTCTTCGACACGGGAATCGAACCGATGTACTTCTCCACGAGCGGTTTCAGCGCGTCGAGGTCCACGTTGCCCACGATGGTGAACGTAAAGCTGTTGGCGTCCGGATAGAGCTTCCTGTAGATCGCCGGCAGGGCTTCGAAGCTGAACTTGTCGATGATCTCGGTCGAAA
>CEAZ01002977.1_pt1 | contig 14657 bp, 16 predicted proteins | sample 557361 | NCBI WGS metagenome assembly CEAZ01 (sample SAMEA3182074, study PRJEB8094) | gut metagenome | biome: human; feature: gut; material: Stool; isolation source: human stools | place: Canada | collected 2012-02-22 | reverse complement strand
AGTTAGACGCGTTTAACTAATGTGGGGGGCGTATAAAAGTGAAGATAAAGCATTTCGGAAAAGCGCAGGGAAAAAGCGTCATGCTGCTGCACGGCAACCTCATGTGCTGGCGGCAGTTTGAGGATATTATAGAGCTGCTGGAAAAGGACTGTTCCGTCTACGCCGTAAGCTTTGACGGCTTCGATGGCTCCGGAAGCACGACCTACACGACCGCTCAGGCGCAGGCGGATAAGCTGGAGGAGTACATTTGCAGCAACCTCGGCGGGCATCCGGATATTCTCTTTGCCGAGTCCCTCGGCTGCGGGCCGGCTGTGCTCTTGAAGTCATCCCAGAATGTGCGTATCGATCACATGATCCTCAGCGGGCCGGAGTATCTGGACTTCGGCGTGCTGAATGGGTTTATCTTAAAGGTCATGCCGCAGAAGCAGTACAAGACGGCGCGGGACAAGACTATGCCCGCCTGGGCGCTGCGCTTCATGGGGCAGACGGAGCAGGGTATGCAGACCATGATGAGCCGAATCCCGGATAAAATCAGCCTTGAATCCGTCCGCGCCACCTGGGCGGCGGGGCTGTATCTCTACCGCACCGCTTTCCCCGTGCAGCCGTCGGCGGAAGTCGCCTGCTGGTACAGCGAAAAAGAAGGACACATGAAAAGAGCCATTGAGCTGCTGCGTCAGGCATACCCGAAGCTGACCGTCCGCTGCTTTGAGGGCTTCGGCCACGGCGACATTATCAATCACCCCGAGCTGCTGGTAAAAGAACTTACGCAGTTCATGAACAAGTAAGATAAGGAGACTTTACAATGAAAATTTTAGTATTCGGTGCCGGTGTTATCGGCTGCAATCTTGCGCGCAACCTGTTCCGCGCCGGAAAAGACGTTACCCTGCTCGCACGCGGCGCTTGGGCGGAGGAGATACAGAAGAACGGTCTGCGGATAAAGGGCAAGTTTTCGCCGCGTATGTCGGTCACCCGCATCCCGGTGGTGACAGAGCTCAAGCCGGAGGATCAGTACGACGTTATCTTCGTCGTCATGCGCTATACTCAGGTCAGCGCTATCATGGATGTTCTGCGTGCAAACCCGGCGAAAAACATCGTCTTTGTCGGCAACGACGTGCGCGCCGAAGAGATCGCCGCCATACTGCCGGAGAAGAACGTTCTCTTCGCCTTTGCGCTCTCCGCCGGACACCGTGAGCGTGACCACGTCGCGTCCGTCGACCTCAAGAAGATCACCATCGGCCAGCTTTCAAGCGCGCCGTCGAATGAACAGCTCATCGCTCAGATATTTGACGGCATGAAATTCAAAGTCGTCTATCAGCCGAACATGGGCGACTATCTCCTGTGCCATGCGGCGTTCGTTGTTCCCGTTGCCTTTGCGTGCTACAAGACCGGCGGCGATCTGAAAAAGATCAGGCACGACACGGCATATCTGAACCGGCTTATCGACGCCAATATCGAGGGCTACCTCGCCATAAGAGACGTCGGGCACGAGATACTCCCGGATGACGACAAGGACTTTGAGGGTGCAGCCTACCGCAAGACCTGCCTGCGCTTCTTCAAGCTCATGTGCGCGACGAGCCTCGGCAAGCTCTGCGCCGCTGACCACGCCATGAATGCTATCGGCGAAATGAGCGCGCTGAACCGTGATCTGAAAAAGTTTTTTGACAAGCAGGGCACTGCATACCCGGTGTGGCAGGAGCTTGAAAAGGACACCGGAAAATATCTGGAGCAGGCTTGACAGCGTTGGCCGAACTGCCGATTCCGTTATGAAGAGACTCCCCCTGCCAAATGGCAGGGGAATTTCTTTATCAAGCGGGATATATCCGCTTTCTCCAAACTCCAGCGGCTCTTTCAGGATCACAGAGCCACCGCGGTTGACACCGCCCCTTGGTTCTACAGCGCAGAAACTGGCGCTGTCATCACTGTGGTGCAGGTGGCAGCAGCACAGTCCCTCCGGAATGTCTGCATCCGTCAGTCGGTCATTTGAGAACAGCGCCGTTTTACCGAGCAGCTCGATCTTCTCGTATTTATCGTTTTCCAGATTGACATAGCCTGCTCATTGTCCGGAAGCCCAGCATCCGGCAGATTCTTGAACTCTCAATCCGAACCCGTGTCAAAAGCTATTTTGTCCAGTTTACAGGGACAGTATTTTTGGTGGCTGTCTATTTTTATGGATTCTAAATTGCAGCCTGTCCAGCTTTATGGGTTTTCGAAAAGCCGCCTGTACGAACCTCTGGGTACCGCCATCTTTTTCAGAAACCGCTTTTGTCCTGTTTTTTGGATTCTTGTTTGTCTCTTCATCGAGCATATCCAGTAGGTGATCTGCGACATCCACTGCAATTTCCCAGTGTGCACCATCAAGTGTGTCGAATTCTTCTACGTAGCAGTTGTTATCGTCAATGGAGCAGTAATGATTAAGCATGAAGCTAAAGGGATCATGCGGCGGCATGGTTTCGTACCGCTTTTGCTCTTCGACCCACTCTGTCACCGGCCCGGTAAATAGGGGGCAGTTCGCTTTACAGCCAGGCCAGTCGCCACTGCACTGACGCCAGCACAGTGTGTGGAGAATGCTGCTGTCGAGATCGACGCCCCAAGAATCTGCAACATGAACATGCTCTTCACCGGCTTCATTGCGGTATGTAATTAGGACTGCACAACCATCGTCTTCAGCGTTAATAGGCCGCCAGTTTTGATCTGACACGCGATCCCTCCTGTAATTATTGTGTTAACGCGATTTCTTCCCATTTTTCAGCAGAGTAATTATAGCAAAAAGAGGCTATATATACAAGATGGGAAGGATGGCAGAAACGCAAGATGTCAGTTTCAAGCGACACCTCGCGTATGAGCAAATCTTATCCGATTTCCCAAACAACCGTGACTGTATCCGAGACATTGATATCGTCAGGTTCAATGTCCAGATCATAGCTCTTCGCCGCCATAGGAGTCGCGCAGCACTCCATCAGGACGTCGCCGTTCATCGGCCGATATTCAAAGTCGATCTCACCCCAGGAGTAATCGATGGTCTGAATGTCTTTCAGGGCAACTCCAGCAGCCTGGGTCAGGACGGATGCCTTTTCCTTCGCATCTGCGACAGCCTTTCCGAGGAGAGTATTCTTCGCCGCCTCTGGGTCGCTCACGGTGTAGCTGATCCGGAATTCCGGCCGCACCTTACAATTGGCCAGTGTGTACAGAACCTTGCCCAGCCGGTCGTTGTCAGACGGGAATTCCACTTTCAACATGTGGCGGAAACGATAGCCGGAAAAGCGCTGTTTGTAGGTGCCATCACGATCCTTGTAACTCTCATATTCCGTATCCACGCTGAAGTTGAGAGTCTTCAAATCGGCCCTCTCAAACCCGAAGGTGGAGAGAACGTCTTTCAGCTCCTCCGTGTCCTCGGAGGAATGACGCAGCGTTTCGCCATAGTCTTTGAACAGCCCTTCGAGGGTCATGGTGATGCGGGTCATATCGGGCTTCACTTTAATCTGCCCTTTGCCGGTAACACGAATCGTTCTCATTGTGCGCTCCCTTCTTTGTCCACTTGAATTATCAGTTTGATTAGGTCCTTTGTCAGCAGGAACGACTGTCCCCACGGGTTGAGGATAATACCTTCCTCCGACATGTCCGCGCAGCCTTCCAGCATGCTTCCGATAAAATTGTTGATGATGGAAGCTGCCTCGCCTTTGCGATACTCCTCCTCAGACGTAAACGCCACAAGCCACATCTTTCTGTCGTTGGTCTGGATGTGATGCAGTTTGAAATGCATCTCCTCCTGGCTGGTGACCGTATCGCCGATCTTCATGTGATCGATATCGATCATGTCAAACATGGCCTGCGGTGGAATTACCGGGATCAGAAAGTGGCCACCTGCGCGGTTGCGCTGTAGAATTGCATCCAGAACGCCGATCAGATTCTGCTGCGTGCTGGCATCGTAGTACCGGGCGATGGCCTCCTCAATAAGGACATTGCCTGTCAGAATATCGTCGGGAATCACATCATGACCGTGCTCCCGTGCGATATCAAAGCGTCCAAGGATATACAGCATATCCTCCGGGAGCCTGCTCTTGCATTCTGCCTCCAGGATGGCGGGCACGCCGTAGAAGGCTTCCGCGATGCTGCCCGCAATGCAGGTTAACGTGTCACAGTCGCCGCCGAGGGAGACGGCCGTGCGGATAACGTCTTCAAAATCCGTCCCCTCCGGGAAAGCCGTGATCGCTTCCGGCACAGTCTTCTGGCAGCTTTCGTTGTGGTAGTATCCCGGCCGGATTTGATCGCAGGTACGTGAGAGATCATAGCCAAATTCCTTCACGATGTAATCCTTGATCTCAGCCTTGCTGTGACCAGTGCGGGCCAGGAAGATCGCGCTGGCTGTGGCCTCGGCACCCTTGATACCCTCGGGGTGGTTGTGCGTGACCTCAGCAGTCAGACGCGCCATGTGCTGGGTCTCCTCCAGTGTGTCAAACAACCACCCCGCGGATGAGACACGCATGGCCGATCCGTTGCCGTAGCTGCCGTAGGGTTCGGGATGCCTGGCATGAAGCCAGTGGTAGAACTTGCGGCCATATCCAGCATTAGGGTACTTCTTACCCCATTTCCGCATGCACTCAATGAGCCTTGCCTTGATATCCTCGTCTTCCCAGAACTGGTAGTCCAGCAGGGCTTCCGCCACCGCAATCGTCATTACCGAATCATCGGTGAAATGGGAATACTCGCAAAAGAGCGGGAACTCCTTCGCCTTGTTCCCTCTGTCAAATTCATAAGGCGCACCGATCATGTCTCCCAAAAGTGCTCCGTACATTTGCTACTCCTCCTTCTCAGAACTTGATCTCGCGGATCATTTCTCCGCCGCCGTGTTTCATGATGAACTCCGTGAATCCGCAGCACTTGCCGCTTTCCTTCATCACAACGACAGATGCGTCAGGACCACCGATCGAATTCTCGGTCCGTGGATTGTAAAACGCATAGGCGGTAGTAAACTCAGTGCAGCCGCTGATATTCTTCATCCAACCTGCGGCAATCTCACGGGCATCTTCCAATGTGACCATTGTCAAGACCTCCTTTTCGCTCTCTCTGGTCACAGTATAGCAAGCATGAAAAAAGAAGTGGTCGTTTGCCAAACGACAAATGACCACTCCGTATGTTTTATTCGCCCAGGATTGGCTGACCGTATTTGAACAGGGCTGCGTTGATCTCAAATATATCGTAATTCTTATTCGTGACGAAATACGTGATGATCAGATCAAAAGTGCTGCTGGGAGAAAGAGCAATCTCCGCCCGGGACAGGAGATCTGTCATGGTTGGCATATCCAGCTCAAGAGCGATAGCAAAAGCCAGCGCAGTTTTCTTTTTTGGCTTATAGTCTGGCTTGCAGCGGATACGGGAGAACACCTTGCGGTCGATGTTGGCCTTCTTATATACGGTCACATCGTCCATCCCGCTCTCATCGATCAGCTTCAAGAGCCGCTGCTGGAAACTGTCGCCTGCATCATCGAGAATCTCGGCCAGGCTCTTGCCTGCTAAATCTGGTAGCGCGGCTGTTGGCGCAAGAGCAAGTTCAAGGTCCTCATCGTCGGCGATTGCATCTTCGTGGGCAATCGGCGCAGACAGTCCGCTGATGCTGCCAAACATCATGGGCTCTTCATCTAGAGCTACTTTGCGGCGGCGAGATATTCTAGATCTATTCCCGCCACGCTCTTTGGCATGCAAGGTCTGGGCAGTATGATCGTCGATAAACTGCTCAATCCCGCCAACAAGGCCTTCTGATAGTTCCAGCGCCTTTCGATCGAACACAACAATGGTGACTTTCATTTCGTGCGTCAGCAGGAAACGCTGAATCTCCGACAGCGCAATATGCAAAGCTTCATCTTTCGGAAAGCCATATGTGCCTGTGGCAATAAGCGGAAATGCAATGCTCTTGCACTTCAATTGATACGCCAGGGCAAGGGATTGTTCATAGCATGAGCGGAGAATGTCTCGCTCTGCGTGATTGCCATCGATCCAGGCGGGGCCAACTGTGTGGATGATGTATTTGGCATCAAGAGAAAAAGCATCGGTGTGTACAGCCTGACCGGGCTCAATATCTCCTATCTTTTTTCGGGCGGCCATGAGCTGTTCTTCGCCTGCTGCAGCATAAATTGCGCTGTCCGTACCACGGCCGATTCGTGGCTTTGGATTGGCGGTGTTGACGATAGCGTCAGACTTGACCTTTGTTATATCATTTCGGATGATTTGAAATGGCATGCCGAAACACCCCGTTATTGCAGTTTTGTATTAGCCCGAATTTGAAGAACAACATCGGATTCTAATGCCGTATAGAAAGCTTCTATAACCTCATTCCGATCAATACAGCATTCATCGGTTTGCTGGCCATCAACCTCATACATAACTTCAATCTCTCCACAAGCATCTATTAGCCCACTTCTTGCGGCCTGTTCAACGGCCTGTTCATTTAGATTCTCTGCTTTTAGTAATTCGCAACCAAATTCCGCAGCTTTTTTTATTATATCTTCAAAATCCCGATAGAGCTCATAATAAGATTCTGAAAAGCCCTCATACAGCCAGCTATATTCCTTCAGTTCTGTCGACTCAGCTGTATCAATACCTGCACCGATCGAAGCGTTATTATCAGCATAGCAATAAACCATTATCTCCATAACGAACTCCCAATATTAACGGCGTTTTTTATTGATAAACCCCCTGCTCATATCCAGCCCAATATCCCTGCTGGAATTTTGCCTCTTCATGCTCCGCCTTCCACTTTTTGTACGCTTCCGGCATGCATTTTGCGCAAGGCCTATAGCCAGCGTCAACCGCGATCTTTTCTGTTAAAAAGAACACGCGATTTTTGGCATAACTACCTTCTGCTAAATGCTTATTTGCAGACGGGCAATCTAACCTTCCATAGATTTTTAATTTCTTATGCCCACCAAGAGTTCCGGGAATAGCGGATAACTCCTGATGGTTGCTCTCATTTGTGATGAAATAGGGTTTCTCTGTTAATTCCTCGGGCGTCGCCCATAACAGCAGCTTTATCTGCTCCATAATCAATCTGTTCTTTTTAAAGGATTCGTCAACAATGGCGCAGTCGAGACTTCCATCTGAAGCATTTTCGGGCACTGCATGCCGCGCATGAAATCAGTTTTTGTAATTGCCATTATTCAAATCCAGGTATAAGGAGCTGTTCTCCGCCATCTGCAGGCCTTGACACAGTTTCTGCTTTTTTTATTCCGTCACCTTCGCTCTGTTCAGGATTACCATCCCAGGCGTTATCTATAGGGATACAACCTAATCTAATCAGTTCTTGGTTTCCATCATACTCCGGCTTGTTCCAGCAGAATGAAGCGCACCATCCATTTCGAAGGTTTTCATTTGCACCAGTCCAGGTTCCGCCTTTTTTTTCAGAACGAACAATAACTGTTCCAACAGACTGGGCATAAATAAACTTGTTTCTGGCCATAAGGTTCCCGGCAAAGAATCCAGCATCAGGATTAACAAACGAAAGCAAAAGAAGCTGGCCATTTTGAATTGCTTCCAGCATGGCAGGATTTTTCATTCGCTTTATCATCGAATCGCCTAAATACTCGATTGCAAAGCCTCCAGCGTTGATCGCCGTTTCAGAAGATACTGTATCAACACCTTTAGCTCCACCGGAAACTACTGCATATTGGTTGCCGACTGTTTTTGATACGGTATCGACGGCAAATTTGGCATCCTCCGGAGAAACCTTGCGTGAACCGACATATCCGACAGCCTTTCGATGTAATATTGACATATCGCCTGCGCAGTAGAATAGTGGCGGGCAGCTGCGTTTCAGCTTTTCTTTCAGCTGCTTGGGATACTCATCGTCTGCCCGGGTAATGATATGAATCCCTTTCGCTTCATAATCAGCAATCTCAAAAGCGAGACTGGCACTTCTTTCAAGCAACCGGGTCATTCTCTGGGCGCTTTCCGGAGTCTCACCGAGAATCTCAATAAAATCTTGCGCAGAAAATGACAGTAAGTTTTCGGGAGCAACCCCGATTTCCAGCATTTTGGCTGCAAGTGCACTCCATTCACTCGGCTCGAGTGGGCGTACGTCTTTGCCAACGCATAGATGACTGCAGAAAGTACTTATAGCTTTGGCATTGTTAGTCATCGTCTTCATCATCCTTTCCGCCACTTCCGGCATCTGCAAGAGCCAAGGGGAATACTCTTTCACAGCCTGCTTGCCCTAGCAGGGCGCCGCAAACGGCTAACGTCAAACCAGAATCGACCATGTCATCAACCAGAACAACGCCGCTGGGCATGCTGGTTGAGAGAGCTTCAAAAGATTTATAGGCGTTTTCAAACTGATGCGATGTATTGTTTAGGTCTTTCTGGTGGGATCGATTAGTTTTTCTTAGAAGGGCTACATATGGTAAACCACAAGCAGCAGCGAGCCTTTTGGCATAGTCTGGAACAACATTAGTGTTTAGGGAAGGCACAGCTGTAACACAACAAAGATCATGTTCTTTGATATACTTTTTGAGGACACGTGCCCCTTTTCGCACTAACTGGTCATCAAATTTCTGCGTGCTATATTTCCCATCCCTAACGAGCTTGCCTAGTCCTTCATTATATTTTGATAGAGCTATTCCCTGTAAATTGGGGTAATAGTTCTTTGTATCAGCAACAAGATTATTACGAGGCCAGTAATTCCACGGGTCAATCGGAATAGTAAGATTCTCTAAAAAGTCGATGGCCCTTCGCTTACTCACTGCGGACACTGTTACAGGAAAACGACCTTTAGGATTACAATTACTGCAGATACCGCAGTCATGATCTTCAATGTCGTCCAAACAAGAGACAACGGTTCTGCTCAAGCACTCAGATGTGTCTGCGATCGTTTGCATTTGTTCTAACTCACGGTAACGGATCTGTTTTATCTCCTCATAATGCTCACCGCGATATACGAATGGTGCCGCGGTGGATTTGTATACAGCATAAGGTTTTCCGCTTGTGCTTGAACGCCATTCCTTCTCTATTAAGCCTTCATCCTCTAGAAAATCAAGTACTTTTAGGATCTTCTTTTTTGAAATATCTATCGCAGCACAGATTTTATTGACTGTGCAAACTCCCGGGCAAGCTGTAATGTATTGCCTGATACGCTTCATCTCTGGCTCTGAAGGGAAGGCGTTTTCTATGAAACCTTTATGAATGCGATAGTCTTCGCCACCTAACATCAGAAATGTTCTTGCAAAGGAAATATTACGGCCAGCGCGACCAATCTGTTGATAATACGCGATCACATTTTTAGGGCACTGAAAGTGGATGACAAAAGATACATTTCCTTTGTCGAAGCCCATTCCAAGTTTAATAGTGGAAACGATTACCTTGATCTCATCATTCAGAAATCGCTTAAGGGTTTCTTGGCTCTTTTTTTCTTGCTCACCATCTCCAGAGAAATAAGGTTCTGCAGAGATACCATTCTCGCAAAGAAAATCCGACAACCATGTGCAGTCTCTTCTGCTAAGGCAATATATAATTCCTGTTCCTGGCAGACGGCCTATGTTATCCAAAATCCACGCATATCGGCTTTCCTTATCCGAAAGCGGAAGAATTTGGATAGATAGATTATCTCGCATCAGATGGCCCCGCGAAACTTTTGGTTTCCCCATCTGATTCTGTAAATCCTCTATTACATGATTATTAGCGGTGGCTGTTGTGGCTAAAACGGGAACATTTGGCTGAAGTTGTTCAATGACCCTATAAATTTTGTTATACTCTAGGCGGAAATCATGCCCCCAGTCAGAGATACAATGGGCTTCGTCAATAACTAAAAGGCCAATTCTTATATCAGGAAGGTACTGTCTGAACTTTTTGCTCATCAGTGATTCAGGGGTTGCAAGAACCAGGTCATACGAATTTGCTTCCATCCCCATGAGGATCAATTCTCTCTCGTTAGCTGTGGTGGAATTAAGCGCAGCACAATTGAGCTCCATTTTTCTTGCCGCGGATAACTGATTATCCATCAGAGCAAGAAGCGGGCTAATGACCAACGTCACTCCTGCCCCTTCTTCACGAAGAAGCTTCGTACAGATGAAATAGACAAGACTTTTTCCCCAACCAGTTTTTTGAACAACTAACAACCTTTTTTCCTTGATTGTTCGCTCTATTGCCTCATACTGTCCAGGGCGAAATCTTGCATTTTCGCCATAAAGCTTTTTGAGAATTGCCGTGGCGCGGAAAAACAGTTCTTGATCTGCAACAAATAGTTCATCAGTCGTGTATTCAGCCAGAAGCCTGCGTTTGCGTTCCTTTTCGGCTGCTATTTTTGCTTCTTGCTCGTGCTTCCTCTGTTCTTCAAGTCGCTGTTGCTCAAGCCGATCCCGTTCTTGCTTCGCGGCCCACGCAGCGCGTCGCTCTTTCAGAAGGTTTTCTTCCTTCTGGGCTTTAACTCTATCACGCTCATAATCACTCAAATAATATGTGGAGATATCTGATGCAGAAGCAATCTGAGCACCCGGATATTTGAGAAAGATCCTCCGGCAACTAGGGCAATCATATACAGCAATACGGACGTCTTTTGCGCTATTATGCCGAGCGTATTTACTTGGCTTTTTAAACGGATATCCGTCTACTGGACATCTTTTTGTGTTTTCAAGCCAATAGAGCATTTTGCTTCCCCTTCTATCTTTAGAACTATCATCCAGGATGGCGGACTTCCTTTCTGCCACATCCATCCAGGAAGCATCATGCCTTGTCTACTTACCGCCAATTGTGATGCTATTGTTTTGCCAGCTTCTCAAATGCTGCTTTGTGCTCCTGAAGAATTTCCAATGCTACCTGATCAACCATCTTATCCTTGATAAGATCAATAATCGTCAGATCGGCTGGAAGCCACTCAACACTGTCGATGTGATCCACATCAAGCCACCTGGCGGCCTCATTCTCCTTAAGGACAGGGGTCCCGTCCACAATTCTGCACCAAAAGCATTGCATGCTAAGGTGGAAGGTTGGGTAATCATACTCAATAGTTGTGAGATAATTCATAGAACCCTGTGGCCGGGAGGATGACCCGCTGCTCTTTCAAGCTATCAGAAAAGGTCTTTTTCTCCGCCGCCGTCTCGCCACGCGCATTGATCAAAAGCTTTCCGTCCTGGAATCCGGGAAATCCAAAGATGGCCGGGACCGGAACGATCTTGTCTCCCCGTGCAATCATGGCTGGAGCTGTATCTCCGGGAAAGATGTCCCCAGTCTTATATTCGCCTGGATACTTCCGCTCCATCACACTGATGAGGGCGGACATTTTTTCGTCGGGATTATCTGTACTGAAGTTGTAGCTGCCACACATGGGCATCACCGCCTATTGAACTTTTACTGCCCTCAGGTGATCCGGAAGAGAGCCAACAACGATCAGCTGGTTGGCATCATCGTGGAGGAAATAGATGCGGAGGAGGTTTTCCGGATCGTTGCCCACGCACAGATGATAATTCAAATCGCTATCGGCAATCTTGCCGCGCTCATCTTTGAAGTACGGAATTCTGTATTCGTTTGGGGTATATGCGATCGTGTAGGTGCCGACCGGCTTGATCTCAAACGGGCGGCCATATTTTTCACCACACCGGGTAAGAGCTATATCCTTCGGGAGCTGATGATATCTCTGCTCCCAATAGTCTGTGGCCAGATAATCCAGCGCATCGCAGACCAGGTCGACACTTGCGCACTGGGAGGATTTCGTCAGCATCCGCGCGATCGCACGGGAGTGGAGAAGAATCCGCCCTTCAAAATGCTCCTGCACCCAGGCGGCAACTCCATCATAATCTGACGGCTTGTCCACCCGGCGCTGGAGAAAAGCGATGGTCTCTTTGTGTGCGTCGATCTCAGCCTGGAGCTTCTCTTTCTCCGCAGCGAAATCCTCCCGCAGCTTTGCCTTATCATTTTCCAGCCGGGCGGAGTACTCTTTCTGCCGCTGTAGCTGGGCTGTGACCGCGGCTACGTCACGCTCTTTGCTTGCCACCTCGTGCTTCCACACAGCGTTGATGCGCTCCAGCTCCTGCTTGAAATGCGCATCGGCGGCCTCTGCGCTCTCAGCCAGTTCCTCCGACAGGCGCAGAAGATGTTCCCGCGCTTCCGACAGAAACGTGATGTTCCCATAATCGATCGGGCGGGCCTTGAGATAAGACTTCACACCCGCTTCAACGGTCTCGAAGGTCTCTTGAACCTTTGTGGCCTTATACGATACGACCTCTTCACCGCCACCCAGGGCAGTCGGGTACAGCACAATGATGTCGCCAGGGTTAAAACGAAGGCCGGTCTGGGAGGAGAAGGGCTTAAATGCAGCCTGTTCCAACACATAGGTCCGGCAGTGCGAGAAGGTGTAATAGCAGAACTTTCCCAGATCAAAAGGCGGCTCCACAGCAACCGTCTCTACCTTTGCAGTCACAGCCGGTTTTGGCAGATCCTTGGGAAGATTCAGCCCTTTGAAATCCAGCGGCGGCGTGAAGCTTTTCCCTATGCGCAGTTGGCTAAAGTCTGGGGCGGCCACAGCAGCTTTCTTCTCCTCCAGCGGCTGTGTAAAGATAACCGTAGGAAGCTGGTTGTCCGCATGGTGCGTGACATACAGCATGGTCTTGACTTGGGATGTATTTGAAAGGTGGAGTGCCTGCATCGGGATGTCTGTAACCTGCTTCAAGCCGAACGCCGGATTTCTCAGCAGTTCCCGAACGACAGCAACGCGATATACCTCTGCCTCGGGTTCTGTGCCGACAGGATCAGAGATGACAGTCTTGAATCCGCACTCTACTTGTTTCCCAACAATCTGGAAGGCGATGTTGGTCTCAATGATCCGTCCGGGGACAGCAGGACGAGCCTGTGCCGGATTGCCCGGGTCAGAGCCCAGGTCCGGCTCCGTGATCTGCAGCGTCCACATGCCTTGTTCCGGGAGCGACACGATAATTGCTGCTCATAACCGCTTGCCTCCCCATATTTTTTCGTAGGAAACGCAGTGTCCATTACAACAAGCTTATCATAGCATAAAACCTGGCGCTCTTCAATTCTCAACTGCGGAATATAGGCCTTATTGTCGCCTGCAGCTAACAATTTACTTGCTATCTGGCAAAACCTACGGTGATATGCGTAAACAGAAAGACTTCTACGGCGCGAAGCCCAGAACCAGCAGTGCAGCAAGCGAAAAGAGAACAAGTACATCGACAAGCCGTCCGACTTCTGCTGGTGCAAGACCGTACAGCCAGGTAAAAGAGACTGCGCCTAAAGCAAGTAAACCGCAGAGCGCAGTCAACACCCCTGTGCAGCCTGATCCAAGAATGTCTCTGCTGAAAAAGCGTGCGCTATTGATTTCTGAGCTTGAGTCGGCGACTGGCATATTCAACATCTTCAAGAGAATGCGTTTGAAACGAAAAATCAGGGCTGTTGAGGACAAATTGAACGATTACTCCTGAAAGTGAACGATTGCCCGGCAAAGTGAACGATTACTCGGGGAGCAAGGGCTAGAAAAGGCCGCAGAAAGCAAAACATCGGCCGACCGAAATGACGAGCGACCGAGAGCGATTTGAATTTCAAAGCGAGAAATGCGAGGAAATAGCTGAATTTCGGCTATTTCTTCGCATTTCTGGGCGAAAAAGTTTAGGTAGGTTATTCTATCAAAATAACCTACCTAATATGGAATACCCGGCCAATTTTGAGGACAGCAGCTTTTCACTTGCAGCACAGAAACTTTCAGCAAAAAAAGCTGTCCACAAAAAGTTTGGCAAGCAATCTTATGCAGAATGATTATTAAAAAACTTTCTGATGATTGTACTAATTTCATCAGATGTATATCCCGCTCTTTCAAGAACAGAACAATATAAAGCTGTTGCTAGCCTTAAATAAATCGCATTTGGAATATCTTGTTCTGTGCTCAAAGATGAGTGGGTAATCTTGTTCCGCAATTTTACAAACCAGTGAATGTCCTCTTTTGTTTTGCTTTCAGAAAAATCAAATTGGTCTCCATAAATATGGCACATCCACTTAAACTCTGCATCTATTACATCTTTATACTGCGAATATATTTGCCATATTTTCTCTCTTACTGGGAGGCCAATAAATTCAAGAGATTTAGAAGCACTGTTATATATGTCGTCGCTAAGTGTGGATGGGTGCTCTGCTTTATATTTTTTTACTGCGTCTTTGAGCGAGGAAACAAGCTCTGCTGTTTCAGAATAATCGGATTTTTCTTTTCTTAAGTCATACTCCAATTCGAAAGCTGTACATAAATCTCGTATTTTATGACTATCAACACCAAAATCGGTATTGGATTGAGGTAGGAAATCTAACCGAGGTCTGCTCTTTTCACATCCTATTAGTTCAAATAAGTTTCCAACTTTTTCTCCGAGATATGCAATTTGAAATCTATTATGCGGGTTACCCTTAAATTCAACACTTTCGGCTCTCTCACAATTGATTTGACAATCAATTATTCCAGGCTTGCCAAATATGCCTATTTCAGCTTCTTTATCCCATAAATAAACACTTAGATTTGTTATATTGAATTGTCCTGTGCAAAAAGTCAAGAAATAACACACGGTTTGCCAGCATGTTTCAATTAGGGATACGTCTTGGAATTCTTGAAATTCTAGTCTGAGTATTGAACGTAGCTTTCCAAGCGACGTATCATTTGAATCTGTATCTTTGCGATCCACAAAAAC
>CEAZ01045016.1_pt1 | contig 14915 bp, 13 predicted proteins | sample 557361 | NCBI WGS metagenome assembly CEAZ01 (sample SAMEA3182074, study PRJEB8094) | gut metagenome | biome: human; feature: gut; material: Stool; isolation source: human stools | place: Canada | collected 2012-02-22 | reverse complement strand
CGCGTTCATTGCGCCCCTTCATGAACTTCAGAAACTCCTCGGCCTCCTGAATGTTGTCGGTGAGCGGCTTCTCAATGAGTACGTTTTTGCCTGCCTCGACCGCTTTTTTCGCATATGGAATATGGAACTTGTGCGGCAGGGCGACTATCACCAGATCCGCCTCGCGCTTGAGCGCCTCGTCATAATCCGTGCAGCACACCTCGTCGGGGATGCCCCACTTTTCCTTTGCCGCTTCGAGATTGGGCCCGCCGCGGCTCACCAGCGCCGCCAGCTCACAGTCGGGATCGTTGTGTATATATTCGAGCCAGCCTGCTGCCCAGCCGCTGCTGCCGACCTGTATTATTTTCATGTCATTACTCCTTTATAATTCCGCTTATGCCGCAGGCGGCTTTATGCGCCGCTGCGGCATAACTTTCCTATGTGTGCTGTCAGTCGCGGAGCTGCTCCGCAGTGAGCGGGGTAAAGTCCGTTTTCAGCTCCACCACTCGCCCGGTTTTCATCGACTCAAAGCCGGCCTCTATGATCTCAAGGACATGACGTCCCTGCTCAGCGGTCGCCACAGGCTCGCGCAGACCGTGTACATAGTCGATAAGCTCCATAACATCGCGATATACGAACGGCTCGTGCATTTTCAGATGCTCTATGGGCAGATCCTTTGCCATCATGCCCTTTACGGGTGTGTCAAAAATGACCTCGTCGTTGAACTTTCCGTCAACGAACTTTCCCTCTGTGCCGTATATGGCAGGAGTCATCTTGTTTTCGCCGCCCGCGAGCGCAGAGTAGAACAAGCCGTATACATTCTCGCCGAAGTCGAGCAGGAAAGCGAAGTTATCGTCTACCTCGCTCTCTATCACCTGTTTGCCGAAGCGGAACTCTTTCATTATCTGTCCGCCCATGCAGGATACGCGCTTCACTGGGCCGAGTATGCCGGTCATCGCGGTAAGCCCATAGACGGCATGGTCATACTGCGGGCCGCCGTCCGGCTTTTTGTAATACCATGTCGGGACGAGCGGCTCGGAGCCGTAGTTGTCCTGCCTGTAGCCCTCGCGCAGATGATAGAGCAGAACTCCGCGCACGCCGCCGATGGCGTAGGTGATGTGCCCCAGCTTATTCTCCGCAACAAGACGGCGCATCTCGCGATTGACGGGCATTGCCATCATTCCGGGGGACGAGGTTATCTTGACGTTCATTCGCTTTGCTTCTTCTATAAGCTCGGTGGCCTCCTCGCTCGTCATCGCCATCGTCTTATTGAAATGGACATGCTTGCCGGCGCGGATCGCCTTGAGTCCCTGCTCATAGTGGAAGCGTATGGGCGAGCATATCGATACTACGTCGACGTTCGGGTCAGCAAGAAGCTCATCGTCCGTCATATACCAGTTTTTAATCCCATACTGCTCTGCCATCGCCTGCGCTCTGCCCGGTACCGGGTCGCAGACTGCCGCCATGTATACCTTGTCCGCAGTGTCACCGAGCACAAGATGCTTGAATATCGAGTTTATGGCGATCTCGCCGGAGCCTATAGCGCCCAAGCCCAAAGGTTTCATCATTTACCTCCTCGATCGTATCAGAATTTTTCTACTATCTCCAGCATTTTTGCAACATACTGCCGGGATATCTTCCGATTGTATTCCACGCGGTCGTCGCGCTCGGCGTCGTTTGTCGGCAGCTTGAAGGCAGGCTCTGCGAGCAGGCACATTCCGTGCGGCTCAGGTGCCTTTTCGATAAGCGCCGCCAGTATACGCTCAAAGTCTATTATGCCGTCCCCGAGATAGCACCCGGCAAAAACCATCGGCATATCCGGGTAGGTCTTTGTACGCAGCGGATTGTCCACCACGGCAAAATCCTTGAAGTGTGCCGCGACGGCGTACGGCGCAAGATATTCCAGATCCTCCATCGGGTCGCAGCAGGCGACCGCACCGTTTCCGAAATCGTAAAGCGCCTTGACATTGTCCGATGCCACCGTTTCTATTACCGACGCTATCTCGCGGCCGCTGAAGTCACAGTGGTTTTCGTATGCGAAGGTAAGCCCCGTTCCGTCAAGCATTTTTGCAAGCTCGCGCAGGTTTGCCTCGATGAACCGGCGCTGTTCCGAGAACGGGTGCTGCTTGTTGTAGCGGCTCGTCGCGACATTTGAGTGTCCGTAGCCGGAGCAGAGTATATCGCTGCCGAGGGCCTTCGCCATCATTATCGTCCGCTCGACACCCTTTCGGGCGACCGCCGGGTCGGGGATATCGTCAGGTGCCGACACTCCCATAGCAGCGCCTGACGCTCCCCATGCATCTACCTTGAGCGGCAGGCCGGCCAGTCCCCAAACGGTGAACGGGTAGAGAATGAGCTTGATGTCGTTTTCGCGCGCCATTGCCGCCATTTCGCTGAGCGTGGCGGAGGTGATCTCCTTAGGGCAGAGATTCGGGAACAGCGAAAACGCTCTTGCACCGATACGGCGGCTCTCCTCTATCGTCCATCTGAACGACTCCATGCCTGCCGGGGTGCCGTCCGGCGGCATGAGATTAAACGGCTGGAAGCCTACTCGGAAATCATATGTATTTCCCACGGGAGTTCCCCCTTTCGCGCAGATATTGTCTTATTTGTAACCGAGAACTACCGGAGTTGAGCGGTAGCCGACGCCCATGCGGTCAATGCCCATGTCGATGAGCTTGAGGAACTTCTCACGGTCGCGTATGCCGCCTGCACCCTTTATCTTGCAGCGTCCCTGCGCGGCGTCCATCATTGCCTGTATGACCTCGTAGGTCGCACCCTCGTTCTTTCCGCCAGTGAAGAAGCCGGTGGAGGTCTTGACGAAATCGACGCCCGCGGCGATAGCGGTTTCGGTCGCTTTTTTGACCTGCTCTATCGTGAGGGAGTCAACCTCGAATATAACCTTGACGTTGCTGCCGTACTTGTGGCACACGTCGCACACAGCCTTGATGTCGGCCTCGACCTCGTCCCACATACCGCTTCTGATCCAGCCGTAATTTGCAACGATGTCAAGATCCTCCACGTCGCCGTCGCGGCAGATTATCTCCGCCTGCGCGACCTTGGACTCAGTAGTGGAGTCGCCGAAGGGGAAGTCGCAGACAACGCAGATGCCGGTGTTGGTACCCTTGCACAGCTCGCGCGCAATGGGCAGCGACGCGGGATTTATGCACACGGTCTTGCAGTTATAATCTATACCTTCCTGAATGTACTTCCTGATGTCATCCTGAGTGAATTCGGGCTTCAGGACGGACTGATCGATGTAGCGGCCAAGCTCGGCGGCTGTCATTTCGCATGCTTTCTTTTCAGGCTTCATTTTTCTTTTCGCAATGCTGCTGCATTGCTCTCCTTTCTCATTTTAGCTTTGGTTTTAGTATTAAAAATATGGAATATGTATGTATGAAATATGCTTGAGCTTAATTCTTCATCTTTTTGTTTCTGACAATGTCGATATACACTGCAGTGAGCAGGAGCAGACCCTTTACGAGCTGCTGCGCATAGCTGTTCATGCTCAGCAGTCCCATGCCGTTTGCGAGTATCGAGAAGAACAGCATGCCGAGCAGTGTGCCTATTATGTTGCCCTTGCCGCCGGCGACCGACAGACCGCCGATGATGACCGCCGCGATGCAGTCCATATCTGCGCCGGCGCCCTGATTAGGCTGCGCGACATAGCCCTGAGCTATATACAGCATCGTTGCAAGACCTGCGCAGGCGCCGGATATCATAAAGGCTATCGCGCGTGTTTTTTTGACGTTTATGCCGGACAGGTATGCAGCCTCCGAGCTGCCGCCGACCGAAATGACGTTGCGGCCGAAGCGCGTGTATTTCAGCACAATGCCGATGATGATGTAAACAAGTATCATTATTATCATCGTGACAGGTATCCCGGCGATCTTACCGCGGCCTATCCATTTGATGAACTCGTCCTGGACCTTTATCATGTTGCCGTCGGAAGCGATATATGCTATGGCGCGGAAAACGAGCTGCGTGCCGAGCGTGGTTATGATCGGGTCGATATGCAGGTAATTCATTATCAGACCGTTGATTATGCCGCCGACAAGGCCGACGCCTATCGCCACGAACAGCAGTCCCACGCCGTGTACGCCGTGATTGTACGCAATGCCGACGAAGATGCCGCTCATTGCCATCGTCGCCATTTGGGACAGGTCAAGACCGCCCAGCAGCATCGACACCGTCACGCCTGCCGCAATAATACCGGAGGCAGACATATAAACGCCGATGTTTTTGAAGTTTGCTGCCGTGAGGAAATACGGTGAAGCAAACGACCAGACTATAGACAGCGCAATGACTGCAATAAGAACGCTGCCGTAAGAGCTGACTGTATTTTTCCCCGCCGCTTTCAGGCGGGTACCTATCGAAACTTTATTTTCCATATTATTCTCCTATCGCGCTCTTAACGATATTTTTCTGTGTGATTTCCTCTCCGGAAAACTCCCCGGCAAGCTTGCCCTCATGAATGACGTACACTCTGTCGGCTATTCCGAGCAGCTCCGGCAGCTCCGCCGCCACATACAGCACGCCGCAGCCTGCCTTGCACAGCCTTTCGATGTCCTTGTATATCTCCACCTTGGCACCGACGTCGATCCCCTTTGTCGGGTCGTTCAGCATAAACACCTTGGGCTTGGTCGCCACCCACTTGGAAATGACTATCTTCTGCTGATTGCCTCCGGACAGTGACGATGCCGGAGTATTCAGCGACGGTGTCTTGATCCGGTAATTCTCGCACCATTTCTGCGCCGTTCTGCGCTCCTCCTTGAGATCAAGAAACAGCCCCTTGACGAAGTCCTTCAGTGTAACGATCGTGAGATTGCTCAGTACCGAGTGTGCAAGTATAAGACCCTCGCGCTTTCTTTCCGCCGGGACATAGGCAAGCCCCGCATTCTTGGCGTCGATAGGCTTGTTTATTTTTATCTCCTTGCCGTTGACGAAAAAGCTGCCCTTCTGATGGCGGCGTGCCCCGAAGGCGCACTGCAGCACCTCAGAACAGCCTGAACCCATAAGCCCGTAAAGCCCCACTATTTCATGCCGCCGCACATTTATCGAAATGTCATTCAGAAATCCGTCGCCGAGGTTTTTTATCTCGAACACGACGTCCCCCAACTCCCGCTTTCCGACAGGATACATGTCTTTTAATTCGCGGCCGCACATGCTGTTTATTATAGTGTCCTTATCGGTGTCCGCCGCCAGCCCCTCGTACACGCTCTCGCCGTTTCTGAGTACCTGTACGCGGTCGGCTATCGCAAACACCTCGTCCAGCTTGTGCGAAATATATATAACGCCCTTGCCCTCTCCGCGCAGCTTGCGGATTATGGTCATGAGCTTGTCCGTTTCCTCCTGATTCAAGGCGGATGTAGGCTCGTCCATTATTATGACCTTCAGTTTCTTCGAGTAGGCGCGGCCTATCTCGACAAGCTGCTGCTCGGCAGTGGACAGCTGCCCGAGCAGTGTTGACGGCGCGTGATGCTCAAGTCCTACCTGCCGCTGTATCTCCATGCTGTCGGCATAGAGCTTCTTGTAGTCTATCAGTCCGTTCTTCAGCGGCTGCGCACCGAGAAAAATATTTTCTGCGATACTTAGTCCCTTTACGTTTGTAAGCTCCTGATATATCGCCGTGATTCCTAATTCAAGCGCCCTTGCGGGAACCAGCTTTCCCTGATCCTGGCCTTCAAACAAGACCTGACCCTCGTCCTGCTGGTACGCGCCGGACATGATTTTAATGAGTGTTGACTTGCCGGCCCCATTTTCTCCGACGACCGCAAGCACCTCACCGCTGTTGATCTTCATGGAAACGTTGTTCAAAGCCACAACGCCCGGGAACCTTTTTGTTATCCCTTTCATTTCGAGCAGCGTGTTGCCCAATGCAGTAACACCTCCTGATTGATGCCGCTCCGTGCCATAAAGTATATTTCAGGCACGGAGCTCATTTCGCCGAATAGTTTAGTAAGCTTTGTAAGTCTTAGCCGTAGAAATCGTTGATGTTCGCGGAAGTGACCATAACGCCGCTGTGCTCAGTGTATGCCTCGGGGTTCTCGCCGTTCATGATGGCGAACACCTTGTCAAGAAGCTTGTAGCCGTAGCTCGCGGTATCGAGGTCGATCGAGCCGTACCAGGGGGCATACTCACCGGAAGCGGCATGCTCTTTCGCGTATGCGATGTAGGTTTCGGTGCAGTCGCAGGAAAGCATCAGAACTCTATCGGAAGCACCAGCGTCTTCGATAGCGTTAACGATGGTGGGGCAGAATGCGTCGGTGCAGACGATATAGAGAATGTTCTTTGCGTCGGGGTGAGAGGTGAGCATGCTTGCGGTGCTCGCGCCGATGGTGCTGGTGTCAAGACCGGTGTCGATCGTGACCCACTCGACGTCCTTAACGTATTCGTAGTCGGGAAGCGAAGCAAGCGTTTCGACTGCCTTGTCGGTTCTTGGTGCCATTGCAGGGACAGCGGTGTATGCATTGGCGGTGACGATGAGGTCTATCTTGCCTTCCCATTCCTTGGTGACGGCTTCGGCTGCACAGTTACCGAAGAACTCGCCGAGTCCTTCATTAGAGGTGCCGTAGCTCCATACGCCTTCCACCGGGCAGTTAAAAGAAACTGCGAGGAACGGCATTCCGCTTTCGACCGCTTCTTCCGCATATGCCAATGCGATCTCCTCGCTTGCATAGCCGTCGACTATTATGTCGCACTGCTGTGCGACCATGGAGTCATACGCGGATCGCATGCCGGCGCTGTCAGCAACTATCTGGTAGGTCATTTCGACACCTGCCTCATCGCAGGCCTTTTCAAAGCTCTCCAGGACCTCTTTCCAGAAGCCGGACGATGCGTCGGATACAATAAATCCGACCTTGAACGACGTGGCCTCTTCAGACGCGCCGTTGTTCTCGGCGGCAGCCTCGGAAGCTGCCGGGGATGCCGCAGGCTGATTGCTCTGTCCGCAGCCCGCCATCAGGGCGCAGAGCATCATGATCGCGAGTAACATTGCCAGAGTTTTCTTCATTTAGTTGATCCTCCTGTTTTTTTCTTATATTTTTCACTCATTTTCATGAGTCAAGCACATCTTTGCAAATTGTCGATTTCTTTGACTTGATTATACCTGCGTTTATTTCGTTTTTCAACATTATTTTGCATTTTCTTGCATTAAGCGCGCATTTCCTCGCATTTGCACAAAAAATCAGCTGCCGTTTTAGCTAAAGCGCCCATGCTCCCGCTGCCGTTTCCGATGTTATTTGCAAAATTATGTCTTTATTTTGACACAAAATGTGCAAAAAGCGCCCCGTGCACAGAACTGACAGTTACGTTCCGCGCACGGGGTGCAATTATACTGTTTCTTATACTATTTCAAAATTTGCCGGCAGCGGAGCCGGCAGCGCTTCGCCGCTGTTGCAGAAAACCTTTTCGAATTCGCTCAACGCTCTGAGCTTACAGAAGCTGCGGCGGTTGAGCTTGCCCACATCCATAAGAAGATATGCCTTGTCGCTGTTCGCGATGGCGGTATTCTTCACCGCCAGGGTCAGAAATTCGTTCACGTACGAGCAATCCTCGCTTATATCCGCGCAGGTGCAGCTCACAAAAACCTTGTCAAAATGCAGCTTTTGTATCATCTCCTGCGTCATCGGACCGACGCTCACGCCGTAATGCGGCAGATATGTACCGCCAATCAGGAAAATCTCCGCCACGGGGTTATTCATGGAGCGCACAAGCAGTTCACTGTGAGTGAATATCTGTATAGGGCGTTTTTCAAGGAATTCGGCCATGACGGCAATGCTCGTCCCTCCGTCAAGATACACACATTCCCCATCTTCTATATAGTCGCAGGCGCGGCGCGCAACACGCAGCTTCGCGTCATAGTTCAGGTTTTTCTTTGCGCGCATCGTAAGCTCCGCGCTGTTGATCACCGGCGCTTCCTCGCCATGTCCATTCAGCTTTGCTCCGCCGGTGACTCGGGTGAGCCTGCCTTCGTTCTCCAGCTTCTCAAAATCCCTGCGGACGGTAGCTTCGGAGATGTTCAGTTCTTTTGCAATGTCTTTCAGGTTGATGATTCCCTTTGAATGAAGCTGCGATATTATATAACGCGTTCTCTCTGAAGCCAGCATAGGCTTACTCCTTCCTGCTTTCAATTGCTCACATTATACAACATTTTTCCCCGTAAGTCCACAGCGCGATGCCTTAATTTACAGGATATTCCATAAAATAATCATAAAAGAATTTCAGCAGGTCGCCCTTGTTGCAGTCCCACTCCCTGTAGAAGCGTGAAGCCGACACAACAACGTCCCACGGCAGGCACTTCTTACGAAACTCTTCGGTACTCAGACCGCAGTTTTCCGCATATCTGCTCTCATAACTGCGTATGAACGTCATTATTCTCCCTCGGGCGCGCATCATGCGCTCATAGCTCTCCTGCGACATGTTTCCCTGCCCGGGCTTTGCCCGCATGCCGAAATCGAATGCCTGGACCGTATGCGCAACGTCTGAAAGCGGATTGCTCGCCGTCGCGTCGCTCCAGTCTATGACGATCATTTTACCTGCCTCGTTATATATCATATTGCCCGGGTGAAAATCATTGTGACAAAGCCGGTCCATCTCCGGCAAACTGTCAAGGAGCCGCAGGCAGCGCTCCATAAGATCGGTGCCGAGGCAGTACTCTGACATGCGAAGCTGCTTTGCAAGCCGTTCTTTCCCCGGCTCAAGCCCCGCTGCGGGGCATTGGTGTATTTTATAGTGTATATCCGCAAAATCCCTGCCCAGCTTTTCCGGCTCGGCGTCGCCCACGGTAAGCTCCTTCATCGCACTCTCGCCGCGGATATACTCAAGCAGTATCGCACGCTTTCCATTATATGTGACGGCTCCGCGGTATTCCGGTACGTCCAGTCCCTTGTTCTGGACAAATTCCGTGCAAAGTATCTCCCTCTGCACGTCCTCGTCCGGAATCTCGTCGCGATATATCTTCGCGAGCGTACCGTCGTCGTACATCTCAACATCGGCAGTAAAGCCGGTGGTATTCCTTTCAAATCCTGCCATATTTTCCGCCTCCGTTTTGCATAATGTGTCATAATTTTGCAGCTCAATAGTACATTATTTTTCAAAGAGTGTCAAGCACTTACACCAAACTTTTCGTAACTTCAGATGCAGGACGCCCTTCGACTGAATGGTTTTGCCGTCTGCACCCCCGCGGCGATGAGCCCCTGGCCTGAGCGAAGGAGGAGCAAGGGAGCACAGACGAAGAATCCGGCAGCTCATCTTGAGCTGCCGGACTTTGAGCGGAGCGGACTTTGCTCCGACGCGGTCGTATGCCCGACAGGATTCGAACCTGTGGTCTCTCTTCCGCAATTTATTATCCGTTTATTCTTTTTCTTTCCTGAGCTGCTCGATCAGGGCTGAGACTATCTTGATCACGTCGCCGACAACGGCGTAATCCGCGTATCCGAAGATCGGTGCGGTGGGGTCACGGTTTATCGCGACGATGCATTCAGCCTTTTCGACACCTACCATATGCTGGAGCGCGCCGGAAATGCCGCAGGCTATATAGAGCTTCGGGCGGACTATCTTTGCCGCGGCAAGCGCATTGACCGTCGCATAAGCGTCCGCGCCGCCGAGCGCGCGGTCGCTGAGTAGATAGACGTCGTCCGCTCCCACGGCCATGCAGTAGCGGAGCACTTCCATCGAAGAGGGAGGTCCCATCGTGACCGCAGTCACCTTTCCCCCGTTCTCAGCCTTCAGTCTCTCCGCGAGTTCCATCGCGTATACGGGGTTATCTTTGCAGATAAATCGTTCTGCAGCAGGTCAAGTGCGATAAGTCTAAATTTTTGCTGGGCAAGTTCAGGTGAAGTTACACCGCGGTGTGTGTGCATATAATGCTGCCTGCCTATGGATTCAAGGTCACTGAAATCTGAAATGACAGTCACCTGCTGGCAGGAGAATGTCAGATTGATGAGGTCTTTGAGCTTGTAGTAACCGTTCTTTGCTGACATTGCCTGAAACTGCTGGAGTTCATGATCTGAAAAGCTATTTAGCCGCTTGGCGAGATAGCCCAGCTCATCAACATTGACGTCAGTATCCTCCAAGCATTTGAGCACCGGCAGCGGAGACTCAAGCTCTGCGATGTGGCGTCTGACTTCAGTACATCTCCGGCTTCAAGAGCTTCGAGCATTTCTATTATGCGCGGGTACTCTTCTGCGGAAATAGGGAACGGGATGCTTGCAACTCCGTATTCTGGATGTGCTCTGTTGCCGAGTACTGCATGTATCATCATTTTTTTACCTCCTGCATTTCAGTTCTCAGGCATTTGCCGTCGCCGTGCCAGCAAATAAAACCATGTGCCGGATAATTACACCCTTCACACTGCCTATATTCATGGCACGCCACCGTCTCATTGTCCGGACGTCCAGCGTCCGGCAGATTCTTGAACGCCTGTTTGATTTCGTAATTCTTCACTTCGATACCTCCTCCTAAATGCAAAAAGGCCGAAACCTTTGATTTCTCAAAAGTTCCGGCCTGACCAATTCAATATTCTTTTGTCTCTCTGACTTACTTGCTCATGTTTCACCTCCAACATTCAATAACACATATATAAATCTTGAAAAACCGTCAAGTAGCGGTTCGGGTCCTGTCAGTCGCTCGAAAACGGCGTTTGTCATCAATGGAAAAATAAAAAAATTTCCGAGCCTAAAAAGCCCTGAAAGCCTTGATGACACTGCACTTGGAGCAGTGTCATCAAAATTGGCTGACCATGATGGTATGCCCGACAGGATTCGAACCTGCGACCTTCGGAGTCGGAGTCCGACGCGCTATCCAGCTGCGCCACGGGCACGTATGTTCGACCTGCGCCAATCGGCGTGGGTCTGCTTTTTGCTTTTTGGTGGTCAAACAGTAGTCAAAGGCGTATCGCTTTTTTGTTTTCGCTGCCCTCTCTGCCAGTGCCTTCAACCGCTTGCGGATTTCTGATACTCTACGCGCCGCGTATGTCGGAGTCTGACGCTCTATCCAGCTGAGCTACGGGCACATATTTACATTTACCGCAATATATGGTATACTGATTGTTGTTTCGGATACAAAAGCAGCGGCCATGATTACTGCGGGAATTATTATACCAAAACTTCCGCGCAAAGTAAATAGCGGTTTGCGGCTTTTTGAAGCCTTTTTTGGAAGGCATATTTTTCAGAAAAAGGATATATCGTATGAAGCACATAAACGTCTTTCACAGAATCGCCGCGGCGCTGCTCTGCCTGTGCATGCTGCTGCCCCTCTCCGCCTGCGGTGAGACGAAAATGTACCAGAAGCAGGTATTCGCGATGGACACCGTCATGACGCTGACGGCCTACGGCAATAAGGCCGAAGCCGGGCTCAGCGCCGCGCAGAGCGTCATCACCTCTATGGACTCGATGCTCGACCCCGATGTTGAGACGAGCACGACCTACGCCATCAACCACGCCGAAGGCGCGAACGTCTCCGTCTCCGGTCAGGTGGCCAGGATGCTCAGCACCGCGCAGACCGTGTATAACCAGAGCGGCGGCACGCTCGATCTCTCGCTCTACCCCGTCATAAAGCGCTGGGGCTTCACCGACGGGCGGTACTACGTCCCGTCCGATGAGGAGCTCGCGCAGGATCTCGCGCGCCGCGCCTTTGACAAGATGGTGCTCACGAGCTTTCCCAGCTCCGGCTCCTACGCCGTCTCCTTCCCCGCCGGGACGGAGATCACCTTCGGCGCAGTGGCCAAGGGCTGCGCGTCTGACTACGCCATCGCCGCGATGCGCAACGCCGGCGTCACCAGCGGCATCATCTCCCTCGGCGGCAATGTCCAGACCCTCGGTCTCAAGCCCGACGGCACCAACTGGACGATCGCCGTGCAGGATCCCAACAACTCTTCAAGCTACCTCGGCGTCGTCAGCGTGGGCGAGACAGCCGTCGTCACCAGCGGCACCTACCAGCGCTACTTCACCCAGAACGGCAAGACCTATCACCACCTGATAAATCCCGAAACCGGCCGCCCCATCAACAACACCCTCACCTCCGTCACCATTATCTGCGAGGACGGCACTCTGGCGGACTGCCTGTCCACGGCGCTCTTCATCATGGGCGAGAGCAAGGCGCTCAACTACTGGCGCACCTACGGCGGGTTTGAAATGATCCTCGTCAACAAGGATCACAAGATCACCTGCACCAAGGGTCTCATGGAGCAGTTCACTCTCGCGAACGACAGCTACACTCTAAGGTACACCGAGTAATGACCGACCTGAATACCGACGTCAGATACATCAAGGGCATAGGAGAGAAAAAGGCGCAGGCGCTTGCAAAGCTCGGCGTCTTTTCTCTCTATGACCTTGTTTCTTATTTCCCGCGTAAATACGAGGATCGCAGCACCGTTATGCCCATCGCGCTGACAAGAGGCGGCGAGAGCGTCTGCATCGAGGCGCTGGTCGCCGACACTCCGCGCCTGACCCGCGTGCGCCGCGGGCTGGAGCTCGTGAAGCTGCGCGCCGTCGATGAGAGCGGTTCGGTTGACATAACGTTTTTCAACCAACCCTACGCGAAGGACAATCTCATCCGCGGCGAGAGCTATATGTTCTTCGGGAAGATAGAAGCCGCCGGTATGCGCCGCTCCATGGTGAACCCCGTGTACGAAAAATCCACCGGCCGCGGCACCGTCACCGGGCGCATCATCCCGATCTACCGTGTGTGCAATGGGCTCAATCAGCGCACTATGCTTCAGGCCGTCCGCCAGGGGCTGGACGCGTGCCTTGACCGCATCCCGGACGTTCTGCCGCAGGACGTGCGCGAGCGCTGCCGACTTGCGCAGACCGCTTACGCCTATGAAAACATCCACTTCCCCAAGGACTTTGACGCGCTTGAGCTTGCTCGGCGGCGGCTGATATTCGAGGAGCTTTTCGTCCTCGCCTGCGCGCTTGGCCGCATCCGCGGCGAGCGTGTGCACGAGGAGGGCATAAAGCTGTCCGTCCGTGATATGAGCCGCTTCTGGGCGGCTCTCCCCTTCTCCCCCACCGGTGCGCAAAAGCGCGCGATAGATCAGGCTCTGGGCGATATAAGCTCAGGCGCCGTAATGAACCGCCTCGTGCAGGGCGACGTCGGCAGCGGCAAGACGCTGGTCGCGGCGGCGCTGATGTGGCAGTGCGCCGAAAACGGGTATATGAGCGCCTTCATGGCGCCGACGGAGATACTCGCCGAGCAGCACTATTCGACGCTCACTTCCATGCTCGCCCCGCTCGGCGTGCGCATCGGCCGGCTCACCGGCACGATGAGCGCGAAGGAGAAGCGCGAAACGAAGGCAAAGCTCAAGGCCGGGGAATATGACATCGTCGTCGGCACGCACGCCCTGTTCAGTCAGGACGTTGAATATTCAAACCTCGCCCTCGTCGTTACCGACGAGCAGCACCGCTTCGGTGTCGGCCAGCGCTCGGCGCTGATCGGCAAGGGGCAGAAGCCGCATGTGCTCGTCATGTCCGCAACGCCGATCCCGCGCACGCTTGCCCTGATAATCTACGGCGATCTTGACGTGTCCGTCATTGCCGAGCTGCCGCCCGGGCGTCAGAAGGTGGACACCTTCGCTGTCGACGAAAGCTACCGCCAGCGGCTCAACGGCTTTATCCGTAAGCTCGTCGGCGAGGGACGGCAGGTGTTCGTCGTGTGCCCGATGGTCGAGGAGAATGAGGAGCTGCCGATAAAGCTCAAGTCCGCGCAGGAGCATGCCGCCGAGCTTGCCGCGCTCTTCCCAGATCTCACCGTTGCCTGCATCCACGGTAAGATGAAGCCCAAGGAAAAGGACACCGTCATGGCCGCCGTTGTCGCGGGGGAGGTCAACATCCTCGTCGCGACCACGGTCATCGAGGTCGGCGTCGATGTGCCGAACGCGGCGCTGATGATAATCGAGAACGCCGAGCGCTTTGGCCTGAGCCAGCTGCACCAGCTGCGCGGGCGCGTAGGCCGCGGGAAACACAAGAGCTACTGCGTCCTCGTCTCGGATAACGACAGTGAGGATGTGCGCGCAAGGCTCTCGATCATGACCAAGACCAACGACGGCTTCAGGATATCCGAAGAGGATCTGCGTCTGCGCGGCCCCGGCGATTTCTTTGGCTCGCGCCAACACGGCCTGCCGGAGATGCACGTCGCCGATCTCGGCGCGGACATGGACGTGATGCAGCGCGCGCAGAGCGAGGCGCAGCAGCTGCTCGCCGCTGACCCGGAGCTTACTTTTCCTGAGCACGCCGCCCTGCGGCAGAGCGTTGAGCGCATGCTGCGCGTGAATGCCGACAGCTTCAATTGATAAGATATGCAAACAGCCCCTCCGTTTTGCACGGAGGGGCTGACTTACTTCGTCCAGTCCCTTTTCAGTTCAGGAAATCCCGGAGCTTCTTGGAGCGGCTGGGGTGGCGCAGCTTGCGCAGCGCCTTCGCCTCGATCTGGCGGATACGCTCACGCGTGACGTTGAACTCCTTGCCGACCTCTTCGAGCGTGCGGGTGCGCCCGTCGACGATGCCGAAGCGCAGCTCCAGCACCTTCTTCTCACGCGGGGCGAGAGTGTCAAGCACCTCTTCAAGCTGCTCACGCAGCAGTGAGAAGCTCGCCGCTTCGGACGGCTCGGATGCGTCCTCGTCGGGTATGAAGTCGCCGAGGTGGGAGTCCTCCTCCTCGCCTATAGGCGTTTCGAGCGACACCGGCTCCTGCGCGATCTTAAGAATGTCGCGCACCTTGTCGACCGGCATGTCCATCTCCTTTGCGATCTCCTCCGCGGAGGGGTCGTGTCCCAGTTCCTGAAGCAGCTGACGTGAGACGCGGATGGTCTTGTTTATAGTCTCGACCATGTGGACGGGGATACGTATCGTGCGCGCCTGGTCTGCTATCGCGCGGGTTATAGCCTGACGTATCCACCACGTCGCATAGGTGGAGAACTTGTAGCCCTTGGTGTAGTC
>CEAZ01050982.1_pt1 | contig 14939 bp, 13 predicted proteins | sample 557361 | NCBI WGS metagenome assembly CEAZ01 (sample SAMEA3182074, study PRJEB8094) | gut metagenome | biome: human; feature: gut; material: Stool; isolation source: human stools | place: Canada | collected 2012-02-22 | reverse complement strand
CCCGGTTGGCCTCCGAAACGCGCCTGCGGGCACAGAGCCCCCTGGCCGCCGGATGGGGAAGCGCATGTTCAGGCTCTGCGCGTGGAACCACCCTTCAGTCACCTGCGGTGACGGTTCCCCTCGGAAGGGAGCCAAAGGCCTTGCGGTACATATTCCGCAAGGCCCCGGAACGGTCAAGACCGCTCCCTACAGAATATTTTATAATGGGCAATCAACCGGTTGAGCGTGATCACCTGACCACGCCACCCTCCCCATATAAAGCCCTCAAACGCATGCGCATCGTTCCCAATTTTATAGCCTACCCCCACCCTCCACAAAAAATCAGCAAAAACTATTGCAATCTGCATAAAGTGCGGTATACTAAAGCAGTAAAATAATATTTACGCAGAGTAGAAACCCGCGCGTTAGGCAAAGCGGCAATGGCGCCGCTTTGCCGCAGTGCCTGACCAACGGGGAGTTGTGGCAGGACGAAGATGCAGGGCAGGGGAGTGCAATGTGCACGCCGCTGCCGGCACGCGGTGCTGGTTTCGCATCCCACTGCTGCATAAAGGTGTGCAACGGCGGGTGTGGTTGCACACCTGCCCTTTCCCCTCCCTTGTGCGGCAACACGCACGATGGAGGTATTTTATTATGCAAAAATCCGTTCAAGTTCGTACCCCGCTGTATGCCGCGGCCTATTGGCAGCAGGCCGCCGATGAGTTTAAAAACATCCGCGTTCTGGCTTTTGCCGGTATGGTCACGGCGCTGGCCATTATTCTGGAAAGCTTCCCCATCTATCTGCTGGGCCAGAGCCTGAAGATCTATTTCAGCTTTGTGGTGGTTTCGCTGGGGTGCGCCTGTTATGGCCCGCTGGTGGGCATGGGCGTTGGTGCGGTCATTGATACGCTGGGCTTTCTGCTTTCCAGCTATGGCGAGCCGTATTTCCCCGGCTATCTGATTACGGCCATGTTGTCCGGCCTGATTTACGGCGTTATGCTCTACCAGCGCAAACCCACCATCCTGCGCCTGATCGTGACCCGTCTGCTGATCAATTACGGCAGCAATGTGCTGCTGGGCAGTGTGTGGAAAGCTATGTTGTATGGCAAGGGTTACCTGTATTACCTGAGCACCGGCATGGTCAAAAACACCATCATGATCCCCATTGAAGTTGCCTTGATGTGGCTGGCCCTGAACGCGGCAGAAAAACACGGCCTGGACCGCCGCTACCTGCATCAGCGCTGATGAAGCGCAGATTTTTTGTTCAAAAGTCATACTTTACGACTAAAAGATTGTGCGTTTTGCTGGCAGAACGCAGCCGAAATTTGAAAATTGTTCCGTAATTTACAAACTTTTAACAACGTATTCACAAAGCATTGAAAAATGTCCCTGCCGCGTATACAATAACATATGTGAAAAGAATGTGTCGGATTTCCTGCAAGCATGCAGCAAAACGGCGCATTTTTGGTTTCAGGACCGTGGCTCCGGCTGGCAGCTGCCGCCGGGCCAGACGTAAAAAGAAAAGGAGCACTTACACATGAAAAAATTGTTGGGTATTGTGTTGTCCGCAGCTATGCTGCTCAGCATGGCCGCCTGCGGCAGCACTGCTGCATCCAGCGCTGCATCCAGCGCAGCAGCAGATTCTACCGCTGACGCTGCCACTGCTACCGATGCAGCTGCCAGCGACCTGAAGGTTGGCGTTATCACGATTGGCGACGAGACGGAAGGCTACACTGCTGCGCATATCAACGGCATCAAGGCTGCTGCACAGAAGCTTGGCATGAGCGACAGCCAGATCGTTTGGAAGTACAAGGTTCCCGAAGGTGCTGAGTGCTCTGACGCTGCAGAAGACCTGGTTGGCCAGGGCTGCAACCTTGTTGTTTCCAACTCTTACGGCCACCAGACCTATATCGTAGAAGAAGCTGAAAAGTATCCCGATGTCACTTTTGTTTCCATGACCGGTGATTTTGCTGCCCTGACTGGCCTGGATAACTTCAAGAACGCTTTCACCAATGTTTATGAGAGCCGCTATGTTGCCGGTGTTGTTGCCGGTATGAAGCTGCAGGAACTGGTTGAGTCCGGCACCCTGACCCCGGAGACCCAGCCCAACAGCTTTACCGCTGACGGCAAGGTCAAGATCGGCTATGTCGGCGCTTACAACTATGCTGAGGTTGTTTCCGGCTACACTGCATTCTTCCTGGGCGTGCAGAGCGTTTACCCCAATGTTGCCATGGAAGTTATGTACACCAACTCCTGGTTCGATATCGACAAGGAAGGCGCTGCTGCCGAAGCTCTGATTGCAAACGGCAGCGTGATCATTGGTCAGCATGCTGACTCCACCGGCGCTCCCGCTGCCACCCAGAAGCAGAAGGATGCCGGCAAGATCTGCTACTCTGTCGGTTACAACATCGACATGCTGGAGACCGCTCCCACCGCTGCCCTGACCTCCGCCACCAACGTTTGGGAAGTTTACTATGAATACCTGTTCAAGAGCATGATGGACGGTGAAAACCCGGCTACCAACTGGTCCGAGGGTTACAACGAAGGCGCTGTTGCCATCACTGACCTTGGCCCCGAAGTTGCCGAAGGCACTGCCGAGAAGGTTGCCGAAGTGGAAGCAGCCCTGAAAGATGGCAGCCTGCATGTGTTTGATACCAGCAAGTTCACCGTCAACGGTGAGACTGTTACCACCGCTCCCATCGACCTGACTTTCTATGATTACTCCACCGGCACCCCGGTTGCTGTGTACCAGGGCGATACCGAGGAAGCCATCACCGATGGTTATTTCTCTGAATCCACCCTGCGCAGCGCTCCGTATTTCTCCCTGCGCATTGACGGCATTACCGAGGACGCAGACCCGGTTGCCTGATCCCACAAACTGAACTGACATGGAGGGAAGCTCTGCCTGTTACTGAACAGAGCTTCCCTCTATTGGTGTTTACGGCACCGCATGATGGATTTTTACAGAGAGGAGCATTCCCATGCCGCAGACTGAGTACGCCATCCAGCTGGAACATGTAACCAAAACTTTTGGCCCGGTCATTGCAAACCATGATGTTACCATGAATATCCGCCGCGGGGAGATTTTGTCCCTGCTGGGCGAGAACGGCTCCGGCAAAACCACCCTGATGAATATGATCGCCGGTATCTATTACCCGGACGGCGGGCAGATCATCGTCAACGGCCAGCCGGCAGATATCCGTTCCCCGCGCGATGCCCTTGCCCTTGGCATTGGCATGATTCACCAGCACTTCAAATTGGTGGATGTGTTTACCGCCGTGGAAAACATTGCCCTGAGCATGGACAAAGGCGAAAAATTTGACCTGCGCCGCGTGCGGGACAAAGCCCGTGCGATTTGCGAAAAATACCAGTTTGCGCTGGATCTGGACCAGAAGGTTTACGAGATGAGCGTAAGCCAGAAGCAGACGCTGGAAATCGTAAAGGTGCTGTTCCGTGGTGCAGATATCCTGATCCTGGACGAACCCACCGCCGTGCTGACCCCGCAGGAAACCGAAAAGCTGTTTGCCGTGATGCGCAACATGAAGGCGGACGGCAAGGCCGTGGTCATCATTACCCACAAGCTGCATGAGGTGCTTTCGGTTTCGGACCGCGTGGCAATTTTGCGCAAGGGCGAATACGTTGGCACGGTGGAAACCGCCACCGCAACGGAATCCAGCCTGACTGAGATGATGGTGGGCCAGAAGGTGGAGCTGAACATCAACCGCACCACGCCGCAGGATCCCACCCGGCGTTTGGCTATCAGCCACCTTTCGGTGCGCAGCCCCGAAGGTACCAACGTGCTGGACGATGTGAGCTTTGATGTGTATGGCGGCGAGATTTTGGGCATTGCCGGTATTTCCGGCAACGGCCAGAAAGAACTGCTGGAAGCCATTGCCGGTTTGCAGCATACCGAATCCGGCTCCGACGTTAAGTTTTTTGCCCCCGGCGAAGAGGACAAGCCGATGGAGCTGCTGGGCAAGAGTCCCAAGGACATCCGCGATGCCGGTGTGCACCTGAGCTTTGTGCCGGAGGACCGCCTGGGCATGGGCCTGGTTGGCACCATGGGCATGACGGACAACATGATGCTGAAAAGCTATGGCGAAGGCCGCTCCCCGCTGGTGGACCACCGTGCCCCGCGTGAACTGGCCGAAAAGATCCGCAAGGAGCTTGGCGTGGTTACCCCCGGCCTGAACACCCCCGTTTCCCGCCTGTCCGGCGGCAACGTGCAAAAGGTGCTGGTTGGCCGTGAGCTGGCGGCTTCGCCCATTGTGCTGATGACGGCTTACGCCGTGCGCGGCCTGGACATCAATACATCCTACACCATTTACAACCTGCTGAATGAGCAGAAAGAAAAAGGTGTTGCCGTGATTTACGTCGGCGAGGACCTGGACGTTCTGCTGGAGCTGTGTGACCGCATTCTGGTGCTGTGCGGCGGCAAAGCCAACGGCATGCTGGATGCCCGCACCACCACCAAGGAAGAAGTTGGCCTGCGCATGACCAACCTTGTACAAAAGGAGGGCAAATGATGAGCAAAACTGCAGCTGAACCGCTTGTGCGTATCTCCAAGCGGGAGGGTACCACCTTTGTGCAAAAAGTGCTGGTGCGCGCCATTGCTATCCTGCTGGCACTTGTTGTGGATGCGTTCTTCATCTTTTTTGTTACCGGCCTGAACCCCATCAGCGTGTACGGCGTTATGTGGAATGGTACTTTTATGAACACCACCCGTTTCTCTTGGGCGCTGCGTGATCTTTCCAGCCTGCTGTGCATTGCCATTGCACTGGCTCCCGCCTTTAAGATGCGCTTTTGGAACATCGGCGGCGAAGGCCAGGTGCTGATCGGCGGCCTGGTCGCGGCGCTCATCATGGTGTATTTTGGCAGCAGCCTGCCCGCACCGCTGCTGTTTGCCGCCATGGTCATCGGCAGTGTGCTGGCCGGTGCCATCTGGGCCTTTGTTCCGGCCTGGTTCAAATCCCGCTGGAACACCAACGAAACGCTGTTCACCCTGATGATGAACTACGTTGCCACCAGCATTGTGGCCTGCATGACGAATATCATGCGCGGCCAGGCATCCAGCCTGGGCACCCTGAACAAAGCCACCAAGGCTGGCTGGCTGCCCGTGATCAACGGCCAGCGCTATACCATCAATATTATTGTGGTGCTGGTGCTGACCTTTGCGATGTACGCTTACCTCAAATACTCCAAGCAGGGGTACGAGATCAGCGTTGTGGGCGAGAGTGAAAACACCGCCCGCTATGCCGGCATCAATGTCAGCCGCGTGATGATCCGTACTATGCTGCTGTCCGGTGCCATCTGCGGCCTGTGCGGCTTTTTGGTTGTGGCCGGTAAGGACCAAACGATCTCCACTACCTCGGCAGGCGGCAACGGCTTCACCGCCATTATTGTGGCTTGGCTGGCAAAGTTCAACACCTTCTATATGATGCTGATTTCTTTCCTGCTGATCTTCCTGGACCGCGGCGCTTCGGAAATTGCTTCTGCTTATTCCCTGAACGAATATGCAGCGGATATCATCACCGGCATTATCCTGTTCTTTATCCTGGGCAGCGAATTTTTCATCAACTACCGCCTGGTCTGGCGCGGCCATCATGATGGTAAGGAGGGCAAGTAAGTATGAGCAGTCTGATTGCATGGATCCTGCGTGCCATCCCGTTTGGCACCATCATTATGTACGGCGCTTTGGGCGAGACCCTGACAGAAAAATCTGGCAACCTGAACCTGGGTGTTCCCGGTATCATGTACCTGGGCGGCTTTGCCGGTTTTGCCAGCGCTTATTATTACGAAAAACTCAGCGCCAACCCCAGCGCCTTTGTCTGCGTAATTCTGGCCCTGCTGTGCGCCCTGATCGCATCCGCCCTGGGCGGTCTGATTTACGCCTTCCTGACCATCACCCTGCGTGCAAACCAGAACGTGACCGGCCTTGCGCTGACCACCTTTGGCATGGGTGTGGCAAACTTTTTTGGTGTGTTTATCCTGAACGGTGCCAGCTACACCGCAGCACCGCTGGCTTATAAAGCATTCAGTGCCATGATTCCGGTGCTTTCCGGCCTTGGCGTTGTGGGCAAGGTGCTTTTCTCTTACGGCTTTTTGGCTTATGCGGCCATTGTGCTGGCAGTTGTGCTGCACTGGTTCTTTACCCGCACCCGCGCGGGCCTGAACCTGCGCGCGGTTGGCGAAAACCCCGCCACTGCCGATGCCGCCGGCATTAACGTTACGCTGTATAAATATGTGGCTACCTGCACGGGTGCTGCCATCTGTGGTGTGGGTGGTTTGTATTATGTTCTGGATTATAACCAGGGCATCTGGGCAACCACCGGCCAGATCGAAGCCTTGGGCTGGCTGGCTGTAGCGCTGGTCATCTTTACCACCTGGAAGCCGCTGAACGCTATCTGGGGTGCTTACCTGTTCGGCGTGCTGTACTGGCTGTATCAGTTCCTGCCCAGCCTGCTTGGCATTACCGTTGCCAGCTACATGACCGATTTGATCCAAATGCTGCCCTATGTGGTTACCATTGTGGTGCTAATCGTGGTCAGCCTGCGCAAAAAGAAGGAAAACCAGCCCCCGGAGCATCTGGGCCTTTCCTACTTCCGCGAGGAGCGGTAAAAAATATTTTTGCAGAATTCGCAAAAAATTGCTCATTTTGCATCAAAGCCTCGTTTCCTATTGGAAAGGGGGCTTTTTTGTTTTTTGGGGAAGGGCAGGGGGATTGGCGGATTTCGGAGAGTGATATCCGGCATGGCCCATCACACATTTTTAATTTGACTGTGTGGCCGGGGGAGTTCGTTGCGATTGTGGGTGAATCCGGCTCCGGCAAAAGTACCCTGATGAATATTATCGGCGTGCTGGACAAGCCGACCTCTGGCGAGTATACGCTGGACGGGGTGGATATCCATAAAGCAGACGATGACGAACTGGCGGGCATCCGCAACAATAAAATCGGCTTTGTGTTCCAGACCTATAACCTCATCGGCCGCCAGATCTCGCTGGCCATCTCCGCCATTGCGGCCATCTCGCTGTTGGTGGGAGGTATCGGCGTCATGAACATCATGACGGTTTCGGTCACCGAGCGTACCCGTGAGATCGGCACCCGCAAGGCGCTGGGCGCAACCAACACGGCCATTTTGACCCAGTTCATTATTGAATCCATTGTGCTGTGCGCTATTGGCGGCGTCATCGGTGTGGGGTTGGGCATCGGCCTTGGTTCTGTGCTCAGCCAGGTCATGGGCTATTTGGCCAGACCCAGCGTGGCGGCCATCATCATTGCCGTGGCGTTCAGCATGGCCATCGGCGTGTTCTTTGGCTATTACCCCGCCAAAAAGGCCGCCAAGATGGACCCCATCGACGCCCTGCGGTACGAATAAGGGTACCGTTTGTTATTTGCTTATCAGCGCAAAATTGAACCGCATACAGCAAAAATGCTCCCGTTGCACGGGGGCATTTTTTGTGGTATACTTCTGCCTGAATGATAAAAATGGGGTAGTTTTTGCCCTGGGGTGTATCTGAAAAGTCAAAAGTACAGTCTGTTTCGGCAGTTACAGCCGGATTTTGCGCTTGCAAAATGCGGCATCTTCTTTTCTTTCAGATACACACCTTAGAGCGGAGAGGAAAGAAGGAAGGTCTGACAATGCAGACACAACAAAAACTATTTACCAACCGTATGCTGCTAACACTATTGTGGCCGCTGGTGGTGGAGCAGGCGCTGAACGTGCTGGTGGGCATGTCCGATACCGTGATGGTATCCAGCGTAGGCGAAGCCGCCATTTCCGGTGTTTCGCTGGTGGATATGATCAACTACCTGATCCTGAATATTTTTGCCGCGCTGGCCACCGGCGGCGCGGTTATCACCAGCCAATTCCTGGGAGCCAAAAAGCCGGGAGAAGCCTCCCGCAGCGCGGGGCAGCTGGTTACTTTAAGCGCTATCCTGGGTACGGCTGTCATGGCGCTCTGCCTGCTGCTGCGCGAGCCCATGCTGCGGCTGTTCTTTGGCAGCATTGCGGACGATGTGTTCCAGGCAGCCATGATCTACTTTACCATCACGGCAATCTCTTACCCGTTTTTGGCGCTGTACAACGCGGGCGCGGCCATCTTCCGCTCCGTCGGCAACAGCGAGGTATCCATGCGGGTATCCGTTATCATGAACATTACCAATATTGTGGGCAATGCGTTCTGCATCTTTGTGCTGCGCATGGGGGTTGCCGGTGTTGCGGTGCCCACGCTGGTTTCCCGCGTGCTGGGCGCTGTCATCATCCTGAAACTGACCACCCGGCATGATAATGTCGCCCGCGTTACCTGGGACGGCGTCAAGCACCTGCAGCCCCAGATGGCAAAGAACATTTTGTATATCGGCATCCCCTCCGCGCTGGAAAACAGCCTGTTCCAGCTGGGGCGTGTGCTGGTCGTCAGTATGATCTCTTTGTTCGGCACGGTGCATATTTCCGCCAATGCGGTGGCCAACAACCTGGACGGCATGGGCTGCATTGTGGGCCAGGCCATCGGCCTTGCCATGATCACTGTGGTGGGGCGCTGTGTGGGTGCCCAACAGCTGGACCAGGCCAGCTATTTTACCAAAAAGCTGCTGCTGTGGGATTACATTGCCCAGGGCGCTACCAATGCCCTGATTTTGATCTTCCTGAATCCGCTGCTCAGCGTGTACACCCTTTCAGATGAAACCCGCCACCTGGCCTGGCTGCTGGTTATGATCCATGCGGGCAGCGCCATCTTCCTGTGGCCGGCGGGCTTTGTTCTGCCCAACGCCCTGCGTGCAGCCAATGATGTGCGCTTTACCATGCTTACTTCCATTCTGTCCATGGGAATCTGGCGTCTGGCGTTCTCTTACATCCTGTGCGTTCAGATGGGTATGGGTGCTGTTGGCGTCTGGATCGCCATGGTGGTGGACTGGGTGTGCCGCGTGACCTGCTTTGTGGTCCGCTTTGTATCTGGTGCGTGGAAGAAAAAATGTGTGGCAAAATAATAGGAGGAACCCCCGATGAAGCTTATCAGTTGGAATGTGAATGGCCTGCGCGCCTGCCTGAAAAAAGGCTTTGAGGATACTTTCAACCAGCTGGATGCGGATGTGTTCTGCATTCAGGAAACCAAAATGCAGCCCGGCCAGGCGGATTTTGCCCCCGAAGGCTATACCGAATACATCAACAGTGCTGAGAAAAAAGGCTATTCCGGCACGCTGATCTATACCCGCGTAAAGCCCCTGAACGCCTGGAACGGCATTGGGGTGGAAGCCCACAGTCACGAAGGCCGTGCCATCACACTGGAATTTGAGGATTACTACCTCGTCAATGTCTATGTACCCAACTCCCAAAACGAGCTGGCCCGCATTGACTACCGCATGCAGTGGGAGGACGACTTGCGCGCCTACCTGAAAGACCTGGACAGCAAAAAGCCGGTGATCCTGTGCGGAGATTTGAACGTGGCCCATGAGGATATTGACCTGAAGAACCCCGGCCCCAACCGCGGTGCTGCGGGCTTTTCGGACCAGGAGCGCGGCAAGCTGAACGAGCTGCTGGCCGCTGGCTTTACCGATAGCTTCCGCTACCTGTACCCTGATGCCACCGGCATGTACAGCTGGTGGAGCATGCGGTTCCGCGCAAGAGAGCGGAACGCAGGCTGGCGCATTGACTATTTCCTGGTATCGGACCGGCTGGCCCCACAGATCAAAAAGGCCGAGATTTTGATGGATGTGCAGGGCAGCGACCATTGCCCGGTGCTGCTGGAACTGTAACGCTGCAAAACGTCCAAGAAATATTCGGTGTGTCGAAAAAACTGCGCCTTTCTTTTGCAGAGCATGTGGGTATAAAACATGTAGGGGTGCACGATCTCACCCCGCTGCGGCATTGCCCTAACGCCAATTTGTAGGGGACGATGCTTCGCATCGTCCCACATGTCGGACCTTGCCATATATTCCATCACATCATTCTCCGCAAGGCATCGGGCGCACAATGCGCCCCCTATGAAGACCTTTTCGACAATCTGAAATTTTTATAATTTTTTCAAAAATATCTGCTCCCGCTGCAAAATGCCGGGAGCATTTTTCGTATTAGTATACAGAAGCGCTTCCAACAAAGAAAGCGCGCCGGCAGATGAATGCGAAAGGAGGTGTGGGGCACTGAACCAAACAGATTTTACCCAGCTGATGCAGCAATACCAAAAACTGGTTTATACCGTTTGTTTGCAGTTTGTCCACAACCCCCACACCGCCGAGGATCTGACCCAGGATACCTTCCTTTCGGCATGGTCATCCATTGACCGGTGCGAGCCCCAATACTATAAGCAATGGCTGGTGCGTGTGGCAGCCAACAAATGCAAGGACCACCTGAAAAGCTCCTGGGCGCGCAGGGTGGAGGCACAATCCGACGAAACGATGCCGGAACCACGCGGCACACCGCCGCCCGGCAGCGGCCTGCAAAGCGCAGAGCCAGACCCGCAGGATGAATTTATGCGCCAGACCGATGCCGCAGAGCTGGAAACGATGGTGCGCACCCTGCGCGAACCCTATGGCCGGGCCGCGGCCATGTATCTGCTGGACGGGCTGCCCGTGGCGGCCATAGCCCAAAAGCTGGGCCGCCCGGCACCCACTGTTCAGAACCAGCTGTTCCGCGCAAAAGCGATCCTGCGCAAACAGATCATGGAAAGGAGGCAGGAATAATGGAACAGGCAATGTTTCCGCAAAACGAAAATAACACCCCATTTGATAACGAAGCCCTGTTTGATGCTGAAGGCCACCTGACGGATGAGGGGCTGCACGCCCTGCAGGAGAGCCGCCTGGATGAACTGGGCAGCCTGGAGGCCGCAGAGCACCTGACCTTCTGTGATTACTGCCTTGCCCGCTATACCGCCCTGATTGAATCGGCCCCCGAAAAGCTGAAACAGCCCATGCGGGACCTGATCCCCCAGGTGCAGGCCCTGATGCGGCTGCGCAGCTTCCGCATTATGACAAACCGCTATGTTTCCACGGCTGCCGCCGTAATGCTGGCCTTTGCGCTGTGGCGGTTCGGGTTCTTTGGCGGCGTTGGTACGGTGCAAAAGCCCGTGCAGCAGCTGCCGGACGTTACCCCCAGAGTGACGGTAAGCCAGGCGCTTGGCGGTATGTTTGACAGCATGAGCAGCGGCCTGAGCAATATGTTCGACGGAATGCAGCTTACCATCAACAGTGGGCTGGCCCAGCTGGCCGACCCGGTTGTGCCCCACAGCAACCCCACCAATAACGGCGGCAGCCCCGCCCACGGAGAGTGATACACGATGAAGAAAAACGCATTTTTGACCTTTATTTTTGCCTGCATCCCCGGCGCAGGGCAGATGTATTACGGGTATATGAAGCGCGGTACCTCGCTGCTGGTCTACTTCTGCCTGTTCATCATGCTGGGCGCCATCATTTCCCCGCTGGTGGTGGGCGTCGCCGTGGTGTATATGTTCAGCTTTTTTGACACCTATGACCTCATCCGCTACCTGGTAGCAGGGGACCCCAAGCCGGATGGCTTCCTGCTCCCGCCGGACTGGCAGAATCAGCTCGGCGGTGCCAAAACCAAAATGACCCCCAAAATGAACAAAGTCATCGGCTGGTGCCTGCTGCTTACGGGTGCCTATGTGATGTATGACCGCGTGATCTGGCCGATCGTGGAAAGCATTTTTGTGCAGCTGGGCATTCATTGGAGTATGATTTACGCAATCAACGATGTAATCCCGTCCATTGTGGTAGCGGTGCTACTGATTGCTTTTGGCGGCCGCCTGCTGGGCTTTGGCAAACATGCCCACCACAACGATACCGACGACCTGCCCCCGTACCAGGGCTGAACCGGCAAAGCAAGCAAATTTGAAAAGAAAATTGAAAAGAAAGTGTAGGGCAGGGTGCAGCACAGCACCCCGCCTGGTAGCCTGCGGCCATTTGGAATAAAAACAGCGCCGCCCGATAGCCTGACAATGATTCAACAGACAAAAGAGAAAATGGTGATTCACTATGGAAAACAATTTTAACCAGAATACCCCTGTGCCGGAGGAACCGACCCAGGATACCTGCCAGGATGCCAGCCAGGAAACCACCGCGCAGGCCGCGCCCGAAACGGCCCCCAAGCCCCCGATCAAAGTGCGGCGGGTGGGCACCTTCAGCCTTGGCCTGATGCTGGTTGCCATCGGTGCCATCCAGCTGGCCCAGATTTTTATGCCGAATGTCAATGTGCTCAGCGTGGTAAAGTATGCCCCGGTGGTGCTGATCGTTCTGGGCATTGAGGTGCTGATTTACGCCGCACGCCCCGATGTAAAGATCAAGTATGACGTCATTTCCATCTTCCTCTGCATTATCATCATGCTCACGGCGGGGGCTTCCGGTGCAGTGGCCGCAGTAGCCCAGGCATTCACTCCCGAAAACGTGACCAAGCGTGTTACCACCGAGGAACAGTACAAGAAGACTGTTCAGAAGGCACTGAGCAATATCCCCAATGCCCATGATTTTGTACATGATTATTCCATCGATGTTAGCAGCGAGAGCTGGTTCATGGATATGCCGGTGGGTACGATGCACGCAACGGTGTACCTGACCATGAATTACGGTGCCCAGACCACCGCCGAAGAATTTGTGCGCGACTGCATGAAGGTAATGGATGCGGTAAATGCCACGGATATCCCGGTAGAATACTATCGCTTTGATGTGGACCAGAGCAACCTGACCGATGGCGAAGTGTGGAGTGTATGGCTGGATGAGTGGGAAATGCACGGCAACCTGCAAAACATTGCGGCCTATGTTGATACCATGTACTATGTGGACGGCGATGCCTACACCAGCCTGGATGATGTGCCCCAAAAGGACGGCGATGAACTGTTGAACCGCTACATGGCCGCTTTTGGCACCAACCCGCTGACCGATTACCAAAATGAATACGGCACCGTTGAATTTGGTGATAAGTTGGAAGAGTATATGCAGAACCGCGTGGAAAACGAAGCCGGCCAGGACCTGACGGACACTGACAACGCTGGGAAAACCGCAGCCAGTGAGGAAACACCCGCAGCGCAGGACGATGTGACGATGGAAGCCACTGAACCCGCAGCGGGCGCTGCGGAAGCTGCCTCTGAAAATGCAAACTGACATTTGAACAAAAGTAATATATTTGTGCAATTTCGTTAAAAACGACGGAAAAGTTGACCAGATTTTTACGCCCCGCATACGCGGGGCTTGTTGTTTTTGCCTGCCTGAAATGCTACAATACCAATAAGGGCAATTTTGCCCTGTAAATGCGGCCTGCCCGGCGGCGGGATGCAAAATCAGGAGGTACCCCATGCTTAAAGGCTATACCAAGCAGGAAATCAGTTGGATGATGTACGACTGGGCCAACAGCGCCCATTCCGTTATCATTGTAACGCTGCTCCCCATCTTTTTTGACACGGTTGCGGGCTATACGGCGGACAGTGTTTCCAGCATGTCCACCTGGGGCTATGCAACCAGCATCGCCATGCTGATCGTGGCGCTGGCCGCTCCGTTCCTGGGCGTGTTTGGCGATATCCGCGGTATGCGCAAAAAGCTGTTCAGCTTTTTCATGCTGCTGGGCGTTGCAGCCTGCGCGGGCATGGCGTTTACGCCTGGGATGGATTTTACCTCTGGCCCGGTGGCAGCAGGCAAGGTGGCCAGTCTGATCCTGGTTTTGTACATCGTCAGCGTCATTGGTTTTGATGCTTCCGCCATCTATTACGATGCCTTTTTGACCGATGTTACCATCGAGGACCGCATGGATAAAGTTTCCACCATGGGATACGGCCTGGGTTACATCGGCGGCTCCACCATTCCGCTGCTTATTTTTCTGATCATGAACCTGGTTGGCGTGCCCATGCTGACCTGCCTGGCGTTTGTGTTTGGCCTGACCGCTGTGTGGTGGCTGGCGTTCAGCTTGCCGCTGCTGAAAAACTGTGAGCAGACCTCTGGCAAGCCGTATGAAAAGGGCGATGTTGCCCGCAGCATTAAGGGCGTTGGTACCACCATCAAGGAGATCATTGCCAACAAGCCGATGCTGATCTATATTCTTTCGTATTTCTTCTATATTGACGGCGTGCACACCGTCATCAGCATGGCAACCACCTATGGCACCAACCTGGGGCTGGATTCCACAGGCATGATGCTGGCGTTGCTGCTGGTGCAGATTCTGGGCCTGCCGTTCTGCCTGCTTTACATCAAGTGCAGCGAAAAGTTCGGTGCCCGCACCATGGTGGGCTTTGGCATCTGCGTGTATATGTTCATCTGCATCTTTGCGTTCTTTATGAACAGTCTGTGGCAGTTCTGGGTGCTGGCTGTGCTGTGCGCCACCAGCCAGGGCGGCATTCAGGCGCTGTCCCGCTCCATGTACGGCAAGCTGATCCCGGATAAGGACCGCTCCGGCGAGTTCTTCGGTTTCTTCGATATCTTTGGCAAGTTCAGCTCCATCATGGGCCCGGCTTTGGTCGGCGTTGTCAGCAGTGTGGTGGCAAATGGAATGCTGGGGACCCAGGGGCTGACCGCTCAGACCGCAACGGCGGAGCAGATCGATGCGATCAACGCCCAGTCCAGCCATTACGGCATTTTGTCCATCATTATTATCATCATTGTGGGCGCGGTGCTGTACTTCGGCTTTTTGCCCAAAGCAGAGCACGCCAAGCAGTAAATTTGACAAGATATTCGATTCGCATTACAATATAGGGGTATATTCTGTTCAGGTACACCTGGGGAATATACCCCTTTTTAAGGTATATCTGAAAACAAAGAAAATGCCGGATATTTCGCAAACACAGACAGGATGTAAGGCAAAGAGCCGCAGGAATTCTTTGTGGATTCCAAGAGTTTTTAACGCAAAATCCCGCTGCGTTTGTAGAAACAGAATGGCAATACCGCATAATTCTAAGTGCCGATACGGCGAGCGAGGTGCGGCAGCTGCTAAGCCAAAAGCACAGATAATACTTTGTGTATTATCGAGCATTTT
>CEAZ01000010.1_pt1 | contig 14959 bp, 14 predicted proteins | sample 557361 | NCBI WGS metagenome assembly CEAZ01 (sample SAMEA3182074, study PRJEB8094) | gut metagenome | biome: human; feature: gut; material: Stool; isolation source: human stools | place: Canada | collected 2012-02-22 | reverse complement strand
CAGTCTGACAAGCCGCAGTTCGGAACGAACCGCGGCTTGTTTATTAGCATCCAATATTTAATAAAATATTCTCCGGCTCTGTGCGGCTTTCACCATTCCCGCAGTACGAGATCCGTTTCGCCGGGGTTCAGCCCGAACTCTATCCTGAGCACCTTCGGGTGCTTTGCATACTCTTTGCGTATCCCGTCGCGCAGGGAGGTGCCGCCGTGATAGCCATGGATGACGCGGATGCGGTACGCACCGGCGCTTCGGCGAAGCTTCGCGTCGATCACGACCTTTGCCTGATAGAGCGTCATGCCGTGTACGTCAAGTTCAATTATGCTTTCGTTCATGGGAGGCTCCTTATCTGCCGTGCGCCGCGCCGCCGCACGGCTCACAATACATCTATTATATTTGAAATGGGCTGCACTTGTCAATAATAAACATAATGTTCGCGGCACGAATCGAGAAAAATGTATACATGCACAAAAACGGCGGCTTAAAATCATGGAGTATTGCTCTTGAAAGTGGGGCGGGGATTTGGTATATTATCATCAGAAAGGGTGATACCGATGTACAGGTAAGAAAAGCCCTGAATGCAGAAAGCAGCAGGGTCGGTGCCGCAGATCGAAATACGCTGGCGGACAGTAAGCACAGAGCCTATCTCGCTTCAGAGATCCCAGAGTGGAATTTATGAGTGCTTAGCAACAGTGTCCCGTGACAGGCGGTGCCGGAAAAACTGAAGAAAGTGAGGTAACCAGGATGTTAGATACTAAGAATTCGCAGAAGTAACCCCTGATCGCAAGAAATGAGATGAGCGGTCAGGGGTTACTTCTTTTTCGGGGCACTTCCATCAAGGACAGCAGCCTTTCATCTCTGCACAATGAACCCGCCGCCGAGAAGCCGGTCGCCGTCGTACAGCACGGCGGACTGCCCCGCCGCCGGTGCGCGCACAGGTTCATCACATACGATGTGTACAAGTCCGTCCTCCACCGTCACGGTGCAGGGCGGGTTTTCCCATTTTGTGTGCCGCACACGCACGCTTGCGCGTATCGGCTTATGCGGCTCGTCAATGAGCCAGTTGAAGTTCCGCGCCCAGACCTCAGTCTTGAAAAGCTCCTCCCAGAGGGCAAGCTCAATGTTGTTTGTCTCGGCGTCGATGCGCGAGATATACACCTTGCGCCCGTCCACAAGTCCCGGACGGCGCTGGCCGACCGTGTAGCGGCAGATGCCGTCGTGCTCGCCGATGACCTCGCCGTGCAGGATGAACTTTCCCGCGCCGGGCATGGCGGTGCGGCGGGATATCCAGCCGATGTAATCCTTATCGGGGATGAAGCAGATCTCCATGCTGTCGGGCTTGTGCGCCGCGGGGAGGCCAAATTCCTCGGCCAGCGCGCGCGTCTGCGTTTTCTCTAAGGAGCCGAGCGGCAGCGTCACGCGCGCGGCCTGCTCCCGCGTCAGGCGGCAGAGCATATAGCTCTGGTCGTTTGACGGCATGCCCTTGTAGAGCGCGCCGTTTTCCGCGCGGGCATAGTGCCCGGTCGCGACGAGCTCCGCGCCGATATGGTCGGCAATGGCGATAAGCGTCCTGAACTTGACGCTCGGGTTGCAGATTATGCAGGGGTTCGGAGTCTCGCCGCGCAGGTACGCCTCGGTGAACGGGCGGCAGACGTTCTCTTCAAGCTCGCGCTTTACATCAATGACCGTCAGGTCTATCCCCATGCGCTCCGCGGCGGACACGGCGTCAAGCCGCGCGCTCTCCTCCGCGTTATCGAGATATACGCCGTGTACCTCATGCCCCGCCTTTTGCAGCAGCACGGCGGACACAGCGGAGTCGACCCCGCCGGAAAAACCTAAAACAACCTTGCTCATCTTCTGCTCTCCATGTATACCATCAGCACCGAGATATCTGCCGGGGACACGCCGGAAATGCGGCTTGCCTGCCCGAAGCTCACGGGGCGTATCTTCTCAAGCTTTTCGCGCGCCTCGATGCGCAGGCCGGTGACCTTGCCGTAGTCGATATCCGGCGGCAGCGCGCGCTCTTCCATGCGGGTGAACTCCTCCACCTGCCTGAGCTGGCGCTTTATGTAGCCGTCGTACTTCAGCCGTATCTCCGCCTGCTCTGTTACGGCTTTCGGCAGCTCCGGGCGCGCCGGGTCAAAGGGCGCGGTGTCGGCATAGCTTATCTGCGGGCGGCGTATGAGCTCGGCGAGGGAAAAGCCCGTTGCGACCGGGGCGGTGCCATGGGATGCGAGCATGGCGTTGAGCTCCTCCGTCGGGGCAAGGTGCGTGCTCTCAAGGCGCTGGAGCTCCGAGTCGACCGCGGCGTACTTCTCCTGCACGCGCTTATACTGCGCCTCGCTCACAAGGCCGAGCGCCAGCCCCTTGCCCGAAAGGCGCAGGTCGGCGTTATCCTGCCGGTGCAGCAGGCGGTACTCGCTGCGTGAGGTCATCATGCGGTAGGGCTCGTTCGTGCCCTTGGTGACAAGGTCGTCAATAAGCGTGCCGATATAGCCGTCGCTGCGGCGGAGGATGAACGGCTCGCGTCCGAGTATTCTGAGCGCCGCGTTGACGCCTGCGACGAAGCCCTGCACCGCCGCCTCCTCATAGCCGGAAGAGCCGTTGAACTGCCCCGCGCCGTACAGGCCGGGTATTTTTTTGCTCTCAAGGGTCGCGTAAAGCTCCGTCGGGTCGACGCAGTCATATTCTATCGCGTAGGCGCAGCGGGTCATTTCAGCGTGCTCCAAGCCGGGTATCGTGTGCAGCATCTCAACCTGCACCTCTTCGGGCAGCGACGAGGAGAAGCCCTGAATATAAAGCTCCTCCGTGTCAAGCCCCATCGGCTCGACAAAGAGCTGGTGCCGCGGCTTGTCTGCAAAGGTCATGACCTTCGTCTCAATGCTGGGGCAGTAGCGCGGGCCGACGCCCTGAATGACGCCGGAGTATATCGGGCTGCGGTCGAGATTGTCGCGGATGATCTGATGTGTGCGCTCGTTGGTGTAGGTGAGGTAGCATACCGCGCGGTTATCCGGGACTGCCTCGGTCGAGAAGGAGAAAGGCTCAGGCTCGGCGTCGCCGGGCTGAAGCTCCATCTTTGAAAAGTCCACGCTGCGGGCGTTGACTCTCGGCGGCGTGCCGGTCTTGAAGCGGCGCATAGATAAACCGAGCGCGCGCAGGCGCTCCGCCAGAGGTATAGCCGGGGCAAGCCCGTCAGGCCCAGAGGAGCGCAGCACCTCGCCGACTATCGTGCGCCCGTCGAGATACGTGCCCGACGCGATTACGACAGCGCGGCAGTACCAAACCGCGCCGGTGTTCGTCGTCACCGAGCATACTGCACCCTGCCCGTCAAGGCCGATGTCGACGACCTCGGCCTGCTTCACTCTGAGGTTTTCCTGCAATTCAAGCGTGTGCTTCATCACCTGCTGGTAGCGCCGCCGGTCGGCCTGAGCGCGCAGGGAATGCACCGCCGGGCCCTTGCCGAGGTTCAGCATACGGTACTGGATGCAGGCCTTGTCCGCGGCCTTGGCCATTTCGCCGCCGAGCGCGTCGAGCTCGCGCACAAGGTGCCCCTTGCCCGTGCCGCCGATAGCGGGGTTGCAGGGCATATTGCCGACGCTGTCGAGATTCACCGTGAAGCACACGGTGTCAAGCCCCATGCGCGCCGCGGCGAGCGCGGCCTCGATCCCCGCGTGTCCCGCGCCGATAACGGCTATATCGCATTTTCCCGCGTTATATTCTATCAATCTGCATTGCCTCGATTCCGTGTATATAAACAAAACTATTTTAGCATTGAAAGCGCCGGCGCGTCAAACATAATGTGCGCCGCGCGCCGAAAAGCTTGATATAAAACGAGTAATATGTTATATTGACTTTAAGCAAAGGACGTCATCGTTAAAAGCAAAAACCGCCACTCTGCCAAGTGACGGTTTCTAAAATAAACCCTTACATAGCGAACTGACGGTAACGTCATCGCCCTTTGTGGTTTGATTATAGCTCAAAACGCCCTGAATGTTAACATACCGGGGGCGATGTGCAATGTAGGAGACGGCTATGAAAAAAGCAAAGAGAATACTTGTGTTTGCAATACTTGCGGCGATGCTGCTGTCGCTCTGCGGCTGCGGTATGTTCAGGACGCGTGTTGCAAAAGCGGCGATCAAAATGAGCAAGCTTGAGAGCCTGCACGCGGATGTCGAGATGCAGATCGGCATGGGAATATCCGTGCTGGGGCAGGATGTGAATGCCGATGCCGACGTTACGGGCGGCGTGGACATCCAGCGCGACCCGGAGCGGGTGTATGTGAACATGACCGCGGAAGTGGCCGGCTCTGAACAGAACCTGCTGCTTTACGCCGTCGGCCGTGACGGCGGTGCTGACGTCTATTCCTCTGCCGATGGCGGAGAGAGCTGGACAAAGGGCAGCATTGAGAACGACGACAGCTCGAAGAGCAGCACGGCGGACGGAAAATCATTGTTCCTGTTGCTGTCGGACAGCGCTGCAAGCTTCAAGGAGTATGGCAAGGAGAAGATAAACGGTTCGGACGCTATACGCTATAAAGGCGAGATAACGAGCGATGAGCTCAAGCAGGCGCTGGAGCTTGCAAACGTCAGGCAGTCGCTTGAGGAAAGCCTTGATGTGGAGCTTGACGACGATGTTTTCGCGGATCCCGGCAGTGTGCCTGTGTCCATCTGGATCGATGAGAAGTCCGGCATGATAGTGCGCATTGAAATGGATATGTCGGATGTGATGCAGGGGCTTGTTCCCGTTCTTGTGGATAAGGCGATGGAGAAAGCGAATATCGGGATCGATGTGAACACGAAGGTCTATGACGTCACACTCAGCGTAACGCTCTCGGAGTTTGATGCGGTGCAGGTAACGAAGCCCATGACGCTGAATATCGGATAAACAGGATATAAATCACCGGAGCGGTTCCAGCCTGAGCCGCTCCGGTTTATTTATAGCTTGTCTGTTCAATATCAATAAGAGCCTGTAAATCGAGTATACGTATTTTATCCTTACCGACAGGCTCAATTATATTTTCTTTCACCATACGGCCTATCTCTCTGGAGAGCGACGTTCTATAAACGCTGAGAAAATTTGATAGCTCGGTGCGGTTCATTCCGAGCTCCACAACGTTTTGATTTTGTTCCTCCCGCTGATACAGCAGATACCGGGTAAGCTTTACCGATACTGAGTCTGCGCCAATGTAGTATATGTGATCAAAGTCGTGTCGGATATGCGTTGTCAGTGCATCAAAGATGTTGCTGATGATCCCCGGAGATGTGGTAGAGATAAAATCAACCGGTGTCTGCCCGGTGGGAACCGAGAAATATGCAACGCGGCAGCCACGACTGTACAGCGAGGTGATTGAATGTGCATGATTATAAAACATGGCGATGAAGCCGAACAAATAGTCGCGCCCGCCAATGCCGACCATTGCGTGTCCGCCGTAATAGCTGTCGGAGTATATACCCAGGGTACCTTCCAGCACAACACCGATATTTTCTGACAGTTCCTCTCTCGTAATTACGCAGTCGCCCTTGTCAAAGCGGCGTATCTTGCACGGATGCCGCTTCAGAAAATCTTCGGTTTCGGAGTCTGTAACCCCGTTAAACAGCATGCAGCTGCGTATTTCATCCCTGTCAAATGTCACAATGTATCCCCCCTGTTTCAGTATAAATTCGCCAACATTATCATTATGTGCTTAAGGGCACACTTTTGCAAGCGCCTTTCGCATATATTTTAGTCATAAATGCTGATTCGGCTAAAAAACGGCAACCGGTAAGGCGCTGTTCCGGTATGCACTGAAGGGGGATTTTATGCAGGAAAAACTATACTCCGCATATAAAAAAGGGCTTGAAAAGGTATGCTTCTTAAAACAAAGCATTGATGGATTCCCGCATATAACGCGCGGCGGAAAATGGCTGACGAATCAAAACGGACATTGGACGGGCGGTTTTTGGACGGGACTTATCTGGTTGAGCTATCTGGACGACCGTGAGGCACATACCGCGGAAGAGGCGACTGAATGGGCGATGCGCCTGAAATGCAGGATCAATGACAACACCACCCATGACCAGGGCTTCATATTTGGGCCGAGCTGCGTATTCGGTTATCGTATAACAGGCAACGGCGACTTTCTGCCGCTTATACATGCCGGCGCGCAGAACATGATCGACCAGTATGTACCGCAGGTCGGGCTGGTGCAGGCTTGGGCCGAGGAAGGCTATGACGGTATCTCCATTGTTGACACTATTATGAACCTTCCTATACTGTGGATATCCGGTGAGCTGGACGATGACAGCGCAAAAAAGGAAATGTGTTTGCAGATTGCGCGAAATATACAAAAATATGCGGTACGTAGAGACTATTCCTCCTACCATGTCGTGCGTTGGGATAACGATTTCAGAATATATGGAGACACACATCAGGGATATTCCGCCGAATCCTGCTGGAGCCGCGGTCAGGCATGGGCGCTTTACGGTTTTGCGAATATGTATCGATATACCGGCGAAAGGGAATTTCTCGACACGGCGGAAAAAATGGCACAATATTACTGGGACAACCTGAACGACGATCTTATGCCGGCATGGGATTTTACTTTCCGCAACGACCCGTCAATGCCTATTGATGCTTCCGCCGCGTCGATTGCCGCCTCCGGCTTTTCCATTATCTCATCGCTGTACAGGGCTCTCGGTGAAAATGAAAAGGCTGAGCTTTTTGGCGACAGAGCGGATGCAATGCTGCTGAAGGAAACCGAGCTGTGCCTGTATACAAACATGAGCGAGTACGGAATTATCGAGCATGCCGTTGTCGACTATCCCCGTAAGTCGGGAGTTGACCAGTCTGCTATGTACGGGGACTATTACTATATGGAAGCAATATATCGCCGCATGAACAAGGATGATCCGAATTCAATAAAACTGCTGTACTAATAATAAAAAGGAGAATAATCAAATGAAAAAGTATCTGTCAATTATACTTATTTGCTGCATGGCGCTCTCCCTCCTTGCCGGCTGCGGCAGTTCCAACGCGTCTGACAGCTCAGCTGCCGGGGAAAGTCCTGCCGCGGAAGCTGTCCCTGAAAAGACTTTCAGCTTTAGAATGGGACATTCTCAGGCAAACGACCATCCGTTTAACGACACCTGTGAATACTTCGCAAGACTTGTGAATGAAAAAACTGACGGTGCCGTCAATATCGACATATTTCCCAACTCTCAGCTTGGAGACGAGGCAACGATGATGGAAAGCCTCTCCATGGGCTCTCTTGATTTCCTTATGGCAAACGGAGCCAACACCACGGCAATGGTTCCTGAGCTTGGTATGCTTGGCGTGTGCTACCTCTTTGACAGCAAGGATCATCTTGTCAAGGTAGCAAATGACGAGGATATTTTCAAAATGTATACCGATATAATTGATTCCAAGGATTTGGGAATCAAGCTTCTCAATCTCATGGGCAACGGCACACGCAATCTTTATACGAATAAGCCTGTTGAAAAGCTTGACGATCTCAAGGGAATGAAGATACGTGTTATGCCGTCAGCGGTTGACACCCTTGTATGGAATACTCTTGGCGCGACTGCAACGACCGTCGCATTCAGCGAAGTATATTCAGCGCTCCAGACCAAGCTTGTTGATGGCGCCGAGAATACCTACTCCTCTTATGCCGCCTCCAAGCACTATGAGGTTGCCCCTTACGTCACCGTCACTGAGCACCAGTGGCTCGTTACAGAGCTGTGGGCCTCCGAAAAGGCCCTCTCTCAGCTGCCGCAGGAATATACTGAGGCGATATATGAGGCGGCAAAGGAAACCGCGTCGTACTCTCTTGAGCATCAGCTCGAACTTGACAGCGCCTATTGTGAGCAGCTCAAGAATGACGGCGTGACATTCATTGAGATAGATACAGCGCCGTGGAAAGAGCTTATTCTTCCGCTGCATGAGGGCATTGCTGAGGATCTGGGCTGCTCGGCCATTCTTGACCGCATCAACGAGCTTCGCTGAATTTCCTATACACTATGAATAGCAAGAATAACCTATCCCTGTCAAAGCCGGTTCTGATTATTGTCAGGCTTGGGAACCTGATGGAATCGCTTCTGCTCATAATCGGCGGCTGTGCTGTTGTCCTATTTCTCGCAGCTGTCCTCATTGATGTGACCGCGAGACAGCTTTTTCGCCCGATAGTATGGATGCAGGAGTTTGCGCTTCTGGCATATGTGTGGGCGATATTCACCGGCGCAGCGATCGGTATTCGCCGTGGTACTCACTTTAAGATAGATATAATCGTAGGCCATCTAAAAGGACTTCCGCACAGGATCGTGGAGGTGTTTGACCATCTGGTTACGTTGGCGTTTATCTGTGTGCTGACATACTACGCGGCAGAATATGCCGGCATGTCTTTACATCGTTTCTCACAGCCATCAGGAATCTGCATGGTATATTTTACTTCCTGTATGCTTGTTGGCGGAATCTGCATGGCGTATTTCTGCATTGAACATTTTGCTCTGCTGTTTTCCGGCACGGATATAAAAAGCGTATGTGAGCAGTTGAAGGAGGCAGGAAAATGAATCTTGTAGCTATTCTGTTTATCAGTTTCTTTGTCCTGTGCCTTCTCGGAGTTCCGGTTGCGGTGAGCCTTGGCGCCTCTGCCATGCTTACGGGACTTAGCTGCGGAATCACGCCGCTGTTTCTTGTGCAACAGATGTTCAGCATGGTCAACAGCTATACGCTCCTCGCAATCCCACTGTTCCTGTTGGTCGGTAATATTATGGAGCATGGGCAGATAACTGAAAGACTTGTCGGTTTTGCATCATCGCTTGTCGGCCATATACGCGGCGGTCTTGGTCAGGTGAATGTGCTCTCCAACATGATAATGGCAGGCATTTCAGGCTCAGCCAACGCTGATGCCGCAGCACTCGGCAGCATGATGATCCCGGTGATGAAGCAGGAGGGTTATCCGCCAGAGATGGCCGCTGCAATAAACGCCTGCGCTTCGACGATGGGCCCGATAATCCCGCCGAGTATGCTGATGGTTGTTTACGGCGCATACGGCGGCGTCAGTGTAGCGGCAATGTTCCTGGCAGGCTTTATTCCCGGATTCTTCATTGCATTGTTCATGATGATAACGATTTATCATTGGGCAAAGAAGTACCCCTCAATCAAACACAGAGAGCACCGTGCCACGGCAGGGGAGATATGGAAAGCCTTCAAGTATGCTTCCCTTGCGCTGCTCGTCCCGGTCATAATAATTGCCGGTGTGCTCGGCGGCATATTCACTGCGACTGAGTCCGGAATGGTTGCCGCTGTATATTGCCTGTTTGTTACAGTGTTTGTATACAGACGTGTACATCTCAAAGAATTCGTGGACATTGTTAAGACTACCCTCATCAGCATGGCGGCTCCGATGTTCTGCGCCGCCGGAGCAGGTGCTTTCGGCTATATGATCGCGTATCTTCAGATTCCCAAGCTGATCCTGCAAATGTCTGGACCGATAAACGGCAGCCATTACCTGACGCTGTTTTTCCTGTTCTTCCTGTTTATGATTCTGGGCTGTTTCATGGATGCAATTCCCGCAATCATGATTTTCCTGCCGATAGTTCAGGAACTGTCACGTGCGGCGGGACTTGATCCGCTGCATGTCGCAACGCTTGTGGTTGTAACGCTGTGTTTTGGATTCGTAACTCCGCCGTATGGTCTGACAATGCTTCTGAGTGCCTCGATAGCACATGTGCCTTCGGCTGCCGTTATAAAGCAAACCATTCCGTTCTACCTGACGTTTCTGGCGGTTGCGGCGATCATGATTTTCCTACCGGAGGTCATTCTGTTTCTCCCGAATCTTCTTATGAATTGACTTCACACCGCATAGAAAAAAACGAACGCCCCGATGCCGAAAAATGGCATCGGGGCGTTGTGTTAATGAGACAGGGAGACTCCCAGTATAATGGAACCATAAAACAAGCTGAGCGACGCGCGCTGGAACCGGCGACAATGTCTATATCAGTATTCGTATATGCCGCCGCCGATGAACTCGCGTATCATGGCTTCCTTGGGGATCAGGCTTTGGTCAATGACCCCGAAGAGCTGGAGCGCGGGCAGCACCTGACGCAGCTCGTCAAAGCGCTCGATGCCCTCGGGCACGGACTGGAACAGCTGCGTCGCCGTCTCGTTGAACACGGGCAGCTCGTAGGGCAGCGCGGTGTCGAACTGATAGTCGGCCTTGTTCTTATACGGGGAGATGTACAGCTTCTCACCGCGGCGGACGTTTGCCCACATACTCATCGTCTCGGCGGCGGAGGAGCCGCGGAAGTTATAGTCCCTGACCATGCGCCGCACAAGGCGGAACCACGTGCGCTTGAAGACTACGCGGTCGCCGAAGAGCACGTCGCTGCGCGCGGAAATGTAGAGCTTGAAGGCTTCGGGATGCGCGTTCGTTATCATGTCGTTGAGAGCGTGGATACCCTCGACGATGACGACCTCATCCTTCTTGAGCTGGATGGACTTGGAGGGCGTGAGACTCCTCATGCGCCGGGCAAATTCGTACTTCGGCACGTAGATGCGCTCACCTTTGGAGAGCATGTCAAAGTGCCTGTTCATAAGCTCCATGTCAAGGCAGAGCGGGGATTCAAGATCCAGATCGCCCTCAGGGGTGCGGGGGCTGCTCTCGTCGATGGTCTTGAAATAATCGTCCATGCCAATGTAATGCGTGCCGATGCCGCGGCGGTTGAGCTCCTCGGCGATCTTCATCGAGGTCGTGGTCTTGCTTGAACCGGATGGCCCGGAGAGCAGGACGATGGGGCTTTTATCGCGGTTGCTGATTATCTTGTCCGCGGCCTTGGCAACCCTGTCCTTATAGGCCTGATCGCCATCCTCAATGAAGCCCTTCGGATCGGCGACGGTTTTGAAGTTGATATCCTCAAGCTGGAACGCCATAACTTTTCCTCCTTATTTGTTATAGAAATCGCTGTAAAAATCGAGTATCTTTGCTTTTTCGGCACAGGTACTGCCGATACTGTTTATGTATTCAAGCGGGTATTTCGGAGCCATGATGCGGATATTGCGCCCGTCGTCGGGACGGATGAGCTTCGTCGAGCCGCCCCCGCCCATTGCTATTATACTGCACAGTTCCTCCATGATGCAGATATTATAGAGGTTCACCCGGCCATCTTTGGCCCAGCCGACGTTTTCAAAGCCGCCGGACATGAATTTCTGCCGGTAGAGATAGTAGGGCGCGTAGCCGGCGGCGGAAAGACGCTCACCGGCAAAGTCGAGCATAGCCGCGACTTCATCGGCACCCGGAATGGGGACTTCCTCAAGAGCGATGCGCGAGCCTTTTTTCAGAGACAGGGTATGGACGGTTATATTTTCCGCACCCAGAGCGAGCACCTTTTCGACCGTATCGCGGAAACCCTCGGCGCTGTCACCGGGAAGCCCGGCGATGAGATCCATATTCACATCAAAGCCGCCTACCTCGCGCACAAGCTGGAGGGCATGCTCAATATCCGCCGCGGTGTGGCGGCGGCCGATGAGCTCAAGCACACGGTCGCTCATCGTCTGCGGGTTTACGCTGACTCTGTCGACTCCGTGCGCTCTCAGCACACGCAGCTTGTCGGCGCTGATGGTATCGGGACGGCCGGCCTCGACAGTGTATTCACGTACAGCGCTGAGGTCAAATTCACCCTCAAGCACCGTGCATAGCCTGTCGAGCTGCTCTGCGGATAGCGTCGTCGGTGTGCCGCCACCCATGTAGACGGACACAACGCGCAGCCCCAGGGCGTTTATCTGCGCGGCGGTCGCGGCGATCTCCTTTTCGAGCGCCTCCAGAAATGGAGGGATGAGCTTCATGCTCTTTTCAACGGACTGGCTCACGAAGCTGCAATACGCGCAGCGGGTGGGGCAGAAGGGGATGCCCACGTAAAGGCAGATGTCCTTCGGTGAGAGGGAAGCGGCGGCGCGGAGAGTTTCACGCGTGGTCGTCATGCACAGCTGCGCACGGGCAGGTGAGACATCATATTCATTGATGAAGCGGCGCAGAGCCTTATCCTCGTCATGCTCCTCGGCTATCAGAGTGCTGAGCACCTTGCCGGGACGCACACCGGTGAGCGCGCCCCATGCGGGGCGTGGGCAGCCGGAGCGGAGCGCCGCGCGGTATATCGCGTTCTTTATGAGCCGCTGGCACACCCGGTCGGTATGCAGCTCGTCCGTCATTGCGGCGTTCGTACACTGGGCGCGGCCAATATATGTGCCGCCGTTTATATGCAGGGTGCAGCAGGCGGTAGTCCGCTGCGCGGTGTGGCTGAGGCTTATTTCCAGCCGCTCGCCCTCAGGCCTGCCGTCCGGATATTCCGGCCGTTCGGCGGGGAACATCGTCAGCAGCATCTGCTCGGCTGCGTATTTATATTCATGTCCGTGAAGATAGAGCCTCACTGCTTGCCTCCGTTTTTACGCTGGGCGCGGCGCTCTCTGATCCTGGCTATCTGGCGGCCGTAATGGCGGCCCTCGGAGAGCTTCGGGTAGGCCATGGCGATACGCTCGGAGATGATGTTGGGCTTTCTGAGCGCTTCAAGCTCGGCCTTTCTCGCGCGCAGGGCCTCAAGGCTCTCATCCTCGCGCGCTCTGACCTCGCGGTTGATCTCACTGCGCTTTTCGAGCACGTCCTCAAAGGCCTCCTTGCGGCGCTCGGCAAGCTCAGGATGCTTCTCATCGAAGGCTTCGCTGCGCTCCTTGCTGTGCTCCACGCCCTCATAGACCTTTTCGCCGATAGCGTCGGACACGGCGGTCATGGCTTTTTCAAGCTCATCGATAGCGCGCAGGCGCTTCGGCAGCTTGAGCATATTCCAGAGAGTGATTATCGCATCGGCAATGAGAACGGCGGTGAAGAAGACCATGAGCCAGAGACTGAGCTTTTCGGGGATGGCGCAGATGAGCTTAAAGATAATCGGGTGGATAACATCGACGACGAGCACGCAGGCAGCGCCCCAGACGAGCGAGAACTCAAGGCAGATATAGCCCTTGATGTTGAAGGGGTTCTCGGAATAGTCCCACCACTTGTCATGGAAAAACTGCTCCATGATAAAGCCGATGAAGAACTCCAGCGCCGAGGTGAGCACCATGCTGCCGAAAAACAGCAGCGCGAGATTTTCCTTGACCGGCTCCAGCACCAGCAGCACTATCAGCACACCGAAGCCGTATATCGGGCAGACGGGGCCGTTGAGAAAGCCGCGGTTGACAAAGATGCCGCGGCGCACCGCCGCAAAGGCGACCTCGCAGCACCAGCCGAGAAACGAATATACAAGAACTATCCATATCATCTGACCAAAGCTGTAACCAATATTCATGACGAACCTCCGGTATAATGAGCTGTCGGTATTTGTCGACAGCTCATTATATCAGGCTTTTGCGGTAAACACAATCGTCAAAAAGCGGGCGATGTTCATGAAAAAATTTTGAAAAAACCATTGGAAAAATTTCCGGAAATGTTGTATTATAGGTATGTACTATATGATAGGGGTAGATTTACGATGTATTCGGTCGGAGAAAAAATAGTTTACGGAGAGAACGGAGTCTGCACAGTTATTAAAATTGCCCCGCTGGAGATAAGCGGAGCGTCGAAGGACAAGCTTTATTATTATCTCGCGCCGCTTATCGGCACAGGTGTGTACTATTCGCCGGTGGATTCCGGGGCGTTCATGCGCCCTGTCATCAGCCGCGAGGAGGCCGAGGCGCTTATCGACGCGATACCGGGCATAGCGCCCGCCGTCTGCAACGACAGCCGCTTCAACCATGTCGACGCCTTTTATAAGGAGCTTTTCAAGCAGCACAGCTGCGAGGCGCTTGTCGCCATCGTCAAGGGGCTGCACGGGAAGCTTGCCGAGCGCAAGACCAAGAGCAGCCGCGCCGAGACAACGATGAAGCGTGCAAAGGACATACTCCACGGGGAGCTTTCGACAGCGCTGGGCATCGAGCTTAGCGAGGTCGAGGATTACATCGCACAGAGGATAGAATCAAATTAAAATCACGGATATAGCCGGAGCGGCGCAGCGTCAGCAGCGCCGCTCCGGTTTTTCGTTTATGCCTGTGCAGATGGAATTTTTTGTCAATAATGCGTGAGAACGGTTGACCTTCGTATATTTAACATGATATTATATATCCATCGTTATTTTCGGAGGAAAAAATGGAATGGAAGAGATGCTTTTTTGTCCCTCCTGCATGGCAAAGGCGGAGTCGCCCGACGGCAGAACCCCTGTCAGCAACCGACGCAGAACCGGTCGTGCTGCCGAGCCTTGAGGAGGCGCGTGCAGCAGTCTCAACACACAGAGAGACTACTATCAGCGCAGGCGTGAATCATACGGTCGCTCTTAAAACGGACGGTACAGTCGTCGCGGTCGGCAGCAGCGAACATGACAAGAGCAGTGTCGACGACTGGTCGGATATTGTCGCTGTCAGCGCAGGCTCCGGGCAGACCATTGGGCTGAAGGCAGATGGTACGGTTGTAGCTGTCGGCAGCAATGACTATCGTCAATGCGATGTAAGCGACTGGACAGACATCGCGCTTCCGCCTGAGACTTGAATAAACTGACAAAAGGCTTCCCCTGTTATCTCAATGGGAAGCCTTTTTGAATGATAAGCTCGATTTGCCTGCCCTCTCCGTCCTCGCTGCGCTCGGCCACCTCTCCCGGAGGGAGAGGGGCAGGTTACAATCTGAAGTGCAACAGGCGAAAAATAAGAAGACAATACGCAGGCCAAAGTGTAAAATGGAGTCACCACAACAACATCAACACGGAGGCGAGAGTATTGTCCTACACACATTTTACACTGGAAGAGCGAAAATATCTACAAAAACTTTTGAGCGAGGGGTACAGCCAGAGAAAAATTGCGGCAATTTTAGAACGAAGTCCGTCAACGATCAGCCGGGAGATCCAACGCAACCGCGCCAAATGGAAACCTCACCAGAAGCCGGACAATCCATATTGGTACAACCATTGGCGGG
>CEAZ01043318.1_pt1 | contig 15230 bp, 10 predicted proteins | sample 557361 | NCBI WGS metagenome assembly CEAZ01 (sample SAMEA3182074, study PRJEB8094) | gut metagenome | biome: human; feature: gut; material: Stool; isolation source: human stools | place: Canada | collected 2012-02-22 | reverse complement strand
GAGTAGAACGGCACGCCGGCCTCGCCTGCGATGGCTCGGGCCAGCAACGTCTTACCGGTGCCGGGAGGACCGTACAGCAGCACGCCACGCGGAATACGAGCGCCCAGCGCCTTGTACTTGGACGGATCCTTGAGGAAGTCCTTGATCTCCTCGACTTCGGCCACGGCCTCGTCTTCGCCGGCCACATCGGCGAACTTGGTGGTGGGGGTCTGGCCGTCGAGCAGCTTGCCGCTGTTTTTCTTGCCACCCATGCCGAGCATGCCGCCGGCACCGCCCATGCGACTCATCAGGAACCAGAACAGGGCGAAGACGATGACGAACGGCAGGATCGAGGTGATGAGGTAGCTCATCATGCTGGTCTGCTCGATATTCGAGGTCCAGCCCTTTTCGAGATCACCGTTCTCCACGGCCTTGGCCACCTGTGCGCCCTGCGCGAAGGTGTAGTAGAACTGCACGTTCTTGCCGTAGTTGGTCACCTTGCCGGTGTCGGCGTTTTTCTTGGTGTAGTCGTTCTTCAGCTTAAGGCGGACGACCTGCTTGTTGTCCGTGATCTCGGCGTAGGTGGCCTTGCCCTGATTGATCAGCGCGAAACCATCTTTGGTGTCAATGGTCTTCGTGCCACCGCCGGCGAACATCTGGAACATCAGCACGACCATGACCACGAGTACGGCACCCCACAGCCAGGGGGACTGCCATATCGGCCGGTTCTCGTTGTTGTTGCCTTTGCCATTGGTCCCGTTATTGCCACGGTTGAACGGGTTGGTGAACGGGTTGCCGTTGTTACGGTTGTTGTCCGGGTTCGGATTATTGCCGTTACCCGGCCCTTGCGGGAAGCTCATGCTTGCACTCCTTGGTAGACGGACGGCTTGAGGACCGCGATCGAATCGAGGTTGCGGTAGCGTTCGTCAAAGTCGAGGCCGAAGCCGACGACGAACTCGTCCGGAATCTCATAGCCGGCGTACTTCACATCAACGTCCACTTCTCGGCGGGAAGGCTTGCTCAGCAAAGCGAAGACCTCCACGGAAGCGGCACCACGACGTTTCAGTTCTGCGACCAGCCACGCGAGCGTGCGTCCTGAATCAACAATATCCTCCACAATCAAAATGTGCCGTCCGCGAACATCGGCGGACAAATCCTGCCTGACTGTGACCTCACCGCTCGACACTGTGCCCGAGCCATAGCTCGAAAGGCTCATGAAGTCGATCTGTACAGGAATGCTCATGGCCTCGGTGAACGCGACCAGCGTATTCACGGCCCCTTTCAGCACCGCAACGAGCAGCGGATTCTTATCGCGGTAATCCTCGCTCGCGAGAGCGGCCATCTCGTGGATCTTGGCATCGATCTGTTCTTTGCTGACCAGCTCGTGGTCAATATCTTCCTCAACGTCAGCGATTCGCATGCGCTCCATCTTGGCACACGCGAATGACGTGTTTCTTGCGATTGGCTGAATAACCTCTGGGAAGTGAGACGCCGCCTTGCCCATGCCAATCGACGACCAGCCGGTCGATGGCGGCAATCTGGGCAGCACTGGCGTTCACACCGGCTTGGCTCAGCGCGTGAGCGATGACCCGCAACCGAATCGCCTCTGGCTCACGTGCAATACGTTTGACGCTGATCATCAGGCCGATGCCATGGCTCGAATCGTTGGTATCGCCTGCCACACAGGCTCGTGGCGCATCGGTCGATACAGCTGCCGACGATGCCGGCCAATCAACTGCCGCAACCGCCTCCCCCATCACCTCGTCGGATCGCTGATCCAGATACTCCTTATCCATTCTGGCCAACCGTGCGCTTTCGGCGAAATGGCGGGGGACATTGAATCCAGCGAATCGTTCGATGGCCGGCAGCAGGTCGTGACGCACCCGCGAGCGCAACGGATAGTCGTTCGGCAACTCGCCGTCTACCGCATCGCCATTGGTGGGGTCATCCCAATATTCCACACCTAAGTCTTCACAGATGCCGGTGGTTTCGGCTCGAGTAAGGGTAAGCAGTGGCCGCGCAAAAGTCGCGCCACTGCGTGTGAAGACCTGCGGCATGCCGGCCAACGCATCCACGCCACGGCTGCGCAGCAGTCCGATCAATACGGTTTCCGCCTGATCGTCCATAGTGTGGGCCAACAGCACGGCAATGGCACCTGATTCACGCGCCGCGGCGCACAGCTCGTTGTACCGGGCCTGCCGCGCGGCCGCTTCGAGGCCCTCACCGCGTGCCTGCACGGTTGCGTTGCGCACGATGACCGGGCCCAGTCCCAACGCACGGCAACGATTCGCAGCCTCGCCGGCGACCTGTTCGGAACCCTCCTGCAAGCCGTGATCCACAATCACGGCACCGCAACGCACACCCATGGACGTGCATACGATATGGCTCACCGCGGCCAGCGCCATCGAATCGCGCCCGCCTGAACAGGCCACGAGCACGAGTGGTGCATCGGAGGCAACGGCATGGTCCCCATGCTGCGCGAATTCGGGAGCCTGCACATCGCATAGTTCCACGGCGCTCAGCGTTGTTCGGACCGCGCCTACGGCCTTGCGCAATCGTGCGGAATATGCCATGTACTCACCACCCTTTTCTGGTTATAGGCACTCGTGCGTTTATGGACGTTTACGGCCTTTGTAGCCCTTGATGGCCCTTGATGCCTCTTTTACAGCCCCGCGAGCTTGGTGATGAACGAGTCGATGGCGCTACGCGCGGCGGCATAATCCTCAGGATTGTTGACCACCACGGCAAACGACAACGCTCCCCCATTGGTACGGGACACATTGCCGGCCATCGACGTGACCGTGCCGAGGCTGCCGGTTTTGACGCGCAGCAGACCGGCCACGGCATCATCCGTATACCGATCCTGCGCCGTGCCCACCAATCCCGCGATGGATAGACCTTCCGCACCAGCAGCACCGCTCTCGGTGGTCAGATTACGTTGTTGGACGGCCGCCAGCGTGCGTACGATGAGCCGGGAGCCGGGAGACAGGCCGGAGCAATCGGCCATGGTCAGACCGGATGTGTCGAGACCGAGATCGTTCAGAGTGGATTTGACCGCTTCCGTGCCGCCTTCAGGACTGTTTGTCGCTGATTTCGCCAAGGCGGTGAGTCTACCGAACTCCTCGGCCAGCGTATTGTCCGAATGCCGTAACGTGTATGCCATGATTTCGGACAGTGTTGCCGAACTCACCGAAGCCAAAGGCGTTTCGCCGGATGGAGCGGTGTTTGCCGTCATGTCTCCGGTAACGGCCACACCGTTCGATTGGAGCAGTTCGGCGAATTTCGTGGCCACGTCGCTGGCGGTGTGCTGGGACAGTTCCGGGTATCCGGCCGAATCATCGGGGTCGGCCGGCGCAGGCGTATCGGCGGTGTATTGGCGGCCTCCATCAATCGCCATTGATGAGACCGGCGTGAAGTAGACGGTGTAGTCGCTTAAGACCGCGCCGCCTTCCGACAGACCTGCGGGAATGCGTGAGTCGCCGAATAGGGTGTCGTCGTACTCGAGATTGACGGAAGTGATGCCTCGCTGGGCGAGCGCGGCCACGGTGGCCTTGGCCAAGGTGTTCAGACCGGCACGTCCGTTGGTATGGTTTGCGTCGGAATCGCCTGCAGACAGCAGCATGTCGCCATTGCCTTTGAGGGTCAACGTATTGGTGCCGTCATCGGATTGGGTCAGGAACACTTGGGTATCCAAGGTGGATGCCATGTTCAGGGTGGATGAGGCGGCGAGCGCGGTCAGCGTTTTCAGTGTGGATGCAGGCTCGCGTGGAGTGTTCGACTCATGTTCGGCAGCGACGGTGCCTTGGGCGTCTTCAATGATTACCGACGTATCGTTTCCCACGCCTTGCGTGGACAGCAATTCGTTGACCAGTGCAGAAGCGGCCGTGGAATCAATGGCCTTGTTCGCGTTCAGGGCACCGGCGATGGTGCCGCCTGATTTGGCGGTGGCCGGATTGGCGAAAACAGGTGCGGTGACAGGTTTTAACGTCAACAATCCGGGGGCCACGTCGGTGATGTCGGCGGCGCAGTACCCCGCGAACAGGGCGATGGTGGTCAGTGCGGAAATGATGACGGTCAGTGTTCGGCGATGCGATCGTTGGGTCCGCCGTTGCGCTTCACGTCGCTGACGGCGTGATACCGCTGTAGATACCATCGTGCTCCTTATGCCAAGGCAATCATTTCTGCAATGAGGCGAACGAGTCGAGTGTTGCCACAATCGAGAGCATTCGCGCATCCATCAGCTTACCGCCCAGCCATGTCCCGAGTGCCAGAATGCCGATGCCATTGGCCAGCGCGACCGGAATAATCGCCAGCCACATGCCGCCTTCGGCTCCTGTCAGCAGCATGACCAGCGCCACGATGCCAGTGGGCAGCATCAGCAGCAGGCTGCCAAGCATGTAGACGAACGGGAAGAAGCCTTGGGCCATGGCGCGGCCTTGAGGCGCGGAGAACGGCTTGTCCATTGAGGCGACCGGGTACATCAGTACACAGGAGGTGACTTCGGCCACGCCCAGTCCGCTCAAGGCGATGCCCATGCCCGTGGCGAGGAAGATCAGGCCGGTAGCGAGGTCATCGGGCTGCGCCCAGCGTCCGGTCAGTGCGCCGACCAGCACGATGCCGGCGAGATAGAGCAGCACCATGTAGACGACCATGATGCCGACGTAGACGCGTACGCGGCCGATTCTGTCGGTCCGGCCACGCACGCCGGCGATGACTTCCATGGTGAAGCCGCGGCCGTCATATGCGAGCCCGTTGCTTTCCACGACGGACATGAACCAGCCGCACCAGATCAGCGACTGCCAGACGACCGCGCTGATGCCGTGTGCCTGGAAGGCGAAGATGATCAGGAACAGGACCGGCATGGCGAAGGTCATGGCTTGACGGGGGTCTCGTTTGAGATAGGTGATCAGGCGTGCGGAAACCGCGCCGGATGCCGAATCGGGCATCCATGCGAATGCGCCGATGCCTTTGGCGGTCTCGGACGGACTGTTTGCGCCGATGGTGAGCCGTTCATGTCTCAGACACCAGGTGCAGACGGCGAAGCAGACAATCCATGTGACGGCAAGGATGGCGATGCGGGCGAGCAGCACCGCCCAGGCTCCGGTAAGCGCGTCGAACGGCAGTTGGAAGGCCGCGCCGAACGGCGTCCATGCGACGATGGTGGTCGCCGCGCCCCAGGTTTCGGTGTTGAGGCTGAAGGCCACGCCGGAGTTGACCAGAATGTTCGGCAACTGACAGATGATAACGAACGTCAGCACGATGAAGATATAGAACGCGCCTTTGCCGCGTTTGCTGGTCACCAGCGTGGTGGATAGGGCGATGAGCAGTTTGGAGATGCTCATCATGGTGATGACGGCCAGCACTGCGGTGAGGAGGGAACTGATGATTACGGCTGGTCCCATATGCCGATAGGCCAGTGTCCAGAGCATCAGTGAGGCCACGCCGGTAAGGGCGGGGATGCCGGACAGGCCGGAAAGCAGCAAGCCGAATTGCAGGTTGCGGTCGGCGATGCCGTAGAGCGCGAATTTGCGTGGGTTCATGGTGGAGCCTTCGCCAAGCATCATGAGCTGGATGAAGCCGATGAAGATGGTCATGGTCGCGCCGACCAGCACGACGACTATGTTGACGATGCCTCCGGAACCAAGGATGTTCAGCGGAAAGCCATCCGCGTTCACGGTGAAGGGCGGCAGTATGCCGATGAACCATGCGAGCACGCCGGTGCCGATGATGGTGCCGGCCGCGAGTACGGCGGAAAAGACATAGGCGACGGTCTGCCACGCCGATTTTCGCAGGGTGGCGAGCGTGAGCGTCCAGCGCAGGCGGACCAGGGTGATGGCGCTGCTGATCATCGGCGGGCCTCATCGGTGGGTGTGGCGGGCGTGGCGGTTGTAAGCGGAATGGGCTGGACCGGCTGGACCGAAGTTGGTGCTTGGGCTTGGGCTTGCCCGCCGTCGAGCCATGCGAGGTGGGCGGCTTCGTGACGGCCGCCGACCAGTTGCAGGAAGCGGTCTTCGAGTTCTTCGCCGGCGGCGACCTCGTCCACCGTGCCGGCCGCGCACACCAGACCGTTGTTGATTACGGCCACATGCGTGCACATCTTTTCGACCAATGCCATCACGTGCGAAGAGATAATCACCGTGCCGCCGGTCTTCGCGTATTCGATGAGGATGTCTTTGAGGTTGGCGCTGGACACCGGGTCCACGGATTCAAACGGCTCGTCCAGGACCAGAATGCGCGGGCTATGAATCATCGCGGAGGCCAGGCAGATCTTCTTGGTCATGCCGGCCGAATAATCGGTGACCATCGTGTTGGCGGCCCCGGCCAAGTCGAAAGCATTGAGCAGGTCCTGGGCGCGACGCGTGGTCTCATCGCGGCTCATGCCGCGCAGCATGCCGGAGTAGACGAGCAATTGCAAACCGGTCAGTCGGTCGAAGATCTGGTCGGGCTGGGGCATGACGCCGATCATGCGCTTGGCCGTGTTCACGTCGCTCCACACGTCATGGCCCAAAATCATGGCGGTGCCGGCGTCCGGTACCAATAGACCGGTCACCATATTGAGCGTGGTGGTTTTGCCGGCGCCGTTGGGGCCTACAAGTCCATAGAACGAGCCGACCGGAATATCGAGCACGAGTCCGTTGACGGCGATCTTCCGGTCGAAGTGCTTGAACAGGCCACGAATGGACACCGCCGCATTCGGATTCGGCGGCCATGCTTGTGGCTGCGGTTGCGACGGCTGTGCAGGCGCGGGGGCGGCAGCTGGCATCATCGGCGGCTGAAATCCGACATTCCTTTGAGTATTGTCTAAGCTCATACATCCACTCTACCCCACCAGTCAACCCTCAGCGAAGCAAACCCCCGGGTTGCTGTTGGATTGCCCCGCTGAGCGGCTCCGGACTAGCGGACTCGGTCAACCCTTATGCGCGATGGGCTTCCACTGGGCTTTGGCGAAGATGGCCTGGAAGGAGATCGGCACGTAGCTGAGTATGTAAATCGGGAAGCTGAGCACATAGGCGAGCAGCTCCTTGTTCGTGGCACCGATCTGGTCGCGCTCGACAATGATGGTCAATGCAGCCAATGCCATCAGGCCCAACACCGATATGATGATGCCGCTGGACCAATCGGCCAGCGATTGCAGCTGGCTCGGCCAACTCACGAAGCCACACGCGGCGAACAGCAAGCCCATCACCGCGCGAATCGCGCCCAACACGGTAAACGGACACAGCATCAATGTGAAGTCGATGCAGGAGAAATCACGTTCGCGAACCGCGCGTTTCAGCAATGCCGAGCCATAATAACGGAATACCTGCAGGAATCCCTTGCTCCAACGCAAACGCTGACGCCAACTTTGCGAGAAGGTAACCGGCTGCTCGTCGTAGAGGATCGCAGTACCGCAATAGCCGATGCGGTCGCCATGCAGAATCGAATCCATAGTGAATTCAAGATCTTCAGTGAGCAGATGGAACTTCCATCCCTTGTTCCGCTTCATCACCTCGCGGGAGAACATGAATCCCGTACCGCCCACATGGCAAGAGGAACCGAGAATCATACGCGAGTTAGACAGGAATCGCGATTCACGGATGAACCACAGCGCAGAACCAGAAGACACCCAGTTATCCGCCAGATTCACCGAATTACGGTAGCTGGTCAGAATCTTGAATCCGGAGCAGAACGCCTTGTTCATTTCCTCGAAGTAGTGCTTGTCCAGCTTGTTATCGGCATCGAACACGAAGTAGGCCTCATAATCATCGGCCACACCGATGTCGAGCATATGCCCCAACAGATACGTCAGCGCATATCCCTTGCCAACCAGCTCAAGATTGTGGCGTTCCACCACATGGCAGCCCAAAGACCGCACCACGTCGGCGGTGTTGTCGGTGCAGTTGTCGGCCACCAGCCAGATGTCGATGAGGTTGGACGGGTAGGTCTGATCGCGAATCGACCCAATAAGGTTGCCGATCACTTTTTCTTCGTTGCGCGCGGAGATCAGCACGGCATACCGGTTGGTCATCGGGGCGTCGGGGAAGCGCACGGGCTTGGCGAACAGGGACATCACGATGCACAGTCCCTGATATATCATGCCGGCACCGCCGACGATCATCAGAAGAATATCGAGTACGGAAAGCAGAGTCATCAGCGCCACCCTGCCCTAGGATTGCTGGAGGCAGATTGATCAGACTGCTTGGTTTGCTTGCGTTGCTCGGGCTGCTCAGACTGCTGCGTATCCGCGGCACCACGCTGCGGAATCGCCACGGTGGCGGAATCGTCCAAATCGGATTCTTTCGTCTCGTGTGGCGGAATCGCATAGATCTGTTCCTGCAGCAAACGCAGTTCCTCATTCATCGGCACACGGCTGGTGGACCCCTTGGCCGCACGCGGCATGTGCTCGCCGATCGGCTGCAGCACATGCTCGCCGAACGCTTCGGACGCCTCGACGATCTTGGACTTCTTCTCCGGAGTCGGATCGTTCATCAGTGGTGAGTCAATCAGCTCATAGCGCTTGGTGTACGCACGGAAGATGGCCTGCAGCGATGCGGTGACCGGCAGCGCCAGGAACGCGCCAAACGCGCCGAACAGCGAGCCGAACGCCAGCACCGCGAGGAAGGCGACGGCCGCGTTGATATCCATCGTGCGCTGCGAAATCCTCGGCGAGAGAATCAGGTTCTCGATCTGCTGGTAGACGATGATGAACACCAGCACCGCCACGGCGTACGTCCACCCGCGGTTGCCCCAAGCGAACAGCACCGGCAGCGCACCGCCGATATAGGTGCCGACCGTGGGGATGAACTGGGATACCACGCCGCAGAACAGGGCCAACGGCAGCCAGTAGGGCACATGCAGGATCTCCAAGAAGATGGCGGTGCAGGTGGCGTTGATCAGCGCCAGAATCGAACGAGAGAACAGGAAGGACGAAATCTGGCCTTGGGCCACGGTCCACACCAGCAGGAATCGACGCTGCGTGTTGGGGGCCAGCCACTGGCAGAAGGAGCGGCGCAGCTTTGGGCCGGCGGCGGAGATGTAATACGTGGTCATGACCACGGTCATGAGGTTCAGCAGGAAGGAGAACAGGCCACCCACCGTACTCATGGCGGTGCCGGCGAAATCGGTGACCCACGAGGTCTGGATATTGTTGAAGATTTCCATGCCAAGATTGCTGATCTCCGGCATCTTGAACGTGGTGTACTGGTCCGCGAACTCACGAATCTGCCCATACATTGCCGGCAAACCGCGGACCATGGCAATCATCTGCTGTACGAACATGTTGCCAAATAGCGTGAGCAGCACACCCACGACCACGGCCACGCCCACCAAGCTGACGGCGGAAGCCACGCCACGCTTCCAGCCATGAGCCACCAGCGCCACCACCAACGGTTCGACGGCCAGCGCCAGGAACAGCGAGATGATGATGTCGAGCACTAGATAGGAGATGTCGCCCCACGAGCGCCAGCAGAACATGAATACGATGACGGCAAGGGCCACATACAGCAGCGCGCGGCCGAACCATTCCGGTGGCCTACGGGAATCTCCCTTGGCGGGGAACAAAGTACCAAAGTCGATACGATTCTCGTCGTCCGGGTCTGCCCCGGCCTCTGCGGCACCGGTTCTCAACGTGTCGGTGCTGTTTACGTTTCGCACGCGTTCGCTCATGGCTCCCCATTGTAGCGAGGGGTTTGAAGCTCGGATACGCCGGCGGCGTACACCCGCTTTTCTATTGTTGATGTTATGCTCAACGTTTCGATCATCATCCCAGCGTGGAACGAAGCCGAACGCATCCGCGACTGCCTGCTGAACGCCACCCGTCAGACCATCATGCCGCATGAGGTGCTGGTGGTGGACAATCGTTCTACGGACAACACCTGTGCGGTTGTCGAACAGTTCATTGCCGAACATCCTGAGGCCCCGGTCAAACTGTTGCACCAGAACGATGAACAGGGGCTGATTCCCACCCGCAACTTTGGCCTGAACGCCGCGACCGGCGATGTGCTGGGCCGTTTTGACGCCGACTGTATGATCCGGCCTGACTGGGTGGAGGTGGTCTCCGGCATCTTCACCGAAGACCCGGCCGCGATGGGTGCCACTGGTCCGGTGATGTATTACGACATGCCCTCACGCCATTTCGGGTTGAAAGGCGACAATTCCTTACGCAAGCGAATCTACCGTGCCGATGGCGGCCAGCCGCTGCTGTTCGGCTCGAATATGGCCTTGCGCGCTTCGGCCTGGCATCAGATTGCGAATGAGGTCTGCCGGGATAAGGCCGATGTGATGCATGAGGATATCGATATTTCCCTGCATCTGATGGGCAAGGATCTGAAAACCGTGTACTCGCCGCGCATGATCGCCGCGATGAGTGCGCGACGGATGGATACGTCGTTGAGTTCGTTCCTGAGCTACATGCGACGTTTTAAGAATACGTTTGATGCGCATCCGCAACATACGCGCACGCATAAGCCGGAGGTGTTGTTCACCGCCATGTATCCGGCGATGCACATGTTCTACCCGGTGTGGCAGAAAGTGCTGAATTCCGCGGATATCAATCCGGCTGAAGCCGCGTGGATCAACGAGCAGATGGAACTGGCGGAGGCGCAAGGCAAGCAGCTGTACGACGAGACCCCCACCGACGAAGTCTACGACGAAAAGCACGAAAAGTAGCTAGATATACGAGCCCCCTCTGCTTATGCAAGCTCCCTCTGATAAGGGAGCTGTCGAATGAAGTGAGACTGAGGAAGAGACTGCGACGCAGTCGCTAAAACATTGAATCGGACGCAGGCCGATACCTATTATTCAGCGGCTACGCCGCAACTTCTCTCCCTCAGTCAGCTACGCTGACAGCTCCCTCATCAGAGGGAGCTAATGTTTACTGTCATTGACTGATCACATCAGCGACTTGTAAATCGCGAGGATGTCCTCTTCGGTTGCCTGACGCGGGTTGCCGGGGGTGCACACGTCGTTGAAGGCATCGTGAGCCAGCGGCTCAAGGTCGGCCTCGGTGGCGCCCACTTCGGAAATCGTGGTCGGGTTCTTCAGATCCACGGTCAGCTTGTGGACGGCCTGCACGGCCTCTTCGCGCACCTTCTCCAGGTCGCCGGTGTAGGCGTCCTCAACACCGAACGCATCGGCGATGTCGCGGTACTTCTCACCGGTGAAGTCCTTGTTGTATTCCATGACCGGGGCCAGCAGAATACCGTTGGCCACACCGTGGGCCACGCCCAGACGGCCGCCCAGCGGGTGAGCCATGCCGTGCACCAGACCGAGGCCCACGTTGGAGTAGGCCATACCGGTGATGTAGGACGCGTAGGCCATCTGCTCGCCGGCCGGAATGTCGCCGTCGGCGGACTTGGCCAGGTTCTTGGCAATCATGCGGATGGTCTGCATGGACAGGCAGTCGGACAGGCTCCAGGCACCCGGGGTAATGTAACCCTCGATGGCGTGGGTCAGGGCGTCAAGTCCGGTGGCGACCTTCAGGCCGCGCGGCATCGAGTCGGTCAGATCCGGGTCCACGAAAGCGACGATCGGGATGTCGTGCGGGTCGACAGCCACGAACTTGCGCTTGTTGGCCGTGTCGGTGACCACGTAGTTGATGGTCGTCTCCGAGGCGGTGCCGGCGGTGGTCGGCACGCCGAAGATCGGGACGGACGGGTTCTTGGTATCCGCGACGCCTTCCAGAGAAAGCACGTCGGCGAACTCCGGGTTGGCGGTGATGATGCCGATGCCCTTGCAGGTGTCTTGCGGGGAGCCACCGCCCAGGCCGATCAGGAAGTCCGCACCGGACTCGGCGAACTTGGCGACGCCGTCCTTGATGCACTCGACCGGCGGGTTCGGCTTGACGTTGGAGAACACCTCGTACGGCAGGCCGGCCTCATCCAGAACCTTGGTGACCTTCTCGGCGGTGCCGGTCTCCAGCAGCACCGGGTCGGTGACGATAAATGCCTTGGTGAAGCCGTGCTGCTTGGCGACGGCCGGAATCTCCTTGATCGCGCCACGTCCGAAGTATGCAGTCTGGTTGAAAATCATGCGGTACACCATAGGGGCTCTCCTTTTGAGCTAGTGTCTTAACTGGTGGTCCACTCTGTCTTTGAGTGGTCCAACGGTTCCCCAGTCTACTCCGCGCATGAGCATTCACCTGAAAACACGCTGAAAGAACAACACTGAAAATAATGGCAAGAAATGGCGGAATTCCGCACTTGTCGAATTATTGTCCATTGACCAAACCAGTTCCATCGCCCGAAATCTCAACGATAAGACCATTTTCCGGAGTCATCTGACGCTCTCCGAGAAACTCGTCTCTCATCCGCTTACTTCGCGCGTAGCGCAATCAATATGCGAGATGCCTAATTCCATTCGTGCTTCATCAGCCGAACGCGAACTGGTTCACCAGATGGTGTATTCAACGGTTTCAGTCTCCTGAAGAGGACTAAGATACCTCGACAGTTGGGGTGATCATCATAAGAGAATGAGGTAGATAATGGCAAATGGCAAGGCTATGACGGTCGGCGAGATGGCGTCCCTGTTTCTCGACCCCGCCACTCCCGTTCGTATCGACGCTTTCGACGGCTCGCATTTCGGCCCGGCAGACGCGGATTTGAAGGTCAAAATCGCCACGCCGAACTGCATGTACCAGCTACTCGCGCACCCGAATGAAATCGGCATCGTGCGCTCATACATTCTGGGCGATTTCGACGTGGACGGCATTGACTACGCCGACCCGTATCCGGCGATGCGCAAGCTGGTGTCGCTGTCCAAATACGTTCGCCCACTCACTCCCACATCAATTGCCCGCGTATCTGCCGGCATCCTGAGCCATGGCTTCAAGAAACCGCCGGTGCCCGCCACCGAGGGCCCGAGCAAGTTCGCCCGTATCAAGCGTGGCCTGATGCCGCACACCGAAAAGGCCGATTCGGAAACCGTCAGCTTCCACTACGACATGTCCAACGAGTTCTACGCCGACTTCCTTGGATCCTCCATGACCTACACTTGCGCAGTATTCGACAACGAACACATGAGCCTTGAAGACGCACAGGCCAACAAACTGCGCCTGATTCTCGACAAACTGGACTTGCAGCCCGGCCAGCGCTTACTGGACATCGGCTGCGGCTGGGGTTCGATGGTCATCACCGCCGCCCGTCGCGGCATCAAGGCGCTCGGCGTCACCCTTTCCAAGGAACAGGCCGCGTACGCCAACGAATGGATCGCCCGTGAAGGGCTGCAGGATCTGGCCGAAGTGCGTGTGCAGGACTACCGCGAGGTGCCTGAGCACGACTTCGACGGTATCTGCTCGATCGGCATGATGGAGCACGTAGGCGTCAAGAACTACCAGAGCTACTTCGAAGAGATGTTCCGCCTTCTGAAGCCGATGGGCCGACTGCTGAACCACCAGATCACCATCAGCCATGACAAGCCTCACGGCAAGCCCGGTACCGACGAATTCCTCGACCGTTACATCTTCCCGGACGGTGATCTCGGCGCGCCCGGCTTCATCGAATCGTGCATCCATGACGCCGGCTTCAACGTGGTGCATCAGGAGAACCTGCGCCAGCACTACGCGCTCACCCTGCATCACTGGAACCAGAACCTCTCCGAGCATTGGGACGACGCGGTCAAGCAGGTCGGCTTTGAACGCGCCAAGGTATGGGGTATGTACATGGCCGCCTGCGCTCTGAACTTCGAGCTCGACGGCATCCAGATTCACCAGTTCTTGGCCGTCAAGCCGGATCGCGTGGCCCACCCGGACGGCAAGTGGTACCCCCTGCGCCAATGGTGGCAGGCCTGATTCCTTTTTGTGGGACGGCACGCGGTTTTTACCATTGTTCATCTGCCGTCCCACAGAAGTGTGGGATAGCAGATACATCAATCGTTTGACGTATCTGCTATCCCGCATGACATAAGCCGAGAACCGCAGAATAGAGCCGTTCTTTGCCCTCAGCTCTGAGGGCGTTCTTCGAACGCTGTGGGACGGCACGTCGAAAATCGGCAAAATCACGTGCCGTCCCACACGATTCCCTTCGCACGCGCATTTCGCAGGTGCTTTTTCTGCAATACTGACTCTATGAGCGCCACAGCCCCAGAAACGGCTGGGGCGGACGATCGCACCGACCATGACACGCGCGGATAAGACCCACGTTTCTTTATTTAACCCTAACCCGATGTTCGCATTGGTGCTGTTGGCGTGCATAGTTGCGGCGAGGAAGACAGTTGTTGGCGAACGCGAGCCTTTGCATTGACCGGCCAGCCCGCCGGAGTAGATACGTGACGGATATGCAAAAGCCCCGCACAAGGCGGGGCTTCATTGTGGTGGCTCCGAACGGCGTCGATCCGTTGACCTAGCGATTTTCAGTCGCTCGCTCTACCAACTGAGCTACAGAGCCATGAACAGTCAAAAACCCGGATAATCCGGGCTTCATAACCATTCCAGCGACCCCGGCCGGACTTGAACCGGTGACCTCCGCCGTGACAGGGCGGCGCTCTAACCAACTGAGCTACGGGGCCATTGTTCTCACTTGCGTGAGGCAACAGATGTATATATTACTGAAATTCGCCAGTCATGCAAACTTCGGCGTGTTCCGCATAATTTCAAGGTTTTTGCTATCACCAGCACGCGAACACGTCTGTCACAAACATCCACAAAACGACGAAGGGCGCGACCGGAACCCCGGCCACGCCCTTATGGACGGAAACGCTTCGCGGCATCCACCGCAAAGTGACCGTCAATCTCAGTCAGCCTGCTTCCAGGTGTCGACGTCGATGTGGTGTTCGGGGTTGGCCTGCCAGGCATCCCACGCGGACTTGACGATGTCTTCCACGTCGTACTTGGCATGCCAGCCCATCTCCTCGTTGATGCGCTTCGGGGAGCCGATCAGGTGCGGCGGGTCGCCGGCGCGGCGGGCCATGACAGCCTCGGTGAACGGCAGACCGGTGACCTTCTTGACTTCGTCGACGATCTGGCGCACGGAGGTGCCTTCGCCGGTGCCGACGTTGAAGGCGTCGTACTTGCGCTCGTCACGGTCGAGGTACTTGAGGGCGGCGATGTGGGCGTCGGCCAAGTCGGAGACGTGGATGTAGTCGCGCACGCAGGTGCCGTCCGGAGTCGGGTAGTCGTCGCCGAAGATGGCGGGAGCCTTGCCCTGCTTGAGGCGATTGAACAGCATCGGGATGAGGTTCAGGATGGCCGGATCCTCAAGCTCCACCGGACCGCAGCCGGCCACGTTGAAGTAGCGCAGCGCGCAGAAGCGGATGCCGAACGGCTGCTCGCAGGCGCG
>CEAZ01050995.1_pt1 | contig 15473 bp, 8 predicted proteins | sample 557361 | NCBI WGS metagenome assembly CEAZ01 (sample SAMEA3182074, study PRJEB8094) | gut metagenome | biome: human; feature: gut; material: Stool; isolation source: human stools | place: Canada | collected 2012-02-22 | reverse complement strand
CCCCATCCTTCACTATCCCTCCAAGCGTTTTCTTCGGCGGCAAACCGCTGGGTCAAGGGGCGGCTCGCGCCTTGCGGAGTGTAGAGGCAGCGCCTCTGCCGGGGTTCCCAAGGGCGGAGCCCCTGGGCCTGCCCCCGCCGCGCGGGACAGGCGGCTGCATCGGTTCGCATTTATTGAGTGGTTCATTTTTACACCATCTTGCCATCAACGCGCAGACTGCGTTATTGTTTTCACAAATGTCCGCAGATCTGCCACGAGGACGCCAACATGACCACTTCCCTGCGCAAGGGCTGCATCGGCCTCGCCATCCTTCTGGGATATTTTCTGCTGGTTTCCCTTCCATGCCCCGACGGGCTGTCACCCAACGGCAAGCGGGCCATCGCCATGATGTTCGCCGCCGTACTGATATGGGTATTCGAGATACTGCCCGTCGCCGTCGCCTCCGTGCTGTTCGCCGTACTGCCCGCCGTGGCGGGCATCCTGCCTCTGCCCAAGATGATGCAACTGTTCGCCACGCCGACGATCTTCTTCGTGTTCGCCATGTTCTGCATCGCCATCGCCTTCCAGAACTCCGGCCTGAGCCGCCGCATCGTCCTGTGGACGAGCCTGCGATCCAAGGGTTCCCCGGTGCGCCTCCTGCTGCTCCTGATGATGGTCTGCGCGCTGCTCTCCACCATCCTCGCGGACATACCCGTCGTCGCCATGATGCTGCCCGTGGCTGTCCTGCTGCTCGAAAAAAACGGCTGTGTGAAGGGAACCAGCAATTTCGGCAAGGCGGTTATGCTCGGGCTGCCCATCGCCTGCCTCATCGGCGGCGTCGGCACCCCGGCGGGAAGCGCCATGAACATGCTGACCATAAGCCTCCTCCAGAGCACCGCAGACGTACACATCGGGTTCTTCGAGTGGACGGCTATCGGGATGCCCATGGTCCTCGTGCTCACGCCGCTGGCGTGGTGGTTCGTCATCCGGGCCTTCCCCCCGGAAATCGGGCGACTCGCGGGCATGGAGCTCGTCGAGCGGGAATACGCCGGACTCGGCGGGCTTGGGCGGAGGGAAAGCGTGTTCATCGCCGTGCTGGCCGTGAACTTCATCCTCTGGAGCACGGAAAAGCTGCACGGCATCCCGCTGCCCGTGGCGGCGGTCATCGGCTGCGCGATCTTCTCGCTCCCGGCCGTCGAACTGCTCACATGGGAACAGGACAAGGGCCGGATCGGATGGGACAGCCTCATGCTGATCGGCGCGTCCAACGCCCTCGGCATGGCTATCTGGGAAACGGGCGGCGCGGCGTGGATCGCCCATGCCTGTCTCGGCGGCGTCGCAGGTATGCCGCTTGCAGGTGTTATAGCGGTGATTTCCCTGTTTACCGTGGTTATCCACCTGCTCATCCCGGTGAACACCGCCATCGTCGCCGTACTCCTCCCCGCGCTGGCGGCCCTTGCCGGGACCATGGGCGTCAACCCCGCCGTCCTTGCCATACCGATGGGCTTCAGCGTGTCGGCGGCATTCCTGCTGCCGCTTGATGCGGTCCCTCTGGTGACCTACCCCGCCGGATATTACCGGATGTACGACATGTTCAAGCCCGGATGCCTCATTTCCGTGGTCTGGGTCGTGGTCATGACCCTCGTCATGTTCGCTATCGCCGTACCGCTTGGACTGCTGTAAAGGAGAAAAGCTGAGGGGGCTCATCGTCCCCTCAGACTCCCCCGGCAGGGGAATGATTCCCCTTGCACCCCCGGACGGAGGGAGCGGGTCGTGCGGGGAGTCCCTTCGGATTGAAGGCAAAAGAAGGGAGTACCAGCAAGTTACGCAAACGTGGCCTTATTCCGAGGAAAACTGAGCGGAATCCCACTTAGAGCATTTCCATTTTGCGAGTGCCATATTCCAAAAGATAACAATGAACACAAAAGCCTTTGGAAAGGGCGAGGCAGACGCGAACTACGCCGGCAGTTGGAGAGGAGAACGTTGCTGAAAAAACGCCTCCTTCCCAGCTGCCTCTATATCCTTCCTGAAACTTATCTGCCCTCACGTCGGCCCGACGGCCTGACGATGCCCATTTTCTTCATCTTCTTGCGCAACGTATCCGGATGCACCCCGAGTAGTTCACCCGCGCCTCCCGGGCCGTGGATCTTCCCGCCCGTACGGTCTAGGGCGGCCTCGATATGTTCGCGTACCACGTCATCCAGTGAACGAAGCGCTGCTTCGCTCCGGAATTCCGAAAAGCCTGATGCCGCCCCCACAGACGCCGCTCCCGTCTTCTCGGATAGGCGCGCCTCACCACGTCCGGCGGCGTTGTCCGGCCTGTGCTCCCGGACCGAACGAGACGGAACGGGGCACTCCGCTTCCGGCAGCATCCCCTTTTCCATCCACTCCGCAAAACAGCGCCGCACCAGTTCCCGCACCCGCCCCTCAAGCGCCTCGCCATGCTCCGGCGCGGAACGCCCGGGAACGGCACGTTCCAGAACGGGCTGGAGATAGCGATCGAGCTTGAGCTTGCTGTTGTAATCCAGAATCACCGCCCGCTCCACGAGGTTTTCCAGTTCCCGGACGTTGCCGGGCCAGTCATATTGGAGGAGCCGTTCCGCCGAATCCGGTTCGATGCCGGAAATAGGGGGCAATCCCAGGCGGCGCGTGGCCTTGTCGATAAAGTGCCGGGCCAGCGGGAGCAGATCCTGCAGCCGCTCACGCAGCGGGGGGACGGAAATGGTAAACACATTCAAGCGGTGATAGAGATCCTCGCGGAACGTGCCCTCGCGCAGCATCTTGTGCAGATCTCGGTTCGTTGCCGCTATGATCCGAACATCCACCGGAATGGAAGTCGTGCTGCCCACACGCTCGACCACATGGTTCTGAAGGGTCCGCAGGAGCCGCACCTGCGCCTGAAGGGAAAGCTCCCCGAGCTCGTCGAGAAACAGCGTGCCGCCGTTGGCCAGCTCAAATTTGCCCCCCACAGCGCAATGCGCCCCGGTGAAGGCCCCTTTCTCGTGCCCGAACAACGTGCTGTCCATGAGCGTCTCAGGGATGGCCCCGCAATTGACCTTGATGAAGGGCTTGCCCACGCGCTGCGATCTGGCTTGGATCGCGTTGGCGACAAGCTCCTTGCCCGTGCCGGTTTCCCCGAGGATCAGCACCGGCGCATCGGTCCCCGACAGCTTGCGCACCGTTTCCATGACGTTCCTGAGCCCGCCCGAAGTGCCTATGAGCTCGGCGGGCGCGTCGTCCTCGTGCGGCGACTGCGAGGGCGTATCGTAGCCGTGCGCGGAGAAGAACCGCTGCACCTCCTCCTCACGGAGCACCTTGACCAGCGCGAAGCTCAAGGGAATCGCCAGCAGGCCCAGCCTCCGCTCATGCTCCTCCGTGAAACACCCCACCTCCGTCCCAATGAGCCGCAGCAGCCCGAGCGGCGCACCCGCCCCCTTGAGGCAGCAAACCAGATGCGCTCTCGGCCTGTTTTCGATGAACTCCCGCAAGTCGTTGTTCACGCTCTCGGCGGTCCGGACTTCCTGGCTGTTGGGGATGGCATTGACGCCCCCGGTCAGCGAAAAGGCCCTAAGAAACATGGTCTGCTCGCGGGAAAACGGAATGAACCGCCCGAGGAAGTGGATGCCGCCGTCGTGGATGAAATGGAGTTCCAGCAGGGACTGCGAGGAAGGCAGAAAATGGTGCATGACCATCCCTTCCAGCGGGAACGTCTCTTTCAGGAGCTTGTAGAACGCGATGAGCGATTCCCTGACGTCCGGCATGGCCAGAATCCGTGTGGATTTGTGAAAAAAAACACCATCCTGATACGCATCCGGCATATAATCCTCCCTATCGGCCTATAGTCCGATTTCTGCGCCGGATTATAGGCTTATTTTCCGAATATTGTCACATCCCAAAAGTCTTTTCTTGTAATTACCAAAAATAAAACAGTTTTTATACATGGCACGGAACTTGTTATATCAAATACAAAAAGAAACACATGTGTCTCTCAATGGCCCAGTAACGCGTCATCAGGCTTCCGTTGCTCTTCCGTATGGGTGTGCCTTCGTATCGCACTGTCCATAGTATGAAACGAAACGGATATATTGAAAAACACATATATGCATATCTGTATGCGTTCTTCACTTGCATGAACGGAATAGCGATATGCTGGAAACAGGAAGCCTTTTGCTGCTATCCTGTATCGCCTCTCCCCAAAGCCTTTACCAATCCGTATCTCCATGCCCGCATCAGTTCATGGAGAAGAGGAATGTTGCGCCATCCGGCATCGTAAGGACCTTCTGCAACAAGAGGCCCTCACGCCGGACGCGGGTCCGGCGCGCCGCAATGCCACATGGATTCCGGGGAAACCGTTTCCCACGGAATGACGTCTTTGAAACGGCACCGTTTCAAGGAAATTCCGCTCCAGGGAGGATACAATGACTCATATGCTCAGTCTGCTCCCCAAGTCGCGTTTCGAGGAAAGCGGCGTGGAGATTCCCGGCGGACTTGCTTTTCTTGCCGACTACAGGCCAGACGCCATCGCGGAGGCCGCTGCGGGCACTGAGGGCCTCTTCATGCCGCCTTCGCCCCCCCGCCTCGACGCCGATCTGCTGGCCCGGCTCGGCTCCGTGCGCATCATCCAGACCGCAGGGGCCGGATTCGACAGCGTGGACCACGCGGCGGCGGCGAAACTCGGCCTCATCGTGTGCAACTCACCGGCACAAAACGCGATCACCGTGGCAGAGCACGTCATCGGCGCGGTGATCTGCCTCCAGCGCGAGCTGGCCTACGCGGACGAGGCCATCAAGTCCGGCGCCTATGCGCAGGCACGGGAACGCATCCTCGGCCGGGGCGCCTGCGAACTGTTCGGCGCCACCGTGGGCATCGTCGGGCTCGGCGGCATCGGCCGGGCGCTGGCCCCCCGCCTTGCGGCCTTCGGGGCAACGGTCGTGGCCTCCGACGTCTTCTGGCCCGAGGATTTCGCGCAGGAGCACGGCATCCGGCGCGTCAATCTCGACGAACTGTTCGCCGTCAGCGACATCGTCACCCTGCACTGCCCGCTCATGGACGCCACGCGCGGCCTTGTGGACGCGGCGCGGCTCGCTTCCATGAAGCCCGGCGCGATCCTCGTCAACGCGGCGCGCGGCGGCATCGTGGACGAAACGGCCCTTGCCGCCGCCCTCGAACGCGGCGTCATCCGAGGCGCGGCCATCGATAACTTTGAAAGTGAAATCCCTTCGCCCGGCAATCCCCTGCTCCGGCTTTCTCCGGAAGCGCGCCGCCGGGTGCTGTTCTCTCCCCACCTCGCGGGCGTCACCCGCGCGGCGTTCGCACGCCTGATCCGTCAGGCCATCGGCAACCTGGAAAACAGCCTCCGGGGACTTCCCCCGCAGTTCTCCGTCAATGGGCTCTCGTCCATTCGCCCATCCGCATGAGGAAAGCCGGCATGAACGACAAGAAGACCGTAAGCTTCGGTATGGCTCTGGCGATTATCTTCCTTCCCATTCTGGTCATCCTTCTCGGCGGGCTCGTCCTGCGCGTGGGGTTCCTCGTGCCGCTGATGCTCGCCACCATCACGGCCTCGCTCCTCAGCATCATGGCGGGGTTCACCTGGAAAGAGGTTGAAGCCTGTATCGTCAACGGCGTGCACCGCATCATCATCGTCACCTGTATCCTCTTCCTCGTGGGCACGCTCATCGGGGTCTGGATTCAGGCCGGTGTCATCCCCCTGTTCCTCTACTGGGGCCTGAAGCTCCTCTCGCCCTCCATGTTCCTCGTCAGCACGGTGCTTATCTGCGCGGTCTTCTCGCTCATGACCGGCACCTCCTTCGGGACCATCGGCACGGCGGGCCTGGCCCTGCTCGGCGTGGGCGAGGCCCTCGGCTTCCCCACCGGGCTCACCGCCGGGGCCATCGTGTCCGGCGCGTACTTCGGCGACAAGATGTCTCCGGTTTCCGACACCACCAACCTCGCCTCGGGCATCACCGGGACCAACATTTTCTCGCACATCGGCTCCATGCTCTACACCACCGTGCCCGCCACCCTCGTGGCCCTCGGCCTCTACTGGTACCTCGGGCTCAACTACAGCGGCGGGGCCATGCCCGACCTGACTCCGATCACCGACGCCCTCTCAGCCAACTTCAACCGCTCGTTCCTCCTCGCCCTGCCGCCCATCGTGCTGGTGGCCCTCGCCATCCGGGGCATCCCGCCGCTGCCCACGCTCGTCATCGCCATCCTCGTCGGTGTGGTCTGCGCCTTCGTCATTCAGGACGGCATGACCGTAAAGGGCATGTTCAAGGCCGCCACCGACGGCTACGTTTCCCAGACCGGGCACCCGCTCGTGGACAAGATCCTCTCCCGGGGCGGCCTGACCAGCATGTCCTTCGTGGTCTTCCTGCTGCTCATCGCCATGACGCTCGGCGGCATCCTCGAAGGTACCGGAGCGCTCGGCGTGGTCGTGGACCGCATGACCCGCTCCGTGACCTCCCCCGGCGGGCTCATCCTCGCCACGCTGGTTTCCTGCTACCTCATGACCATCGGCACGGGCAACGGCATGCTCTCCATCATCGTCCCGGCCCGCGCCTTTGAAAAGAAGTTCCGCGACATGGGCATCCAGTCGCGGGTCCTCTCGCGGACGCTTGAAGACGCCGTCACCCTCGGCATCGCGCTGGTGCCGTACTCCATGGCCGCCTTCTTCATCGTCGGCGTCCTCAAGATCGACGCCATGCAGTACATCCCCTATGCCTTCGTCAACTGGATCGTCCCCATCTTCTCCCTCACCTACGGCTTCACCGGGTTCGCCATCTGGAAGATCAACAAGGATGCCGGCAACTCGCCCGCCGAATCCGAAGCCTAGCCGCCGGGGACTCCCTGCGGGAATGCGGCCTCCGCAGGGCCCCGGCTTCAACCACGCAACCCCATTCCGGGCATAAGCGGCCCCGGAGGAGCCTCCCCTGCGGAGCACGGCTCCCCCGGCAACGGGAAGCCGTTCCCTAAAAACGGCACGCCCCGCCGGGGCCGCCCGGAACAGCAAAGGAACCCTTATGGACACGCAAAGATTTTCACGCATCGCCAACAGCCTCAAGTCCGCTTCCATCAGCTCCGTCACCCAGACCGCGGACGCCCTACGCCGTGAGGGAAAGGAAGTGCTCGTGTTCAGCATTGGCCGCCCGGACTTTGACACGCCCGAGCACATCAAGGCCGCCGCCAACGACGCGCTGGCCAAGGGATTCGTCCACTATACGCACAACCGGGGCATCCTGCCCATGCGCGAGGCCGTGGCCGCCTACCTCAAGCGCCAGAACGGGCTGGACTACGATCCCAAGACCGAAATCATGATCACCGCCGGGGCGCAGGAAGCCCTCATGCTCTGCACTCATGCCCTGCTCGATCCCGGCGACGAGGTGCTGGTGCCCTCGCCGGGCTTCCTCCTCTACTATTCGAGCATCCCCATGCTCCATGCCGTACCCGTGCCCTACGTGCTCAAGGAACCCGACTACGACTGGGACGGCGCGCCCGTCAGCGACCGGACCAAGCTCATGATCTTCAACAACCCCAACAACCCCACGGGCAAGGTCTTCTCCGCAGAAGAAATGCGCGACGCCGCCGACTTCGTGAAGAAGCACGATCTGCTCGCCATCAGCGACGAAGCCTATGACCGCCTTCTCTACGGCGACGCCAGGCACCGTTCGCTGGCCGCCGAGCCCGACATGCGCGAACGCACCCTCCTCGTCGGCTCGCTATCCAAAACCTATTCCATGACCGGCTGGCGGCTCGGCTACGTGGCTGGCGCGCCGGAACTCATCGAGCGCCTGGCCCGCCTCCAGCAGAACTACATGCTCAGCGTGACCTCCTTCGCCCAATACGGCGGGGCCGAAGCCCTCAACGGCCCGCAGGAATGCGTGGAAACCATGCGCAGAGCCTTTGAGGAACGCCGCAAGGTCCTCATCGAAGGGCTGACCGGCGCGCCGAACATCCGTTTCAACACCCCAGAAGGCGCGTTCTACCTGTTCATCGACCACCGCGACACAGGCCTCGACTCGGTGACGTTCTGCAAGCGCCTCCTTGAGGAGCAGCTTGTGGCCTGCGTGCCCGGCGACGACTTCGGCCCGTCCGGCGAAGGCCATATCCGCATTTCCTACGCCACCAGCACGGAAAACTGCGCCGAGGGCGCGCGCCGTATCCGCGCCTTCCTGAACAACCTCTAGAAACAAGGAGCCATTGCGATGCAAACCCATCGTCATCAGGCGGACATATTGATCATCGGCGGCGGCGTGTGCGGCCTCAACGCGGCCCTCACCGCCCGGGAGCAGGGCCGATCCGTCATCGTCATGGACAAGGCCGTCATTGAGCGCAGCGGACACATCGCGGGCGGCATCGACCATTTCCTCGCCTATATGAACACCGGCGCGGAATGGGACACCCGCGAAGCCTACCTCGAATTCACCGGCAAAAGCGCCCGGGGCGTGACCAACATCGACGTCGTGGATTCCGTGTACTGTCAGGAACTCCCCCACGCGCTCAAGCGTTTCGAAGAAATCAACTGCACCCTCCGCCAGCCCGACGGCACCTATTACCGCACCAAGTCCTACGGGCAGCCCGGCCCGTGGTGGATCAACTTCAACGGCAAGAGGATGAAGCCTCTCCTCGCCAAGGCCGCCCGCAAGGCCGGGTGCGCCGTGCTCGACCGCGTGGTCACCGCCGATCTGCTCACCAACGGCGGTACCGTCTGCGGCGCGGCGGGCTTCGATATCCGCACGGGCGATTTCCATATCATCCGCGCCGGGGCGGTCATTATCTCCACGGGCGGCACCAACCGCCTCTACAGCAACCCTTCCGGCATGAGCTTCAACACATGGATGTGCCCCGCCGACACCGGCGACGGCGAAGCCATGAGCCTGCGCGCGGGCGCGGAACTCGCCAACATCGAATTCCTGCGCATGACCGTGGTGCCCCGCAGCTTCAACGCCGCCGGGCTCAACGCCCTCTCCGGCATGGGGGCCGTGCTCATCAACGCCAAGGGTGAAGCCTTCATGGACCGTTACCACCCCCTCGGCATGAAGGGCCCCCGCTACAAGATGGTGCAGGGCGTGCTCAACGAAATGCGCGAAGGCCGCGGCCCCGTGTACATGGACTGCCGGGGCATCGCTCCCGAAGCCCAGAAGCATCTCATCGCCACCCTTTCCTGCGACAAGGATTCGTTCAAGGACTACTTCGAACAGCTCGGCATCGACCTTACCACCACCCCTATGAAGGTGGACACCTCCGAAGGTATGCAGGGCGGACCCAACGAAGTCTGCGGCAGCGGCGTCAAGATCAACAAGGACTGCGGCACCAACGTGCCCGGCCTCTACGCGGGCGGCAACGGCGCCGACCAGTGCCGCAGTCTGCACATGGCCGTCACCAGCGGCATCCATGCCGGACGCATGGCCGCGCACTACTGCGCCTCCCTCGCCTCCGCCCCCGAACCGGACGAAGCCCAGATCCAGCGTATCCACGAGCGCGTCTACGCGCCCCTCGATCCCGAACGCTCCATCGGCTGGAAGGAATTCGAAATGACCCTCCAGCGCATCCTCACCGAAGGCGCGGGCCCCTGCCGCACCGAAAAGAAGCTGCTCCGCGCCAAGGAAAAGCTCGAACAGGTGCAGGCCGCCAGCGGGCTCGTCGGCGCGAAGGATCTCCACGATCTCCTCAGGCTCCACGAAGTCCACAACCTGCTCACCATCGGACGCTGCACCGTGGACGCGGCCTTGTACCGGCAGGAAAGCCGGTTCGGGAACTGCCATTTCCGCGAGGACTTCCCTGAGCAGGATGACGAACGCTTCCTCGGACAGGTGGTCATTTCCGCCGAATCCGACGGCAGGCTCAAGCTCGAACTCCGCCGCACCGACAACCCGTATGCGTAACAACCAGCATATCTGAACAGACGGAATCGCTGAACGCCATCCCGCGCCGCGACCAACGTTACGGTTTCGCACACTCCCCGCAGCAAGCGGGAATGCCCCCATCGGGGCCAAACGCTCCGGCGACGGAGCCCTTTTCCGGAGGCCATCCATGCCCGCCATGATCGACACGAAGACCTGCACAGGCTGCGGAAGATGCGACCGCTCCTGCCCTCTGGACGTCATCTACTACAACAAGGACGAGAAAAAGGCGGAAATCCGCTATCCCGAAGAATGCTGGATGTGCGGTTCCTGCCGCCAGGAATGCCCGTCCGGGGCCATCACGCTGCGCTTCCCGCTGAACACGCTCTACAACGCCAGCAGCAACCCCTACATGTAAGGAGCCGTCCATGTTGTATATCGACGCCTTCAACCACATCCTGCCCAAGAAGTATCAGGCCGTCCTCGAACAAAAGGTGCCCAACCGCGACATGAGTTCCAACCTGTCCCGGTACGCCGAAACGGTCCCCACACTGCTCGACCTCGACGCCCGTTTCCGGCTCATGGACAGCGTGGAAGGCTACATGCAGGTGCTTACGCTGGCGGCCCCCACGGTGGAATCCGTCGCCTCGCCCGAAGTCGCCGTGGATCTGTGCCGCTTCGCCAACGATGAAATGGCGGAACTGGTCGAAAAGTACCCCGACCGCTTCGCCGCCGCCATCGCCGCCCTGCCGCTCAACGATCTCGACGCCAGCCTTAAGGAAATCGACCGCGCCATCCGCGATCTCCGCCTGCGGGGCATCCAGATGTACAGCGACGTAAACGGGATGCCGCTCGACGCCGAGGCCCTATACCCCATTTACGAAAAGATGGAACGTTACAACCTGCCCATCCTTATCCATCCCAAGCGCTCGCCCGCCCTGCCCGACTATCCCGGCGAGGAAAATTCGCGCTACCGGGCGTGGACGAAGCTCGGCTGGCCCGTGGCCTCCTCAATGGCGATGTTCCGGCTGGTCTACGGCGGGGTCATGGAACGCTTCCCCAACCTCAAGATCGTCACCCACCACTGCGGCGGCGTCATCCCCTATCTTGCCGGGCGCATGGAGTGGAACGACGACTTCAACGAGATGCGCATGGGGCACAAGGACATCCTCTTCCCCCACAAGCCGCTCGAATACTTCCGCCGCATGTACTACGACACCGCCAACAACGGCTATCCCGCCGGGCTCCGTTGCGGCATGGATTTCGCGGGCATCGGCAAGCTCGTCTTCGCCACTGATCTCCCCTTCTGCAACCAGAAAGGCCTGCGCCTCATCCGCGACTCCATCGCCGCCGTGGACACCCTCGATCTGGCTCCGGGGGATCGCCGCAAGGTTTTCCAGAGCAACGCCGTGGATCTCTTCCGGCTGCCGTTGAGCACGTTTGTGTGACGGATGATGGGGAGACGCGACGTGCCGGGGAAGGGAAACCCTTCAGAAGAGCGGGGAACACCCGCACAGGTTATCCCTCCCCCCGACCGCCCCACCCTTCCCAAGACGTTCGATTGGTGGGGAGGCTGCGCGGAGGGAGCTCTTCCGATGTGTGGACAGGAAAAGCCCCACGGACAGGGCTTAACCCCGTCCGCAACGTAGCATCCAAGAACATTTTCAAACCGAACCTGTGCCCTCCCACACCCCAACCCGGCGGCCTGCTTCCCCCTATGGCCGCCGGGGGCTTCTCCCGCGCCCCGGCTCAGGGAGCGCGCGAGAAGCCCTTTTCCCCAACGTCTTCCATAAACGGGAAAAAGGAACGCCCGATGAAGAAGCATACCATTTGCCTAGAAGCCCGCCCCTTCGCGGCCTTTTCCGACGAACAGCTCGACCGTCTGACCGCCCGCCCGGATGTGGAGGTTCTGGACTGCCGGGGCGGCGCTGTGGACGATCCCGCCTTCATGGGCCGCCTCCAGAGCGCGGACATCGTGATTTCCGGGAACGATCTCCATCTCGACGCCGCTCTGCTCGACGCCCTGCCCAACCTCCGCTGCGTCGCCAAGCTCGGAGCGGGCCTCGACATGATCGACATACCCGCCGCCGTCGCCCGGGACATCACCGTCTGCAACACGCCCGGGGCCAACGACGTGGCGGTCGCGGAGCACACCTTCGCCCTGCTGCTCGGCCTGCTCCGGCAAGTCCCGCGCTGCGATGCCGGGATGCGCGGCGGCAAATGGGAACAAGGCGCCATCCTCGGGCGCGAAGTGCAGGGGCGCACATTCGGCATTGTGGGCATGGGGGCCATCGGACGCTGCGTGGCGTCCATCGCCCAAGGTTTCGGAGGCCGCGTCACTGGTTTCGACCCCTACTGGCCGGAAGCCTTCGCCGCCGAACGGAATATCGAGCGCCGTGATCTCGACACGCTGCTCCGCGAATCGGATTTCGTCTGTATCCACTGCCCCCTCACCCCGCAGACCGAAAACCTTATCGGTACCCGCGAACTCGGGCTCATGAAGCCCTCCTCCGTGCTCGTCAACATGGCACGGGGCGGCATCGTTGATGAAAGCGCCCTCTATGACGCCCTCACCGCCCGCCACATCAGCGGGGCCGTACTCGACGCCTTTTCGCAGGAGCCGCCCTCATCCATGCCCTTCGCCGCCCTGCCGAATGTGCTCCTTTCGCCGCATGTCGGCGCGTTCACCGAAGAAGCCCTCGAAAAGATGAGCCGCATCGCCGTGGATCAAGTTTTCCAGTTCCTCGACGGCGAGCGCCCAATGCACATGAACGTGAGATAGAGGATAGGAGGCGAAAATTGGAGGGGGAGGCCGCCATCCGGTCGTCTTCCCCCCTCCAAACTCCCCCTCTCCCCCTCCCAAGACTTTCGGCCTTATCGAATCCCTGTTCACAGGTTTACTTGTAGACAGAGAACGATAAAGGTAATGGCAAAAGGCAAGACGTCGACAATGTGCCTGACGCAAGACGATGCGACACCAGCGCATTCCGCCTTTCTCCAAGGAACAATTGAAAAAACATCCCAAAAGAGAAACTCCTGACGCCGACGGAGCCGTTTCACCGTAGTGAAACGGCACTGCCGGGGTCCGGGGGGCGGCTCGCCCCCCGGGCAGGGGGTCAAGGGGGCGGCAGCCACCCTTGCCGCCGGAGTCATCCCTCCCAACCTTCCAAAGGAAAACGCCATGAACGAAATCCAGCAACTGTGCGACGAGGCCGCAGGAACCAATAAAGTCCTGCAAGGAAACATCGCGTTCGCGGTCGGCTGCGTGCGCGCGGGTATCCACGCGGCGGACGGTTATCCCGGCACGCCAAGCACGGAGGCCATCGACAAGGGCCTGTCGCAGGCACAGGACAGGATCACAGTGGGCTGGTCCGTAAACGAAGCCGTAGCCGTCAGCGTCGGCGTGGGACACGCCATGGCCGGGCGCGACTGCGTCGTCACCATGAAAATCCCCGGCCTCTATCAGGCCTGCGACGCCTTCACCAGCGTTTCCTGTTACATGCAGCCCAAGGGAGCGCTCATCTACTACATCGCCAGCGACTTTACCCCAAGCTCCACACAGCACGTCATCGATCCCCGCTACCTCTTCAAGAGCTGCTTCGTACCCGTGTTTGAGCCGCGTACGCATCAGGAAATGCACGAGGCGGCAGGGCTGGCGGCTGACATCTCGCGCACGCACCGCACCCCGGTCGTCATCCTCGCGGGCGGGCTCCTCTGCCACAGCGAAGGGCTGGTCAAACTCGCCGAACAGCATACGCGCCCGCTCGCCGAAGTCGGCCCGCTCGCGCTCCAGCACGCCCTGCCCGGCATGGCACGCATCTCCTACGATACCGTCATGGCGGAACGTATGCCCGGACTCGTCCGCATGGTCGAGGAATCGCCCCTCAACATCCACTATAAGGGAGCGGGACGGCGCGGGGTGATCACCTGCGGCGCGACCACCCTGCTCATGCGTGAATACAAGGAACGCTTCGATCCCGATCTCGACATCCTTTCAATAGCCTTTACCAACCCGCTGCCGATGGAGCGCATCCGGGCGTTCTGCGCGTCCATCAAGGGCGAAGTCAGCGTTATTGAGGACGGCTACCGCTTCATACAGGAAGCCTGCCTCGCGGCGGGGCTCGACGTCAGCGGCAAGGACGCCCTCAGCCCCGTGACCGAATGGACGCCCGAGCGCATCGCCGCGTTCCTCGGCAGGGAAACCAAGGCCGGGACGCCCGCGCCTTCCGTACCCCGCCCCCCCATGATCTGCGCGGGATGCCCCTACCGCCTCGCGGCCCTGCATCTCGGCAAACTGCACAAGCGCGGGGACATTGAGGCCATTTTCGGCGACATCGGCTGCAATACGCTGATCAAGGGCCTCAACGCCCTCGACGTGAACCTGTGCATGGGCGCGAGCGAGGCTATGCGTATGGGCTATGTCCTTTCGAAGCCCGAAGCCGCCGCCCGCTGCGTAAGCATCATCGGCGACGGCACCGAATGCCACAGCGGCATGGACGCCACCCGCAATACGGTGTTCCGCCAAGTCCCCGGCCTCAAGATTGTGCTCGACAACGAATGGATCGCCATGACCGGCGGACAGCCTTCGCCGTCCTCGCCCTGCAACCTCGCCGGGCAGCCCAATGCCTTCCGGCTTGACGAGGCCCTCAAGAGCCAAGGCGCACACGTCATCACCGCCGACGCCTACGATAAGGCGGAAATCGAAGCCCGCGTGGAAGAAGGGCTCAAGCTGGCCGCCGAAGGCCTCTTCGCCATCCTGATCATTCGGGGAACATGCATCCGCAAAGTCCCGGCCTCGGCCTACGGGCAGAAGCTCGCCGTGGACAAGGAGCTTTGCCGCAAGTGCGGACGCTGCCACATCTGCCCCGGCATCGAGGCCTCCGAAGACGGCACGCCCCGCTGGAACAACCTCTGTTCCGGCTGCGTGTCCCGCACGCCCGCCTGTCTCCAGATGTGCCCGTTCAAGGCCCTTTCCGTCGCGGGCTCCAACACGGAAACGGCTCTCGAAACCGTCACGCTTCCCCATGCTCCAGAGGTCATCGACGTTCCTCCCGCCGATTCCTTCCGGCGTCCTCACCGCCTGTCCCTCGCCATCCGCGGCGTGGGCGGGCAGGGGAACCTGTTCTTCGGCAAGGTGCTGGCGCAAGTGGCCTTCCTCGCCGGGTACGACGACCGCAACATCCTCAAAGGCGAAACCCACGGCATGGCGCAGATGGGCGGCCCGGTGATCAGCACCTTCGGTTGTGGCGAAGTGTTCAGCCCCGCGCTCGTGCCCGGGACCGCCAACGTCCTGATTGCCATGGAAAAGGCCGAAGTGCTGCGCCCCGGCTTCCTCGATCTGCTGGAACCCGGCGGGACCGTGCTCATGGCCGATACCCGCATCCTGCCGCACGGCCTGAAGCCCGAAGCCTACCCTTCCGACGAGGCCATCGCCGCCCAGCTTGAAGGCTACCGGGTCGTGAGCGTCGACGTTTTGAGCATCGCCCTCAACCTCGGGGACCCCAAAGGGCGTTGCGCCAACGTAGCCATGCTCGGCGTGCTCAGCACCCTGCCGCCCTTCGACGTCGTGCCCGAAGCCGTCTGGCTGCAAGCCCTCAGGGGCATCTCGCGCAAGCCGGCGCTCTGGGATCTCAACCATGCGGCTTTCAT
>CEAZ01012933.1_pt1 | contig 15487 bp, 15 predicted proteins | sample 557361 | NCBI WGS metagenome assembly CEAZ01 (sample SAMEA3182074, study PRJEB8094) | gut metagenome | biome: human; feature: gut; material: Stool; isolation source: human stools | place: Canada | collected 2012-02-22 | reverse complement strand
ATCCGCCGCCGGTTGATAAGGTATCGGGGATGGCTCCGTGCCGCTCCCAATTTCATCAGCCCGTGTTCACCGTACCGGGCGTTCAGCGCGAAGGTCTGCCATACAAGGAGGGAAGACGATGCCGCGCCGAAGCCGATACATATCCACTGGTCGATGCCGACCATGTAGAGGATGACGAACAGGACGAAGAGAGCCAGCAGACCTCCGCAGAAGATGAAGAGGTACTGAGCCTTCAAGCCCTTGAACTCTACCGGACGGCCGATACCCTTGTTAATCGGGTATTCAGCCATACATTATTATATTAGAGGAAGAATGAGCGCAGGATGGTGGCGGCTACAATCAGGAAGATACATGCGCCGAACCACGAGGCGGCTGTCTTGCTGGTGTCGGGGTCGCCCGATGAGAATTTCCCGATCGAGTAGGCAAAGGGAATTTCACCCTAAGCCTCTCACAGAACCGTACGTGAAAGTCTCCTCTCATACGGCTCTTCTTATTCGGTCAAACTGCATAGTGTGTTACTTTCGTTTCCGATTTCTCTCACTGGCAGTAGGTTTGACACCCCAAGCCCAGTGCGCAAACAGATTAGGTTTCTGCAAAGCAATATCACCTAACCGATGTACAGTCGCTGTCTTGCGTTTTCTCAAACCTTTGAATTTCCTGCGACCCCAACGAACAAGCCTGTCATTGACATGCTGAAGAACTTCTTTCAATATTCTGGGATTATGTTGCCCATAATAATTTATCCACCCTTGAATAACGGGGTTGATTTCTTTCGCAATATCCTCCAGTTCCATTGGAACCCAATGATTGGAATTCCAGTTCTGAATGGCTTCCCATATCTTCGTCCTCGCTTTCTTACTGATTGCGGGAGAGAAGTTCAGGAAAACTTCCCCGTTGGCATCTATCGAACGTCTTGGTCTGAATGTGTAGCCAAGAAAGTCGAATTGGATGCACTCATAGGGAATATCACGATGGTTCTTCTTGCAATAGACAATTTTTGTCTTTTCTTCGTTGAGTTCCAACTTGCATTGGGCAAACCGTTTCTTTATGGCACGTAGTATAAACTCTGCCTGTTTCAGACTTACGCAGTGGCATATTGTATCATCAGCATATCTCTCGAAAGAAATGTTTGAGTGATTTCTCCTCATCCATTCATCGAAAACATAATGCAGGAACAAATTCGCCAAAATCGGACCGACTACCGAGCCTTGCGGCACGCCCTTAGTCCTTTCTATCTGCGTTCCATCCTTCAACTGATAAGGAACGGACAACCAACGTTTGATATAAAGTATCGCCCACTTGCATTTTACATGCCGTTCAAGCGCCTTTATCAGAAGCTCGTGGTCGATGTTATCAAAGAAACCTTTGATATCCAAATCCAACACCCAATGAAATGTATAAGAGCGTTCTTTCGCTTTTCTCACCGCATCAAGTGCAGACCTGTTCGGTCGGTAAGCATAGGAATCCTCATGGAAATAAGGTTCTATGCCTGGCTCAATAGTCATTACGACTACCATTTGAGCCACACGGTCTCCTACCGTTGGTATGCCAAGAGGACGTTTACCACCATTGGATTTGGGTATTTCCACCAGCTTTACAGCAGGCGGAAGATAGCTGCCCGAACTCATGCGATTCCATATCTTATACAGATTGCTTTTGAGGTTATTCTCAAAATCTGCAATGGATACCTCATCCACACCAGCCGCTCCTTTGTTGGCTTTTACCCTCTTGTATGCTTCCATGACAAGATGTCTGGAAATTTCAAATGACTTTGCGTCTTTCATTAAATCCTCCTACTTTTAATAGTTGTTCAATTTAATTCGCTGAATAAGCTAACCCCTTTGCTCCACTCTCATTACAAGAGCTTCATCACTACTACGGGTTAGTCTGTCCCTATACAGAACATCGGTACTTTCATCCTAACAGGGTCTCTGCTTGGATTTTTCCCTTAACATTTCTGTACAGGTTCCCACGTTCCTCGTAAGAGCCACCATGTAAATCGTGCCGCCTCTATACCGGATGCCGCCAAAGCAGTAAGCAGGTTTCCCTTTGGCTTATCCCGAACCAAGTATAGGAGTTCGGTTTTGACATCGTCTTGTGTATTTCGGTACCTCATCAACGGTTCATTTGCATTCACCTTTTACATGGACACCTGCCTGCCTTCTGACAGACTTTTCGAACATCGCTCACGACCATAGCTCTTTACTACAGCCGCATGTCGTGGTTTGAAACCTCCTCCTGTAAGGCGGTTCCGAGGGACCTACCCTCATCTCTCACGAAGCACCGAACTATCGTTATTCAGGCGATAGTTCGCTCGTGGCACACTACACTTTCACGCCACCGATAAGCCCGACTACCGCGCCGATGGCGTAGATTAATTTCGTGTCGAGTAGGTCAGCCCCATTGCTGGGGCTTTCCCCTCTAAGAACCGTGCATGAGAGTTTCCCCTCACACGGCTCAAGCAACGCATTGCTATTCTTACTGAAGGAATAGTTCTGCCTCATTTCCTACTAATTTTATTAGGGTTAGACTTCTTTGGTTTGCAAGAGCTATGAATGAGAGTCTTGAACGGTTTACCGTTGATGGTTTCCTTAATGGTAGTCCACCTACGTTCATCGTCAATAATCTCTCCACAGATAGGACAGCGCATCCCTTGATGAATCCAAATCATGCGCAGAAGGTCATCAACTTCACGAAGTTGATTCTCCGTGTTCTTTGATTTTCTTCTTGCATAATAAGGAGCATCCGCAGGGTCATAAGGATTGACATTCGTTCTGACACGCACATACTTTTGGATTGGAGTGTCTGCCAGCCGCTTCAATCGCAAGGTCGATTCTTTGCCCGACTTCTTGTTCTTGGTAGTGGCGGCAAAACACCAATCCCGTCCGTGCAGTTGTTTGAAATACTTGTCTTTAATCCAATGCATTCCTTTCTTGGGATGTCTGCGTCTTGCCCATTGCCAAAGCGTTTTGTAAATCTCGAAATCCACTCGTGAGAATGCTTTTGATGATGCTCCGTATCGGTAGTAATTTGCCCATCCGGGTATCATGTGATTAAGCATTCTGATAATGGAGGAAGCCTTAGCCGACTTGTTACTCTTGATTTTGGTGCGTACTTTGTCGCAGAAACTCTTCATCGCATTCTTTGATGGTTTGGTCAGAAGTTTCCCATTCGATTTGTACTCGCGGATGTTGAAACCAAGGAAATCGAAACCCTCACTTATGTGAGTTATCTTGGTCTTTTCCTCAGACAGCATGAGTCCTCGCTCTGCCATAAATTCCCTTATTAAGGGAAGGATAACCGTTTCTATGGTTTCCTTATCTTTGGCAGTAACAATGAAATCATCGGCATAGCGTACAAGGTTGATTTTCGGCTCAATCCATTTACGTCCACCGTATGCGGTAGGCATAGGTTGCCAATATGGTTTCACTGCTTTTTGCACGAGAGACTGTAATCCGTCAAGAGTCATGTTTGCAAGTGTCGGAGAAATTATACCTCCTTGGGGTGTGCCCTCATCGGTCGGGAAGAGTTCACCATTGAACACATAGCCACTTTTCAGCCATTTTCTCAGCACTTCCTTATCCATAGGAATATTGTTGAGGAGCCATTTATGGCTAATGTGGTCGAAGCATCCTTTGATGTCACCCTCCAGAACCCATTTGGGAGCCACGTCTCTTGAAAGCACATTGTGACACTGGGCAATGGCATCTTGACAACTGCGATATTTACGGAATCCATAGGAGTGCTGGTCTCCAGTGGTTTCTGCAATCGGGTCGAGAGCCATGAGATACAATGCCTGCATCGCACGGTCTTTCATAGTCGGTATTCCCAAAGGACGTTTCTTTCCGTTCTTTTTCGGGATTTCGACACGGCGCAATGGCATCGGCTGATAGCCACGGCGTTTCAGTGTGTCAATCGCTTTGACTTTGGCCGCATCGGTTGACCATCTTACGCGGTCAACTCCTGCGGTGTTCTTACCCTTGTTAGTAGTAACCCGAACCACGGCAAGATAACGACCGTAGAACGAGTGGGTCAACAGCCACTGCAAAGATTTGACTTTGCCATGTCTGCCTTCCCTTTGAGCCTTTACAATACGTGCTTGCAGCTTCCGAACATAGTCCTCGGCTTTGCGTTGGTCAATACTTTTCCAACGCTCCGCATCGGTGAGAACCACATTTTCAGGTGCACACGTTTCTTTCGATTCGTTCATTTGCTTTCCTTTCTTTAGAAGTTCTATAAAGTTTATTGTAAAGAGTTACCTTGTGGAAGTGGGCACACTTTCGTGTCGGATGATGTGGCTCTCTGCCATACATGGCAATGAGGTCAATCCGTATCCGCTCCATTACAGAGCGGCATTCGCTTTTTCCACGTTCCTATATCCGCACCCCGTATAGGCTCGCCTTGCGGCTTGCTTACCACTTCCGAAGAAGCGGAGAGATACGGACTTACCACGTTCCGTGTAAGTGACTGTGATGGGTTAGGTCCGTCCTATTCACCGGCAGTCTTGATGTCCGTGTGACCCCACCTGGACAGGAGGTCAGCCGACTGCACACCTTTTTGGTTCAAGCCTCAGACTTCACTCCGTGGAGAGAAGTCAACAACATCATTAGGCTTGTTCTTCGTAACGATGTTTATCAGACGTTCACACTAAGTTGACCATACCATCAAGTCTTGCCCCTCGGCAGAACGATGTTATCCGCCATTGACCTCGGCTCACGCTTTGGTCTGTTCCTTTCGGAAAGGGTACTTTGTCAGGGCAGCTTCGCACAAAATGATTACTCATAATGCACGTACCCTCAGACTACTGCAAACGGAATTGCAGGTGCAATCAATGCTTCTCTAAGCTAAAGTTGCACAATCACTTACACAGTTTACGTGTCACACGCCGGGGTCGAAATACGAACTCACCATAGAGGTGGCTTCGTTGATGCCTGCCAGACCGTTTCCCTGTGCGAAAGCGGAGGCGGTTGCGGCAATCATAAGTGCCGCAGCGATGATTAACTTTTGTCTGATGTTCTTGTTCATAAACTGTTCTTTTTTGTGCCGTCCAAAGGGTGGATAGTCCTTTTTCGGGCGGTTGATACTTTGTTTCTTTACTTTGGTTTAGTGGTTGCCTGTTTGTTTCTACGGACTTGGGCGTCTCCGTTGCGGGTTGGCTGTACCTTGTACCGCCGTGCGCGTGGGTGTCGTCATTTTACGTTTTCATTTCCATTCTTTTTTAGTTGTTATACATAGTTTCGGAAGTCGAACTCCTCGATGTTGTCGGGAATCACGAACACCTTTTCCTTTTGTTGTGTCACGGTCATGTTCACCGTGTCCACGAAAACTGCCATCGCCTTTGCAAGCCTCTCGCTCATTGCTTCATCGGTCAGGCGTTCCGTTATTCTTGTGAAAAGCTCTGTCCCGTCCAGTTCCGTCATGACCTTTCCGGCGTGTCGCATTTCCTCATCGGATGGTGATTCCTTCCATATGGTGTGTACTGCCATGTCAATATCCTCGAAGCTACTTCCCGAAGCCTGCTTTTTGTCAGGTTCTTCATCCTCCGGTTTATCTTCTCCGTACTCCAGTTCCGAGGGCGGGATGCTCGTGAAGGTTTCATCGAGTTTGTCCTCCGGTACTTGTGTCGGGCGTGAGACGGTTTCCGTGTTTCCGTCGTCAAAAGTAGCCTCTTCCTCCGACAGCTCAATGCCTTTTTCCGAAGTGGCGGCTTCTTGCGTCGGTATGGCAGCGGTTGTCCGGGTCGATGCCATCTTGAAACGGCTCTTGCCAATGATGTCCGAGGTGTCTGCGTGAGGTATTTCCTTATCCTTTCCTTGCTCTGCCACCGTACTGTCCAATGACCGCCACAGCCCGGCAATATGTCTGAAGAAACGGATGAGCTTCGTGTCCATGATGCGGTCATAGAACAGCAGAAACAGAAACCACACGTTGCAGGCAACCGATACGATTAAAAACGCCTTTGTCATAATCTTACTTTTTGGGCGTTTTCAATCTGTTCCATGTACTGCTGCCCGTATTGTCGGAAATGGTCGCGGAGGATGTTATCCACAAACTTGCCGATGCTCAAACCGTTTCCCATCCGACTGGTAACGATAGCGACTTTCTCATGAATTTCTCGGCTGATGTATATACATTGCCGCGTTTTGATTTCCGATGCTTGCAGGAAAGTCGAGAGCGGTTTGTCTCTGCCTTTATCCTTGCGGAAGTCAACGTCGGTATTTTCCTGCCCGTAGTCGGTTACACACTTTGCTGCACGGACAGCGGTTCTTTCACTCTTTCCTGTTTGCAGACACTCAGCCTGACGGTTCTTCTTTGTTCTTTTCATACTTCTTTGTTGTTTTTGAGTGTTTATAAATTATAGGATTCCATGTGCCGTTTGAACGATTCGGCTATCTCGTCTTGGAACAGCGTGAAATGGTGTGTCAGCACGTTGTCAAGAAATGCCGCGATAGTCACTTCGTTGCCTCCGATTACATGAAGCATCTTCTGTATGCGGTCGTGGTACTCCTTGCGGATATAGACCTGCTTGCCGAGCCTTGCCGTGATATTGGAACCGCATATGAATACTGTGTCATAATCCAATTTTTCCGGCTTGCTGTTCCTGCGCCTGCGTTCCGGCTCCTCTTTGGAGTGCGAGGCAGGTGGAGAAACGGCTTCTTGTATCGCTTCTTTCGGAGGTGGGACAGGAGCGTTCCCGTCCGTGCTTCTCGCTTCCGGCGGAATGCTTGTATCGTCCAGTCGAAATGAGTTGATTACGGCTTCGCTGTCGATGTCCTCGATTCTTGTTTTCTTTGCCATGCCGTTCAGTTTTTGATGATGCCGAGAATCTCATCGACGAGTTTGTCGAGGTTGCTGCCGCGTACCAGTATTTTGTCCGCCGGAAACGCCGTGGAGCGGAATACCGCCTTGCGTTCTGCCGCCGTCTCCTTGCGGAAGCGCTTACTGTCCGGCAGATGTGTTTCCAGAATGGGCAGGGCGAACTCGGCACAGACCTTGTCGTATGCCTTGTAAAGTTCAGTCTTTTCGCGTCCGTCCACCATGTTCCACACGAGGTAAATCCCTTTGATGCCGGACTTGCCCGTGCTTATCATCTGTTCGTTGATGACAGTGGCGAACTTGATGGAACTCTCCATCACCACACGGTCGGCGATGATGGGCGTGAAGATATAGTCCATTTGGGAAATGGTCTGCACCACATCGGCATTGTTGATTGTTCCCGGCAGGTCGAAGAACACGAAATCGAGGTCGGGCTGCGCTGCCACCAGATTTTCGGCGGTCTTTACCGCATCTTCCGCACGGCTGCATCTGATGGTGTACGGGTTCTTCTTCAGTCGTTTGAGCTGCTCATACGCCAGCACCTTGTAATGCCCGTCCTCCATGACGGCTTTCATGTCACGCTTGCGCATGTCATGGATACTGTACTGCGGGAAATCGCAGTCCACCACGGCTACGTTGTAGCCTTTCACATAGTGCAGATAGCTTGCTACAAGCACTGTCAGGGTTGTCTTACCCGCTCCACCTTTCTGCGTGGAGATTGCCACATAAGTTGCTTCTTTCATTTTTTTGATAATTTATTTGGTTATACATCTGTCCGGTGGCAGTAGCGTATTGTCATTAGTACGTACGCACGCACTCCCATTCATTTATTTATTCACTCCTTAATCCGGCTGTGCCTGCGGGTATTCATCGGTTTGTCCAACCGTCCATGCTTTTATCCGTCCGCACGGACGTGTGCTTGGAAAACTATCTGAATACATACACCTGTTTTCAACCGTTTGGATTGATGCCCGGATTGCTGTCCGAACATCTGGCGGAAGGAGTGTATTTTCAGTCCCACATCCGAATCACACTGCAAATAAACAAGGATATTTTGGAACTTGTATCACTTCTCCGGCAAGTGGCAGCACGTTGCGCCGGTTGACACTGATTGTCCGGGTCAAGCCTCTGTCCGACATCGCTTTAAGGGCGTAACTTTGCACCTGAACGGCAGGGTACGCCGCAGGTGGCGCAGCCCGGAGTTTGAAAGAAATCATCCCCAATCCGTCCCCAACGGATTTTTATGTTCACCTGAACATAGCAAGGTATGTTTTCAGCCGCTCAAAATATTTTGAGCATCCCGGAAAACGCCTTGCCCTTGCAGGGGGCGGGCTTACCCTCCGAAGTCGGGAAGCCTCTCAAACCTACGGTGTCTGTGCCATGAAGCGGCGGCTTATGCCGTCAAACCGCTAAATCCAAAGTAATATGAGTGAAAAAAAAAGAAACAAAGGCGGGAGAAATCCCAAACTCGATCCGGCGGTGTTCAGATACACCGTCCGTTTCAGCGAGGAGGAACACAACCGTTTCCTCTCCATGTTCGAGAAGTCGGGCGTTTACGCCAAGTCGGTTTTCCTGAAGGCGCACTTCTTCGGGCAACCGTTCAAGGTACTGAAAGTGGATAAAACGCTGGTGGATTACTACACCAAGCTATCTGATTTTCATGCGCAATTCCGCGCAATAGGCACGAACTACAACCAAGTCGTGAAGGAACTGAGGCTGCATTTTTCCGAGAAAAAGGCGATGGCGTTGCTCTACAAACTGGAGCAACAGACCGTCGAACTCGTGAAACTGAGCCGCCAGATTGTGGAACTGTCTAAAGAGATGCAGGAAAAATGGTCGCAAAAATCAGCGTAGGAAACTCGTTGTACGGCGCACTTGCCTACAACGGGGAGAAGATCAACAAGGAGGAAGGGCGGCTGCTGACGACCAACCGCATCTACAATGACGGTACGGGAACGGTGGACATCCGCCGGGCGATGGAGGACTTCCTCGCCCTGATGCCCGTGCGGTCGAAGGTGGAGAAGCCGGTGGTGCATATCTCGCTCAACCCGCATCCCGACGATATGCTGACCGACACCGAGCTTCAGGACATCGCGCGGGAGTATCTGGAGAAGATGGGCTTCGGCAACCAGCCCTATATGGTGTACAAGCATGAGGACATAGACCGCCACCACCTGCATATCGTGACGGTGCGGGTGGACGGGGACGGCAGGAGCATAGACACCCGGAACAACTTTTACCGTAGCAAGCAGATAACCCGCGAGCTGGAACGGAAATACGGGCTGCATGACGCGGAACGGAAAAGCCGCCGTACTGATATGCCGCTGCATAAAGTGGATGTTTTGGCGGGCGATGTGAAGAAACAGGCGGGGAATGTGGTAAAGGAACTTAACCGCCGTTACCGTTTCCAGACGATGGGCGAATACCGCGCCCTCCTTTCCTTATATAATATGACGGTGGAGGAAGCGCGGGGCAACGTGCGCGGACGGGAATATAATGGGCTGGTCTATTCCGTTACGGACGACAGTGGCAACAAGGTCGGCAATCCTTTCAAGTCCTCGCTCTTCGGGAAGTCCGTCGGCTATGATGCCGTACAGAGAAAGTTCGCCCGTTCAAAAACGGAAATCAAGGACAGAAAACTCGCCGACATGACGAAGCGCACCGTCCTTTCCGTACTGCAAGGCACGTATGACAAGGAGAGGTTCATTGCCACACTCAAGGAGAAAGGTATTGACACCGTGCTGCGCTATACGGAGGAAGGACGCATCTACGGGGCCACGTTCATCGACCACCGAACAGGATGCGTGTTGAACGGCTCACGCATGGGCAGGGAACTGTCCGCCAACGCCTTGCAGGAACACTTCACGCTGCCATACGCCGGACAGCCGCCGGTTCCGCTTTTCATTACCACGGAGGGTCAGGAGGAAACGCAAGCTCCGTCCACTCCCGAATACGGAAGGGACTTGGACGGCATGGGCTTGTTCTCTCCCGAAGGCCCGGCAGTGGACGCCGAGGAGGAAGCCTTCATCCGGGCGATGCAGCGCAGGAAGAAAAAGAAGAAGCGCAAGGGCTTGGGAATGTAATCAGTCAGACAAAGTATCAACAATCAAAACAATTTCAAGGTATGTCACAACAAGAAGACGATTTGAGGGCATTGGCGAAAATCATGGATTTTCTGCGTGCCGTGAGTATTATTTTAGTGGTCATGAACGTGTACTGGTTCTGTTATGAAGCCATACGGCTCTGGGGTGTGGACATCGGTGTGGTGGACAGGATACTGATGAACTTCAACCGCACGGCGGGGCTGTTCCGTTCCATCCTCTACACGAAACTATTTGCCGTCCTCCTGCTTGCCCTGTCCTGTCTGGGGACAAAGGGCGTGAAGGGCGAGAAAATCACGTGGGGGAAAATCTGGGCGGTCCTTGCCGTGGGCTTCGTGCTGTTCTTCCTCAACTGGTGGATACTGGCCCTGCCATTGCCGGTGGAGGCGGTGACGGGACTGTATATCCTGGCCGTTGGTGCGGGCTATGTATTCCTGCTGATGGGCGGTCTGTGGTTGAGCCGCCTGTTGAAGCACAACCTCATGGATGATGTGTTCAACAACGAGAACGAGAGCTTCATGCAGGAAACGCGGCTTATCGAAAGCGAGTATTCGGTCAATCTTCCGACACGGTTTTACTACAAAAAGCGTTGGAACAATGGCTGGATCAATGTCGTGAATCCTTTTAGGGCTTCCATCGTGTTGGGTACTCCGGGCAGCGGTAAATCCTATGCAGTGGTAAATAATTTCATCAAGCAGCAGATAGAAAAGGGCTTCTCGATGTATGTGTACGACTTCAAATTCAGCGACTTGTCCACGATAGCATACAACCATCTGCTGAACCACTCGGAGGGCTACAAGGTGAAACCGAAGTTTTATGTGATAAACTTCGATGACCCGCGACGTTCGCACCGTTGCAATCCCATTCACCCGGACTTCATGGAGGATATTACGGACGCTTATGAGAGTGCGTACACCATTATGCTCAACTTAAATAAAAGTTGGGTGCAAAAGCAGGGCGACTTTTTCGTAGAATCGCCCATCATCCTTTTCGCGGCTATTATCTGGTATCTCAAAATTTTCCAGAACGGCAAGTATTGTACATTCCCCCATGCGATTGAGTTCCTGAACCGCCGCTATGAGGATATTTTCCCGATACTGACCTCTTACCCGGAATTGGAAAACTATCTTTCTCCGTTCATGGACGCATGGCTCGGAGGGGCTGCGGAGCAGTTGATGGGGCAGATAGCAAGCGCGAAAATCCCTTTGTCAAGGATGATTTCCCCGCAGCTCTATTGGGTGATGTCGGACAGCGAGTTCACGCTGGACATCAACAACCCCGAAGAACCGAAAATACTCTGTGTGGGCAACAATCCCGACCGTCAGAATATCTACGGGGCCGCTCTCGGTCTGTATAACTCCCGTATCGTGAAACTCATCAACAAGAAAGGGATGCTGAAGTCGTCGGTCATCATCGACGAGCTGCCCACGATTTATTTCAAGGGGTTGGACAACCTTATCGCCACCGCGCGAAGCAACAAGGTTGCCGTGTGTCTGGGCTTTCAGGATTTCAGCCAGTTGGTGCGCGACTACGGTGATAAAGAAGCGAAGGTCGTGATGAACACCGTCGGCAATATCTTTTCCGGTCAGGTGGTGGGTGAAACCGCCAAGACGCTTTCCGAACGCTTCGGTAAGGTGTTGCAGAAACGGCAGTCCATTTCCATCAACCGGCAGGATGTTTCCACCTCCATCAACACGCAGATGGATTCACTCATCCCGCCGAGCAAGATTTCCGGCTTGACGCAGGGTATGTTTGTCGGTTCGGTATCCGACAACTTCAACGAGCGTATCGAGCAGAAGATTTTCCATTGCGAGATTGTCGTGGATGCCGAGAAGGTGAAGCGCGAGGAGAAAGCCTACAAGAAAATCCCCGTCATTACCGACTTTACGGACGGGGACGGCAACGACCGCATGAAGGAAACGGTTCAGGCGAATTACAGGCGCATCAAGGAGGAAGTGAAGCAGATTGTTCAAGAGGAACTGGAACGTATCGCAAATGATGAAAACTTGAAACACCTGTTGCAGCAGAAATAACAGATTCCTTTATATATGAAAAAGGGGATGTGTCAAAACACCCAAAATATGAAAATTACCCCTGTCACAGATATCTGTAGCAAGGGTAATTTTGTTAAAAAGAGAGTTTTGACACCCTCTTTTTATTCTCAGATTTGAGATGCTTGTTGATGGTGGTAATGGCAAGCGTCAGCAAATAATTTTTCAGCTCTGTATCGTCTTTAAGCAGTATGCTGTATTCTTCGGCAAACATTCTCAACAGTCTGGTTCTGAGTTTCGACATTTCTTCACCGAAAGGTATCTGTCGGTTTTCTTGCCAATACTCAATCACTACGGAAGATACCAGCCACTTGAACTCGGATTTCATCTCTTTGCCGAGTTTCTTGAAGCGGATTTGTTCGCTAATTGGCGGCTCGTTGTATGGCATCATGTCTGCCGGGTCATAAACGGATATACTGCCGATACCATAATCCATGATTATCGGTAAATCAGTTTTTACATCATTCTTATGTTTCTTCTTTTTAGCCATACCCGTTATTGTTGCAGGAAACCTTTACCTTTATCAGTAAGATAGTATTTCTGTTGCGGATTCTTGGAGCCTACGGGATAAAGTGAAAGGACCAAACCGGAATTTATTGCCGGATGGATATAGTTCTTTAAGAAATTCCTTTTATCTTTCATTCCCGTTTTCTCCATGATTTCTTTAGCAGAGAGAGTGTTGTTCCCAATAGCAGACAACAGTTTTCCTAACTGTGGGGTTACTGTGGGGTTACTATAGGGTTGCTGTGGGGGTGCTGTGGGGTCTTGTCCTACTGTAGTTCTTGTATAATGAAACACAATCCATACAGCATTGCCGTCGGTATGAAACTCCGGATCCGGAATACCGACACGGCGACATTCGTTTACCATAAGGGCTATGCCACGTCCCCAACTCTCCAATACTGCACTTTTGTACAGCACATTGGCTACTATCAGATTTTGTGGTTCGGAATTGTGGCCACCCAACAGTTTCTCAATGGTAATATCAGGCGGAAATGTTCCGCTGTTTTCAATCTCCACGCGGTCATCATAGATAGCAATCCCGACTGAACTGCCGGGGCGATGGTAAACACGATGTGCAAAAGCATTTATGCAACATTCTCTCAATGCCTTATATGGCACATTCAGTTCCTCTTCTCTGTACAAACCTTCAATTTTACCGGAAAGGGACAAATGCTTGAAGAAAAATGCCATTGCAGCATCCAGCAAGTTGAATATATTGCCTGTCACACGCTGATTATCTAAAAATTCATCTTTTGTCGTTCCTTTGAACCGGGCTAAACGGAGCAGACATTGGGGATAATGGTAGAAGTTCCGTCCGAATAGGACAACGGAAGCATTGTTCAGCTTTCCATCATTCAACAAGTCAAATTTTTCAAGGATGGTTCGGATATCCTCCTGCATAGAACCTTCCGGCAAACGTCCGCCTCTGATTCCTCCACGTACTGCGCCCAAGATTGCCGTTTCGTCAAGGTCGGATATTTTCAAGCCGGGATTTTGCATGGAATCCCAAGCATAGGTTCCGCCTCGCTGCATAACCAACAGGTTGTATATACCCTGCGGCATGGCAGATGTAACGCTCTCTATCCGTTGATAAGCCCTCCCCTTATAGGTGAACGGGCGCATATATCGTTGTTCTTCCGCTGATAAAGCTATAACACTTTTGTTCGTTCCCGGAATGTCTGTATAGGATATATCAATGGTCGCAAACGGCTCGATTCGTCTGATGGTTTCCGCAATATCGCGCTTCGTCTTGTCGCTCACTTCCTGACCGATAATCTTTCCCTTGTCGGTTACACCGAACAGCACCGTGCCGCCCGTACCGTTCAAGAAGGCACAAAGAGTTTCCATTCCACGCTCCAACTGCCCGGTAGTTTCTTTGAACTCAACTGTCCCGCCTTCGGCTCCGGCAATCAGTCCATTCAATATTTCGAGGTTATCTATTTTCATCCGTCATTGATTAATACTTGCAAAGTTAATGATTTTAATCGGCTTTCCGGCAGATAATAGAGTGATTGTAAATGAAGAAGGATAAGAAACCGTATAATCCGGCCGCTTATCCTTTGTTTGGCATTCGTTTATCTCCTCATCCGCTCCAATTCATCGTCATGTCGCATCTTCGCGTTCAGTTTGTCCTGCATCTTTTCAAGGAAGTAGGTGCGACTGTCGCTTTTCCTGCGTTTGATGTCCGTATAGAAGCGGTAGCAGTCTTTGGACTCCACACCGAAAAAGGAATAGAGGACAGGAGCAAGCTCTTTCAGCGAAGCCTTGCCGCCATTGATGCAGCCGGTGGCGTAGAGGGCATAGATTAGTTCTACCAACTCGACGGCATTACCGGTCCATTGCAAGGCTGGGACTGTGGCTTTGGTTTCGGATGTGGATGTTAGTGGTGGCACGGAGGTAATTGCAGAAGCGGATACCATCTTCTGCATCTTTCGGATGAAGGATAACGCCTTGCGGATATACACAGTGACGACATTCTCCTCCGATGCCGACAAGTTCTGCGGATGGTGCTGTAATTCGATTTCGGCAAAAGCCAACGCCACAATAATATGCTTGGCATCATTGCCGCCGTAGCACAGGTTTATTACTTCCTGCACGAATCCGCCGTATGCCGTTTCCGTGCTACCGTTGTCTTTTCCGTTTATCATGGCGAAAAACTGTGTTTCCGCCAGTATGAGATGGTTCATTATCTTTTCTGTTTTGAGGGTTTACACTTGTTTATCAGTGTGCGCACACTGATATATGGTGCAAATCATAGCCCTAAACACGAGAAAAGATTGTGAGAAAATTGTACTACATTGTTTTTCAGAAAGATAAAATTCAAAAATAATTTTATCCTTGATTGCATCCCTTGTGAAATGTGTTCAGATTCTGAACATGTGTTCACTTTCTGAGCACGGAAATCCCGCCAAGATGTTCATAATCTGAACATTTTATGCCCGTGGCTCTTTATGATAGGTAAGCCGGATTACTCCGTCCCTATAAGTTTTGTTCTCCATAAGCCGCCAGTCATTCATAGGTAGTGCTGACTTGAAAAAATGCGCTCCGTTTCCGTCGATGGTTGGAACAACGTATAGTATGATTTCATCTATCACGTTCATCCGTAACAGTCCGTTGGCATATTCGGTATTCCCGGCAGTTACTTCCAACAAATGGCAAATGCTTCCACCTTCCTCCCTCCATTCTTGAAGTACGGATACCGAATAGTCGGATGTCAGCTTATACAGGGCATTGGCACGTATTTCATCCATACCGTAATCTTCGGTTTGAAGCAACCGCTTCCGGGGATGCAGTTTCATCGGACAGCCATCTATTGAGATAACGGCAAGTAATTGTATTTTCGCCATAACGTATTTTCTTTCCTTTTTGGCGAGGCAAAAAAGTAGCGTGCAATTCACACTACTTTCAAGCGATGGCTCTGGTAAAGCCTTTACGGAGAGTACGTGAATGCACGCTATGCGTAAGCATAGCATAAGCATCACGCAATCGTCTCCGTAGTTTCAATTTACCAGATTT